>Ga0114931_10008928_pt1 | contig 12062 bp, 11 predicted proteins | sample 2SBtaG_FD_89579 | JGI IMG/M metagenome (GOLD analysis project Ga0114931, IMG submission 89579) | Deep subsurface microbial communities from Kolumbo volcano to uncover new lineages of life (NeLLi) - 2SBTROV14_V59a metaG | ecosystem: Environmental > Aquatic > Marine > Volcanic | place: Kolumbo...
AATTCGCTTGATGCCCAGCGGGCCGCTTGCGAGGCCTATATCCAGAGCCAGGCCGCCGAGGGGTGGCTACTGCGCCCGGCGCTCTATGATGATGGCGGCTTCTCCGGAGCATCCATGGAGCGACCCGCGCTCAAACGCCTGATCGGTGATATCGAACAGCGACAGATCGACATCATCGTCGTCTACAAGGTTGACCGCCTGACAAGATCGCTTGCCGACTTCGCCAAGCTGATCGAGATCTTCGATCAGCATCAGGTCTCGTTCGTATCTGTGACCCAGGCCTTCAATACCACATCGTCCATGGGCCGGCTGACCCTCAATGTCCTGCTGTCCTTTGCCCAGTTCGAGCGCGAAGTCACAGCCGAACGCATCCGCGACAAGTTCAAGGCATCAAAGGAAAAGGGTATCTGGATGGGCGGACGACCACCGCTCGGGTTGGACGTTGTTGACAGAAAACTCATCACCAACCCACCCGAGGCCAAACGGGTCCGCCACATCTTCGAACGCTATCTCGCACTGGGCTCGGTTCCCGAACTGATGCGGGAGCTCAAGGACCAGGATATCCGGAGCAAGCGCTGGATCACGCAAGATGGCAACGAACTCGGTGGTGCCCACTTCTCGCGCGGCGCCCTTTACTGCCTGCTTCAGAACCCGATCTATATCGGCAAGATCCGGCACAAGGACCAGGTCCATGACGGACAGCACGACGCGATCATCGATCGCGCCCTGTGGGACAGGGTTCACGCCCGGTTCGATGCCAACCGTATCGAACGATCGACAAAGTCAAATGCCAAGGCCCCCAGCCTTCTTGCCGGGTTGATTGAAGATGAAACCGGAACCAGGTTCAGCCCGCGTCACACCAGGCGCGACGGCAAGCGCTACCGCTATTATGTCGGGCCCGACATGACCCTGCCGGCGCACGATATCGAAACCCTGGTGACAGGCGAGATCAGCGGGCTTCTCGAAGATCCGTCAACACTCGCCAGTTTGTTGCAAGCCGGCAGCGTATCGAATCTCGAAGCCACGCTCACTAACGCACGCGATCTTGCAGCCAGACTGAAGACCTGCCCGTGCAGATCTGTCCTGACATCCCTCGTGAGAAAGATTGTGGCCGGAGCGAACCAGATCGATATTCACATTGACGTTCATGGTCTTCGCGCGGCGGTGGCTGGTTATGATGCTGGCGGGTTGAATGGTGATTGCCCGGACGGGGAAATCCATGTGATCTCCTGCAGCATCCACCTCAAGCGATGTGGACACGGCAAGCGGATCATTCTCACGCAAGCCAGAACCACCAAGGCGGACCCCTCACTGCTCAAGGCGGTTGCGCGCGCCCATTGCTGGTTCGATGATCTGAAGTCAGGTGCCTCCTACAAGGACATCGCCAAACGCGTTTGCGTCGATCAGCGTCATGTCGCCCGCACCATCCGCCTTGCCTTCCTTGCCCCCGATATCACCGATGCAATCCTCAGCGGAACCGAGCCGCTGGAAATAACGACCGACCGCCTCCTGAGGCTGCCCGACCTTCCCGTCGACTGGCAGGTCCAGCGTGAGCTGCTCGGCTTCGTCTGAGCCCCACGCCTCCGCGATCATCTGTGTTGCGACGCCACAACGACCGTCCGGCCGTCGCCGCCGGCGTATGATCAGCAACAGGCGGCACATCGGCACCATCTCCATGCATCACTATGGGCTGAAGAGGACCGGTATTGGCGGCAACAGAGAATGGCGGCGGAACGGCCCGATAATGCCGCTCTCCGGTCCGCCACGGCCCATCAATCGATGCGCCGTTCACAACCTAAGTCACTGTAATTGCGGACAATTACCATACGCTCTGAAAACCGTCCCGGTAGCTGGCGAGGGGGTGGTGGAGCCAGGGGGAATCGAACCCCCGACCTCTTGAATGCCATTCAAGCGCTCTCCCAACTGAGCTATGGCCCCGCTCTGGTCACCGGCCTGCCGTGCCATTTCCGGCGCGCGGCCTGATCGTCTGCGCGAAACTATGTGGCTATCCGCACACGATCAAGCAAAACTTCGATCAGGTGTCGCCGTCGCCCTTGCCGATCGGGGCGCCGACGATATCGGACATATCAGTGCCGTCATCGTCATCGGCCACCAGAAAAACATCCTTGCCCTCGGTCTCGTCATCGCCGTCGTCGTCAATCTCGACATCTTCGATGCCGAGATCGGCAACCGCCGCGACCTCATCCTCGTCATCGACGACCTCGGCATCGGCATCGGCATCGGCATCGTCAAGACTGACAATCTCAAGTCCCGCGGCCGCTGCCCCGGCATCGGCTTCCACCACTTCGCCGGCATCATCCTTCACTGTTTCCGGTGCCGCTTCCGGTTTGACTTCTTCGGCCACCGGTTTCGGCTTTGGCTCCGGCCTGCCCGGCGCCTGGCTGGCACCGCACGCCGGACATACCGGCGACGGTTTGCCCAAATCGTAAAACTTGGTCTCGCACTCCGTGCAAACCAACTTGTTTCCCAGCTCTGGTCGCGCCACGATGGTTCTCCGTTCGCAGAATTCCAGCCCCCATTGCCATGTTGCCCGCGCAGTTGTCAAAGCATATTCGCGCACCTTTCCCGGGGCCCCGGACGCCGCCGGTCCGGACCGGCTGCAACACGGTTGTCTGTTCACACGTGACCGATCTGTTGTCGATGTGTTAGGAGGGCGCGACCCGTGCCTCCAAAGACACTTCAAAGACAGTGACCGTGACCACCGCGCCGCATACTGCCACCGCATACCCGTCCACCGGCCTGGCCGGCAGCCTGGCCGTGCCAGGCGACAAGTCGATATCGCACCGCGCCCTGATGATAGCCGCCCTTGCGGTCGGCGAGACAACCATTCATGGCCTGCTGGAAGGCGCCGATGTGCTGGCGACGGCAGACGCCCTGCGGCAACTCGGAGTGACGATTGAAAAAGCGGCTGATGGCAGCTGGCGGGTTACCGGCGTCGGCGTCGGCGGCCTCAATACACCGGACCGGCCCATCGACTTCGGCAATTCCGGCACCGGTACGCGGCTCATGATGGGCCTGCTGGCAAGCCATCCGGTTTCGGCCAGCCTGAGCGGCGATGCCTCGCTCAGCGCCCGGCCGATGGGGCGGGTGATCGAGCCTCTCGAAGCGATGGGCGCCCGCTTCCACGCCGGCACGCCCGGCCACCTGCCGCTCGACCTAAACGGCGCCCGATCGCCGCTACCGGTCCGCTACCGGGTCCCGGTGCCCTCCGCCCAGGTCAAGTCGGCAATCCTGCTGGCGACGCTCAATACTCCCGGCGCAACCACGGTCATCGAAGCGGCGCCGACCCGCGATCACACGGAACGGATGTTGCGAAACTTCGGCGCCCGGATCGATATCGCGCACGAGACCGACGGCTGCCACATCACCGTTCACGGGCCGGCGGAGCTTCACGCCCGCGACATTCGGGTGCCGGGCGACCCGAGTTCGGCGGCCTTCCCGCTGGTGGCCGCGTTGATCACGCCTGGCTCACAGGTGACCCTTGACGGGGTCCTGATGAACCCGACGCGCACCGGGCTGATAACGACATTGCGCGAGATGGGGGCCGATATCACCGAAACCGGCCGCCGTGACAGCGGCGGCGAACAGATTGCCGATATCGAGGTTCGCTCAAGCCGGCTCACCGGCGTCACCGTGCCGGCCGGGCGCGCGCCATCGATGATCGACGAATATCCGGCACTCGCGGTTGCTGCAGCGTTTGCCGACGGCGATACCGTGATGGCGGGACTTGGCGAATTGCGGGTCAAGGAGACCGACCGTCTCGCCGCCATTGCGGCGGGGCTCGACGTCTGCGGCGTCACGGCCGAGGTGAGTGGCGATGACCTCACGGTGTCTGGCGGGCGCGGTGTGCCGGGCGGGGGCCACGTCGCCGCGCACATGGACCACCGCATTGCGATGGCGTTTCTGGTGCTCGGACTTGGCGCCCGCGAACCGGTCGGCTGTGACGGAGCCAACATGATTCAAACGAGCTTTCCGGGCTTTTTCGATGCCATGGGCGAGATCGGCGCCGACATCACACTCGACGGCGGAGAACACCCGTGATCATCGCCATTGATGGTCCGGCGGCCTCCGGCAAGGGCACGCTGGGCAGGCGCCTCGCCAAACGCTACGGGCTCTGCTATCTCGACACCGGATCGCTGTACCGGAAGGTCGGTTATCTGCTTCTGGCCGCCGGCAAATCGCCGGACGACGAGGCTGCGGCGGTTGCGGCCGCACGCCAGCTCGCCACCGCCGATGTCCCGGATCGCGAGCTGCGCAGCGAACAGATCGGCCGCGCCGCCTCGATTGTTGCGGCGATCCCCGCGGTTCGTGTCGCGATCCTTGATTATCAGCGCGCCTTTGCCCGCGCTTCGCGCGGCGCGGTTCTCGATGGCCGCGACATCGGCACGGTGGTCCTGCCGGACGCCGATTTCAAATTCTTCATCACAGCCGATGCGGAGGTGCGCGCGGCACGGCGCAGCGAGCAGTTGCGGCGCGCCGGCGAAGCCCCCGATCCGGCCGCGATCATCGCTGATCTGCGCGAACGCGACCGGCGCGACCGCGAGCGCGCGACGGCGCCTTTGACAAAAGCCGACGATGCGCACTTGCTCGATACCACCAATTTGGATATAGAAGCCGCGTTTACTGCCGCAACCAGCGTCATAGACAAGGCGCAGGCGGATTGAATATGGTGTATCTGTGCCGCCGTGCGCAAAAGCATCTGGCGGACGGGCGCCAGCCCATCACCCTCTGCCATGTCGGGATCATGACTTCGGCGATCGCCGGCCGGCAGGGATTTGTTTTGAACCAGGCTCTGAATGCCGTCATGTTTCGACCCGGACACGGCAAATCTCAGGGCGCGACCTCCGGAACCAACCGGAGGCAGGAAACCCGAAATCAGCCAACGCAGAATTTGGCTCCCGATGGCTTAAGGACAGTTCATGCCTGAAACAAGTACCGACACACTCAATCCCTCCCGCGAAGATTTCGCCGCCCTGCTCGAAGCCAGCTTCGAGAACAGTTCATTCACCGAAGGATCCGTCGTCAAGGGCACCGTTGTTGCCATTGAAAACGACTATGCGATCATCGATGTCGGCCTGAGACCGAAGGCCGCGTGCTGCTCAAGGAATTCCAGGCACCCGGTCAGGAGGTCTCGATTGCCGCCGGCGATGAAGTTGAAGTTTTTCTTGAACGCATCGAAAACGCGCTCGGCGAAGCGGTGCTCAGCCGTGAAAAGGCCCGGCGCGAGGAAAGCTGGATCCGGCTCGAGAAACAGTTCGAAGCGGGCGAACGGGTCGAAGGAACGATTTTCGGCCGGGTCAAGGGCGGCTTTATGGTCGACCTTGACGGCGCCGTGGCATTTCTGCCGGGCAGCCAGGTCGATATTCGCCCGATCCGCGATATTACGCCGCTGATGAACATTCCGCAGCCGTTCCAGATTCTCAAGATGGACAAGCGGCGCAGCAATATCGTGGTCTCGCGGCGTGCCATCCTGGAAGAGACCAGGGCCGAGCAGCGCAGCGAGATCGTGCAGAACCTGCAGGAAGACCAGGTCATCGAGGGCATCGTCAAGAACATCACCGACTACGGTGCGTTCGTCGATCTCGGCGGCATCGACGGTCTGCTCCATGTCACCGATATTGCGTGGCGCCGGGTCGGCCATCCAAGCGATGTGCTGTCGATCGGACAAACCGTCAAGGTGCGGATCATCAAGATCAACCCGGAAACCCATCGCATCAGCCTCGGCATGAAACAGCTTGAGGCCGATCCGTGGAGCAATGTGGCCGACAAGTATCCGATCGGCCAGAAATTCAAGGGCATCGTCACCAACATCACCGATTATGGTGCGTTCGTGGAGCTCGAGGAAGGCATCGAGGGGCTCGTTCACGTCTCCGAAATGAGCTGGACCAAGAAGAATGTCTATCCTGGGAAGATTGTCTCGACGAGCCAGGAAATCGAGGTCATGGTGCTCGACGTGGCCCCTGAAAAGCGGCGCATTTCGCTCGGTCTCAAGCAATGCACCGACAATCCGTGGCTCAGCTTCGCCGACAAGTTCCCGAAAGGCACGCTGGTCGAGGGCGAGATCAAGAACATCACCGAATTCGGCCTGTTCATCGGTCTCGACGGCGATGTCGACGGCATGGTGCATCTGTCCGATCTGGACTGGTCGCGGCCGGGCGAGGAAGTTCTCGCCGAGTGCAACAAGGGCGATGTCATCAAGGCCGTCGTGCTCGAAGTCGACACCACCAAGGAGCGCATCTCCCTCGGCGTCAAGCAACTGAGTCATGACCCGGTGGAAGGCGGTGAATTCCGCAAGGGCGCGACGGTGACCTGCGAGGTCACCGAAGTCAATGACAATGGCATTGAGGTCAAGGTCGGCGACAGCGGGCTGACCAGCTTCATCCGGCGCTCCAATCTCAGTCGCGACCGCTCCGAACAGCGGCCTGAGAGGTTTGCGCCGGGCGACAAGGTTGACGCTCAGGTCACCCGGTTTGAAAAGGCGGCACGCAAGGTCTCGCTGTCGATCAAGGCGCTCGAGATTTCCGATGAAAAAGAGGCCGTGGCACAATTCGGCTCGACCGATTCGGGTGCTTCGCTCGGTGATATTCTGGCCCCGGCGCTGTCGCAGGCGCGCACCAGCGACAAGGACGACGCCGACAAGGAGGACGGTGACAAGGACGACGGCGGCGACTGAGATCGCCCGCCGGCGGTTCAAAATGCCCGGATCGCCTGTTCGGCGATCCGGCATTTGCAAATGTGGTCAACCCGTGCCGGTATCCGGCCGGATGAATGGTCCGAAACAGCGCCAACAGCCAGCATAGAGGTCTGCCATGACGCCCGACGCCGACATGCTCACCGACCGCCGCAAACTCAAGCGCCGGCTGTCGCTGTGGCGTTTCGTTGCCGTCGTCGTGATTCTGGGATCGGCAGTCGGCGCACTGATTGCGGTCTATGGCGGCGCCGGCGGCTTTTCCGATCACATCGCCAGAGTCCGGATCAACGGCATCATTCTCGATGACACCGAACAGCAGAAACTGCTGAAAAAGATCGCCGACGCAAGCCGGGTCAAGGCCGTGATCCTGGCCATCAACAGCCCCGGCGGCACAACCACCGGCTCGGAGGCTCTTTATGAGGCAATCCGCAAACTGGCGAAGAAAAAGCCGGTCGTGGCGGTGCTCGGCACGGTCGCGGCCTCCGGCGGATATATTGCCGCACTCGGCGCCGATTATATCGTTGCCCGCGGCAACACCATCACCGGGTCGATCGGCGTCATCTTCCAGTGGGCGGAATTCTCCGAACTGTTCGGCAAGATCGGCGTCAAGTTCGAGACCATCAAAAGCGGGCCGTTGAAGGCACAGCCGAATTTTACCGAAAAGGCAAGCGAGGCGGCGCGCAAGGCGACCGAGGACATGGTGCGCGATTCGGCCGACTGGTTTTACCGACTGGTAACAGAGCGCCGGAAATTCAGTTCGGACCAGATCGGCAAGGTCACCGACGGGCGGGTCTTTACCGGACGCCAGGCGCTCGAGGTGAAGCTGATCGATGCGATCGGCGGCGAGCAGACCGCGCGCAAATGGCTCGAAAGCAGTCACGGCGTTTCCACTTCGATCGATGTCATCGACTGGCCTGACGAGACCCTCTCCGAGGTCGGCCTCGGCGCCTCGGTGGCTCAGGCGATTCTGCGCAGCCTCGGTTTCGGAAGTGCCGGCGTGCTGGCCGAATTGACAAAAAAAATCTCGCGCAACAAACGACTTAGCCTTGACGGCCTTGTATCCGTTTGGCAGGCTGAGCGCTGATTACATCGAATTTGCATGTTTTGATCTGTCCGCAGGGCGCGAATCGGCGGGAGAGGCAAGGGGAATTGAGGGGGCGCCATGATCAAGTCAGAATTGATACAGCGCATTGCACAGGCCAACCCGCATCTCTATCAACGTGATGTGGAGCGGATCATCAATACCATATTCGGTGAGATCGGAAACGCGCTGAGTCGTGGCGACCGGGTCGAATTGAGAGGTTTTGGTGCGTTTTCAGTCAAGCATCGCCCGGCGCGCACGGGGCGCAATCCGCGCAGCGGTGCACCGGTCCAGGTCGCGGCCAAGAAGGTGCCCTATTTCAAGACCGGCAAGGAACTGCGTGAGCGGTTGAATGCCGGCAACAAGGACGGCAAGGGCGATTGAGCGAATTGCCACCGGACCCAGGACCGGCCGTTGCCCTGATTTACAGGAAATTCGCCGTTGCCGCTTATTCGCAAGATTATCACCTGGGCTCTCGGCCTTCCGATTGCAGCCGTTATCGTCGCGCTGGCAGTCGCCAACCGGGCGCCCGTACGCATTTCAGGCGACCCGTTTTCCATGGACAACCCTTCCATATCGGCAGACCTGCCGCTCTTCGCGCTGCTGCTCGGCGCGATGTTTGCCGGTGTGCTGATCGGCGGAACGATCGTCTGGTTCAGCCAGGGTAAATGGCGCCGTGCCTGCCGCGAGGCGCGCAGCGATGCCGCCATCTGGCGCAGCGAGGCGCTGCGCAACCAGCGTCGCGCTGATGAGAGCGGGCCTGACGACTTGGCGGGCGGCCATCGCCAGATCACCCACCGTGAAGATCATGCCGGGACCGCATAGTACGACAGCAGCACGAAACCGCGCGCGCCACCTGCCGCGTCCGGTACTTGCGCTGTTGACGGTATTGCTGTCGGCGACACTGTTGTGGCCGGCGCCCTCGCCGGCTGTCATTTCCGGCAGCTCCGGCGACAAGCCGGCGGCGCTGGCCCTGATCGGCCTTTCACCGGACGGCGTCTCCTGCCTGATCGGGGCGGCGGCGCCAGGCAAGCTGCTCAACAGCGATGCCATCGCGCCGAAAATCCGCTCGATGCAGGAATTCACCTTCGTCAATTACAAGGGCGCGCGCGAAACCGGCTGGGCTGTTGGCGCGCCGCGCGTTATCGGCGGCAATGGCGATTGCGACCGTCACTATCAGCAGGAGCTTTCGATCAAGGCCTCGCAGCTTGGTCAATATATGCTCGGTATTCGTGGCACAAAGCCGTCCGTGCGGGGACTGCTGGCCAAGGACGTTGTCATCCTCGCGGCCCGGGACAGTGCCGCAGTGGCGCTTGTCGCGGCATATCTCAAGAAGAAGGAGCTTGCCGGAACGCCCGTCCGGATCGAACAGGCGCTGCGCGCCGATCTTGACGGCGACGGCAAGGCGGACCTGATTGTCAGCGCCACCTCGAGCCGTCGTGAGCAGGCGGTCAAGGGCGAATATTCAGTGGTTCTGGTACAGCTCGCCGGCGCACCGGCTCCGCCACCCCTGGTCCTCGCCGACGACATCACGCCGGAAACCACCGACTATCCGAGCGTGCTGTGGGAAAGCCGCATTGTCGCCATCGCCGATCTCGACGGCGACGGCATCATGGAGATCGCACTTTATGGCGAGTTCTATCACGGCGACGGCTGGGAGATCATTCAGATCAAGGACGGCAAAGTCGTCCACGCGCTGTTTTGCGGCTGTGGCGGATAGCGCATGGTCGATGTCTCCTGCTATAGTCGGGTCCAAGATTGCGGCCCGGCCAACCCTTGAAAAACCGCATGCCGGCATCATGATCAGGACCTCCAGCCGATGTTCGACAATCCGGTTTTCTGTGCGCTCGACACTGCGGATGTGACGTCCGCAGCGGCGCTCGGTGGCACGCTTGCCGGGGTGGCCGGCGGCCTCAAGATCGGCATGGAACTGTTTTATGCCGGCGGCGGCGATGGCTACCGCCGGATCGCGGCAGCGGGTCTGCCGGTGTTCTTGGACCTCAAGCTGCATGATATTCCAAACACGGTCGCCGCCGGTATTCGCGCCCTGTTGCCGTTGCGCCCCGCGATCATCAACGTACATGCCGCCGGCGGCAGCGCGATGATGGCGGCAGCCGCCGGCGCGGCGAAGGAAGCCGGGTCGGGTTCACGGCCCTGGGTGATCGCGGTGACCGTGCTGACCAGTCTGGATGGCGACGATCTCGCCGCGGCCGGTGTTACCGCCTCGCCACGCGACCAGGCGGTACGGCTGGCGGCCCTTGCGCGCAACGCCGGACTTGACGGCGTCGTCTGCAGCGGCCATGAAATCGCGGCGATCCGGGCCGAGTGCGGTGCCGATTTCCGGCTGATCGTGCCCGGCCTGCGCCCGGCGGGCGCGGCGGCGGGGGATCAGAAGCGCGTTATGACACCGCGCCAGGCCCGCGAGCTTGGTGCCGACGTGCTGGTGATCGGCCGCCCGATCACCGCAGCACCGGACCCGGCACGGGCGGCGCGCGAGATTGTATCGGGCCTTGGCGCCGGTTGTGGACAGATGAATTGAAGTGATGCCAGTCAAAGTCAAGATATGCGGCCTGAAGACGGCTGAAGCGCTCGGCGCCGCCGTCGCGGCCGGCGCCGATTTCGCCGGGTTCGTGTTTTATCCGCCGAGCCCGCGCGCGCTGTCGCCGGACGAGGCCCGCGCGCTGGGTGCCCGCACGCCCGGCCCTGTCGCGAAGGTGGCGCTGGTGGTCGATGGCGATGACGACCTGCTGGCCTCGATTGCCGATGCGCTGAAGCCTGATTATTTCCAGGCCCACGGCGCGGAAACGCCGGAACGGATCCGCGCCATGAGGGACCGGTTCGCGATCCCGGTGATCAAGGCGATCAAGGTGCGCGACGCCGATGACCTGGTGAATGCCGCGCGGTTCCGCGATGTGGCGGAGATGATTCTTTATGATGCCAGGGCGCCGGATGATGAGCCGGGCCTGCTGCCCGGCTGCAATGGCGTTCCGTTCGACTGGAACCTGCTTGGCGCGGCTAACCAACCACGGCCATATATGTTGTCAGGCGGTCTCGATGCGGGCAATGTGACGCGCGCGCTGGCAATCACCGGCGCGGCCATCGTCGATGTTTCTTCAGGCGTGGAGTCGGCGCCGGGCGTCAAGGACACCGGCAAGATTGCGCAGTTTGTTGCAGCGGTGCGCGCGGCCGCGACAGACCCGATTGACCCGCCGGCCGGGATGGTTGGCACATGAACAGCTGGAACACCACGACGTGAGCGATCCGCAAATCAATTCCTGGCGTACCGGACCCGACGAACGGGGCCGGTTCGGACTGTTCGGGGGCCGGTTTGTCGCCGAAACACTGATGCCGCTCATTCTTGATCTGGAAGCCGCCTATGAAGCCGCGAAGGTCGATCCGGAATATGCCCGCGAACTCGATGACCTGCAGGCCCATTATACCGGCCGGCCGAGCCCGCTCTATTTCGCCGAGCGGCTCACCGGACATCTCGGCGGCGCGAAAATCTACTTCAAGCGCGACGAGCTGAACCATACCGGCAGCCACAAGATCAATAATTGCCTTGGTCAGATCCTGCTGGCGCGACGCATGAAAAAGACCCGCATCATCGCCGAGACCGGTGCCGGTCAGCATGGTGTCGCGGTGGCAACGGTTGCGGCCCGGTTCGGCCTCCCCTGCGTCGTCTATATGGGCGCCACCGATATCGAGCGCCAGGCACCCAACGTGTTCCGCATGAAGCTGCTCGGTGCCGAGGTGCGTCCGGTGACTTCGGGTTCGGGCACGCTGAAGGATGCAATGAACGAAGCGCTGCGCGACTGGGTCGCCAATGTCGACGATACCTTTTACATCATCGGCACTGTTGCGGGACCCCATCCCTATCCGGCGATGGTGCGCGATTTCCAGTCGGTGATCGGCAATGAGGTGCGAGACCAGATGATGGCGGCCGAGGGCCGGCTGCCGGACTGCCTGGTGGCCTGCGTCGGCGGCGGCTCCAACGCCATGGGGCTGTTTCACCCGTTTCTCGACGATACGGATGTCACAATGTATGGTGTGGAGGCTGGCGGTCGCGGGCTCGATACCCCGGACCATGCGGCATCGCTGAGCGGCGGTTCGCCGGGCGTATTGCACGGCAACCGGACCTATCTGCTGCAGGACGATGACGGGCAGATCCTCGAAGGTCATTCGATTTCAGCCGGCCTCGATTATCCCGGGATCGGACCGGAACATGCCTGGTTGCGCGACACCGGGCGGGTTGAATATGTGCCGGCGACC
>Ga0114931_10008929_pt1 | contig 12060 bp, 6 predicted proteins | sample 2SBtaG_FD_89579 | JGI IMG/M metagenome (GOLD analysis project Ga0114931, IMG submission 89579) | Deep subsurface microbial communities from Kolumbo volcano to uncover new lineages of life (NeLLi) - 2SBTROV14_V59a metaG | ecosystem: Environmental > Aquatic > Marine > Volcanic | place: Kolumbo...
TCATTCCCAAAAACGCCGTGCTGACGATCTTGATTGTTTCGGAGGTTACCGCGTTGCGCGCGACGCCCTGATCGACACCACCGACACCGGTTCCATCGGGTGCCATCCGCAGAAATCCCGTGGCGACCAGTTTTTCAATACTCGACGCATCGAGATTCTTATACGGCTGATCCACCATTTCATCGCCAGCAAGCTGTTCACATATAAACACGTCGAACGGCTTATCATCGTTCACCGCGGCGATCACATAGTCGCGATACTTGTAAGCATGCTTCCTTGGCGGATCTTGATTGACATAGCCTTCTGAATCGGCGTAGCCGGCCACATCGAGCCAATGGCGACCCCAGCGTTCGCCATACTCCGGGGAAGCAAGCAACCGGTCGATCAACGCTTCATAGGCATCGACGCTGGTGTCGGCCAAGAATCGCTCGATTTGATCTTCGCTCGGCGGAAGCCCCGTCAGATCGAAACAGGCGCGTCGCAACAAGGTCCGCTTATCAGCCTCGGGGGAGAACCCCAATCCACGTTCTTGCAGCCGCGCGAGCAGGAAGCAATCGATCGGCGTGCGTACCGTTTCGCTGTCGGCGACCGTGGGTACTTCGGGCCGCTCGATGGGTTGAAAGGCCCAATACGCGCGCTCTTGCTCGGTAAAGTAATGCTCGTCGGTCAGCTCCGTTGGTTCCGGACCAAACGTGACAGCGCCGCCGTCGATCCAGCGGCCGATCGTTTCGCGGGCTTCTTCCGGAATTGTCTTGTCATCCGGCGGCATCTCGCCGTCGAGGAGCCGTTGATAGAGAAGGCTTTCGTTTCGATTGCCCGGCACAATCGAAGCGCCTGAGTCTCCACCAGCGACGATGAACCTCCGCAGCCGCAGGTCGAGACCACCGCTCAACTCATCCTCTTCGCCGTGACACGCAAAACAGTGTGTCTTCAGCAACGGGCGAACGTCATTCTCAAACGTCACCCCGGCGGTGTTCGGCAAGCCCTCGGCCGCGTGGCTCAAAACCGAACAGCACAACAACAGCGGCAGCAACCGCAGCGATTGGATCATGGCGGGACTCGCGGATCGACCGTGGTCAATCTTTCTACGAGGCGATGCACAACTGGGAGGGAACAACGCCGCCTTGAATTGGGGGGCGAACAAAGCCCCTTCCCCAATCCAATTGGCAACGCCCTTATTGTGAGCCATTTCATGGCAAACTGCAAGTTTTGTTTGCAGGGAGCCAGCACCGACTGGCGTTCGGAAAACTCGCGGAACTACACCTTAACGCCTTCCTCATCACCTGATTCGAGCGCCTCGCGATACCGGTCTCGAAGGGGGTTCACCACTTCGGCAATGAATTCGTCTAGCTGTTGGGGCGCCCGACCGACAAACTTGCCAGGTTCCAGCGCGGCCTGAAGATCGATTCCGGCAAATGCCTCGTCTGCCGCTAGGCGTTCGAGCAGATCGTTCTCGCCACCTTCCTGCTTCACCACGGCCGCCGCGGCTTGCGAGTGTTGTCGAATCCGCTCGTGCAGTTCTTGGCGGTCGCCCCCTCGGGTCACCGCGGCCATCAGGATTGTTTCGGTGGCCATGAACGGCAACTCGGCCGCGAGCCGCTTTGCTATCACCCGAGGGTAGACGACCAAGCCGTCGGCCACGTTGTTGTACAACAGCAAGATGGCATCGACGGCCAAGAACCCTTGCGGCAGGGTTAGCCGGCGGTTCGCGCTGTCGTCCAGCGTCCGCTCCATCCACTGCGTGGCGGTGGTTTGCGCGGCACTGCCCTGAAGGCTCATCACGAATCGCGACAACGCACAAATCCGTTCGCTCCGCATCGGGTTGCGTTTGTAGGCCATGGCCGAGGAGCCAATTTGATGCTTCTCGAAAGGTTCCTCGATCTCTTTATTGGCTTGCAACAGCCGCAGGTCGCCCGCCGCCTTGTGCGCACTCTGCGCCACGCCAGACAGGGCATCCAACACCTGCGCATCGATCTTGCGAGGATAGGTTTGCCCGGTGACGGCCAGCGTTGCGTCGAACCCCAATTTCTCCGCCACCAACTGCGTCAAACGACGAACCTTGTCGTGGTCCCCCTCGAATAACTCCAGAAAGCTCGCCTGCGTGCCGGTCGTGCCCATCGTGCTCCGGGCGCGAAGCCCGCTGAGACGATGCTCGATTTCTTCGAGATCCAACACGAGATCGTAGGCCCAAAGACACGCCCGGCGGCCCACGGTGGTTGGTTGCGCGGGCTGCATATGCGTGTAAGCCAGCGTTGGCAAATCGCGATACTCAACGGCGAAGTTCGCCAAGCGATCGATCACGCGAACCAGACGGTCGCGGACCAGACGCAAGGCGTCTCGGATCAACAGCAAGTCGGTGTTGTCCGTAACAAAACAACTTGTCGCGCCCCAATGGATGATATCACGGGCTTCGGGGCAGGCATCCCCATAGGCATGCACATGCGCCATGACATCGTGCCGCAGTTTCCGTTCATATTGCTTTGCCGCATCGAAATCGATGTCGTCGACATGACGGGCCAGCAATTCAACCTGTTGCCGCGAGACGCGCAATCCCAGTTCGTTTTCGGCCTTGGCCAGCGCCACCCAACACCGCCGCCACGTGCTGAACTTCCGCTGAGGGCTCCACAAGCCACTCATCGCCGCGGAGGCATAACGTTCGATGAGCGGGTTTTGATAAGTGTCAAAAGGCATCGTTTTCTACCAGAGGAAATAAAATCGTAGGTCACGCACGGTGTGCGTGACGACCAACACCGTCATTCATCCGCCCCCCTGTTTCGACGGACGAAACCGATATCAACTCGCCGTCGTCTCCGATTCGTTGTCACGCGCGCCGTGCGTGATCTACTTGGCTACTTAGAAGTAGGATGCGTCCGCGCTTCGCTTGGCGGCACCCTACTTTTCTGGATGATGTTGTCGGCAAGTTGAGACGCGGGCTTGCCTCGAATAGGCGCAACGTCCGCGTTGTAAAAAACATTATCCTTGACTCGCCCGTCGGTTCCTGGCGTGAAAGCGAGCGGGACGGTAAAGCCGCGGAACACATTGTCGCGGACGTGCAGGAACGTGTCATGGCTTGGTCCGCCGTTGACCCACACTCCAAAGCGTCTTTCCCGTTTATCGTCCGGTGGTATTGGATCGTCCGTCTCTCGATTGAGTTCGATGATGAGATTGTTGTCCAAGACACTGTTCTTGGCGCGATCGAAATGGACCGCGACGATTTCGCCCTTTCCATAGGGAAAGTGCCGGAGGCGCAGATCGCAGATGCGATTGTCACGCATCACGTTGTTCTCGCCGACAAATCGCACACCGTGAGGAATCGTGTGTTGTTTCCGAGTTGACCCCCCCGTATCGGAAATCACACAGTCACGTATGACGGACCGCGAGCCAACAAGCCTTACGCCGAAATACCAATTCCTTTCAAGCCGCACGTCGACCAGATTGTGCTTCTTTGACTTCCGCGTATCGCGATCAGTGGCTTGGATGTCGATGCCAAAGTAAAAACCGCTGACACGGCCGTTCTTGATCGTGATTCCTTGGCGGTCCAAGGCCGAGATACCAACCGCGCCGGTGGATGGTCCGGCTGAACCAAACAGAGTCTTACCGTTCAAATCCAGTGTAACCTCATTGGCCATGACGGAGATCGCGGCACCTTTGGGCGAAGCATATGTCAGATCGAGCGCTAGGCGATATGTTCCGCGTTGTTGGATGCGAAACGGTAAGGAGTCAATCAGATGTGGACCAAGAGAACCGGCATAAATCGTCGAAGCGGATGCTAACATGCTCGCCACGATCGCCAGATCGATGAGCAGGAGTATTGGCGTTACGCGGATCCGCATGTTGATCATCGTGATTCCAATTACCTTCAAGTTGTGTCGGCCAGGGGGTGCCCCGACTTGACGCGCTACCGTGTCCAGATCTCTATCAGGGCGGGCCCTCTCCTACATCGCTGCCCCCCTTCCGAAAAAAAGAAGCAAATGTTGCATAGCCGTCCAAGCCGATTCGTTATCGCGCACGGGGCGCGTGACCTACTTGGCTGCTTTCCTTCAATCCGATTCAGCTTCTTCACCAATGAGCCAATCGTTGCTTCCCAATGCAGATTGCAAGGTTCTCGGGCAAACGCTTATCTTAACCACCGATTTCCGCGGCCACTAGGACCGATGCGTTCCATGGGCTTCGCCGCGATGAACGCCCCACTTACATATTCGTCACATCATCCACCCCGCCAGGGCTAAGTAGCTTGTCGAGTGCCGTGGCTATCTCGGCGTTGTGCTTGTTGGTTTCCGCGTAGACTCGGCAGATGCGGTAGCTCAGGGGTAACCGCTTGAACAGGGCGTTGTCGGTCAGGTTTCTTACCTCACCGGTACTTGCGTCGTAAAAAAAGTTCTGCCCTGGCGCGGGGCCGCGCGTGCCGGGACGGTGAATGTGCCGGGGGAGATCGACTCGCAGCGACAGCGATTTCAGGGGTTTGGGCAGTTGTTCGCGAATGGCGGCCACCACGAACGATTCGTTGCTAAAGATGCTGCCCTGTTCCGTCTCGTGTGGTTCAAAATAACGCGTTCGTTCGCAAACCATTTGCCACCGATACTCGCGCCGCAAGAGCGCCCGCCAACGATCGCCCCATGCCCGTTTTTTGGCGTCGTCGCTCGCCGACCACTTGGCGACATCGTTCAGCAGGGTCCATTCGGTGAACCCTTGATACGCTTCGAGATGCTCCACCGGATTGCCGGGAAAAAGAAACGACTTGCTCCCCGCGAACAGCTCTTGTAGCGAAAGATCAATCGCCCGGACCGCGCGATGAAAGTAGATCGACCGAAACAACGCGGCCCGAACCTCGATAAATCGCACCAGCGCCCCCAGCCCGCGCTCGTGAATGGTGAGGCCCTGGGCGGTGAAGAAGCTGTAGTGCAGCAACCGCTCGAGATCGAAGGCCCGCGCGCTGTAGCCTGTCATGTAGGCGTCGCGGAGCACGAAGTCCATATTGTCGACCGTGTAGAGCCCGCTGAACAAACCGCGGAGCATCCGTAGCCAGCGTGGTCGGTCGTCGTCCTCCTTCGGCCGCCGAATAAGATAGGCTACTTGCGCCGGATCGAGTTGTTCGTTGTCGGCCAATCGGCCGTGTGGATTGCGTCGCAACGCGCGGAGCAAGTCACCAAGTTCTTGCTCGATGATGACGCAACCCAGTGATTCATGCGTAAGATCGTAGTCACGGAGGAAGTGTTCATCGAAGAAGTGGCCGAACGGGCCGTGCCCCACATCGTGCAACAGGGCTGCCATTCGCATCAGCGTTTCAACATAGGGACGACTCGGCACATCGTCGCAAACCTCGCGCAGGCTGTCGTACAGTTCGTCAACCGCCCGACTCGCCAACTGCATGACCCCCAACACGTGTTGAAATCGCGTGTGTTCTGCGGTGGGAAAGACCCACCAAGCGGTCTGTAGTTGGTGAATCTGCCGCAGCCGCTGCACCCAGGGGTGGTCGATGAGTTGCTGTTCAACCACTTCATCGCTGGGCTGTTCGCCCTGGGCAACGAACGGCATGTATCCGTGGATTGGGTCGTGACACAAGCTTTCGCCGCTGAAGTCTTTCATGCCACGGATTATGGCCCACGCTGCCAGGGGAGGTCGACTGCGATGAGAACGATTCGGAAGATTGGTAGCGCCAGGGAACAGAAGGCGGTGAGCTGCCCGATTGCACCTTGGCAGTCAAAAGAGGGGGGGCGTTTGAAGTTCCGGGACGATGGTATCGACCGTGGCGGGCTCCTGAATATCTAGGTCTTCAGTGTGTTATTCAAAAAAGCCGGCCGAAATCCGGGTAACTAGAGCCGGTGGGATGCAACGGTTAAACTTCGACTACGAAATGGCCCGACGTAGAATTAGCGACAAATTTGAAAGCACCGGAGGAGGGTGGATCCTTTGACTCGTTTTATCAGTCACGTCATTGCAGTGGCGGCATTGCTAGCGGCCGCGCCAGAGACAACCCTGGGCGGGGTTCCAAGCGACCAACTACTTCCCTCTTCGACAGCGGCTTACGTTTCGGTAGGCGATTGGCAGCAGTTGCGCGAGAGCTGGAACCGGACGCAGCTTGCTGAATTGATGGCCGATCCGGTGATGGAGCCCTTTGCCAAGGATCTTCGCAAGCAGATCGACGAGAAATTCTCGCTCACCAAGAAGCGACTGGGGCTGTCGTTCGATGATCTCAAGGAGTTGCCGTCAGGCGAACTTGCTCTTGGTTATGTGCATACCGCCCACCAAGATCCATCTCTCGTGCTGCTGGCGGATGTAACGGACAACGTGGATCGGGCCGAATCGTTGATGTCCGTGGTTCGTCAACGTCTTCAACAGCGCGGCGCCAAGCGAAGTACCCGTGACGTGGAGGGCGTGGAAGTCGTCATCTACGAACTACCGAAAGACGAGGAAACCGGTAAGCGGGACACGGCAGCCTATTTGTTGCATGACAATATGTTAGTGGCCGCCGATCAGGTCGATGTCCTGGTAAGCGTTCTTGGTCGATTCAGCGGAGAGCACGACGACACGCTTGCCGCGACCAAGCCGTATGGGGCCGTCATGCAACGCTGCGCGGAAGCCGCCGGAGATTTGGTCCCGCATATCCGCTGGTTCGTCGATCCGTTCGCGCTGATTGATGCCCTGCGAGCGTCGTTGCCGCCAGAGCGACGGAAAAGCGCCGACATGATCAACGCGTTGAAGAAGACAGGCTTCACGGCGATCAAGGGATTGGGTGGCTACATCAACGCTTCGTCCGATGGTTTTGAGTTGGTGCATCGGACCAAGATCTTCGCCCCCAAGCCTTACGAAATGTCGATGCGAATGCTTTCTTTTCCCGACGGAGGTGAGCTGGCTCCGCAAAAATGGGTGCCCACCGATGTGGCGTCGTATGCGTCGGTGCATATCGATATCCTTAACGCGTTCGACAACTTCGGCCCGTTGTTCGACAACCTCTTTGGCGAAGGTGAAGAGGACGAAGGCCTGTGGGAGGATGTGAAGCAAAGCTTGATCGAGGATCCCTATGGGCCTCAAGTCGACTTGCGCGAGGAGATTTTCGTTCACCTAGGCACCCGAATCACGATGATTTCGGATTACGAACTTCCGATCACGACAACCAGTCAGCGACGTTTGATTGCGATCGAGGCCAAGAACGCCGAGGCGCTGATGGCTGGGGTAAAGAAATCGCTGGAAGTCGACGAGACGGTCAAGATTCGCAAGTTCCGTGGCCATGTGATCTGGGAGATGGTCGAACCGGAAGATGAAGAAGCTCCCCTGGAACTTGAAATTGAAGGTCTCGACACCGGGTTTGGCGAATCGGACGAGGAGGACGAGCAGGAAGAAGGCGTGACGCTACCCAATGCCGCGGTGTGCGTTGCCTATGGCAACCTGTTCCTTGCCTCGCATCCCGGGATCATCGAAAAAGTGTTGGCAAAGGCCGAGGATGACCCTCGCTTGCTAAGCGATATGGTTGACTATCAGCAGGTGGTCGAGCAACAAGACCGCGTCGACGGAAGCGGTGGCTTCTGCATCGTCTTCGTGAGGTTGGACGAAGAAATTCGAGCCAACTACGAGTTGATGCGAACCGGCCAGATGCCCCAGTCGGAAACCGGGTTGGGGGGGTTGCTCAACGGTTTCTTGGGCAGCAACGAGCCGGGGGCACCGATTCGCAAAGCGGAGTTCGACGCCAGCAAGCTCCCGGAGTTCCAGGTCGTGCGCCGCTATTTAGGGCCCTCTGGAGCTTACATGCGAACCGACCCCGATGGCTGGTTCATCGTCGGATACTTGATGACGCGTCAAAACGCTACTCCGGCGGTTCTCACGGCTGAAGAATCGTCGTCGAAGGCCGCCTCCGAAGACCCCAAGGAGCAGTGAGGGGGGGCCTTTATTGGCCAACTTCAATGTGAGCCCAAAACGGATGTTGCCGATCGCCCCGGGTGCGAACGTCCTCGAGAATGACTGCCACCTTGGGGTGAACATATGGCTCGCCCAGCGGAACACGTCGTCCGTTGACCTTCAACGTTAGACGTTGCGAGAAGTCGATCAACTGGGGCGACAGCCAGACCGAAAGGTGATCGCCGCCGGACTTCACGCTAAGTGAATGGCGAGCATTGATTCGCCCTTCGATGCGCATCGGGCGTGTTCCACGAGGAGCAGGCCAGTCTTTTGGGTCGACGATGACCTTCTCGGGAAAACCGCTCACTTCGACCCACCAGAAGTAGTTATCCCAGGGTCGCATTGTGTTGCAGGCGAATTCGCTCGGAAAAAAGTCGCGATGTTTGCGGCCCATCCAATCGAAGATGCGAATGATTTCGTCCGAGAAATGCTCGTGCCCTCGACCGCGAAATTCGACCACCGTCACGTCGAATCCTCGCTTCTTATAACGATCCAAGTCGCGGGCGTTGTGGATCGACTTCCCGCCGTCGAGTTCGCCACCGACGAGGTAAAAAGGTACATGCTTGGCGTTGGGCCAATAGTGCGTGCAGTACTTATCCGAAATGGCCACGATGGGAATCACGCCTGCCCATAAATCAGGATGGGCAAGCCCCAAGTCCCAAGCGGCATCGCCGCCCATCGAGTGACCGGAAAGGAACACGCGATCGGTGTCGACGGCGAATCGCCGGCAGGCATCGCGCAGGCAATGTAGAACCAGCGCGTGCGTGCGTGCGGAATAATGGTATTTGTCCTGGCCCTGGCGCCCCCACTGGGGCGCGACGACGATATAACCGTTTCGTGTCGCGTGTCCTAGCCGCATGCCTTTGGTGTTGCGCGTTCCCGCCCACCAGTCGATTTGTTGTAGCGCGGTCGTGTTTCCCCCATGCAGCGTGACGACGACCGGATACCGCCTGTACGGGTCGTACTCCGGTGGCAACTGGATGTAGTAGCTGAACTCAGGATCGGGGTCGACTCCCGGCACGCTGATTTTGAATAGCCCCGGCTCCCGGGAGTCGGCTGTCGGAGCAGGGTAGGGGGGCTTCATATGGGCAATGATCGTGGCAACGGTCTCCGGAACCGACCCCTCTTGCGTAAGGATTTCCTCCAACAACACATCGCGTTTAATCTTCGTCGGTTCGTTAAAGTAGTCGATCAGCAGATTGCGTATCCGATACATCGACAGTGCCACGGGTAGGTTGTCGCTGGCATGATCGCTACCGGCGAGCCAACCGCTGATGGCCAGGGCCAACTTTTCGGTGGGCAACATTTTCTGGTCGGTCGCGAACTGTCGATAGGCGGTCAGCCGCGGGAGCGTGTCGTTATTCAACTCGGCAAAGATCTCATCGCGCACTCCTTGCACGCGTGCCGTGAGATCGTCGTTACCTACTTCCGCGAGATGTTCGTCCAGGAGATTCAACAAGCGCTGTCCCAGTTCAAATTCCTGACGGTAGCTGTCGCGCAACTCGCGGACTTCTTGCAAAATTTCGCCCGCGATGTTCTTCGAGGGAAACTTTTCGAGCAACCCTTGAACCAATTGATGTTGACCCGCTTTGCGACGCAGCTTGATTTCGCGCAGCCCCCGACGTGCGTTCATCTGCTGGAGATCAATCACGACCGGTTGAATTTGGGACTTGAGATCGGGAAAGTCTTTCACGATCTTTTTCAAGGCCTCTCGGGCGTCGGTGTAGCGCTCGCTTTGGATGTACAGTCGTGCGAGCTTCAAGCGATGTTCGACGTTCTTCGGGTCGAGTTGGTGCGATAGGATGGCGTCGAGCGTCTCGCGGGGAATCGAACTGGTGGCAATCCGCATTTCCCAAATGTGCGACAAGCCTTCGACCTTGGTCCACTTGGGAGTGATTTCGGTGATTCCTTGAATGACGTTCAGCGGGCCCCGCCGTGACCCCATGCTAAACACACGCCGGCCATATTCATCGAACGGTTCAATCTTGAGAATTGAACCCACGTTGCCGATGCGACCGCCATTGCGAGGCACTCTCTGATAGACGTGAAATTTCTCCGCTACCCGGCCTTTCCCACCCTCGCGAACCTCCAAGATCCGTCGCTTGGGTACGAACGTGCGGCGGAGATTGTCGTCGACCATGACGATCAAACGAGGTGCCGGGGCTCCATCGGCGGGAGGTGGCTTGCGGGGGTCGTCGGCCAATCCGGCAATCGTGCCCACGGCCCCCTCTAGCACCCGACCATCGCGGAGAATGATTTCCGCGGAGCCCGCTGTCCGCGAGCATAACGTCAGCGCAAGCAACGCCGTCGCGAACACCAATCGTTGGCCAAGAAAAGCCGGGGTGGCCATCGTTGTTGGCTCCTAATCCACTGCCATCGCTGCTCCGCAAGACGATGAGCCCATTCTCCGTGCCGTTTCGCGCTCAGTTCCTAACGCAGTACATTGGCCGCGACAGAAATCGCCCGCGAGTGCTAGGCGGAAGACGGAAGTCCACCGTCATTGGAATTCACGGGGAAGATGAACGATTGTTCCTCACCGGGCTTCGATACAAACGATGCAACTTGTTTCTGCTCCATCTCTTATTGTCGCACCCCAAAACCGGCTGTCAACGTTTTGGTGTGCATGGTTCATAACCGCCGACCATTGACACGTCACCAAGGGGCCGCACAATTGGGTAAAACAGGTAAACCTTAATGAGGCAATCCGTGATCTCGCGAAAACTACTGAATGTGCAGGTTATGGCGGCGATTTTCCTCTCGCCAGCCGCCCTGGTGGCCTGGGGAATGGCGAGATTGCTGGATGCCATGGGCGACCAAGCGGGCGCGCGAGTGGTCGACTATGTGGCCATCACCGTAGGGAGTCTGTGGGCCATCGATCTTGTCTTGCTCGTGCTAAGCCTCGGCATCCGCAATCTACCCGTCGAATCCACGCGGAACGACGAGATTGAATAACGGGGGCTAGTTGCCGCTGGCGTTTTTGGCTTCCGTGTCACGAACGGCCCGTTCTAGCTCCCGGGCACACGATAGATAGTAGTTTCGCGCATTCGCGCTAGTCTGTCGCGAGGCCAAAGCGACGAGTGCTTTCGCTTTCAGAGTGTGGGCTTCCCCGGGTTTTTCCGCGAGAGCAATGAGGTGATCGGCAAGTTCCGCGGCCCATTGATAGTCGGCCTTATCAATCGCGGCGCGAACCTGTTGGAGCAAGTTTCTCTCGCCGCCGGAGAGTTCGACAACCCTTTTGGCTCGTTCAACTGGCGAGAGCGGAAAAAGCCGAGTGGGATTTCCATCGAACCAGCCCAGTGAGCCGGTGCAGATCGCTCGAATCGACCATGCCACCGTGCCATAGGTTTCCTTGAGATACGGTTTGTTGGCCAGCGCTTCGGGAAGCCGGACGATTTCGACAATCTCGTCGGTGGTGAGTCCCGCGTTCATTCCGGCATAGGTTTGATCGATAACCGAGCGAATGGCGTCGCGATAGTCGGTCAACACCTGTCTCACTACGCCGCGACCGCTCAGGGGTGAGGTATGGCTGGGGATCAGGTATTCGGCCTTCTCGGCAATCATGAGATCCAAACTATCGGCCCAATGGCGAGGGTCACGATAGGGAGTTCCACGAATCGCGTACAGATTTGGGAACGCCCGATAGTAGTTGTCACCGCACAACAAAGCATGTTTTCGTGGTAGCCAGACGTATAGTTGGTCGGGCGTTTCCCCTGGGGCATGTACCAATTCGAGTTGCACGCCGGCGATCGTAAGTGGCGTTCGTCCGTCGCCCACCGTGATGGTTGGCGGGAGAAATTGCGAGTGTGCGCCGAACCCATCGAGCACCAGGCGCGGCCCGATTCCAGACCCGTGGTGCATGGAAGGAGGAAGCAGAATGCCAAACTGTCGGACATTGCGTGAAGTCATCGCGCTGCGCAACACTTTTTGCGAGCGCTCAATGGCCGGCATCAATTTCTCATGGGCGTAGATTTCCGTGCGGTCGCCGTCGGCGAAAACCTTCGCGCCCATCACGTGGTCGTAGTGGTTATGTGTGTAGATGATTGCCACGATCGGTTTATCGGTGATGCGATCGAACTCAGCCTTCACCGCCTTTGCGGCGCGAGCGCTCTCCATGGTGTCGACGACAATCGCGCCCTCATCCCCGACGATAAGAATCGAGTTGGCCAA
>Ga0114931_10008930_pt1 | contig 12055 bp, 11 predicted proteins | sample 2SBtaG_FD_89579 | JGI IMG/M metagenome (GOLD analysis project Ga0114931, IMG submission 89579) | Deep subsurface microbial communities from Kolumbo volcano to uncover new lineages of life (NeLLi) - 2SBTROV14_V59a metaG | ecosystem: Environmental > Aquatic > Marine > Volcanic | place: Kolumbo...
CGGGCGTTCTGTTGATATTGATTGTTTGCAGACCTTGAAGGCTTGAAGTCGATGCGGCGCCACTTGCTCCGGCCGGCGCGCCCTGAAGATAATATCCGGATGAATTGACGAGATTGCCGAGCGTATCGGGCGTGAAGTCGCCAGCGCGCGTGTAGAGTAGGTCGCCGCTGCGCGAGCCAGTCGCGTCTGGCGCGATGATAAAAAAACCGTCACCTGAAATCGCGGCGTTCGTTTCGGTATTGGTGCGGGTGATAGAACCTTGCTCGCTCGTAAGTTGGCGTGAAATGGCGGTGACGCCGGTCCCGGTAACGCTGGAGCCGGTATTAGCCTCGAGCGAAGCGTCGCGATTGGGCAGGAGATCGGAAAAATCCGTCCTTATGCGCTTATAGCCGGTCGTCTGGCTATTGGCGATGTTGGAGGAGACCGCTTCAAGGCCCGCCGAGAATGCGGAAAGGGCTGAAAGGCCGATTGAGAATAGACCTGAAAAACTCATTGATACTCCTATGCGTCGCCAAGAACGCGTTTGACGGCGGCAATGCCGACCGGCCCGATACCGGTTTCAAGAAGCGGCCCGGAAGCATCGAAAGTAACACCGCTGATTTTTGCGCGGGCCTCAGTCGTTGAGGAAAGGGAAGCGCCTGTCGCGTCTTTTGCCGCGACAACGAGGCGATAAACGCCGGCCGGCGCTGGGGCGCCATTGGCGAGCTTGCCGTCCCAATGGAGATCGTGATCGCCAGCAGCGGTCGCGCCGGCCAATTTCGCAACCGTGGCGCCATTTTGATCAACGATGGAAAGGCTTGTCGTCGCTGCCCTGTCCGCGAGTGAATAATTCCAGTCAGCGCCGAGACCGTCCTTCCTTGCGCTGTCAGAACCAATAAATACATCGCGTCCGATTAGTGACAACGCGCTTGCACGGTCGGCCGAAGATTGAAGGCCGATCAGCGTTTCAAGATTTGAATTGGTCTGGATTGATTGCTCCACGCCGGCAAACTGGACCAGCTGCGACGTAAATTTGTCGGTATCGAGCGGGTTAAGCGGGTCCTGATTTTTGAGCTGTGTCGTCAACAGCGTCAAAAACGTGTCGAAATTGCCGGTCAATTGCGAAACTGCCGACGAGACTTTCGTTGACTGGGCGGAGGCAACGGCGGTGATGTCCATGAGAGATCCTTAAACGCGAATGTCGAGCGTGCGCGATGTGATGAGCGCGACGGGCGAGGGAAGGCTGACCGGAACTGCTGGGACGAGGGAGCTGCCCGCGTTTTCGACGGCGGGACTGCTTTCGGAGCGTTCTCTAAAATGGAAAGAAAAATTGCCCGAGCCGAATTCAAGGCCGGCATGGGTAAGCGCCAGCCGCAATGCGTCGGCATTGTTGGAATAAAAGTCGTAAGCGGCCTGCTTGTCAAAATTAAGCGCCAAGACCGCCTTGCCGTCGTCCTGAACGTGAAGTCGCCCCTCTACGTGGCCAAGGCCCGGCGGGTCGAGGCGTAAATCGAACGAACTGGCCTTTTCGAGACGGCGTGCGACGATCTCCGCGAAGGTCTCCGTCGCCTTTGCCGCCTGTTGCGGCTGACGCAGCGCTTTTGTTGCGTCAGTCTTTGTGCGCGCGGCATCGGCGGCGTCACGGACGCCAGCCGCCTCTATCGATTTGACCGTCTGGGTTTGAAGGCTGGCAGTTCGTATTGCCGGCGTTCCCGCGCCCGGGGATACAACAATTTGCGCCGCCGCGCCGGACGATTGCAATGGCTGAGTTGCGTTAGCGGAATGTTGTGATGGCGCCTGGTTGGGCGTTCGCTGGTTGGTCGACTGTGAAGTCTTGGCATCTTCAACCGCGCCGCGCGTTGAATCGCCCGCACGCGCTGAATTTCCGTCTTTCTGCGTTTGCCCTGTCTTCGCGGGCGCATTGGCCTTGCCGGCGGCGCCATGCGCTTTCAATGACTGCGCTGCCTTCCGCTCAAGGCCGGCGGACGCGAGAGCATATGAAAATTGAGGCGCATTTTCGCTGCCGCGCTGCTCGCGGTGAGTCCGCAGCGTCTGGGTTGTAGCGGCTATTATAGCGGTCTTGTCTGTCATTTCGGCCAAAGGTTGGAATTTTAGCGCAAGATGACTGGCAAGACAGACGCCAAAGGTTGAAGTGGCGGAAAGCCTCATCATTCAGGGTTAAGCACGATTAACGAAACGCCAATGAGGAAATAATCCGCCTGCAGAATTTGCCGGGTCCGGCGAGATTTGCCGCCTTCAGCAACTCTTCCGTGAGGTTGGATCATCAATTGCAATTTCAGTGGCGAAGCTGAAACGGGTCCTCGCGCGATCATGCGTAAACCCTTGTATTTACAGGCTGCGCACGCACCCAGGCGTGACGAAGCGGCAAAATATTCCGGGCGCATTTTGCCGGCCCGGCGACTTTTGCCGGGCGCCTATTTTGAGGAGGCGTCGCGATGAGCCTTTATGTTGCGCTCAATACGTCGGTATCCGGTCTTCTGGCCAATCAGACGGCGATCGGCGCCACGTCTGAAAACATCGCCAATGTCAATACGCCTGACTTCGCGCGCCGCGAAGCGCGATTTTCAACGGACGCAATCCCTGATCAGTTCGCAGGTGTCGACGTCAATATCATTCGTTCGGCGAGCGACCGTTTCTTGAAATCAGCAGCCTATGGCGGCGCCGCTGACGCCACGCGCTCGACGGCAATTTCCGAAGCGCTGTCGCGCATTGAAGCCTCGCTCGGCGCGCCGGGTGACAATATTTCCTTCGCCAACAAGCTCGACGACGCCTTCGCTGCATTGACGCAATTGTCGGCAGCGCCTTCATCTACCGCCGGCAAGGGGAATGCATTGCTGGCCTTGCAGGCCGCGTTCGATGCTTTTGATCGCACGACAGGCGCTGTCCAGACGCAAAGCGATAACGCGCTGTCGCGCCTTACTCAGGATGTAACGCGCGCCAACGCGCTGCTGGGCGAAATTTATCGTCTCAACCAGCAAGTTGCCTCCAGCCCTGGTGCGGCGGACCTCATCGACCAGAATTTGTCGGAGCTTTCAACGCTCCTTTCAATTGATGTGACGCGCGATGATCGAGGCCGCGTTTCTGTCGCCTTGAACGACGGGACCGTCATCGCCGATTCGGCCGGCTTTGCAGCGCTTGGCGTCAATGGCGGTCCGCCGACAGCAATCACGCTTTCTTCCGCATCCCTCGCGGGCGGCGCAGCCTCGCCAATCGCCGCGGATATTTCCGGGGTAATCGGTTCGGGGGAAATCGCCGGCCTCGTGCAATTGCGCAATGTCGAGTTGCCGCGCCTTGCAACGCTAGTCCAGACGACCGCGCGCGGCGTCGCGGATCAATTGAACGCTGTCTACGCCGGAAATGTCGCTATTGGCGCAACGTCGCCTACGGGGACAAGCCTTATCGTCGAAAATAACGGCGTCTTTTCGGTCAATTCTGCGCTCCTCGCTGATCCATCGAGTTTTGCGATTGCGCGCCCTGCCGGCGGCGCGGCGGGCGGCGCCAATGATGGCTCGGGCGCAATTGCGCTCGCCAATGTTGCAATGACCGCCGAGGCGAGGGCGGCGGCGGAATCGATCGCGAATATTGGCACTGCGTCGCGTAATGCTAGTCTGGCGTCGGAAACCGATAACGCCCTGTCGCAGGATTTGTCGGCGCGGGCAGCGGCCTCCGGCGGCGTCAATCTCGACGAGGAACTGTCGAACCTCATTCTTTATCAGCGCGCCTATGGCGCGAATGCGCGCGTCATCTCGGCGATAAACGAGCTCTGGCAAACGCTCCTGCAGACGATCTAGGGAGCCATCCTGATGCGGATTTCAGACATCGGTCTTCAACAAATCCTGCTGACGAGCTTCCAGCGCGCGCAGGGCGCCGCCGAGCAGCGCCAGATTCAGCTTTCAACCGGAAAAGTCTCCAACGTCTACTCCGGCATTGGTTCTGGCGTGGCGGAGCTTTTGTCATCGAAAGGCGTTATTGCGCGCGCCGGCGCTTACAATGACGCCGCCGCAGTCGCGGACGCTCAGTTGAAGACGCAAGAGGCAGGCCTCTCGACAATCGAGGAAAGCATTGCGCGTCTTCAGCAGACATTTACTGCGACTATATCGAGTGGATCGGCTGAACTCATTGCGCCGGCGATCGCCGCCGAGGCGCAGCGCATTCTGGCGGCGCTCAATATCGAGACGGGCGGCATTTACGTATTTGGAGGCGTCAATGGCGACGTTCCCCCGGTCAATGCCCAATCAATCGGCGATCTGCAGGCGGCGACAAACACAGGAACGCTGTTCGTTGATGCAGCGCGCAAGCAACTGGCGGTCGAAGAGGGAATAAGCGTTGATGGCGGCCCGCTTGCCCGCGACGTCGCCGAGGGGCTCTTGCAGAGCCTAAAAGAGCTTGCCGATGCGCCAGCGACGCTCGGGTCGTTTCAGGGTTCATTAACGACGGCGCAATCGCAATTCCTGTCGCAAAAGATCGCCGAGTTCGACGGGTATCAGGACAATGTCCTCTCCTTGCTCGGCCTTAACGGTGTTGCGCAAAAACAAACTGCCGACGCGCAAGTGCGTAACGGTCAGCGCAGCGATTTGGCTGAAGTCGTGGCCTCAGACCTTGAAAGCGTCGATCTCGCTGAAGTCGTCTCGCGCCTCAATCAGGACCAGCTGACCATTCAGGCGGCGGCGCAGGCATTGTCGCAATCGCGCCAGCTTTCGCTGCTTAACTATCTCTAGTCCGGGTCGTAGCCAAAGCGCTGGACCCATGGCGCGAGGATCGGTAGTGCGGGCGCCATCCCAGCGCTGTAATTCCGCCATTTGCCAATCGACGTTTTGTAAGGTTTCTGGATGACCTGGCGGGCGCTCGGCGTCCGAACGGCCCGACGCATCGCAGTTTCCTGATAGTTTCGCACCTTGTCGGTCCAGTCGAGGCCGAGAAAATCGAGAACCGCGCGCACCTCGTCGTCAAACTTTTCAACGACGCTTTCATATCTCGTTACATGGATGTTCAGGTTTATTTTCGACTGCACAACATTGCTGATTTTCATGACCCGGTCATAGAATTCCGCACTCGCGCGCATGTCGAGAAAATGCGCCATGGCGGGATTGACCTGAAAATGTTGCTGGAAGGCGCTCATCACGCAATCGCGCGGATCGCGCAGTGCGAAGATGATTTTTGCTTCCGGGAAAAACCGAGCAATCAGCGGCAATTGCGCCGTATTGAGCGGCGCCTTGTCAACGATAACCGGTTTATCGCGGTCCTCCTTCAGGGCGGCATTGGCGCCTTGCCAGTATAGATCACGGTAGTGAGCGATCTCGTCAGCTGAAAGATTGACGAAACGTCCGAGCCCCTCATCAGTCAGAATTAGGTCACGCCAGGCGCCGACGAAATTATCAATTTCCTCCATCACAGCGACGCTCTGGTGCGACGCGAGTATCTGATCGAGCCAAGTCGTGCCGGAACGGACAAATCCGATGAGAAAAACCGGTATTTTCCCGTTTGGTTGCGGATCTTTCCAGCCGGACAAGTCAGCACGATCGAGAAAGTTAATTACCCGATCCAGATGCCGCGTATGCATGGGGCTTTCGACTTTTTCAGAGAGCTCCATTCCGAAAACTGATTGCATTCGGTTGGCTTCCGAATAGGCGAAGAATGCCTCATCATATTTTCCAAGCTTTTCGAATGCCTGAGCCATGAGATGGCTCATCTGCGACTGGTTTCGCAAATTCGGACTCTTCGGATCTATCTGCGGGCTTATACGCTCGACGACGTCTTCATATCTTTTTTCGCGCAAATTGATTTCTGCAAGTGCAATCTGCGCAACTTCATCGCGCGGAATTTGGGAAACCGCTTTTTCGGCCAGCGCTCGCGCTCGCTCAAGATCGTGAATTATTTCAAAATGACGCGACGCGCGGGCTAGGACGACATTGGAATTTGGCTCCACGGTGAGCGCCTTTTCAAATGCGTTGGTGGCGTCTTCCGTGCGGTCGAGCAAGTATAACGCTTCGCCGAGGCAGCACCACGCCTCGCCATATTTCGGATTAATGCGGACGGCTTCGCTGAAGGCTTTTGCGGATTCGTGATGGAGACCGCGTTCCTTATAAAGAAGGCCAATCCAGTAAAGGATCGCCGGTTGTCCCGGAGCCAGTTCATTTGCGTTCAAAAAGGCGTTCATTGCATCGGCGTTTCGGCCTTGCCGGAAAGCGGCATAGCCGAGTATCTGGAACGCGTGGACGTCACCCGGATTACGCTGCAGGAGCGCTTTTGCGATGGCGTTCGCGCGGTCAAAATCGCCTTGGTCAGCGGCCTGAAGCCCGAGCAGGAAAGGATTTACGGCGTTCATACGGGGCTTTTCGCCTCTGTAGCCTGGCGGCGCAATAGATTGGGAAGGGGGGCCTTGGCTGAGGCTGGAAATTGTCCGGCCGGAAGCCTATTTTCTGCTTCCCATGGAAACGCTTGACGAAATTTCGCGGCTTGATGCGCCAAGGATAGACCTCGGCTTGCCGGCAGGCGCGCGCGTGGTCGTGGCGATGTCTGGCGGCGTCGACAGCTCCGTGACGGCGGCGCTCGTCAAGGCTGCGGGATATGACGCGGTCGGCGTCACCATGCAGCTTTATGATCATGGGGTCGCGATCCAGAAGAAAGGTGCGTGCTGCGCCGGGCAGGATATTCAGGACGCGCGCAATGTCGCCGACCGGCTCGGCATCCCGCATTACGTCCTCGATTATGAAGATCGTTTCTCTGAGAGTGTGATGGAGGATTTCGCCGACACCTATCTTGCCGGCGCAACCCCCATTCCCTGTATTCGCTGTAATGAACGGGTCAAATTCAAGGATTTGCTCGTCATGGCGCGCGACCTTGGCGGTGCGGCGATGGCGACGGGGCATTATATCCGTCGCGTCGAGGGCGCCCATGGCGCTGAGCTTCGGCGTGCGCGCGATGCGAGCCGCGATCAAAGCTATTTCCTTTTCTCGACGACGCGCGAGCAGCTCGACTATTTGCGCTTTCCGCTTGGCGATTTCCCGAAGGACGAAGTTCGCCGCATCGCTGAAAGCTTCGGTCTGGATGTCGCTGACAAGCCTGACAGCCAGGACATTTGTTTCGTGCCGGAAGGCAAATATTCCTCGGTCGTTGAAAGGCTGCGGCCCGGCGCCGGCGAGCCCGGAGAAATCGTCCATATCGACGGAACTGTCATGGGCCGCCACCCAGGCGTTATCCACTATACGGTCGGACAAAGGCGGGGGCTTGGCGTCGCGACGGGCGATCCACTATTCGTCGTGCGCCTCGACGCTGACCGCCGCGAAGTGGTTGTCGGCCCGCGCGAGGCGCTGATGATCTCGCGCATCTATCTGAAAGAAACATCATGGATCGGTGACGGCGCGCTGGAAGATATGGCGCGCAATAGCGCACATATTGCGGTGAAGGTGCGCTCAACCCGCCCGCCGGCGCCCGCCAGGCTCGTCTATGAGGATGTGCCTCTGGTCATTCTTGATACGCCTGAAGAGGGCGTTGCGCCGGGCCAGGCCTGTGTTTTTTATTCTGATGACGAGTGTCACGATCGCGTCCTCGGCGGCGGCTGGATTCGCGCCACCGGAGCCGTGCAGTAAGGCCCAAGGTTGCAATTGGAAGCGACGCGATCCACAAGGCGCTGGTCGTAGAGAGATTGTTTCGGAAAGAGCGATGGCGAAAAAGAAGTACTATAATTGTCTGAAGTGTACGGCCTATTGCTGCACTTACACGCATATTCCAACGACCAAGACCGACATTATGCGGCTCGCCAAACATCACGGCCTTACCTATGAAAAGGCCGAAAAGAAATTCACCAAGAAGGGCGACAAGGAAAGTCCGCGCGTGCTCAAGCATGCCGACGATGAGCATTTCGTCACGGCCTGCATGTTTCTCAGTCAGGAGACGCGCAATTGCACGATCTATGATGCGCGCCCGAAAATCTGCCGCGATTTTCCGACGCAGTCGCGCTGCGGCTATTACGAATTCTTGAAATTCGAACGCGAAGTACAGGACGACCCGGATTGGGTCGCAACGACGGACTGAGGCGATATGGCCGAACGCGTTGATGCGATTGTCATCGGCGCGGGCGTCATTGGCCTGGCGGTTGCGCGTGCGCTGGCGTTGTCGGGCCGTGAAGTAATCGTCCTCGAACGCAATGACGCGTTTGGCTTGGAGACGTTCTCGCGCAATTCAGAGGTCATCCATGCCGGTATTTACTATCGTCCCGGCGGTCTTCGCTCGCGTCTATGCGTCGAGGGCAAGAAAAAGCTTTACCACTATGCGCAGGAACGGCGCTTTGAGGCGCTTAATTGCGAAAAGCTGATTGTCGCGACGGGCGAGAGCGAGCGCACGCGTTTGGAAATGCTTGTAAAACGCGCCAACGCAAACGGCGTTCACGATCTCACCATCATTTCCGGCGAAGAAGCTGCGCGGCTGGAACCGGGGCTGCAAAGTCTTGCAGCCATCCATTCTCCATCATCGGGCATCGTCGACAGTCACGCCTTGATGCTCGCGCTGCTTGGTGATCTTGAAAATGCCGGCGGCGTCCTTGTGCTTGAGGCGCCGGTCAATGGCGGTCGTGTTGACGAGGATGGGTTGACCCTTGAAGTCGGCGGCTCCGCGCCAATGGAAATTTCAGCAGCGCTCGTCGCCAATTCGGCGGGGCTTTACGCGGACGAAGCTGCACGCTCGATCGCCGGGCTTGATCCTCAATATATTCCGCCCCTTCGCCCGGCGAAGGGGCAATATTTCACTTATTCCGGGAAGGCGCCTTTTACCCGCCTTATCTATCCGTTGCATTCACCTGACAGTCAGGGCGTACATTACACGCGCGATCTGGGCGGACAGGCGCGGCTCGGCCCTGACATTCGCTGGGACGCGCCGCTTGGCGATTATTCGGTCGATGAAAGCCGCCTTCAAAGTTTTGTCGACGAGACGAAGCGCTTCTGGCCGGACCTCGATCCGTCGCGGCTCAAACCCGGTTATGCCGGCGCTCGCCCCAAGGCGACGGGACCGGGCGAAGAGGGCGACTTCCTCATTTTCGGTCCGTCAAAGCATGGAACAAAAGGGTATGTCGGGCTCTATGCGATGGAATCGCCGGGCCTGACTTCTTGCCTCGCCATCGCTGACTATGTCCTCGCCTGCATATGAGCGCGCGCCCATTCGTCGATCATTTCGCGCGACATAAGGCCCGCCTGGCGGGCGACTTCTTCGCCGTCCCTGAACATGATGAGCGCCGGAATGCCGCGAACATTTAGTTGCCCGGCAGATGCGCTTTCATCGGCGTTCAATTTTAAAAGGCGAGCCATGCCGGCGAGATCGCCAGCGGCGCCGGCGTAGTTCGGCGCCATCATTTTGCAGGGTCCGCACCAAGGCGCCCAGACATCGACGATGACGTGGCCTTTGGTTGTTGACAAGTGACGCGCAAAACCTGCGTCATTGACTTCGATCGGCGTTGTAAGGTCCAAGGGCGCGCCGCATTTGCCGCACTTTCCTTTGGTGAAATCCTTGTTGATTTGGTTGCCGGGGGCGATGCGGTTGCCCGCACCGCAGGACGGGCAGGCGACCTGCGTAAGCATGATGATCAGTCTTCCTTTAGCTTGATGATGCCGAGCGTGTCCATGACAAGCTTTTCATAGAAGGGCTCACTCTTGCCCTGCTTCACCTTGCCAATGAAGTATTTTTCAAAGGCGATCTTCGCGAGGTGAACCCATTTTCCCGAAGACGCCCAGTTGACGTTGCGCGGCGGAATTTGCGGTTGCGCGACGAAGGCGACGCCGCCATCGCCGAAGTCGGCGAGGCAAACCGCGTTCCAGCTCGCTTCGGATGAGGGCGCCTCGCCATTGATGATCGCTTTCAGATTGAGACGCGTCGCCGTCACCATCGATTCAATCATGAAACCGGTTTTTGGGACGCCGACGGGAACCGGCGTCTTGCCGGTCGGCGCGATGGCGATGCAAACGCCAATGCCGAAAATATTCGGGTAAGTCGGATTTCGCTGGTGCTTGTCGACAATGATGAAACCGCGCGGATTGACGAGGCCTTCAATACCCATCACCGCCTGAACGCCGCGGAACGCGGGCAGCATCATCGAGAATTTCTGCGGCAGCTCGTGCGTCGCTTTCACCGAGCCGTCTTCGTTGATCTCCTCGATTTCCGCCGCGCCTTGTGTGATTTTTTTCACCTTGGCGTTCGTAATCCACTTGATGTGGCGGTTTCTCAATTCGCTCTCGAGAAGGCCTTTCGTGTCGCCGACGCCGTCCAGGCCGAGATGGCCGATGTAAGGTTCTGACGTGACAAAAGTCATCGGCACCTTATCGCGGATCTTGCGGCGCTTAAGCTCGGTATCAAGAATTAGCGTAAATTCGTAAGCCGGTCCGAAACACGATGCGCCCTGAACTGCGCCGACGACGATCGGCCCCGGGTCTTTACAGAATTTCTCGAAAGCTTCGCTGGCGATTTCAGCATGTTCGGACGTGCAAACCGATTGGGTGTAGCCGCCATGCGGTCCAAGCCCCTCGATTTCGTCAAAGGCGAGATCGGGACCCGTTGCAATGACGAGATAGTCGTAACCCATACGCTCGCCATTCTCGAGTTCGAGCGCGTTTTCCTGCGCTAGCACTTTCTTTGCGCCAACATCTGAGAAATTGATGCGACGTTTTTTCATGACGCCGGGAAGACTCACTTCAACAGCCTTGCGCGTCCTCCAACCAACAGCGACCCAGGGATTGGAGGGCGTGAACTGGAACCTATCGCTCTTCGAGACGAGCGTGATATCGCCTGAGTCTTTCAGGGTTTCCTTGATTTCAAGCGCCGCGACGACGCCGCCAAGGCCGGCGCCCAGAACGATGATATGGGGCTTGTTAGTCGGCATGTTTCCTCCTTAGCCGGTTGGGCGCGTGCAGTTTTTCCTGCATTGGTCGCCATTGACAGTATATTCGAGAAGCTTTATATTAGCAAATATGAAAATACAAGCCGGAACGCAGCGGGCTCAAGGGGCCTTTTCGGCGTCGTCGGCTCCCTACAGGAGAAAGTGTCCATGAGCGCGAATGGAGAATATTCGATCCTCAACGCAGATGAAATCCGCGAACCGTTGATGAAGGGCGAAATTGCTCTGGTTGATGTCCGCGAGCCGGCCGAATTCGCCGGCGAGCGTATTCATGGCGCATTTTTGTTTCCGCTCTCAACCTTTGATCCGAAGACTTTGCCAGCCTATAGCGCGTCTCAAATCGTCTTTCATTGCGGATCGGGAATGCGTTCCGGCAAGGCGCTCGAACTGTGCCGGGCGGCGGGCGTGCCGGTCAAAGGGCATATGATGGGCGGCCTTAAAGCCTGGAAAGCCCAAGGGTTGCCGACCATTACAATAGATCCGGCAACCGGTAAGGTTCGTGATCCGAAATAGAGCTCATTGAGGGGCGTGAGGCATGCGGTCGAACGCGAAGATAATCGGGCTTGGCGCAGCGATCTGTCTCGCGGTCTCGTGCGGCGGTCCCAAGAAGTCCGAGGAGAGTGCTCATGCGCCAGTCGATACTTCCGGCAAGCTGGTTGTTGAGGAAGTAGCATCGCCGGATCTGAAGCCTGTCGGCGCAATCTTGACGAATCGCGACGCCGGTGCGGCGCGCGCCCGGATTGGCGGCACGCTGGTGTCGCTCGACGTGCGCGAAGGCGATGTCGTCAAGGAAGGCGAAGTCATCGCTTCGATCGTCGATGAACGCCGCGATCTTGAGGCGAGCGCTGGCGCTTCGCAGGCCGCCGCCGCAGAGGCAAGAGCCGTGCGGGCGCGCTCTGATCTCAAACGCGCTGAAAAACTGTTCAAGGAAGGCCTCGTCCCGCAAGCCAAACTTGATGACGCCCGCGCCGTGGCGCGCTCGGCGCAAGCGCAGTTGAAAGCGGCGCGTGCTGGCAGCAACGCGCTCGATGAAATTCTAAACCAGGGAAAGGTTCTCGCGCCTGCTGACGGGCGCGTCACGCATGCGCCAATCCCGCAAGGCGCCGTGGTTATGCCCGGCGACGTGATCGCCGAAATCGCAACCGGACGCCGCGTTCTGCGCGCAGAACTTCCTGA
>Ga0114931_10008931_pt1 | contig 12055 bp, 22 predicted proteins | sample 2SBtaG_FD_89579 | JGI IMG/M metagenome (GOLD analysis project Ga0114931, IMG submission 89579) | Deep subsurface microbial communities from Kolumbo volcano to uncover new lineages of life (NeLLi) - 2SBTROV14_V59a metaG | ecosystem: Environmental > Aquatic > Marine > Volcanic | place: Kolumbo...
CACCATCACCATCACCATCACCATCACGCAGATCCGCGTATCGCTCGACTATGTCGAAGCGGATTTTCTCAATCATGACTCCCTCTTCATCGCAGTCCGGGAGATTCTAGCCTATCCCCACCCCCACCCCCACCTACCACTCTGGTGGGGCTTCACGAAGTGCCCACGACCCATTCACACCATATCACTTACCCTTCTCCACAAGTTTGACAGCCTGGCCGCGTACCTTGGCCACCCTACCTCCGTAATGCTTGAGCATGAGATCCCACAAGGCGCGCTTGTTGGTCACGTGACGTCCATCCGGACCGGTACGGCCAGTCAAAGCAACAGCCTTCGGGTCCCCTCCCCTGTGCATCGGGATGATCATTGCCTTCTGCTTCCGGTCGAAGAACGACCCCCAGGTATACTGCTTGATGTCCAAGGACCACCCTTTGGTCCACTCTTGACGCTTCACCCAGACCTCGACGGAACCCGGATGGACCTTCGACTCGCGGACTTCGAGAACCACGAGGGTCTCACGCAGGAGCGCAGCAAGCTTACGATGTCCTAGCGATTCGATGGCGTCGCAACAAGCTGCGTGGACCTCGGCGTTTCCTTCAGCCTGATTCCGCCCTCGAGGGCGGTTCAAGGAGGCCGTCCGGACAAGGCCATTCACAAGGCCGCGGATACCGAGGGGCCGGTAGTGCTCCATGAGGAACTCCACCAGTTCAGGATACTCCGCGAGATCGATCAACGCCTGGGTCTCGTCCGCTTCCACCGGATCCTCATCATATCCCTTGTTGGAACAGATCGGACCGATACCGCGCTGAAACGAGACGGAATCCGTCAGCTCGTGACCGCAATGCGCACAATTCGTGCAGACACCATCCATGATCAGGTTCTTGTGGGGAACCTTTTTCGTAGTCAGGTTTCCCAGGTCTGGGTATTTTTCCCCTTTGACCTCGATATACTTCGGCTGTACAGCTTTCATACCATCCTGTACGGTTTCGAGTTCCGGGCTTCCAGTCTCATCCCTAGGGACCAGGGCATGGACCCCGCTCTCGAATTTGAATTCGAGCTCCGCAGCTCGATTTTCCTCGAACTCTGCGGCGAAATCCTCAGCCCAGGCTTCTTTGCTCATGCTCATTTTATCACCTCCACCGTCCGCTACGCGCGGAGAGGTGCAATTTGCGGTCTCTCGGGCGACGTCGTTCATGAAGTAACCATTGAACAAGTAGTGCATCGCCCTGCCCCCTACGCTCTGAAAGCAGCGACAGATGAGTTCCGACACCCACTTGAATACAGGTTATTTCCGAGGACGCTCCATACCTGAGCGTCTTTGAAGATAATTCGTGATCGGGTCAGGAACCGTCCAGGGCGTCCCGCCTGCGTCCACATACTCGCCTTGTTCTAAGTCCCAATACAGAGATAAGGCTGACGAATAACCATCTATACCCGGACTTTTTCCAAAGCCGACCCTATTTATGTTCGTATTAGTGGTTTTCACCACGGCTGAAAGCTTTTCGAACTTGTCTTTCAGAATACCAGCTGAGTCTATTTCGTCGAATTCAACCGGAAGATAATACTCCGGGTCATCATAACCAATACTTATTGTCACTTGCAGATTCATTCCGGGAGTATAAGGACTCCGGTTGAGAGTCAAGGCATCATCCATAGAAGAAAGTGAATTTCCTACGCCCTTGTTCGTTTTGGCCGCTGCGGAAACAGCAGCGTAGAGATCTGGGTAATTGGCTTCTAGGTCCTGTTCCGAGATATGGACTGGAGCCATATCCCCAGGTTCATGAACGTACGCGTAGACAAAAGGTAAGAGCGTATTATCAGTCGCTGCGGCAATACGCTCCAAATCCCCTGCGACCAGGTCTGAACAAGGAGCCTGAGACCTATCAATGGCAGCAGCGATCTGACGAAGTCTGGAAGACACCCGAGACGGTTTCATGATATGCCTTCCATGTTATGATGAGGTTAAAAGCTCATCTTTGTTTTCCAAGCTGTCATCCTCCGTTCGGAGAACGCAGTATGTGACTCGCCAACTTGGTGCGGCTCCGGTTTCTCGTCGAACCACCTATCCCGTTCGGGGCATAGCCAGCAATCCTCGATCGTCCATTTGGCCTGCTTGATAGACGCATGTTTGCAGCGTGTAGCCGGGTGTCTTGGTAGAGATCTGGCGATTTCAAGTGCCTTCCCTTCACTCCAGGTTCCGCACGTACGGCACCTTTGCCGGTGCACACGGCTTCGGGTTTTCGCAAAATCAGGGGATGGACAACAACGCGCCATTTCCGGCTCTGGATCGGGATGCGGATATGGACATCCGTGTAAGTGCCGGGTCATGCAAACCAGAAGTGGGACCTTTCGATATGAAGTATATCCAACCCCAGGTGTGTACGCGCCCTTGTCCTCGCCGATATGGAGACAGCGTCTGAGGGAACAGAGATTATCCGAGACGTCGCAGTCTCGTCTGTCACCCCACGGATTCTTGATCTTTGCCATTATCTTGTCCGTGTCGTTCGAAGTCCCGCTCTAGCGCGTCCAGCTCGTACAGTCGTCCGTCCTCGTCCTCGTCCTCGTAATCCCGATTCTCGTAATTCGTCATGTCGTCTTCTGATACGCGGGGATTGATCGAATCTCTGTCACTCGAACTCGAACATCGCGTCCACAATAGGTTCTGGCATAGGCCAAATGGTCTAGATGTGTGGTTCGCTCGAGTAAGATGACTAAAGGCATGCCAACTCGGCTGTGACCAGTGCATCATATCGATGGTCTCTTGCTCGGAGAACCCGCACGCGCAGGGCCAAGAAAGTGTTTACTCCGGCCTTAGACCGACATGGTGCGATAGCAGACGCTTGATCAAAGTCTTGAATTGCCCTCGATAAGCTTTGCTTTTTACTCACTGCGCGATCTTGCCTTTCGAAACTCATATTATCCTTCCATGATCGACCGGACCATCTCCTCCTGCAAGACGTTCACAAGATCGTCGAACTTTGCCCCGTGTCTGAAGGCACTGTGGGCCATCTTGCGAAGACTCTCTATGGCCTTCTTCCTATGATGATCATTGAAGTTATCAAGATGTCGTCCAGCTGAGACGAATTCGTTGACGGAATCCAAGACGAGTCTTGGAACGGACCAATCTGTGCCGGAGAGCCGATGTAGGACTTCTTTATTCAAGATGTCGTCCAGCACCGTTTGGCTGTAGAACTGGCCCTGACTGAGCTTCGGTTTCAAAGCTACATGGATGGCGTCCATCATAGAGATGTCCTGCAGAAGACTGGACCCGGCTAGCTTCTTGGAGGACAACGTCCGGATAAGCTCGGACGTAATGTATCGTATACCGATGCCGGAAGGAATTCTGCGGGACGAAGCGACCGTGAAGCGGACAGAGCGTCCGAAGACTTTAATCCGGACGATAACCCACCGGCCGGTCCGGTTTGCCGACAAGTTGGACACTTCCAGACCAGACATCGCTCGGACGAACTCATCGACCAGGGGATCGAGATCCTGGCGGAACAGGTCGTAGATCTTCTCATCCACTCCCTTTGTTGAGTTCGATTGGAACGAAGAACTGATCCCGGTCCTGACTCCTGGGACCAGAGCACACTCCGGAGTCTGCTTCATGTCATTCAATACAGCGCGGACGGCCAGACCTACGTAGATCTAATCTCGACAGTGTAGACTGGGTAGGCATCGAGCCAACGTATATGGGGAAGAGCGTCAACATCAACATCAACATCAACATCAACCAGAAACGATTCAGTATGGGCGATAACCTGACCGCCGTCTTCAGGAATACGTTCAGAGGCCTCCAGAACAATGTCCTCTCGAAGTAAGTGGCCGCACAGTCCGCTAGTCGTAAACGTCGAGTGTGACGAATTTGACGTGTATGTGGGACGCGGTACTCCATGGGGCAACCCGTTCAGAGAAAGCTCGATGACGAATCGGACCCAGGTCATTGCCCGTTACGAAAGCTGGGTCCTATCACAACCGGAACTCGTAGAGAGGATTCGCCGGGAACTTCGAGGCAAGAAGCTAGGATGTCACTGCCGGCCTAGGCGTGCATGTCATGGAGACGTATTAGCGATGATTGCAAATGAACCATATCTGGACCTCTTTAAATAATAACATCCAGTCTCGCGGACAATGGGATCCTAATGGGAGATATGGGCGTGGACCTCATAAAAGCGGCTATGCGCGTAGCAGTGCAATTCTCCCGAAATGCTGGTGACGAAGGCGCGGTAGAAGATCTCGGCATGTCGGCCGAATATGGGCAAGATGCCGACATGTCTTCGACCCACACCCAACTCGAGAATGATGATCTCGAGAGTGTGGATACTCGACCTTCCCAGGAATTGCAATGTCAACACGTGAGGGCTCTCCCAGGTCAGGATATGTGCCCCGATTGCGGGGGCCAACTTATCGAGCTAGAAGGTTACTAACCAACATTCCCATGGCAAGCCTTTTTAAGAGCGGGGTCATATGTCAAATATCGCCCAAAGGGTGGCCGCACGTTATCTCACTCGCACAGCCGGGTTCGAGGACGAGCCAGAGTATCCTGCAGAAACCGTTTTCGTATACTGGTATCCATCGGAAGAAAGCTACGAAGGTTATGAAGTCACGATCTTCGTAGACACGGACCAGGACGTAAAAATCCTCGAGGTCAAAGCGGATGAAGGAGCAGGTTCAAACGTTCCGGTCGAGAAATTCGAATCCATGGTGCCAGATGACGAGATGGATAAATTAATGGATGAAGCTATCGATGCCGCGCGGGAAAAGGCTATTGATGAGTGGAGTAAAAAGCCTGCCGTAGACCCAGAGGAAATTGAAGCGGCAATCGCCGATGCCAAGAATGATGCACAGAGAGATGAGAAGTATGGGTACGGATATTGGTCTAGCTAGGTGAAATAGTCTCGCGAATCATCCAACCAATAACCTCCGCACATTGCGGCACGACTGCATTACCGAGCATCGTCAACTGTCGTTTCCAGGCGTCGAGATCCATCCCGGCAAAAAGCCCATCAGAACCTCGACGAATCGCGGGTTCAGGTCCGCCAGCTGCGACGTATCCCCTCCAGGCGTCGATGTCCCCGGGGCCGGGTGGCCATGGCCACGCACCGCTGCGTCCGTTAATGTCGTGCCCATATGCCGGGAGGTCTCCTTCCCGTTCGCTAGATCTACACGTGATTTCTGTCCGTATCCGCTCCGTTTCGCATCTCCGACCGTTGCTGTTGGCCACAATGAAGACCCGTGCTCGACGCTGCGGTGCTCCGACATCGCAAGCCGACAACGAGACCGGTAGCGCTTCATAATCGAGTTGTTCCAGGTCGGACAACACTGCGTCGACCCAGCGCCGAGCGCCGCTTGTGACGTTTTCGACAAGGACCCACGTGGGTTGAATTTCTTCGACGATCCTGGAAAATTCAAACCACAGTCCCGAACGACTCCCAGCAAGGCCCGCGCCCTTGCCCGCGCTGGAGACATCCTGGCACGGGAATCCACCGCAGATGAGGTCCACCCGAGGGAGAGTTGCACTTCCAGCTTCTCGGACATCCGTGACGCTCCTATCTGCATTGGGCCAATGCCGCTTGAGCCGCTTGCGGCAAAACTCATTCTGTTCCACCTGCCAGACGGTGTGACCTAGTCCGGACCATTCAAGCCCCTGCTCGAAGCCGCCAATGCCACTAAAAAGGGAGCCGATAGTCAACATGTCAGCACCATCCACCGCCCTACAATACGTCCGGATAGCTGGCCTTGGAAGTCAGGCCGTTCCCGCCACAGTCTCTCCCGCTCCGATTAGCATCTGGCAGAACTCCTCCTCAGAGATGACCTTGGTCCCGTTCCGCTGAGCCTTCAGGAGCTTACGACTTGTACCATCGTGCACCGTCGACCCTGAGTTCCAATCATGGTTGGTGATCAGATAGCTCGTGCCGAAATCCATGGACTTGTTGAACCGCCCGCCGGCGCGCTCGATGATGGTGACGATCTCGGAGCGCTTCCGGCCCAGATGGCCAGTGATCGAGAAGCTCTTCCCATGGAAGGCATTCGTTACCTCCATGACTTCGATCACAAGCCAGAGATCAGATAAATCATTGGTCCTAGCCATCGTTTCTACCTCCACACGTCGATACGACCCGAAGCATTAGACCTACGGGGATCATGTCTCCATAACTTCCCTGAGTGAATTCAGCTTCTGGGCGGCCTCGAGGGCCTCCCGATAAGATAATATGACTCCTGATACTGGATGACCTTCCGGGAGGTCCCCCACGGGAACAACGCCGTACCGGTTTTCTCTTCTAGAAGACGCCATTGCCCTCCAGAGAGAGGAATAGGAGTGTATAGACTCTCCAAGGTCTACCACGACCCATCCGCCAACATCCGACACCTCAGACAGGTCGAGGTGCCGTTCCGGCGGTTCCGGCAACTTTTCTAGGGCTGGCGATGGCTCCAGGTCCCCAAGGTCCATACGCTCACGTGAGGCCAAGGACGGTACTTCGCCGGGAGCAGTAGGCCATTCCGGCTCCTCCACAGGTTCCAGGTCCCCAAGGTCCATACGCTCACGTGAGGCCAAGGACGGGACGCTCCCGACCTCAAAGAGAGGTTCCAGGGCCGGATCGCGCGGGAGATGAGGGTAGAGGTCCCCGAGATCCACGCTAGTGCAAGGGGCTAGAGGATGCGCTTTCTCAGAAGAGGTTTCCGACCCATGGAATAGACGTTCAAGGGTCGGAAACCTCTTCTTAGTCATTCCCTATAACCTTCCGGACGAGCCGTCTCAACCTAGGATCAACATACATATGATTCCAAGTCTCCTGTGAGACCGTGGTCCACCAGCGGATCGATTCTATTTCGGAGAGTGGTCCCCCAGGCGTCAATCGACAGAAGACCCCGGCCTGCTCGATAAGGTCTGGGTAATCCCTCCTGAGCTCCGCCATGGCTGACTTACGCTCAAGCTGACGCATAGATTCCTTCGATGCCAGATAGGCTGCCACCTGAAGAGCTAGGGATACGGCGGCAATTTTCAGAGAGAATATCATCTTGCTTCGGTATATGATAGGAATCGCGAAAATCTATGCCAGGGGGGTCACGAACCCATGACGGCTTTGACGTGGGCTTCACCCAGGGCCTCGCGCATATCGTCGACGTTCATGCGCGGAATATTGTGTTTGAACTTCTTTGGTCCGGTTTCCACCTCCTCGTCCGGCAAGGATGGATCTGGAACTAAGAGGTTCAAGCGACGATCGGTCATGGCCGATCCGTCCGGAGCGGGGCCACGCGACCAAAGCTGGGCTTGTACTCCTTGTGCCCCCTGGTGATGACCCATACCACGTCAACCGGGGGTCGGTATTCAAGGGGAATCTGACCGCAGTCACCGTCAGTGATGATCACCACGCAGTCGAATTCAAGTCCGAGCTTCGACGGAAACTCGCGGAAGAAATCGTCAAAAACCGTCCCACCGCGTCCAAGGATCTTGGCCTGCTGGATGTCCGCGGCGTTCTTGACCGAGGTGAGCCCATCCCAATGAACGGTCGCGTCACAGGGGACGAGATATCCTTCAGTTCCGTTTCCGAGAACCTGGAGCTGCGACATCCCGTAGACCAGATCGTCCTGACTCATGGAGCCCGAGGTGTCGATCATCGCAAGCCAGCGGGGCCGGTGAGTGTGACGCTTCGGAAGGTATTGGCGAGGCCGCGCCCCGATGTATCGCCTACGGAATCTCCTCCAATCATTCTTGAGTCCAGCGTCCTGCACCTTCTTCATGCAAGAGGACCGGACAATGTCCGTGAACCGGAGGGTTGGCTTCATCAGCTCGCCGAGGGCATCCTCAACGGATGATGGCACCGCACCACGCATGGTCTTAGCCTGCTGTGCGGCGCGCATAGTATCAGCTTGGACGTCTTGCTTGGATACCGCGGCGTCGATGTGCGCGTCCATCGGGAGCGGAATGCCATCCCCATATCCCTTTCCAGACTTCGGGTTGATCGGACAGCCGCAAGTCGGACAGCAAAGCCCTTTATGCTCGCAATCAGGTCGATCCTTGCAGGGACCCGGCCCCTTGGGCTTCTTCGTTTTCGGGTCGAAGGAAAGGGCGGAACATGTCGGGCATTTGCGAGGGCTCTTCTCCCAGTGAGCCATGATCTCGGAGTAGATGGCTTCAGGGCTTCGTCCAAATTGCTTCTTGTCTGCGAAAATGCGAGGCTCTGTCTCGAAGTCCGCATCGATCTTTCCGTCGATGTGTTCCAGAAGCTCATCCAGATGGATTGGATCGCCGATGTTCCCGCCCCATAGTCTCTTCTGGGACTGGACCTGATCGTGATCGTGCTCGATGCACGAATTCACGACATAATCCATGGCCCAGTTGCGAATCCGGGGATTCGCAGAACGCAACCGTTCACAATGAAAGAAGATCATGTGGTAGGCTTCATGGTACATGACCGTCGGGCACTCATTCAGCGAGAGCTTCTCGAGGAAATCCGCGTCCCAGTAATACTTCTTGCCGTCCGTCGCGGCCGTCCCGGTCACCGGGGACCCGTCCGGATTCTTCATGCCCTTCTCTACCCCAAAAAACTCCGGGGGAGCCAACTCGTGCGGCTTTGGCGCGCTCATGGCGAACAGAAACGGGTTCCCGCCGTTTTTCGGCAGGCGGAACATGCATGTCATGACCGACGACAACTTCCGATTAAGCTGTGCCAGCCGTGCCGGAGGAACCAGCTTGCGCGGGTCCGCGAGTCTTGCTCCTAGGTTCATGTCCATCTCCATCACCTCCACCGATCGGTACACCGCGCACGTCCGGACCTACGCCGTACGACAGGCCTTTATTGAATAAGACACCACGTGGCAAGGGTATACCAACCACTTCAGAAAAAGAGCACTGGCAGGTGGGATTACACGGTCTCTAGTGACGAAGAGGGATGGTCCCATGCGACTGGATACTGTGCCGGATGGACTCATCCAGACGAGATTGATGCCTCCTCCGAGAAGTACGGCATGCCAAAAATGAAGCAGGAGGAGAGGGAGAGACGCCTGCAGCATAAAGACAAATTCCATTCCGACGGGCACGCAACCGCAAAAGAAGCATTGGCCTGCCACAGGGAATATGAGTTAGACTTCGAAATTAGATTCTTTGAGGACAAGAGTACTCAGAAGAAATGCGGCGTCTGCGATGAACTCACGACTGGCAGAGCGTCACTTGGGGAGTTCCGTCGTTACGTGGCGTGCCCGGAACATCAGACCCGGGAGGGCATTATGGTCCTCCAGGAGCGTGAAGATAGGCGTAAGGAAACCCGTGCATAGGTGGGGGGTGGAAACTTTATCGGATTCCCCACCGATCGTTACGTAGCCAACAGAGCGACTTACGGAATCAATCCCATCAGTGTACATTTGGGTGTCAGACTAATCACCGCACCGCTATTCGGATCTTTCAAAGTCTGGGTCGGCTGGGCCAACGACACGACGCGACGTGCTCGGATGACGGCGACGAGGTCGAGGTCGAGGTCGAGGTCGAGGTCGAGGTCAGCGTGAACGAGGGGCGTGTCGTGCTGCGCGGCTGTAGCTGACCGAACTCGGACCAGCGTCGCGGCCACGCGCCGGATCCGGGACAGGTCGGCCGCGTGGACCATGGCCGTGAACCAGGCCCCAATCTCCGAGACGAGCGCCTCGGGCTCCTTGATGAAGTCCTGCAGCCGCCGCCGGTAGATCGCGTCGATCCCAGACCAGGCCAACACGAAGGGCGCTCTGTACGCGGGCTGTATATGGTCTGTACGCGGGCTGTATGGCCCGGGGAGCCGACCGCCGACCGTGCGAGCCGCGGTGCGGCCGTCACCCCGACACACGAGAGCCTGCGCCATGACGGTGGCGGCGACGGGCGCGGGGCCAGCGCTGCCGGACGCCGACGAAAACGGAGCCGGAGCCGGAGCCGGAGCCGGAAGTGTCACCTCCGCCCTCGTAGCAATATCAATGCCCATGCACGGGGCATTTAGATTTACAAGTACACTTGGCAGCATACTCGGGTAAGCAAGACCGTTCCATCATTGATGGGCTATTCAGGGCTTTCCGTGTGGCATCCTGAATAGCCCGGAACAGGACGGGGTAATGTGCCTCCGCACGAGATGTGATCTCAGTCTTCAGGTTGACGACTAGATCCTGGGCGTCCTTGAGGGCCTGCCAGAGCTGTTCATCGGTCGCTTGCTTCAAATTCATTAGTGTCCTCTAGGTTATCCCATCGGATATTTCCGCACATGTGCGGGCCAGCATGATTTACGGGCAAGTGGCACATGGAGTTCGCAAGAATCCAAGTTCCGGATCCAACGGAACGCAAACGGATACACTACCTGGGGCGATGTCACGGCACATGCCGTCAAATGCCTCTTTGGACTTCTGCGCTATATGCTCGGCATCCTTCATGACCATCAACTCTCCTTCGTCATTAGTGCGACCACTCGCGCCTCGGTAGTCTCCTCCACGACGCCCCTAGCACCGGGCGTAATGGCGGCCCAGGCAGCGTCCGTGGCGGCCTTGGCAGCGTCCGTGGCAACCCAGGCGGCCTCCGCGGAGGCTGCTCTGTCGACTGCTCTGACAACGGACATGACGGCCCAGGCAGAGGCAGCGGCATAGGCAGAGGCACAGGTAGCGCTGGTAGCGTCCGCGGAGGCCCAGGCGGTGTCCGCGGCGACCCAGGCGGTGTCCGCGGCGACCCTAGCAGCGTACCAGCCACCGCGGTCTGCGTGTTCCGCCGCCTTGACGAGCCCGGGTAGGTACAGCCCCGCACACCACGCCGCCAGCCCTGCACATTCGCAAGCCAGCCGCATAATGCGCCGCAGGTCCAGCGGGTAGCTTGCGAGGATCATGCGACGGCGTGCCACCAATTTGTCCTGGTGTTCCAGCTCGATGCCCTCGACCCGAACCCGATGGATCCACACTGCTCCCTGTGGCGCGTAGCGCAACGCCGCGGTTAGCATGCGCGATGCGTGCATTCCGCTTTCGCAGATTTCAATTGGTCCCTCATGGACCAGAGCTACTCCGATTGATGGAATCGGCCCGCCGTCTCGAAGAGTTGGACCAGTGAGGTGCCAGGCAAGGACGCTCATAGCCGGCCCTTCCTGCTGGGTGTTGTCACCCACGGCCTAGGCCGACAGGCTACTACGTCTTGCAGATCACGCAGTGTCGGCGTAGGGAACGCGCTCCGGAAATAGTCCGGAGCGATGTTGGCGTTTAACGACTCGTCGCAAAGGGAAATCCACCCAAACACCTCGCGTGCTCGTTGGTTACAGCCTGCGTCGCAGATATTCCTTGTGAGCCAATACAGCCACGAGATATTCGTGCACGCGCGCCAAGCCGCGCCCACGGTGGGGTATTGCAGCGCCCACGCGGGGCCCTCGTCGCATGGGCTGAATTCATCCAGCCAGATCGTCCAGTGCTCTGTCATCAGCTCTCCCCCGTCAACAGCTCGATTGCGCGGGCCTCGATCATGTCCGCAACATAGTCGCCAGGCTCGGCGCTGGCGCCACTGGCGACATCCCTGGCGACGCATCCGGCATCCCAGACGGCCTTCTTGGAAGTACCCCTGGCGGCATGCCTGGCGATCCTGATGACTTCCCCAGCCGCTTCCCCAGCCGCTTCCCATTCGCTGCGATCCGAATTCCACAAGAGGGCATCCCGGACTTCCCTAGCGACTTCCCCAGCCGCTTCCCACTCGCTGCGATCCGCATGCTCTGCTGCTCGGAGCAGATCTAGCATGTCGAGCCCCGAGAACCACGCGACCAGCCCTGCACATTCGCAAGCCAGCCGCACCACACGCCGCAGGTCCAGCGGGTAGCTTGCGAGGATCATGCGCCGTCGCGCCACGACTTTGTCCTGGTGCTCCATCTTGATCCTCTCAACCTCGACTCGATGGATCCATGTCATATGCGAAGGGGCGAATTTCGTCGCATCGATCAACCGACGCGAAGCATGCAGACCATTTTTGCAGATCGTGACCGGTTCATCACAGACGAAAGTCACGCCGATCGGTGGGATCGGTACGCCATCGCGGAACGTATCGGCTGTGAAATACTACGCAAGCGTAGGCCCGACA
>Ga0114931_10008932_pt1 | contig 12054 bp, 9 predicted proteins | sample 2SBtaG_FD_89579 | JGI IMG/M metagenome (GOLD analysis project Ga0114931, IMG submission 89579) | Deep subsurface microbial communities from Kolumbo volcano to uncover new lineages of life (NeLLi) - 2SBTROV14_V59a metaG | ecosystem: Environmental > Aquatic > Marine > Volcanic | place: Kolumbo...
CCGCTGGTTGCCACTGGGCGTCGCTTGGAACATCGAACTGCTGGCGAACTATCCCGTGTTGTTCGCGGGCACTTTTCTCTTCCTTCGCGCGCAACTACGAAAAACCGACGCGGCACTTGTCGGCGCGGCTCTGTTCACTTTTTCTGGATTTACGCTACTGCACTTCATGCACATCAATGCGATATCGATTATCGCGCACATCCCGTGGCTCTTGTTGGCCATCGATCGCTGCTTAACCGCGGAATCCACAAAAACCGCTCGCCACGCCATGTTGGCGATCGCCTTGCTCACCGGTTCGCAATTGCTACTGGGCTATCCGCAATATGCGTGGATGTCGCTGCTGATTGAGATGGTGTACGTCGTCATCCTGGCGGTTTGTCATCATGCCCCAAGACGCCGTCTGGGCGCATTCGCCTTGGCGAAGGCACTCGGTCTCGCGATCGGTGCGATTCAATTGGGGCCGACGTACGGGGCGCTGTTGCTCTCCGCGCGTGTGACGAGCGGCCCTGAGTTCGCTGGCTACGGGTCACTATCCCCCGCCAACTTGCTTCAATTCATCGCACCCTATTTATTCGCCGATCGCGTCATCGGCCACAACACGCATGAGCTTGGTCTGTACTGCGGTAGCGTGACATTGCTCTTGGTCATCTGGCTTCTTGCGTTTCGCCCTGCTCTGGAAAGCGTGAAATGGCTTGCCGCCTTTGCCGCGGCGCTTGTCGTCTTGGGGCTATGGCTTGCCGTGGGGCAGTATTCTTGGCTGTATCCGCTGCTGGGGCATCTTCCGGTTGTCGGCAGCTTTCGATTCCCGGCCCGATATGTCTTGTTGGCTCATCTTGGCCTAAGCCTTCTGGCCGCCGTGGCAATTGTGGTCTTAGCCAAACAACCGACCTTCGATCGTCAACACATCCGTCGTGGGCTTGTCGCGGTGTGGATCACGGTCGCCGCGAGCGCGCTTCTCGCCCTGGTCTCATCTGTCTTTTGGTCGGCCGATCAACTGGCGTCTCCAGTTCTTCGCGGGACCGGACCGGCATGGTTCTTCATGTCGGCCACGGCGATTTCGTTTGCCACCTTGGGCTATCGATTCGCACTTCCGGCGGTCGTTGCGATTGCGCTCGTCGACCAAGGCGCGTATGGACTGTCATACGCGATCCTCCCACACACCACTCGGCTTGAAGAACTGAGCGACGAATCGTCGCTTCCACCGATCTCCGCCCATGAACGAATCGCGGTCGATCTTGTTGGCGCCCTGCGAGACGCACCGTTTACGGGAAACCAATCCACGACGAGCGGTTACCGGCGCATCGACGGTTACGCCGGCTTAATTCCGCGGAGCACACTCGACTACCGACAGCTCGCCGCGTTGCGCGTCTCCGGCGTGGGTTGGGTTCATCGTCGGGCTGCTCACAAAGTTGTCGGCACGTTGGGATCAGCCGCTGGTGATTGGTATCAGGTTCCCAACCCGCTTCCACGTGTTCGCTGCGTCACCAAGGTCGTGGCGACCGACACTCCCGCGATCGATCTCGTTGAAATATCTCTCGAAACAACGGCGATGGTCAACGACAACTTTCGGGTGCAGCTTAGCGAACAAACACCGGGAACCGCTTTGCTTGTCGAAGATCGCCCGGGACGGATCACGATCCGAACCATGACACCCTCGCGGCAACTTCTCGTAACTACCGAACGCTTTCACCCCGCTTGGCACGCTTCGCTCGCGGGCGAACCGGTGAAAGTCCTGCGCGTCAACGGCGATTTTCTCGGTTGTCTTGTGCCCCCAGGCAATCACGAATTGACGTTTAACTTCGACGCGACAAGCCGCCGTATCGGGGGGCTTATTTCGGCCGGCGCCCTGATGGTAGCGCTCGCCGTGTTCGTCTTTTGTCCCTCGAGTCTTCATCTAGCCCCACGTGCCGACCGCGAAATCAGCAACGCCGTCCAACGCGAACACTCACCGATCGCAACCGAAGAAAAGGTCCTGACATGAACACGATCAACACCGCTGCTAGACCCTCGCGACGAACCCACCGCCCGTTGATTAGTATCGTGCTGCCGGTGTTCAACGAGCGCAACGTCCTGGAAACGTTGCACGGCTCGATTCTTCGAGCCATCGAGACCTGTGACACGGACTATGAGATGATCTTCATCGACGATGGCTCGTCCGACGGTAGCAGCGGAGTTCTCGATCGGCTTGCCTCCGTCGATCCGCATGTTCGGGTGGTACACTTCGCGCGGAACTTCGGTCATCAAGCCGCGGTACAAGCTGGTCTCGAACATGCGCGTGGCGACGCGGTCGTGCTGATGGATTCGGACATGCAGGACGCGCCGGAAGCAATTCCGCGGTTCGTCGACCAATGGCGCGATGGCTACGACGTGGTGTATGCGATTCGTGCCAATCGCAAAGAAAGCTGGCCCAAGCGGATCGCCTTCAAGGCGTTTTACCAAGCTCTGTCGCGAATCGCTTCGACCCCCATCCCGCAAGATGCCGGGAACTTCGGGCTGGTCGACCGCCGCGTTGCCCGACAGATTGCCGACCTGCAAGAGCGTGACCGCTATTTCCCCGGCCTACGCGGTTGGGTTGGCTTTCGACAAATCGGAATCGTCGTCGAACGCGCTGCCCGGTACGACGGTCAGCCGCGGGTTTCGTTCTGGGGGCTGTGTCGTCTCGCGAAAACGGCTATCTTCTCGTTCTCTTCGTTTCCGCTTTCGGTGTTCGGGGTGATCGGAATGTTGGCGCTGGGCATCTTTGCCGCGTTGAGCAGCTTCTCGCTGTTCTGCCGACTCTTCACCGATCTAGCGATTCCCGGCTGGACATCTCATATTCTCAGCGCCAGTTTTTTCGGGGCGCTCAACGCGATGGGGATCAGCATTCTCGGCGAATACGTGATCCGCATCTACGATCAGGTGCGGGGGCGTCCCATCTTCGTTATCGATCGTACCCGGAATGTTGATGAACCGGCGCCAACTGTAGCCAGGGATCGCGGTATCGACCTGCATGCGGAAATCGACACCCTGAACGAGATCCAGCGGCTCAACAGCGAACTTGCAACGCTACGATCGCAACTGGATTGTGATCGCCAAGAGCATGGCGAAACGCAGCCGCTCGCGACTTAACCGCGCTGGTGCCAGGCCGCGCTTGACCAAGGGATGGACAACCGGCTCGCGTGCCACAGATCGACAATTGCACGGGGCGAGACGGCAGCGCCAAGACACAGCAGCGGCGCGATGAGCGATCCCCAATATTGATTGAACGGCTGGCCAACCACCGCGAAAGCAACGAGATAGCCGGTGATCGCCAGCGCCATGCGCGTGCCCCCAGGCGATCGCCAAGCGGCAAACCCCAACATGGCCAGCGGGAGATAAATGGCGGTGATCCATTGGGGCAACAGCAACAGATAGCCGTTCATCTGTGCGGTGGACAACAAGAACGGCCATCCGCCGAAACGCACCCAACTCTTTTCATGGGCGACGGCATCCGGCGGTATCAACTCGTTGACGAATGTGACGTGCAACACAAACAAGAACGCCAACACGGCGAACCCCACGCTCCACACCGCCACTTCACGCCAGCGACGCTCCCAAAGCGCCATCGCCGCGCAAAGCACCGCATACGGCAGGGCCAACTCGCGAAACAGAACCGCCAACAACCCCGCCACGACCCCCACGCGAACATTCCCTCGGGCATAACCGCAGGCGGATAGCGCTATGAAGATACCGCTCCACAGCACGGGCATGACATAAAGATTGCCCACCACGCACAGCAACAGAATGCCGGTGAGCAACAGCCCTGCGATGCACGCTTCGCGCAAACCGAATTCGTCGGCCAAGGTGCCGAATCCCCAGAACAGCACGGAGAGGGCCAACAGGGCCAGCAGGGTCTGTCCGAAACGTGGATCGGGAAGCCGACCCAGCAATAACATCGGCAGCGGAGTACGCCAGTTGAAGACCGACTTGGTTGGATAACCACGCAACGGCAACTCGTCTGACACGGCAGTGTAGTAGGCGTTTCCCGCGTGGATGCGAGAGACGATGGCGTGGTACAACGCCACATCGCCTGCCCCGCGCCGCAATCGATCGGCATTGCCACTGTGCAGCGGCGAAAGACTCATCGCGATCGAGGCGAGAACGACCACCAAAAGCCCCGCGAGAACACCCCGGGCTTGACGGGGACTCAGTTCGCCAAAGCCGGCGCGCGGCGAGGAGAGTGTCACGAGATTACTCCGGGGTGGGGTTGCCTGGAATTGAGCACGTCGCATGCGTGTCACATGCCAAACGTAGCTCAGCCCCATCGGTCGAACACGGCATTCCATCTCGCGCGACGCGCCGTGTACAACGGTCGTCCGGATTGAGACGCCTGCCCGCGCGTGACCTCATCCCACTTGCGGTTCAAGACCTTCACCCGCGCCGAGAACCGCTTCTTCAGCCATCTTCTGACTTGTGGCGGCACTGGTTCTGTCCCGAAAACCAAACCAGAAGAAGATCAACGTCACTCCGGCAGCGACCGCTGGCCAATACCAAATGTTCGGCCAGTCGTTACTCCCCGCAACGCGCCATTCGGCTTGCGTGACATATCCATCGCCATTGGCGTCGGCAATTTCAAACGCCTTGACGAGCGATTCGTGGGGATAGGTGAACGTTTCGTCCGCGGCTTCGACGGTCAACTCCGACGGAAGTTGATCAACCTTGAATCGCGTCTGGTTGTCGCCAAAAGCAATTTTCCGCGCAAGCCCGTTCTTACTCTCGGGATCCCACTTCGGCAGCGGCGCTTGCGTGGCTCCGGTAGTGCTATTGACCACCGCGACGGTCGGCGGAGAGAAGTGGTCCATTGTGAATCCGGCGACCTGCGCGCCGACAAACATTCCCAGCCCCAGAGTGATGAACGCGATAAAGCTCTGCGCACTAGCCCGTTGCGAAATATCGGCCTTCTGGTCGACGTAAATCTGACTGGCCACGAAAAAGAAGTCGTAACAGATACCGTGCAACAAAATCCCACCGAAAATTAACGGGAGCGACAAACTAGCGAACAAGAAATAGCGCACGACCCACGCCAACATTCCCAGGGCCAACATTCGCTTGACGCCCAATCGCATAATGAAAATCGGCATCGCCGCCATGAACAGCACTTCGGACATCTGCCCAAAGGTTTGCAAGAACGTTGGCTTCCAGGCATCGATCTGAACGAGAAAGATGTTCGCCAAGTTGTAATAGAACGCCAATGGAATACAGATTAAAAAAGAGGACAGCAGGAAGACAAGAAACGACGGGTCGGCCAACAGCGTCAACATCGAACTGCGACCCGTCGCTGCTTCCACCGGTTTGCCTTTAGGCGGCGTATGCGGAAGCAAGAAGCAGAAGGCTCCCAACAAGAAGCTCGTTACCGCGGCAAGATAAAGTGGTTGATTGCTGGCACCATCAAGCAGAAATCCGACGACCACGCCGGCTACGATCCAACCGATTGTGCCGAAGACACGAATCAGCGGAAACTCTTTTTCCGGGTCGCCGATATTATCGAAGCTGATCGAGTTGCTCAGCGCCAAGGTGGGCATGAAGCAGACCGCGTAAGCGACCATCACGCTGAAGAGCGTCGAAAACTCAGGGCTCATCGCCGCGTAGAGCAACAGGCCACCGCCCAGCAGATGCAGAAAGCCCAATAGTTTTTCGGTCGCCAACAGCCGGTCGGCCACATAGCCCATGAACAACGGCGAGAGCATGGCTCCGATCGCCGTGGACGAATAGACCCAGCCGATTTGGCCTCCGGTAAAGTGGAGCGTGGATCCCATATAGCCGCCCAGCGCCACGCCCCATGCACCCCAGACGAAATACTGGAGAAACATCATCACACACAGCCGACCGCGGACGGAGATCATGAACGGACTCCCCAGGAAAAAACAACCCTCACCAAGCCGAGCGCCGCGAACTGAAAGAGCGCAGACGAAAAGAAAACGCCCAGGGCGGTTACAAGCCCCCCTAGGCGTTTCGTCTTCAAGTGGAGGATAGGGGACTTGAACCCCTGACCTTCTGGCTGCCAGCCAGACGCTCTCCCAACTGAGCTAATCCCCCAAGCGTGGGTTTTGAACTCTCCGCGAAATCGGTTAGCTTCGCGTGGTCGCTCGACCGATGATTCAGTCTAGCTCCGCTTCGCGACACATGTCGGCGTTGTAGCCTAACATTTTACCAGCACTAGGCTTCCGGCCGATACGGCGTCAAAATAACACCCCAGGTCCCTACTGTCAAGCCGTGGCCAATGGTTGCCGCCCCTGCTTCAGAATCGTCTTTGTGGAACCTCCACGTTGAAAAAGATTATCGGTTATTTGCTGAGGTTCGGTCTCTCGCTGGGTATTTTGGCGGGCCTGTTTTGGTATGCGTCGCGCGATCCGCAGTTTGTCGAAAACCTCCATTCTTTAAGAAGAGTAAGTCTAGAAAACTGGCCCCTCCTGTTCGCCGGCTGGGCGTTCATCTTCACCGGCGTGTTGATCACCATTGTCCGCTGGTACTTGCTGGTCCGCACGTTGGAACTCCCCTTTCGATTCCGCGACGCGCTGCGGCTGGGGTTCTTGGGCTATCTGCTTAACTTCGTCTCCCTGGGAAGTGTTGGCGGAGATCTGTTCAAGGCGATCTTCATCGCGCGTGAAAACCGAGGGCGTCGTCCCGAGGCGGTCGCCACCGTGGTCGTCGATCGCATGATCGGGCTCTATGGACTCTTTCTCGTTGCCACCACCGCCATCTTGCTGACCGGGCAAGCGGGCGTTGTCGAGCCGGTGGAGCTTCGCATCATCGTTCGCGCCACACTTATTTGCACCGTGGTTGGAGGAGTTGGAATCATCATCCTCTTGGTGCCGGGTTTCACCAGCGGAACCGTTTCCGAAATGCTGGCCAGCATCCCCAGGGTTGGCCCTGTTCTCGAACGGCTCATTGGCGCCATCCGCATGTTTCGCCGCAACGTGCCCATCCTGGTGCTCAGCGTGGTGATGAGCATGGGCGTTCACACGTGCGCGACGATCGGTTGCTATATAATAGCCACTACGTTGCCGGGAAATGTGCCAACCTTGCAGCAACACTTTCTGATCATCCCCTTGGTCATGGTCGCTGGAGCGGTTCCGCTGATGCCCGCGGGATTAGGCGCGGTCGAAGCAACGTTCGAGTTCCTGTACCTCAAGCTAGGAGTTGGCGTCGGCCCGGGTCAGGGCTTGCTGGTTGGCGTGGCGTACCGCGTGGTGACCATTCTCAACGCCGGAGTGGGTGCGATCATTTACTTCACCAGCCACAAAGAACTGGCCAAGGTGATGCACGAAGTTGAGGTCGAGACTGAATCGGATGCCGCTCCGCCCCAAGCAGTATCGATCGACCGTCAGGCCTCCGATGAATTGCCGACTGAAACTTCATCAACCTCGAACCACCCTGGTTAGAGCCCTAAACCGCGTGAAGTCCCTCGCCGAACGTCGTGGGTTGTACAATCTCCGGCGGCTTGTGGATTGCGTGCCTATCCTTCTCACGGTGAATCCCGCCATGTCATCACGATGACGACGTCGCACCCCTTACCGTCACCCTCGGACACAGGTTTTGGATAACCGGAAACGGTTGGCGAATGGCCAAATTCCTCAATTCCGGCTATCGGCTCTATGGTCTGAACGGTTCGACCAAGGTGAATTCGATTGAGGATGGAGCCGACATCGAGGCGTACAATCTGCGAGTTGACGAATTCAACACCTACTTTGTCGGTAACAGTCAACTGCTGGTTCACGACAACAGTCTCCCTCGCCCCAACACGAACATCGTTCCTGGAATTCAACCGCCGGCGAGCCATTGAAGCGCATGCCGCCGGAGAGGGCAGCTTCCGCTCGCGTGGGGAAACAAGAATTCGCCGAAAGTGCTAGCATAGCCCCGCCGCGCTCGCAGCCACCGCGGGGCACAAACTTTCCGAATTATCGAATTAAATACTTCAAGTCATCGTGGGGAACCGGTAGAATTCACTTCGACGAGGCGTTCGCTTCGGAAGACCTTCACGCGGAAAGAACCGCATTCCGCGGTTCAGTGGGGTCGGGTTGAGACAGGAAATCTCATCTAGATGTCGGTTCGCATTCACCGGGGACTCTTCGTCGCTTTGTGTGTATCACGTAGCGACCGTGATCACTCGCGGCGAGAGACTTCGCTTGTGGAACGACCGTCAACCGAGATGGAATCCCGATTCTTGCGCTTTCGCGTTGCATGTTCATCCGGGCGAATGATCGTTGCCGGTAATGAAACCGGGGGCTACGACGCGCATGGTCGCCGCACGGCTTTTCTTGTCGTTGGCGACGCGCAATGTGAAAGGAATAGGTTGAAGCATGATCACGGATCTGAATCGCGATGTAGTTGATGAGGTCGATTTTCCTGACGTTCAAGACACACTAATGCAAGACATGGCTGGCGTATTCAAGCTGCTGGCCGACCGAACCCGATTGCGTATTCTTGTTCACTTGGCACGCAACGGGGAAGCTCACGTTCGCTCGCTGTGCGAGTTAGTCGATCAAAGCCAACCGGCGGTGAGCCATCATCTGGCCTTGATGCGAGCCGCGGGGCTTCTCGTTTGTCGTCGAGAAGGCAAGCACAACTTTTATCGAGTTGTCTCGCACCGCTTCCAGCTACTGATCGACGGGCTGTTCAACGAAGTGCCCGAAACGAAACGCAAAATTCGGTTCGAGAATTACGTCCTCTCATACGACCCCACGGTGTCGCTTGTCTAGAGGGAAATAAAAACCGAAGAGACGATCCCAATTGCTTCCCTCCGTGGCGTTCCAAACTTACCGGTACACACGGAACGCCACGGAGAATGTTCCCTACCGCGGTTCTGATTGGAAGAATCGTCGGACGATCGCATGGCTCAATACTTGGCGTTTACCAATCGTCGCGCCAACTCATCGACAAAGTCTTCACCCAACATTTTGGTGAGCCGATCTTCGGTTCCGTCTTTCTCCCCACGCTTGCTTTCACGCGTGACGAGTTGCCGCATTTGAACCATGATCGGGGTGCTAGCCAACGGATAGTCCACGGCAATCGCGGTCCGCTCACCGTCGGAGTTTTCGTAAGCCACGGCCAAAACGGTTGTCGGCACAACGCGATCAGGCTGCCGCGCAATCGGCAATTCAATGAAACGAATGCCGACGGGACGCCCCAGCGGGTTGTCCTCCGCGGTGAGCAACACACGACAATCTCCCGACTTGCGTAGCGAGTCGCCGTAGAATTCCACGGCATATCGCCCCTGATACCGAGAGAGCACCGCGATCACCTTGCTGAGGAAGACCCTTGCTCCGCCCAACTTGTCGGGCGGATTGTAGGTGTCGATCAAGTTGCCCGTGGGCACCTCGATTCGGACTTCCTCGGCGGGAATCGATCGTCTGGCGGCGATCTTCTCCACTCTCCAGCCATCGCCGTCCCTTCGGGCACGGAGCACGGCCAATTCGGCCATCGACGCATTGCGCGGCACATATAACCCGGCTAGTACACGACGGGTTGCAAGAGCGCCAACCTGCATGTCAAGCCACTGAAGGTGGAGGTCTCCCTCGATCCTGGCAACGTTTTCTGGATACGGAAACGCGGCGGCGAATGATAGTTTTCGTGCGCGACGACCAAGTCGAATCGTCCCGGCGGACGCTGGTGCGTCATCAAGTCTTAAGTTGCCGCTAGTGGTCCATGGAACGTCGTCCAAGACAAAGTAATAGTTTGGCTCAAGCTCCAGCGGCTTGTCGGGATCGACAAAGGCGTCGGTGGATTGCCGTATGTAGGCCAATTGGCCACCAACTTTATGCGGCTTGACCGCCTTCGCCTGCCAATCTCGGCCAATCGACTCCTCCGCGATAACGACTTCTTCATCGTCGGAAACAACCACCACGTCGTCGTCTTCAACGACAACAGCCGGTTCATCGGCCGTGACAGGGAATCCCGCTAGGGCGCGACAGACTACCAGCAACACGGTTAACTTCAACCACACAACGCAAAAGAGACGACGTTTGATGCCCATGCTTGTTCGCCTTTCAAAAAACATTTCAGATATTCATCCAAAGATCCAAAGGATGGACCAACCCGTCGACGCTCAGCCGTGACGGTGTAGTATGCACCCGGACCTCCGACGATGACGCCCCCCCGCAGATCAACGTTCCATGTATTCTGGACACCAAGAGTGCCACGGTCCACAATGGCCCAAGTTCGCCGCTGGCACGTTCGGCGATGATAGATCAATTTTGAGCGACCATGAATTATGTGAAAAGGGTGCTTACGATGCGTTGGCGATTGGTGTTCTGCCTGTTGTTTTCTTTCATCTCAGTCGCCCAAGCAACCCGGGCGGAGAAACCCGTCTGGCTTGCCAAGGTGATTCGAGAGTTACCACGCGACGAAGCCGCGATGGCCGCGGCGCACAAGAATAGTCACGATGCCGCGGTACAGGTCAGCGCGGGCGATCCCCTACAAATCGTCGATTTCCAGGGCGAAACGTCTTACAACGTGACGGTCGGAGGTGAAAAACGCCAACTTCCCTACCGCTACTGCCGCCTGGGCGCGCTGAGCTATGGCATGCAACTCACGCCCGAAGATCGTGCCACGCTGCCGACGATCAGCAAGAACCGCATCCTCCGTAAGGTCAACGGCAACTATATCAGTCTACAACTCCGGGTGCAGCGCGATGAGGCCACGGGAAACGTCTATTTGTATTACAAGCCGTTCGCCGTGGTGGGGGCCTACGACGATCAAGAACAATCGCAGGAATTCTCGCCCCTGATGGAAGACTCAGTCCGCGACGTACGCGGCATCGGGTTGTTTGTCAAACCGGGAACATCACCGTCGGCCGAAGCATTTCGTACGTTCGTGGCCATTAACAAGAACACCCTCGCGCTGGATTCCCCGGATTCCGACGAACCGGTCTTGAAGCCGCACTACGAGTTTTTTTTCGGCCGCCTGCGGGTCGATGGTGACGATATCCAACTGCATGTCTTTGGAACGACGCATCACCGCACGCAACTCAACTATTTCAATACCTATTCTTCTCCTACGGAGCGAAAAGAATGCATGATGGTGAGTACGATTTTCTTCACGGAGTACACCATCGCCAAGCAGTCGCCGTCGAAGAAAGCCGCGCGTGATGTAAACCTTCAACGCCGCGGACAGATCGCATTGGACGACGCCCACGCCTTCGCCGCCAAGAAAGGATATCAGGGCGACGCCTGGGACAACCTGAGCGAAATTCTCGACGCCATTATCGATGGCGAGTTACGTTAGCCCCTTCGTCTCAGTCTCATGAGCACGCCCGAACAGGTCCGCCATCGCTCGTCCACGCCGTTGCAGCGACCACGCGAACTGATCGTTGCTTGCGAGCCGATGCGCAGCAATGTGAACCTCTCTCGGATCGTGCGCACGGCCGGTTGTTGTGGCGTGCGACGAATCATCTGCTGCGGGACGGCCAAGATCCGTGACAAGATCGCCCGGGACGGCGCGGACTACGTCGAACTAGCGATCCATCGAACGCTGCCCGCCATCTTGATAAAACTCAGGCGCGAGGGTTACCACCTTGTGGGACTGGAGCAAACGACGCATTCGACGTCGCTGTACGACTTCACCTGGAGCCGACGCACCGTGCTTGTGCTAGGCAACGAACGGCGGGGGTTGGAACCCGACGTGCTGAGCCTCTTGGAGAAGACCGTGGAGATTCCTGTCTACGGCAAGCCGGAGAGCCACAACGTAGCCACCGCCGCCGCGATGGCGCTCTACGAATACTGCCGGCAGTTCCCTGTTGGCTAGGAGTGCGTCGCGGCTAACGTTGCGTGTTCTGGGATTCGTCGCAGCCAGGCATGTGGCTGACTTCACTCTTCTTCTTGCCGACCGCCATGACCGCCATCGCGACGCCAACGTTCGGTGCTGACGTACAAGACTGGCAACAGATTCAATGTTAGAATCGTGCCCGCGGTCAGTCCGCCAAAGAGCATGATTGCCAGTGGCTGTAAGAACTGGGGACCGGAACCGATTCCTAAACCGGCCGGAATGAGTGCCAAGAGCGTCGTCAAGTGCGTCAAGACCATCGGGCGAAACCGGAGC
>Ga0114931_10008933_pt1 | contig 12052 bp, 6 predicted proteins | sample 2SBtaG_FD_89579 | JGI IMG/M metagenome (GOLD analysis project Ga0114931, IMG submission 89579) | Deep subsurface microbial communities from Kolumbo volcano to uncover new lineages of life (NeLLi) - 2SBTROV14_V59a metaG | ecosystem: Environmental > Aquatic > Marine > Volcanic | place: Kolumbo...
ATTGGTTGCTACGCCAATGAGGGTGATAAAACCGATGGCCACGGTCAGATCCAGGTGTTGACGGGTCATGAACAGCGCCAGCGCGGCACCCATGAAGTCCAGCGGGAGTTTGGTCAGTATAACTGCCGGATCCAGCAGATTGCCGAGCTGGATGGCGATAATGCCGTACACCAGGAGGGCCGAGGCCAGCAGGATCCACAATAGTTGTCTGCCTGATTTGAGCAGCTGGCCATATTCACCCGTGTAACCCCATTGGATGGTCTGGGGAAGATGCAGATCGGTCAAGGCCTGATCCAGATGGTGGATCACGGCATAGGGGTTGCCATCGATCTCGGCCGTCAGCGTCAAGGTCCGCAGACCATGTTGGTGCTCAATACTGGGATAGCTCGACAGAAACTGGATGTGGGTAAGTTGTGGCAGCGGGATCAAGCGCCCTCTGGGGGCCACAACCTGCACCTGTCTGAGGGCCTCGAGATTAGCGCGTGCAGGGCTGGTGTAGCGCAGAAAAATATCGATGGGCTGCTGCCCGATAATGGTCTGGCCTATGCTGTCGCCCTGCATGGCAGTGCGTACGGCATCTGCTACGGTTTGCGCACTCACATCGAAACGGGTCAGCGCCGCGCGGTTGATAGTTACCCGGATCTGATCTACCGCTACCTTGGTATTGTTGACGACATTCGCCAACCCTTGGACTTTCCCTGCCGCCTCTTCCACGCGCGCGGCGGCGGTGTAGAGTTGTTGCAGATCATTACCGTAGAGTGTGATGCCGAAAAGGGTCGGGAGACCGGAAAATGATTCATCCAGCTTCTCGCTGGTCGGCTCGTTGACCCGCCCGATAACGCCCGGTGTTGCGGCCAGCAGGCGCTCAATCCTGGCCTTGATCAGCAATGGGTCCGGGTGCCTGCTCTGATCCAGGCGGATCACCAGTTCACCCTCATTCGGCCTTTCGATGTAGAAGGATGTGGCCGGCGATCCGGTCCGCCGGAAGACGGCCTTCACGGCCGGCAGCGCCAGCAGACGCCTTTCCAGCGCATCACCCACGCGGTTACTTTCCGTTAGCGAGGTGCCCGGCGCCAGCCCGTAACTCAACAGCAGGCTGTCCTCGTCCAGCAGGGGCAACATACGCGCTGGATTGAACACCAGTAACGCCAGACTCGCCACCAGCAACAGCGCGGTAATGAGTAAGGTCTTGCCCCGATGCCGCAACAGGCCATCCAGCAGGCGCAGATTGAAGCGCTCAAACCCATGCACGATCACGGCACCGAGGCCTGCATGATGCCCCTTGAGCTTGGCTTTTGGTCGCATCCAGTGGCTTGCAGCGAGGGGAATGAGGGTGACCGACAGGAGCAGGGAAAACAGCAGCAGTACACTGAAACTCAGGCCGAAGGGATGAAACAGGCGTCCGGCCAGTCCACCGACGAAGACCAGCGGTGCGAAGGCGGCCAGCACGGTCAGTGTCCCGACCACATCGGCACCGAGGATTTCACGGGTACCATCCAGGGCCGCCTGCCGGGGTCTCTGGCCCAGATTACGATGGCGGTCAATATTCTCCAGCACCACGATGGCATCGTCAGCGACCATGCCGATAGCGACCGTCAGTGCCCCCAGGGTCATCAGGTTCAAGCCCAGGTCAAGGCCATCCATCACCCAGAAGGTCCCCAGCACCGCCAGCGGGAAGGTGACAGCGATGATCAGGGTGGTGCGATTGCGGCCGAGAATAAAGATCACCGCGGCGATGGCCAGCATGACACCCATGAGCAGGTTGTCACGCATGTTACGATAGGCCAGGCTGATAATACCGGCCTGATCGTAGAATTTCTCCAGATGTACTTGTGGTGGTAGATGCAACCGGGCCAGTGTCTTGTCCACCGCCCTTGAAACGGCCAGGGTGCTGGCGCCGGGTTGCTTCTGGATGGTGAAGGCGACGGCCGGAAGACGGTTGCTGGTAATCACATAGCGTTGTGGCTTGATACCCGCATATACGTTTGCGACATCACCCAGTCGCAGGGGTCGGCCATCCGGTCCATGGCCTACGGTCACTTGCTTCAGGGCATCCAGGGTCAACAGGCGGCCCTCGGTACGTACCAGCAGGTCACGGCCATGACTCTCAATATAACCGCCAGTATCCAGTATATTGGCCGCCCGTACCGCCGTGGCAATACCCTTGGTGGAGAGGTGGTGGCGCTTGAGGACCAGCGGATCCACATCGATGCGCCAGGCCGCCTCACCACCCCCCATCACCTGGACCCGGGCGATGCCCGGCAGGGCCGCCAGCCGCGGGGCCAGCCGGTACTGGGTAAAGGCGCGCAGGGCCACCGGATCCCCACCGCTCAAGGTATAGGTCGAGAGCATGGCAAGCGAGGTGCCGATATTTTCCAGTTCCGCCTGGGTCCCGGGTGGCAGATTGACGGCTGCCAGCCGGCTGCCGACCAGTTGCCGGGCCTGCAATACATCCACACCCCAGGTGAATTCCACCGTTACCTGAGAGAATCCCGGGGCAGACGTGGAACGCACCCGGCGCAGGTGGGTCAGCCCCAGCATCGCGTTCTCGATGGGCCGGGTAACGAGTTGCTCTATATCCACCGCAGTACCGGCAGGGTAGTGCGTGATGATGTTGATGAGCGGGTAGTCCAGACGCGGGAACAGATCCACCGGTAAATGGCCGAGGCTGGCAAGTCCACCAAGGCCGGTCATGATCGTGCCCAGAATTACGGCAATGGGGTGGCGAAGGAGATGTTCGAGCATCTGGGACTTCCCCGGGCTAATCCACGAACTTGATCAGTGTCTTGAGATCACGATAGAGCAATTCATAGGCGCCCTCGGTAACGACCCTGTCCCCGACCGCGATACCCGCAAGGATCGGCGTGCGCCCGTCAACAGCGGGACCGGCCTGTACTTCGACAGCCTTGAACCGACCGACTTGCTGGCGTATGCACCAGGTCTTGCGATTACGTGCCACCACCGCAGCGGCGGGCACCCAGGCCACCGTCTTGGGCGCGCCCGTATGACTGACTTCGATCCAGGCCCCGTCGCGCAGAACCAGGCCCGGATTGTCGGCCTTGAAACGCAACAACCACAGCCCTGTGCCGGCATCATAGAGCGCGGCACCATCCAGTGGCTGAAGCCTGCCTTCTGCCGCCCCGCTGTACCAGCGTGTTTCGCCGGCTCTCCAGAAGGGCAGGGCTGCCTCCGGCACACCCACATCCAGGTATACCTGTTGCAGTGTTTCCAGTTCGAACACCGGGCTACCGGCATTGACCTGCTCCCCCAACGCGACCCGCCGCTTTGTCACCAATCCGGCGAAGGGTGCCTTGAGGCGACCAATACCTCGCGCCACAGTCGCTATCCCCGCCTTCCTGAGCCGGGTTTCAAGCACTTTTTCAGTCACTGTGACGTGCAGAAAGTCCAGATCCGCAGCCAACGTCTCCCAGGTCATGCGGGACTTGCCGAGTGCCTGCGCAACGGCCTGCTCACCCGCCACCCGTTCCCGCCGGGTGATGGCGCGCTGGCTCTCGCTTTCGCGTAGGACCTGCAGCCGTTTTTGCGACAGTCGTACCTCCAGCAGGGCCTGTTTCCAGGCGGCCAGGTGCCGCCTTAGCAGGGGTGCATCGAAGCTTGCCAGATCGTCACCCGCTGCGACCCGTGCCCCGGGTTCGTCATTCAGGCTGATGATGCGTGCGGCAAACGGTAGCCTGAGGACTGCCTGCTGGCGGGCACTGACACGCGCGAGGGCGGTCGCGCTGGCTTGCCATTTGCCAGCCACAGCCAGTGCGGTGACAGCCTGACTTGCCGCGGTCAGTGATGGCAGCAAACAGAGCATCATCAGCAGTGGCTTTAGCATGCTTTCAATCCAATATGGCATGGCCTCCGATCATCGGGATCCGGGCGGGCCTTTGATTATCAGTGTTATGGATATGATTTTACCTTACCATTTGGTAATGATCCGGAAAGCCATGTACAGGCTGTGCTATGGCAGAATTGTTTTCAATAACTGCTGTTCCATGAATCCGGTGTTCTATAGATCCAGGTGCCGGATAGTCGGCGCCACGGTTGCAAGCCGATATCCGATGACATGCGGGTCCATAAGGATTGTTCTGGGGATCGGGTCTCGCTGACCCATCGTCAGCATTTCCGCACGGCCATCTTCAGGAGGCTGTCCGATAATAGACTGGTCTACTGCGGATGCGTCTGATTGGCCAGATTTCCCGTTCATTTTCGTTAAAGAGAACAACTATTCGCCTCAAATGACCGAAAAATCTGACTCAATCAGCCTCGCCCTCGCTTTCGAATCGCTATCCTAGGACAGCCTCCTAGCTGACAGGAAACCGTCGACGTATGAAAGAAACTTTTGCCCGAACACACCATTGGTGTGTCCTTCTGGCTGCCACGGCTGTGCTTTCCGTACTCGGCGGTTGCGCCAGCTATCAACCGCGGCCACTTCAGGATCGGTCGCCTTTAGCGACCGATCGCGACCTCTTGCGGATCGAGACAGCGGTACGAAACAGCGGCCCCGTGGGCCATCATGAAATCAATCCGGCCGACGGGCTGGATCTCACCGAAGTAGGCATCATTGCCGTCATCAATAATCCAGACCTCAAAGTGCAGCGCGCACGACTGAAGCTTGCCGGGGCACAGGTATTCTCCGCCGGGCTGCTGCCGGATCCACGGATCAGCGCGGGTCTGGATAAACCGACGGGCGACACTACCGGCCTGGTCAATAGTGGGTTGCTGGCACTCGATTACGACATCATCCCACTCATTACACGTCAGTCGCGCATCGATGCCGCGCGCCATGGGCAGGAGAAGGTTCGTCTCGATCTGTTATGGCAAGAGTGGCAGGTCATTCAGCAGGCCCGTTCCCTGGCCGTGCGCCTGCGGCTTCAGGGACAACGGCTGGCGTTGTTGCAGACGATGCGCAGCCTCTACCGGGAACGCTATCAGCGTTCCAGTCAGGCCCTGAAAGCGGGTGATATTACCCTGGATGTCAATGGTACGGACCTGACGGCATTGCTCGATACGCTCACTCAGATCAACCAGCTCGATCAGACATATAACCGGACCCGGCATCGCTTTAATCTGCTGCTGGGCGTGGACCCCCAAGTAAAGCTTAAAATATCTCCGTTGACACGGGAGACGGAACTGGATCCGGAAATCGTCAGTACACGCCTTGCCGAGTTGCCTCGGGTGCGTCCCGATCTGCTGGCCTTGAAGGCCGGCTATCAGAGCCAGGAAGCACGGGTGCGGGCTGCCATTCTCGCCCAGTTCCCATCGCTGGGCATCGGCATCAACGGTGCCCGTGATACCGGTGATGTCGTTACTATCGGTCTGAGCGTCAGCCTTAGCCTGCCACTGTTCACCGGCAACCGGGGGCATATCGCCATTGCGCGTACCAGCCGCGAGCAACTGCGTGAGGAATACCAGGCGCGCCTTGCCCGGACAGAGGTCGATGTGGACCGGATGCTGAAATTACAGGATCTCCTGCGGCAGCAACAGGGGGATCTGCGGACTTACCTGCCACGCCTGAAGACACTGGTCGAGCGTGCACGCCAGGCCTACCGCCGGGGTGATATCGAAGCGCTGGCATTTCTCAATATGGAATCCACCTGGGTCAATAAACGCCTGGAGCAGATCCGCCTGCTGCAGGCCGCCTGGGAAAACCGTATTGCCCTGGAGGCGCTGCTGGCCCTGCCAGGCTATCCCGATAAACCGCTTTCTCTGCCACCCGAACCCTGAAATTAGAACCTTAAAGATAAAATCAGCGATGCGCCTGGCAATGCTCCCTCTGACCTTCTTTCTGGTCAGCATGTCCCCGGTTTACGCGCAAACTCCCAGCGTGCTGATCAGGACGGCACCGGTCATAGAGAAAGACGTGACCGAGACCCTGACGGCATTCGGTGTCCTGGCGCCCGATCCTGACCAGGTGCTGAGTCTGTCGCTGCCTCACGCCGGTCTCATCAACCGCGTCTGGGTACGCCTTGGACAACGTATCAAGAGCGGCGACAGGTTGCTCGAAGTCATTACCGCGCCGCATGCGCGCATGCAGTATTTTCAAGCGCAAAGTGCGGTTGACTATGCACGCCGCGTGGTGGACCGGAAACAGCGGTTGCTGGGCGAACAACTTGCCACCCAGGCCCAGGTCGATAGCGCAAAAAAGGCTCTGAATGATGCACATGTCACCCTGGAAGCCCTGCGCAGGCGTGGTCTGGATATCGCCGAGGTAACCCTGCGGGCGCCCGCGGACGGGATCGTGACGCGACTCGATGTTTCTCAGGGCCAGCGTGTCCAGGCGAACACGACAGCCATGCTGATGGCAACGGAAAAACGATTGATCGCACGCCTTGGTGTCGAACCGGAGAACCTCAGCGCAGTGCGGATCGGTACCGCGGTCAGCATCACTTCGGTTTTTGATCCCGAGGTCAAACTGGAAAGCACGATCCGGGAAGTACACGCCATGATCGACCCGACCACCCATCTGGTGGAAGTGCTGGCGCCGATCCCCCAGGCGGAAATTGGCCATCTGGTGCTGGGCAGCCGGATTCTCGGCCGGATTCATCTGGCGTCGCGCCACGCACTGGTCGTGCCGCGCAGCGCGGTGCTGTGGGATAGTGGCCAGGCGTATGTGTATATTGTCGATGCGGGCAAAGCCCGACGCATACTGGTCAGGTCCGGCATGGATGATGGTGAGCTGATCGAGGTCACCGGCAATCTGAAAGCCGGCGATGCCGTGGTGATATCCGGCAATTATGAGTTGAACGAAGGCGTGGCTGTCAGGGAAACGCCCTGATGGATATCACACACTGGGCGGACCACCATCGCCGCTCTATTCTGTTCCTGGCTGTCATCCTGACGCTGGCCGGTATCGCCGCTGGCTTCAAGTTACCCGTCGCCCTGTTTCCGTACGTGGATTTCCCACTCGTGGTCGTGTCGCTGGAGGCAGGCGACCGCCCCGCCGACCAGATGGCCATCATCGTTACCCGCCCGGTGGAACAAGCGGTGCGCTCAGTGCCAGGCGTGGTCGGCCTGCGCTCAACCACCAGCCGTGGCAGTGCCGAACTGTGGATCAGGTTCGACTGGGGTGATGACATGGTCGCTGCCATGCTGCAGGTGGAATCCGCCATCAACCAGGTGTTGCCGGAATTGCCGGCCGGCACCCGCTTCATCGTCAGGCGCATGGATCCAACCGTATTCCCGGTGGCCGCCTACAGTCTGACCTCGGACAACCAGTCGCCGGTAGCACTGCGTGATCTGGCGCAGTACCAGCTGGTGCCGCTGTTGTCGTCCATTCACGGCGTGGCCAGGGTGGTGGTCATGGGCGGTAAGCAGACCGAGTACCGGATCGAGATCGATGCCGAAAAGCTGGCCGCCTACGGGCTGACCTTCAGCGATGTCGCCACCGCAGTATCCGCCAGTAACGTACTGCAGGCGGTGGGGCGTCTGGAAGATCACTACAAGCTGTATCTGCTGCTGTCCGATACCCGGATTCGTTCCCTTAAAACCATTGAGGAAATAGTCCTGCGTAGCGGTTCTGATGGCTTGGTGCGGCTCGACGACATCGCCCGTGTCTACCCCACCACGGCACCGCAGTGGCTGCGGGTCACCGCCGACGGCCATGACGCGGTACTGGTGCAGGTCTACCAGCAGCCCGGCGGCAACACGGTGCAGATCGTGGACGACATCAAGCAGCGTCTCCACCGCTACCACGACAAGCTGCCCAAAGGCGTCAACGTCGCCAACTGGTACGACCAGAGTCAGCTGATCACCGAGTCCGCCAGAAGTGTCCGCGATGCAATCGCCATCGGCGTGGGGCTGGCCGCCATTGTACTGCTGGTATTCCTGCGCAGTGTGAAAATCACCCTGGTGGCCATCCTGATTGTGCCTGCCGTACTGGCGAGCACCATTCTGCTGCTCAACGTGCTGCACATGAGCTTCAATATCATGACGCTGGGCGGCATGGCGGCGGCCATCGGCCTGATTGTAGATGACGCCATCGTGATGATTGAACACATCATCCGACGCTTGCGCGAGCGCAGCCAGGATCTCGCCCTGACCATTCGCGAGGCCGCTATCGAGTTCACACCACCGCTGGCCGGCTCTTCAGCTGCCACCATTATCATCTTCGCACCGCTGGCATTTCTGAGTGGTGTCACCGGCGCTTTCTTCAAGGCCTTGTCGCTGACCATGGCCAGCAGCCTGTTTATTTCTTTTCTGCTGGCATGGCTGGCAGTACCCTTACTCGCGAAACACCTGCTGAGCAGAAAAGACGCTGAACAGGAAGATGCAGGTCCATTGCTCAAAAGGCTGCAACAGGGCTACCAGCGGCTGATGCGGCGCTTAATGCAGGCACCCTGGCTGATACTGACAGGCGTCGTCCCCTTTCTTTTGCTTGGTTACATTGCCTACCAGCAAGTTGGCTCTGGTTTTATGCCACACATGGACGAAGGCGGGTTCGTGCTCGATTATGTCGCCCCACCGGGAACCTCCCTGCAGGAGACAGATCGTCTGTTGCGGCAGGTCGGAACCATTCTGCGACAAAACGACGCGGTAGAAACTTATTCCAGACGTACTGCCAGGGGCCTCGGTGGCAACGTCCACGAGTCTAATGAGGGGGACTTCTTTGTGCGCCTCAAACCTTTGCCCCGGACACCCATTGATCAGGTAATGGACACCATCCGCAGCCGCATAGAAAACGAGGTGCCAGGCCTGAAAGTGGAAATGGCGCTGCTGATGGAAGACCTGATCGGTGATCTTACGGCCGTTCCCCAGCCTGTTGAGATCAAGCTTTACAGCGACAAGCTTGATGAACTGATATCGGTCGCGCCCCGGGTTGCCGACGCCATCGGCAAAATCAAGGGGGTCGTCGACGTCAAGGACGGTATCGTGCTGGCAGGCGATGCAATCAACATCATCGTCGACCGCGACAAGGCCGCACTGGAAGGCATCGACCCCGATCAGGTCACACAGCAACTCGACGCCTGGTTCACCGGGCTGGTGACGACCCAGGTGCAAAAAGGCATCAAGCTGATCGGGGTGCGGGTCTGGGTGCCGCCCTCGGCGCGCGACCGGACCGTAGCCATTGATAAAATCTGGCTGCGCGCCCCGGACGGGCACCGATACCCGCTCAAACGCATTGCCCAGGTATCGGTAGAAACCGGGCAGGCACAGATTGCTCGCGACAACCTGAAACGTATGGTTGCTGTCACCGGCCGTATCAGTGGACGCGATCTGGGTTCGACAATCCGTGATGTAAAAAGTACCCTGGCGCGGCCCGGTCTGTTACCGGCCGATATGTACTACGAACTCGGCGGCCTGTACAAACAGCAACAGATTGCCTTTCGCGGCCTCATCACCGTCTTTGTCGCTGCACTGGCGCTGGTGTTCCTGTTGCTGCTGTTCATGTATGAGGAATTCGCCGCGGCCATCGCCATTTTGACTTCTCCGATACTGGCCATGGCGGCTGTGTTTACCGGCCTGTGGCTGACCGGTCTCGAGCTGAATATTAGCGCCATGATGGGGATGATCATGATCGTGGGCATCGTAACCGAAATGTCAATCTTCTATTTCTCGGAATATCGCGAACTACTACGCAGGAATACAGAGAAAGACGTGGCTCTGGTTCAGGCCGGCAACAATCGCCTGCGACCCATCGCCATGACGACCCTGGCCACTATTCTGGCGTTGTTACCACTGGCACTGGCACTGGCACTGGGGCCGGGTTCGGCCATGCAGCAACCGCTCGCAGTCGCCATCATCTCCGGCCTGCTGGTAAAAATCCCACTGGTGGCAATTGTCATGCCGCTGCTATACCGATCAATGGTCAGTATCAAACAGTAAACAGCAGTATAATGTGCAGTCCCGGCTGATTGTCTTCCAGTCGCAGTTCGGCCCTGTGCAGATCAGCTACTGCTTTCACCAGACTCAGACCCAGCCCATTGCCCGCGGTACTGCGATCCGCTTCCAGTCTGACGAAGCGTTCAAAAACCCTATCGCGCTGGTCGACGGCAATACCTGGACCGTTATCGCTGACACTCAAGAATGGCCGACCAGCCTGCATGGCAGCCTGCAGCCTTATAGTGCTGTCGTCGGGCGTGTACTTGAAGGCATTGTCGAGCAGGTTACTGACGGCCTGGGCCAGCAGGTGCCGGTTCCCGGTAATCTTCAGATTGGGTTCGATCCGTAACTCGAACCGCTTGTGCCGGGCCTCCGCTTCGTCGAGATAGAGCCCACCCAGTTCTTCCAGCATGGCCGACAGGTCAACCACTTTCCACTCACCCCGATAGCTGCCCGCTTCGGCCTGGGCGATCTCCAGTAGCGCATTGAAGGTATGCATCAACTCATCGGCATCCCCCAGGGTTTCTTCCAACGCCGAGCGGTATTCTTTCTGATCGCGTTTTTCCAGAAGTGTGACTTCGAGCCGGTTGCGCAGGCGCGCCAGTGGCCGGCGCAGGTCGTGAGCCACATTGTCAGTGACCTGACGCATACCAGTCAGCAACTGCTCTATTCGCTCCAGCATGGCATTGAGATGTCCGGCGAGTTCGTCGAATTCATCACCCTGACCACTGAGAGCGACACGCCTTGACAACTGTCCCGCGGTCACCTGTTCCGCCGTCATATTGATCGCGTCGATGCGTACGAGCAGCGTGTGACCCAGCAGCCAGCCCAGGGTGATGGCGAGTCCGACCGTTACGGCAAGGATAACGGCCATGGTGGAGAGAATGAATTCCTGCAGGTCTTCGGCCTGGCGTACGCTTTGTGCAACGAGCAAGCGACTGCCATCATCCAGAAGGGTGCCGATCATGGGCCAGTAACCATCTTTGTCCGGTAGCTTCTCAGGGATCAGATTGTCTTCAATCCAGACATTGCGTACCTTCTTGTCCGCGATAAAACCGGGTGGCCAGCCCAGCAGGTTTCCGGCCAGGTTGACCTCGTGGGGGGATTGCAACAGATGGTAGCGACGATTTTCGTTATTGACGTCCCGTTGCCCGGCACTGAGTGCCGCGATCAGTCGCGCCCGACCCTGCCGGCGATCAATTTCAACGAGCTGTGTCAATTCCCGCTCCAGGGATGCGGCTATCTGGGCATCCACATAGTGGCTGGTCGCCCAATAGAGGATACCGAGACCCAGCGTGATCAGCAGCGCATAAAAAAAGGCATAACGCAGTGCCATCCGGATCGCGGTGGTATGCAGTAGCCTACGGAAATTCATCGATCCGGTAGCCTACGCCGCGTATGGTATGCAGCAACGAGGGCGCAAATCCCTTATCGATCTTTGCACGCAAACGGCTGATCTGGGTATCGATTACATTGGTCTGTGGATCGAACTGGAAATCCCATACCTGCTCGAGCAACATGGTGCGGGTGATAACCTGACCGGCATGGCGCATCATGAATTCCAGCAGGCGCAGTTCCCGCGGTTGCAGTCGTATAGGCTGGCCGGCGCGTGTGACCTTGTGCCTGGTCAGATCCAGTTCCAGGTCAGCAACGCGTAGACGCGTTGGATTATGGTTTTTACCATTGCGTCGTAACAGCACATCAATCCTTGCCAACAGCTCGGCAAAGGCATACGGTTTGACCAGGTAATCGTCACCCCCTGCGCGCAAGCCTTCCACTTTATCATCGACATCTCCCAGCGCACTCAATACCATGGCCGGTGTCCGGTCGTTATCCGCGCGTAACATACGGATGATGGTAAGCCCATCGCGCTTGGGTAACATACGATCGATCAGCAGAACATCATAAGTACCGGTCAGTGCCATGCGCAGTCCGTCCTCCCCGTCAGCGACATGGTCCACGATGTGGCCATTTTCGGTGAGGCCTTTAACCAGGTAAGAGGCGGCATTCCGATCATCTTCAATCAGCAAAATATGCACGCAGGCATCATAACCCGTATCGGCTGCCTGTTGCCCTTATAATCTTGCGCGTAGTTATGCATAAATACGGAAATATGGAAAATATACCAACCCTATTGCAGCTGATGCCCCATCGATCATGCCCGGCCAGCCTACCCTGGAGGTTATTCCTGCCCGGCACGGGACAGAACCTCGGCGAAGGGGAC
>Ga0114931_10008934_pt1 | contig 12051 bp, 10 predicted proteins | sample 2SBtaG_FD_89579 | JGI IMG/M metagenome (GOLD analysis project Ga0114931, IMG submission 89579) | Deep subsurface microbial communities from Kolumbo volcano to uncover new lineages of life (NeLLi) - 2SBTROV14_V59a metaG | ecosystem: Environmental > Aquatic > Marine > Volcanic | place: Kolumbo...
CGGGTTATTTGATTGAATGACGCGATCGGCCAGCCGGGCTCCGTACGCGGCTCAGGCGCTGCCCCAGACATCCTGCGCAACCTCGACGAGAAGTTCGAGCTTGGCGGTTTCTTCGGCTTCGCTCAGCGGATTGCCGGCAACCGTACTGGCGAAACCGCATTGCGGGCTGATCGACAACCGTTCGAGCGGGACGTAGCGTGACGCCTCCTCGATCCGTCGTTTCAGTTCATCTGCCGCCTCCAGCTTCGCGGTCTTGGTGCTGACGAGGCCGAGCACGACGCGCTTGTTGTCGGGAACATAGCGCAGCGGCGTGAAGTCGCCGGCCAGTTCGCTGTCATATTCGAGAAAGAATACATCGACGCCGACTTCACCAAAAACCCGTTCGGCCATGTCATCATAGCCGCCCTCGGTCAGCCACCGGCCCTTGAAATTGCCGCGGCAGATGTGCATGCCGGCGGTCATGTCGTCCGGCCGGCCCGCGACCGCGTCGTTCATCGCCTGAATGTAGAGCCCGCTCAAGCGCTCGGGATCGTCGCCCAGGTCACGAACGCGCTGCTGGATATTGGGGTTGGCGAGCATGATCAGCGGCACTTCGTCGAGCTGGACATAGCGGCAGCCCAGATCATGCAGATCGGCGATTTCGCGGGCATAGATTGCACAGAGATCGGCGAAGTAATCCTCATCCGATCCATAGCCCGACCCGGCGATGGTCTCACCCAGCCGCCAGAAATGCAGGGTCGAGGGCGACGGCATGGTGATCTTGACGGTGGCGTCCGAAACCCCCGCGAGAAAACGGTATTCTTCCGTAGAGATCGGCGCGGTCCGGCTCAAGGGACCGGTACAGTCCGCCGCGATAAACGATTGCTCCACGCCGGTCTCGTCATGGAATGTGAAGGATGCCGGCGCGGTCGAGAGACCGTCAATGGCCGCAACCCAGTGGCCCCAGTAAGAGGCACGGCGGAATTCCCCGTCGCCGGCCACCTTCAGTCCGGCCGCGCGCTGCAGCGCCACAACATCGCGGATTGCCTTGTCCTGGATGGCGCGGAACTCATCGGCCGCCAGCTCGCCTCTGGACACCGCGCGAAAGGCATTGCGCAATTCCGCCGGGCGCAGCAGGGAGCCGATATGTTCGGCGCGAAAGGGGGGATTGTTCTTCATTGTTTTTCCTCCGGAATTTGCAGTTTTCCCTTGATGACCTTGCGGGTCGGCGTCAGCGGCATGGCATCGACCACCACCAGCCGCTCCGGCAGCTTGTTCTTGGCGATCCTGCGCTTCAGCAGATAGCTGCACAGCTCATCGAGTGTCACCTTCTTGACGCCCGGCCTGAGTGTGACAAATACGCAGGCCCGTTCGCCCAGCACGTCATCGGGCATCGGCACGATCGCCGACTGCAGTATCTTGCCGTGGGAATCAAGCAGGTCCTCGACATCGCGCGGGTTGAACTTGACACCGCCGCGGTTGATCACGTCCTTGATCCGCCCGGTGATCGCGACATTGCCGGCCTCATCGCTCACTGCAAGATCGCCGCTGCGAAACCAGTGATCGTCGGTAAAAGCGGCGTCATTCGCTGATGGGTTATTGTAATAACCGGGAAACAGCAGCGGGCCGCGGACCTGCAATTCACCCTCCTCGCCGGCCGCAACCGCAACGCCGCTCGCCGTATCCGCGATGCGGATTTCGGTGCCGTGGCTCGGCCGTCCGGCGGAGTGGGCGGCCACATCCAGCGGATCACCGGGCCGGGTATAAAGCCCTGCCTGGGTCTCGGTCATGCCCCACAACTGGGTTACCGCGCATTCCGGCACCCGGGCCTGGAACCCGCGCACCAGTTCGGGCGGACAGGCGCTGCCGGACATGATCACCAGCCGCAGCGATGACAGATCGACATCATCGAGCAGGCCGGCACCGGTGCACGCCGCGATATGGGCGGGCGCCGTCCACACCGCGCTCGGCGCGCCTGCCGCGATTGTTTCGGCGAAGGCGGGCGGCGAAAACACCGGCAACAGCAGATTGCAGGCGCCGGCACAAAGCGCGATATGAAAACTGTAGAGCCCGAACAGATGCGAATAGGGTGCCGCCGACAAGATCACGTCATCGGACGTGATGCCGTGTTCGGGCACTCTGAGGCGGGCATTCGACAGCATGTTGTGATAGCTGAGCGGCACCCCCTTGGGCGCCGATGTGGTGCCGGAGGTATAGAGCAGCAGAAACGGATCGGACGCCACCGGACCGTCCGGCAGATCGGCCGCGAAATCGGCCTCGATCATGTCGCCAAGCGACAATGCACCCTTCACCGGCTCGCCAAGCGCGATGACATGCTCAAGCTTTGGACAGGTCTTCTTGAGTGCCAGGAATTCGCGCCCGGCCGCGTAGTCCCCGGCGCCGGACAGACAGATCACGGCCCGGCTTCGGCCATGGCTGAGCAGGGTCTCGCATTCCGCAAGACGGTATGGCATGTGGATCGTCTGCATTACCGCGCCAAGCCGGGTGATCGCGAGATAGCTGATCAGGTATTCCGCGACATTGGGAAGCTGGATCGCGACCACATCGCCGGGCGATATGCCGATATCGCGAAGCGCGGCGGCGAGACGGGCGGCGCAAAGCGAAAGCTCGCCATAGCTGATGGTTGTCTCGCCAGCACGGATCGCCGGCGCTTCGCCGCGTTCGCGGGCATGGCGCTCCAGCCATTTGTCGAGCGTATCGTCGCGCCACCAGCCTTTTTCGACATATTTGCGGGCAAGGTCCGGCGGAAAGGTCATGGCGCTGCGCAGGTCCAAGGCATCCTCACTGTATCGGAAATGATCGAGATGGGGGGTAAAACGCTCGGGCCGGAACCGCTTGCCGCCGCCAAGCTCAAGCAGCCGGGCGTAATGTCCGGTCCTGAACCGCCGGCGTTCAAGTGCGGTGCGGATGAACAGCACCTGATTGCGGGTCAGGCCGATGCGCTCGGCGATTTGCGCGTCCGTCAGCCCCATGCCCTCGCGCTGACGCTCGATTTCCGGCCAGTCCAGCCTGCGATAGGGATCGCCGATGCGCTGCTGGTGATTGTGGCTCATGTGAAAGATCGCGTCACCAAAGGTCTCGATCATCTGTTCGGTGACGCCGATCTGCTGGCGGGTGAGACCTCGGGCCATGGCGTTTGTCCTATTCCGCCGCGTCGGCCAGCGCCGCCTCGGCGCGCATGATGGGGTCGGCAAGCGGTGCCTGGGTCGCGATCGGACAGACGCGCATGCATTCGAAACATTGCGCCAGCAGCCCGCCGGAGCCGACCGACATCTTGTACCACAGCATCTTGTTGTCGGGATCAAACAGCGCATCCTCACGCTCGGCTGCGTCGCCGGCGCGGATTGCGTTCATGATCGCCGCCGGCACGGTTTCATATTGCTGGGTCATCTCCGCACAGGCCGCCATGTCGTAGCGCATCACGCCTTGTGTGCCGTCTTCGGCGACTTCGCCATCGAGGCACTGCACGGGGCAGAACTTCATGCACGGGGTGCGCCCGATCTGCCGGTACATCGCGGCGCAGGACGGCGCGGGACAGGGGTTTTCCGCCATCGGCTCGTCGGGCGGCAGTTCAAGCTCGGTGAAGACGGATGCAAAATACATGTAGCCGAATTCCGGATGCAGCAGAATGTCACCAGCGAGCGAACGCGCGCCGATACCGGCCATTTCGGCGTGAACTTTCAGGCTCTGAAGCGGCACGCGCGGGCCGGCTTCCGGGTCCATGTCCGGCGGGCAGTAGATCGAGCGTGCCTGAAACTTGTGCTCGATGAAGAAGGAAAGTCCGTAGGAAATCGTATAGGCGCGCTGTTCGGTCGAGCCGAAGAAGCCAAGCGCCTTGGCCGGCACCGTCCACGCGCCCTGCGTCTGGCCGCCGACGCCGAGCGAAATCACGGATTTGACCCGTGGCATGATATCGCTGGGCTTGTGTCCCGGCGGACAGATCCGCTCGACATTTTCGAGATTGGCGACACCGGCCGCCAGCGCGCCCTTGCGGCTACAGTAGTCAAGGATCGCGGTCTTGGCCTCGACGGGATCAATGTCTCGTAGTTTCTTCACCATCGATCTTGTCCGTTGGATGCAACCCCTTGGAGATCAGGGCATCAGTCTTTGCGGCGTCTGTCAACAACCCGTTTCGCCTTGAACTCGGTCTTGGCCAGGGTGTCGGGCGCCAGCACCTCGACCTCGCAACGCACCTCGATCCGGGTCTTGACCTGACCGGCAACCGCTTCAACGACCGGGCCGGGCGTCTGGTGGTCGCGGTGTTCGACCCGCACGGTCATGAAATCGATGCCGTCCGGCGTGGTGTCGAGCACGATCTCATATTCGTCACCAATGCCGGCGACCGCACGCACGCCTTCCTCGACGACCGAAGGATAGAACTTGAGACCGCGCAGATTGATGAGATCATCGGCCCGGCCCGAAAACCCGCCGACAGCGCGCACATGGGTCCGCCCGCAGGCGCAGGGGCTATGATCGAACACGGTGTAGTCGCCGACAATGAAGCGCAATTGCGGCGAACTTTCCGAGATCAGATTGCTGCAGATGGTGATGCCGCGCTCGCCATCGGCCACACGCTCGTTGGTCTTCGGGTCGATCAGCTCCCAGATCTGGGTATCCTCCATCAGGTGAGTGTGCACCGGCTGGCCGGGCAAAGCGGACGCCGGACAGGAAAAACCGCCGGCCTGAGGCGCGGCTTCGGTGCAGCCATAGAATTCGACGACGCGAGCGCTCCACATTTCTTCAAGCCGCTGCCGGGTCGCGGCGACGCCGGCCGCCGGTTCGCCAGCGGTGAACAGGGTGGTGATCGAGCTTTTTGCCGGATCCTCGCCCATATCGGCCATGACCCGCCCCAGTCTCAGCAATTGCGAGGGCAGCGTGGCCAGGATCGTCGGCTTGTAGCGCTGGATAATATTGCAGCGCATCTCGGCGGTCATGCCGCCGCCGGAAATGCACGGCACTCCCATATGGGCAAACGCATGGGTCAGACCCCAGGCCCAGACATGAGGTCCGTAGCCGACCACGAGAAACACCTTTTCGCCGGGACGCGCGCCGAGCGACCACATTGCGCGGGCGTTGGACAACTTCCACTGTTCGAGATCGAACGTCGAATAACGGAACACCCGGGGCAGTCCGGTGGTGCCCGAAGTCGAAAACAGCGTCCAGCCGCGCTGTTCCCACAGCGCGTCATCGTGGGTCGTATAGGTGCCCCAGGGCGGATGCGCCATCAGATCCTCGACCATCTCCTTCTTGTCGATCGGCGGCCATTTGAGGAGATCATCGTGGTTGCGAATATCGTCCGGCGTCAGCCCGAGCGAATCGAACCGGCGTCGATAGAAATCGCTGTTTTCATACAGAAATGGCGTCAGATTCAGGAGTTTGTCATCCTGGATCGCGCGAATTTCATCGCGTGACGCGCAGTCAAGCGCCGGCGACCAGTAGTCGGCCGAGTCCGGCGCGGCGAAATCCCTCTGATGCCGTTTGATGGTTTCCAGCCATCTGGCCCGCGTCGTTTCCTTCCGGTCTTTTGCCATGCCGGTTTCCCTGTCTCAAGCCGATCGCCCGATCGCGATTTTCGGCCCGCGGATTATAAGGATTGGCGCGCCCGTGGCAAAAAATTAACCGGCGCGACCGGTTTCGAAGGACTTGGGGTCAGGTCCGCGAGACAAAACGGGAGAGTTATCTACTGACCGGGTCCGCCCGGCACCGCCGCGAGCCCGGCAAGGCCGGTGGTGATGGCCAGCAGGACCCGGCCGAAATGACGGCCGCGCATGGCCCCGGAAAAAAGGAGCCGGCCACCGGCGCCAACCTCAACCCCCGATCAGGATTGAACCGCAACCGCCGGACGAGACGGGCGCCGCATTGCGGCGCCCCCTCATATTTGGGTCGCAGCCCGAGGCAACGGCGCGGTCCGCCTCAGCCACGCCGCCCGTGCAGCTTGAGCCAGGCGATGAGGTGGAAGATGATGAACATCGGCACCGCCAGCGCCGGAATCAACACCAGCGGAAAGGCATTGACGAGTTCCGAGCCGGGCTGGCCCTCGAACGCCAGCGGCCCGCCACTGATGCTCGAAATGCCGGTCCCGACGGCGACCGCGAAATCGAGCAGTCCGGCGGCGATCAGGATCTTCGACCGGCGCTGCCAGCCCTCGGCTTTCGCGACCACCGACGCGGTGACAAACGGCGCCGCCAGACCGACCGCGACATCGCCAAGGCCGGCGGGCCAGGCGAATGCCGTGGGCAACTGGCCGTAGAACCACATGAACATGAAGACGCCGCCCATGACACGCCAGCCCTGAAGCGCCGTGACCGCGGCAAGATCAAGCGAGGCGACCCAGGCACGCACCGAGGGTAGTGCACGATGCGCAAGCAGGAACACCGCCGGTGGCACCAGAATGGCGGCCGGCATGGCGGGCGGCGGCGCGCTCCCGACCGGCAGAAAGGCCCCGGCCAGGCTGAGGCCCACGACAATCGCCGCCCAGACAACAACGATAACCGCATAGGACACGGGCAGGTAAAGGCCCGGTGCCTTCGCACCGGGCCCCTGCTCGCCGGTTTCAGTAGCAGACGTATCGGTCATGACGGTTTCTCCTTGAAATTCAGATTTCAGGTGTATTTACACTTATATGGTCAAAAAAAGGACGACTATCTCTGATGCCCGGCCGCATCCGTGACCGCGCCAAGGGCCTGCAGCAGCGCCGTGGCTTCGGCTGCGCCGAAAGAATCGACCGTTGAATTCTGCATTGCCCGCCACAGTTTCCGCGCGGCCGCCAGCCGCTCAACACCCTTGCGCTCCAGCGACACCAGCCGCTGACGCTGATCCTTGCCGACGCCGACGGCGACCAAACCCTCGCGGATCAGTGGCTGCAGGTTCCGCGTCAGCGTCGTGCGGTCCATGCCGAGGGCGTCGGCCAGCTCACGCATGGTTGTCGCACCGGCCCCCGGGATCGCACTGAGCAGCGAGAACTGGGAGGCGGTCAGACCGGCGGGTCTGAGCGCCGCGTCATAGGCTTGCGTCACCGCCCGCGTCGCACGGCGCAGATTGAAGCACAGGCAGTTTTGCGGTGCTGTCAGGTCCATCGGTCCGGGGTCCTGCAAATAATCCAATAAGAGTGTATATACATCTAATAACCGGAATGTCAACCACCGGTCTTGGCGACAGGGCAAAGATGAGGGCCGACCCAAGCCGGATCGCCGATGAAATTGAGAATCTGGTTCCCCAAAGCACCCGCCTCAATTCCGGTTCGCAGCAAGTTTACTTGCCATCGTCGTTCAATTGCTTCATTCGGAGCGACTGAAACATTTGCGGGGTGACACTTACATGCCAACCAAACTTGGACGTCTGGTCGTCGTAAAGAAACAAGGCACAGAGCGTTTTCATGACGCAGGGCGCGATATTGGATTTGATCTGCACAGTTTCTGGCAATGGGCGGTCTCTGACCTCGTAAGCAATGCCACGCGCGGTGTTCTTGCCGAATATCTCGTAGCACGCGCTCTGGGCGTCGGCGTTGATGATATCCGGGCAGAATGGGATCCCTTCGACCTGACCACCCCTTCCGACATCAAGGTCGAGGTTAAATCAGCCGCCTTTGTTCAAACATGGCACCAGAATCGTCATTCCTCAATCAGTTTCAGATGTCCGAAAACACTTTGGTGGGATCCAGAGACAAACAGTCAGTCAAAAGAAGCGAACCGACACGCGGATGTCTATGTCTTCGCTCTGCTCTCCTACAAGTATCAGGATACCATCGATCCGATGGACGTCGGACATTGGGAGTTTTTCGTCGTGCCGACACGCGCGCTGAATGACCGAAAGCGAAGTCAATCGTCTATCACGTTGTCCAGCATCAAAAAGGAATTTGGGAACTCTGTTCCATATTTTGAACTCGAAAGAGCGGTAACAGAGGCTTACATCAAATCATAACACTGCAAGTCTGGGCTCACGGCGGCATCGGAAACGGATCGCCCACGCCCGGAGCCCTCAGCCGGACACGCCCCTGGCATGGAAGATGAAGCCGAGCATGTTCATCAGCAGCTGGGCGGCGAGAAAACCGGTGATGCCGGACGGGTCATAATCGGGTGCGACCTCGACCAGGTCGATGCCGACGATCTGTCCGCGTGTGCTCAGGCCCTGCATCAGTTCCAGCACTTCATAATAGACAAAGCCGCCGTGGCTGGGCGTGCCGGTGCCCGGTGCGATCGAGGGATCGAAGCCGTCAATGTCGATGGTAATGTAATAGCGTCTGCCGGCGGGAATGCGTTCCAGAACCGCCTGCCCGCCGAGCGCCCGAAACTGCCGCACCGACAGGATATCGGAGCCGAACCTGCGGGCGTCTTCATAGCCCTCGCGCGCGGTCGAGGACACGTTGCGGATGCCGAGCTGGGTCAGCCCGGTGACATGATTGCATTCAGCGGCCCGGCGCATCGGATTGCCGTGACCAGCGGTGACGCCGTGGCGTACATCGACGAAATCGAGATGGGCATCAATCTGGATGATGTGCACCGGGTCCTGTGAATCGAACGCCCGTATGCACGGGATATTGACCGAATGATCGCCACCCAGCACCACCGGCAACGCGCCCGAGCCGAGTATCTTGCGCACCCCGAGCTCGATATTGGCATGGCTGGTTTCGGTGTCGGTGTGAACGATGTCGGCATCGCCGATATCGACGATCCTTACCTCGCCGGCCGGCAGATAGGTGACATCATCCTCGTGGTCATAGGCGCCCGAGTGGCCCAGCGAAAACAATGTCGAGCCTTCACGGATGGCGCGCGGTCCGAACCGCGCGCCGGCACGGTACTGGGTGCCGAAATCAAACGGCGCGCCGAGGATGGCGACATCGGCGTCGATCGCATCCCAGTCGGTGCAGATTGGCGACTTGGCGAATGTCGGCAGCCCGACAAACGGCAGGTTCAGCCTGCCACCGTCATAGCCATGACCGGTCATCTCGTGATCCCCCGCTCCCGGAGATTGGTGTTTCCCTCACAATGGGCGATGGCAACGCCGCAGGCAAAGGGTTTCGGAGGAATGCAACAGCTGCGCGAGTGGACAACGACGGCCGGAACGCGCGCCACCGGCGGCGCAACAACACGGATCAGGGAACCTGATCCAGATAACGCGAACCTGTCTTAAGCCGCCGCCTTCACCAGTTTGCGGTTGATCAGGGTTTCGGCGATCTGGATGGTGTTGAGGGCGGCCCCTTTGCGCAGATTGTCCGACACCACCCAGATGTTGAGACCGTTCTCGATGGTGGCGTCCTCGCGGATCCGGCTGATGAAGGTGGCGTATTCGCCGACACAGTCGACCGGCGTCACATAGCCGCCGTCCTCGTGCTTGTCGATCACAATGCAGCCCGGCGCCTCGCGCAGGATTTCGCGGACATCCTCGACCGTCAGCGGCTCGCGCAGTTGCAGATTGACCGCCTCGCAATGGCCGACAAAGACCGGCACCCGCGCGCAGGTCGCGGTCAGCCTGATCTTCGGGTCCAGGATCTTCTTGGTCTCGGCGACCATCTTCCACTCTTCTTTCGTGTAACCATCGTCCATGAACACGTCGATATGGGGGATGATGTTGAAGGCAATCTGGCTGGTGAAGACGTCAGGGGTCGGCTGGTCGGTGACAAAAATGCCGCGGGTCTGGTCCCACAGCTCATCGATGGCCGCCTTGCCGGCGCCCGATACCGACTGGTAGGTGGCGACCACCACCCGCTCGATGCCGGCGGCATCATGCAGGGGCTTCAGCGCGACCACCAGCTGGGCGGTCGAACAGTTCGGATTGGCGATGATATTGAGCCGGTCGCCGCGCTGCATGTACGCGTCGAGCACGTCGGCATTGACTTCCGGCACGATCAGCGGCACCCGGGCGTCGTAGCGCCAGCACGATGAATTGTCGATTACCACCGTGCCGCCGGCGCCGATCTTCGGCGACCATTCCCTGGAAATCGCCGAGCCCGCCGACATCAGGCAGAAGTCGACGCCGGAAAAATCGTACTGCTCAAGGTCCCTGCAGGCGAGCGTCGCATCACCGAAGGAGACATCCTTGCCGACCGACCGGCGCGACGCGATGGCCACCACTTCGCGCGCCGGAAATCCGCGCTCGGCCAGGATGTTGAGCATTTCGCGGCCCACATTGCCTGTGGCACCGACGACGGCGACCCGGTATCCCATGATGTTACAGTCCGCTTGTTCGATCGAGCCGGCGGCAATTCCGCGCCAGCCCGGTTGAATTAGGCCCTCAACAGGAAAAAAACAAGCCATATCCGTCGCAAGGCACTGCGTCCGGCATCAAGACCCGGACCGGCCGGACCGGCCCCGCGGCCGCAGCCCGCCCGGACTGCCGGCTTCGGTGACTGCGGTGATTCCATCAGGGCCAAAAACATTCTACGGCGGAGATGGAGGATGCCCCGCCATGGGCCGCCGACGACGCGACCGGCGCGTTGCGAAAGGTCTCGACTTCATCGAGGGTCGCGGTGTCGAATTAGCCATGGCCACGGGCCGCGGCCGGTACATCCCACCAGGTCGCAATGCTGAAATCTCGTCATTCAGGTGCCTATGTGCCGACCAACGCGACGCGTTGTCTTAAACAATCCCGCCCACAGCAACTCGCCCTTTTGCGTTCTTAACACACTCAATATATGGGTTTGACGGATTCATGTGGATTCTGTACGGTTCCCTCACCACGAAAGCGTGGACCACTGAGAAATATGTGAGCAGGATTTCGGCGAAGCGGTTGGGTATGAAGACTCAGCCGTTTTTTGAATCCGGAACCATCGGGGACCGCGAACATGTTACCGCAAGCTGCCGAGAACGATCATATTCTCGAACGTAATGATTTGTATGATCGCGAAAAATGGGAACGATTGCGCAAAATAATTGAAGAGCGTTCGTTCTCTCAGGGCACATCCAAAAAATTGTCTTCGGGCAGAAGCAGCAATTTTTACTTCAATATGAAGATGACGATGTCTCAGCCAGAGGCATTAAACTTGATCGCTGAACTCATGCTTCCGATTATTGAGAAAGCTGCAATCAACTTCATTGGCGGAATGGAAATGGGGGCGGTGCCAATTGTTGATGCCATTGCCACGGTAAGCTATCGATTAGGAATGCCCATTCCGCTGATATGGATAAGGAAAGAAGCGAAAAAGTATGGCACAATGGCTCTCCTCGAGGGAGAAGATGCTTCGAAGTTGAAGAATAAGCGCGCCATTATGGTTGACGATGTCACTACCACCGGCGGGTCTGTGCTGAAAGCGATCGAGCTTGCGGAGGAATGTGGGCTTGAAATCTCTCAGGTCATAACGATAGTAGATCGCTTGGAGGGCGCAAAGGAGAATTTGGCGGAGAAGGGTATCGAACTAGTATCCTTGTATAACGCAAAACATTTTTGCTCCGACTAAACCTGAAATTTCCGAATGTATTTTGCGTTACCTTAGGGTAAGTACGACAGGTCTCAGCGCTTGATTGCGGTTCAGCGCACGCCATCCGCCACCTGCCAGTGAAGCGCAAAGCCCGGATCAAACACGGTGATCTGATCATCGCCGGCGGCGACCGCCGCCATCGGCGTGACAGGCTTAGCGGTCTTTTCGAGCACAATAAAGTCATCATTGACCGGCAGCCCGTAAAACGCCGGCCCGTTGAGGGAGGTGAACGCTTCGAGCCGGTCGAGGGCACCGTCCTGTTCAAACACATGGGCGAGACAGGCCATCGTGACCGGGGCATTGAATATGCCGGCGCAGCCGCAGGCGCTGAGCTTGGCGCCATCGATATGCGGGGCTGAATCGGTTCCGAGGAAAAAGCGGGCATCGCCGGAAACCGCCGCCTTGCGCAAGGCCAGCCGGTGTGCCTCACGCTTGGCGACCGGCAGGCAGTAATAGTGCGGGCGAATGCCGCCGGCCAGCATCGCATTGCGGTTGATGATCAGATGATGGGGCGTGATGGTACCGGCGACCCCCTCGGCCCTCGAGGTCACGAAATCAACACCATGGCCTGTTGTGACATGTTCCAGCACGATCCTGAGCGCCGGGAAGCGATCGTGAAGCGGCGCCAGGACGGTGTC
>Ga0114931_10008935_pt1 | contig 12050 bp, 9 predicted proteins | sample 2SBtaG_FD_89579 | JGI IMG/M metagenome (GOLD analysis project Ga0114931, IMG submission 89579) | Deep subsurface microbial communities from Kolumbo volcano to uncover new lineages of life (NeLLi) - 2SBTROV14_V59a metaG | ecosystem: Environmental > Aquatic > Marine > Volcanic | place: Kolumbo...
AGATGGCCTTGGCATTTCGCTCGGGCATGAATCGGGCGGGCATGGCGGCCGTCGGCAAGCACTTTCCGGGGCACGGCGGGGTTGCGTTGGATTCGCATTCGGCTCTGCCGGAGGACAAGCGTTCGTTCGAGCAGATCCTGGCGTGGGATCTGCTGCCGTTTCGCAAGCTGATCGGGGCCGGGCTGGAAGGTATCATGCCGGCGCATGTGGTTTATTCCCAAGTCAACAGCCGACCGGCCGGTTTTTCCCTATTTTGGATCCAAGAGGTGCTCCGTCGGCGGCTTGGTTTTGCCGGAGCGGTGTTCAGCGATGATTTGAGCATGGAGGGTGCGGCGTTTGCCGGGGACTATGCCGAGCGTGCGAAAAAAGCGTTGGCGGCCGGCTGTGACATGGTGCTGGTGTGCAATCGGCCGGATGCTGCGGAGGCGATCTTGGAGGCACTGAGGGATTGGGATTACGATCCTGTTCGGCGGCAACGGCTGCTGGCGATGCGCGCGCGGCGGCGGGTGGATCGGTCGGTGCTTCTGAGCAGCACAGAATGGCGGCGGGCGGTCGATGACATCGCGCAATTGAACGCTCGCGCGTGATCTTATGCAAATCGGTGAAGAAGTCAAAAAGGTCGAGTGTGAGGCGGATATTCTCTATTCCGAGCAGGAGGTGGAAGCTGCGATCGAGCGGATGGCAAAAGAGATCGTAGGCGCTTTGGCCGGCACCGACCCGCTGGTGCTGTGTGTGCTGATTGGCGGTGTGATCCCGACCGGGAAGCTGTTGCAGCGATTGCCTTTTCCTTTGACGCTCGATGCGGTTCATGCCACGCGTTATCGAGGCGGATTGTCCGGCCGCGACATCGAGTGGATACAGAAACCGAGACAGTCCCTTCAAGGACGCACCGTGTTGGTGGTCGATGATGTCCTGGATGAAGGGATTACCTTACAGGCGATCTTTGATTACTGCGGCAGCCAAGGGGCAAAGGCGGTTTACAGCGCGGTTTTGGTGGATAAACAGCTTGATCGGGCCAAGCCCTACCACGCCGATTTCTCGGCACTCGAAGCGGGCGATCGTTATCTGTTCGGCTATGGGATGGATTACAAAGGTTATTTGAGGAATGCGGCCGGTATTTTTGCTTGTAAAGAGTTTTAGGACCTGACGGACGTGAGTCAGCTGGCAGTCATCGGCGGTTCAGGCCTGGCCCGTCTGCAGGAGATGGAAATCGACCGGCGGGAGCTCGTTCAAACGCCTTATGGTGCACCGTCCGCCGAACTGACATTCGGGCGCCTGTTCGGCCGTAAGATCGTTTTTCTGGCGCGCCACGGGGAACGCCACACGATCCCTCCCCACAAAATCAACTATCGCGCCAACATCTGGTCGCTGAAGCAGGTAGGCGTCGACGGGGTGATTGCGATTGCCGCCGTAGGCGGGATCCATTGCGACATGGAACCGGGCCGTCTCGTTGTCCCCGATGATATCATCGATTATACCTATGGGCGCTCTCACACCTTATTCGAGGATGGCCTCGATGCGGTCACTCATATCGATTTTACCCACCCCTACAGCGCCCGTTTGCGTGTTCGGTTGATCGAGGCTGCAGACCGGGCCGGCCTTTTTATTAGCCGCAGCGGCACCTATGGGTGCACCCAGGGACCGAGGCTGGAAACGGCGGCCGAAGTGCGCCGGATGGAGCGCGACGGCTGCGATCTGGTCGGAATGACCGGCATGCCGGAGGCGGCACTGGCCAGGGAACTGGGGATGGATTATGCCTGCTGCGCAGTCGTGGTCAATTGGGCGGCCGGGAAAACCGAAACCGAAATCAAGATGGATGAAATCAGACGCAACATGACAGTCGGAATGCGGGATGTGATTCGGCTGTTGTGCTGTTTCGTATCGGCTGAATGATCGGCGGAGTGTGCGGTCGTTCACGGCTCATCATCCCGGTGGGGCGGGCTCTGCCTTGCCGCTCAAAACATCGAGCAGCTGATGGAGGAAGGCGATTTTGTCCTCTGTCGTATCGAGGGTCTTGCTGAAGCTCAATTTCTCGGGACCGTCCAGGCGATAGCAGTTCGGTCGTTTCTGGATCAGTTGGATCAGTTTCGTTGGGTCGATATCGGGTTCCGGCGTAAACACGATGCGCCCTCCCTCCTCGCCCGCTTCGATTTTTCGGATGCCCATTGCGCCGGCGTACAGTTTGAGCCGGGTGATCACAAACAGGTTTTTGGTCGCTTCCGGCAGCAATCCGAAACGGTCGATCATTTCCACCTGGAGGTCGCGAAGTGCGGCTTCGTCTGTCGCATTGGCAATGCGCTTATAGAAAACCAGGCGGGCGTGGACATCCGGCAGATAGTCATCGGGAATCAGCGCCGTGGCTTGCAAATCGACCTCCGGACCGGTTTCGAGTGGTGCTTCCAGTTCAGGGTGTCGCCCGGATTTGAGCGCGGAAACCGCCCGCTCCAGCAACTCCATATAGAGGGTGAAGCCGATCTCCTGAATTTGTCCGCTCTGCTCTTCGCCGAGCAACTCGCCTGCGCCGCGTATTTCCAGATCATTTGAAGAAAGCATGAAACCGGCACCGAGCTCGCCGGATGCTTCGACCGCCTGCAGCCGTTTCACCGCATCGGAGGTCATCAGGTTTTTGGACGGGATCAGGAGGTAGGCATAGGCCCGGTGGTGAGACCGGCCGACTCGGCCGCGCAATTGGTGGAGTTGTGCCAGCCCCAATTTATCGGCACGATGGATGATAATGGTGTTGGCGCTGGGGATGTCGATGCCGCTTTCGATGATCGTCGTACAAACCAGAAGATTGGAGCGCTGGTGATAGAAATCGAGCATGATGCGTTCGAGTTCACGTTCCGGCATCTGGCCGTGGGCAATTTCGATCCGTGCATCGGGGACCAGCTCTGCCAGCTCCTCCGCCATTCGGTCGATGGTTTTGACATTGTTGTGCAGAAAAAAGATCTGGCCGCCGCGTTTGATTTCGCGCAGACAGGCTTCCTGAACGAGGGTATCGAGCCATTCGGTAACGAAGGTTTTTATGGCATGTCGGTTCGGCGGCGGACTGGCGATGATCGAGATGTCGCGCAGTCCGGCCATCGCCATATTCAGTGTGCGCGGAATCGGTGTGGCGGTCAGGGTCAACAGGTCGAGTTCGCTGCGCAATTTCTTGAAATGCTCTTTGTGGCGGACGCCGAAACGGTGCTCTTCGTCGATGATCACCAAGCCGAGATTCTTGTAGCGGATGCCCTTCTGCAACAGTTTATGCGTGCCGATAAGAATGTCGACCGCTCCATCGGCCACGGACTGAAGGACCTGCTCCTGCTGCTTCTTGGTGACGAAACGGGAAAGCACTTCGACACGGATCGGGGTGTCGGCAAAGCGGTCGCGGAAGGTTTGGAAGTGCTGTTGGGCGAGCAGGGTTGTCGGCACCAATACGGCGACCTGTTTATCATTTTCCACGGCGATGAATGCGGCGCGCAAAGCGACTTCGGTCTTGCCGAAACCGACATCGCCGCAGATGACGCGATCCATCGGCTGTTCCGAGTGCATGTCGGCGATGACGTGTTGAATTGCCGTGAGCTGATCCGGTGTCTCCTCAAACGGAAATGTCAAGGCAAATGCTTCATAATCTTCGCTGTTGGTGCTGAATGCATAACCCTGTTTTGCGGCCCGTTTGGCCTGGACGTCGAGCAGCTCCGCCGCCACGTCACGGACGCGCTCCATCGCTTTACGCCTGGCTTTGTTCCATCGGTCGCTGCCGAGTTTATGCAGCGGCGCCGTTTCCGGGCTGGCGCCGGTATAGCGACTGATCAACTGCATCGATGCGACCGGGACATAGAGTTTGTCGTTGTTGGCGTATCGAAGGGTCAGAAATTCGGTTTCAAGGTCGCCGACCTGCAGTTTTTGCAGTCCCTGATAACGTCCAACGCCGTGATCGCGGTGCACGACCGGTGCGCCGATGGTGAGTTCGGTCAGGTTGTTGACAACGTTTTGCAATTCCTGGCTGGAGGCCTTTCGGCGGCGTCGGCGCTGCTGTGCGCGCTCGCCGGTGATCTGGCTTTCGGTAATGATGGCGATCGCCGGATCGTCCAGCCACAAGCCATGGTCCATCGGTGCAACGACAATGCATGGTGATTTATCCGTACCGATAAAATCGTTCCAGGAGTCGATCGGATGAGGCCGAATACTCTGTTTTTGCAGAGTTTCCAGCAAATCTTCGCGATGGCCGGTGGTTTCGGCAACGAACAGGACGCGTCCTGAACATTCGTTCAGGAAGGTTTCCAGGGCGTGAGTCGGGTGCTTGACTCCCGCGCGCAACGACACGTCGGGCAGGGGGTGGGTTGCAAACAGCGTCGGTGTGCCGACGATTCGGGAGGATTCCGAATCGGGTGCCGGAATATGAATAAGGGCGAATGGGTCGATCCGAGCGATCACTTCGTCCGGCGGGAGATACAATGCATCAGGCGCCAAAACCGGCCGGTCCCAGCTGTCTTTGCGTTGTTCGAAGCGGCCCTGCGCCTCACGGAAAAAATCCGCAGCTTTTGATTGCGTGGCATCGATGAATGCCAGCGTCGTTTCGCCGGGCAGATAATCGAGCAGCGTTTCGGTCTTGTCCACGAACAGCGGGAGGTAATATTCGATCCCCGCCGGAGTGATGCCTTTGCTGACATCCTGATAAATCGGTGCGCGCCCGGCGATCTCCGGGAAATGCGAACGAAACGATCGGCGGAACAGTTTGATCGATTCGTCGGTAAAAGGAAATTCGCGAGCCGGAAACAGCTCGATCCGGTCGACTTTTTCCATGGATCGCTGCGTATCGACATCGAAGGTGCGCATGGATTCGACTTCATTGTCAAAAAGCTCGATTCTGTATGGTACCGAGCTGCCCATGGGGAACAGATCGATGATCGAGCCGCGGATGGCGAATTCGCCGTGCTGCAAAACCTGTCCGACGCATTGATACCCGACCTGTTCCAGCCGCTGTCGTGTCTCTTCGAGAACGAATGTGTCGTCACGTTCGAGTACCAGACTGTTGGCAAGAACATGCTCCCGCGGAGCAAGTTTTTGCATAAAGGTGGTAATCGAAACGACCAGGACGCCGCGCTTGATTTGCGGCAAGGAGGCGAGTGTTTTCAGCCGCTGAGAGATGATTTCCGGCAACGGCGAAAAGAGGTCGTATGGCAACGTTTCCCAGTCGGGGAAATGCAGCACGGGCGACTGTTTGCCCAGAAAAAACTCGAGTTCGTGCTCTAAACGTAAGGCGGCTTTGCTATCCTCAGTGACGATGACAAACAGCCCGTTCTGCTGGTTGACAGCGGATGCCAAAGCCAGTGAGTTGCTGCAGCCCGAGAGCTGCTGCCATACGGCTTCTTCCGTTTTCTCCGGAATGGGCGGGGTGAGCGGGGAATAGTGCTGGTTGCGATGGGGGTTCGATGGCATCGCGGATGGATGCGTAGATTCAGGATCCATAATATTCGGCCCCGGCGTTAGCAAGGCCGCAGCCTGTTTCTCCAGGAGTCTACAGGGGTGAAAAACAGTGCATGTTACCATAACCATGCAGGCGAATGAAAAACGGGGTGTTTACCCGGAACACGGAGCGTACCTCTCGGCAGAGGTCGCTGAACAGGCGGGATGATTTCGTGTGTAATCTTGAGAAATCCTGTTAATCCTGTCATTGATAGGGGCAGGAATTTCGGCATCCTTCCTTTTGCGGTTTACAGTTTGTCATCTCGACGAAGGGGAGATCTTACGCTCAATGCCTTAAGATCCCTCGTCGTTCGTTCCTCACTTCCCTCGGGATGACGCGTAAAAGTGTAAACTGCTTTTGACGACCTTTGAAGGATGCGGGAATCTCAACCTGTATTCTGAATGGGTGATTCGTCTAAGAGGCTGTCCGAGAATAGCGGTCGTAGCGAAGGCAAGACTGATCGAGTCAGATTATTGATGGGAACCGTCTTTGGATTCCACCCCCTTCGGGGTCGCTAACGCGGCCCAAATTGGCTCCCGGCCAATTTGGCGATCATTTGAGGCGAATAGTGGGCCTATTTAACGAGAGTGATCGGGAAAGTTGGCCGATCAAGCTTGGCCGCATTAGATTCAGTCTATTCTCGGACAGACCCCTAGAAGTTAGGAATAACAGAATGCATGCAAGGTGGGATTGTCGCTCGTTCACCGAGCCAAGAGAAAATAAGAGATCCCTGGAAACAGTATCAATGTGAATGTGCTAAATAATATTAGGCTAATGTGTATCCTATGGTATATAATTAACATTCTGAATATTATTGAACAAACTTGGGCGTGAGAGGCAATATGACTACAGATTTGAATGAGCTGTCAGAAAACGACTTAAAGAATATGATCGCCGATGCGGAAAAAGCGTTAAGGGCCAAGAAAGAGAGTAAGCGGAAAGAGGTGGTTGCGCAAATCAGGCAACTGGCTGCGTCGATTGATGCTACCGTTGAAATCAAGGATGGCAGAAGAACGACCAGGAGCGGCATGAAAGTTCTTCCCAAGTATCAAGACCCCAATGATCCATCGAAGCAATGGACCGGGCGGGGGATGCAGCCGGCGTGGGTCAGGAATCTTATTGCGCAAGGTTACAGCTTGCAGGATATTGCGATTAAATCCTGATTTCCAAACATCTCGATTGTTCTGCTGAACCAGGCGTTTTATTACAGATAAGTGCGATAGGGGGCAGGGAATGTGTTTATTGTTCCGAGTAACAATTCATTCCCTGCATTCCCTGTTTTTGGGCGTCGGTTCCCTTTTTCGCTCGAATGGCATTTCGGTACGGCCGATGTCAGGTACTAATGCTGTTGAATTAAGTTGGCGCGCTCCTTCGGTGTGTCGGGCGGAGGGGTGAAGGCGAACGGTTGCTATCGCTCCACTGCGCAACGCAGCATCTCTTCAGCATGGGCCAGTGTGCTTTGGGTGATCTTGACACCGCCCAACATGCGGGCGATTTCCTCTTTCCTTTCTTTTTTTGACAGTGGTCTTACCAGCGTGTGGGTCGAGTCGGCGGTGCTGGTTTTTTCGACCAGCAGGTGATGATGGGATTGTGCTGCGACCTGCGGCAGGTGCGTCACGCAAAGGACTTGTCGATCAGAGCCCAGCGTGCGGAGTTGTTTGCCGACAATTTCGGCTATGCCGCCGCCGATGCCTGCATCCACCTCGTCGAAAATCATTGTTGGCGTGCTTTTACTGCCGGCAGCTGCGACCTGGATTGCCAGGCCGATTCTGGAAAGCTCGCCCCCGGATGCAATTTTTGCCAGTGGCCGAGAGGCATCCCCGGGTTGGTTGTCACTTGAAAATCGATCTGGTCGCATCCGTCCGGCCGAGGATCATGGCCGGAAGGTGTGGTGACCTCAATGAAAAACTCGCCTTGGGCCATGCCCAGTGTTTTGATGATGTCCGATACTTTTCGCTGCAAGGAGCGCGCGGATTGGCGGCGCCGGCTCGACAGTCGGTCGGCCCGGTCGCGATAGTCAGTCAGAGTCTGATCAATCGCCGCTTCGAGTGTTTCGATTCGATCACTGCAATGTTCGATTGCCTGTAATGCTCGACGCTGTTCTTCGAGGTGCTCAGGCAGACGCTCCGGTTCGACGTGGTGTTTGCGGGCCAAGGCATGGATGGTGCTCAGTTGTTCCTCCAGCCAGTTCAGCCTTTGCGGGTCGGGTTCGAGCGCTTCCAGTTTCCAACGCAGCTGCTGACCAGCTTCGCGGACCTGTATCTGGGCCTCATTCAAGAGTTCCGAAATTTCATTCAGCGCGGGCGTGATTCGACTGAGCTCCGAGAAGGCCTGAATCGACTGGTTGAGCAGGGCGTAAACCGAGTGCTGTTCGTTCTCGTACAGTTGTTCCAGATGGCTTTGTCCGGTGCTCAGGATATTGCCGAGATTGGCTTGCAGACTATGCTCTTCTATCAGTGCAGAGTAGTCGAGCGTCTCCACGCCAATCTGTTCCAGTTCCTGGATTTGATAGCGAAGCAACTCTTCCTGAGCGGATTGCTCCTTGGCGGCATCGATTTGCCGTTCCAGCTCTTTTCGCGTGCTGTCCCACCTTTTGAATAATATATTGACGTCGCTGAGGAGAGCGCTGTTGTTGGCGAAATCATCGAGCAGGCATTGTTGTTCGCTGTTTTTCAGGAGCGTAAGATGGGCGTGCTGCCCATGAATTTCGATCAGTGTCCTGCTCAGCGTCTGTAGGGATTGCAGTGTCGTCGGCCGATTGTTGATAAATGCCTTGGAGCGCCCATCCGTGCTGATGATGCGGCGGATCAGGCAATGCTCGTCTTCATCGAGCGCCTGTTCTTTGAGCCATAGGTAAGCCGGCCGGGCACCGGCGACATCGAACTCCAGATGAATTTCTGCACGCCCGCTGCCGGGTCGGATATAGGACGGGTCGGCCCGGCCGCCCAAGGCGAGTTCAAGAGCAGTGAGCAATATCGACTTGCCCGCGCCGGTTTCCCCGGTCATGGCGGTCAGACCTTTTTCAAGTTCCAGTTCCAGTGATTCGACGACAGCAAGATTACGTATGGATAATGAGTAAAGCATAACGGTGATTTAGCCCGAAGATTTCATAAATTTGCGCCGATATCGCGCAGGACATTGGTTTTACAAGGAAATTTCCGAAGGAGTGGCATATCAGTGAGTACGGCCGACTGAGGACAAATCCGCCGGGAGCGGATTTGAACAGCTTCGCTGGCCCGAAGGGCGGAGGGCAGGAAGCCCGGAGTAAATATTTCTTGTGGAATCATGAGACAAGCGAGATCAAGCATAATTTGTGAAAGATTCGGGTTAGCTGCTCCAATTCAGTTTGACGCGCAGAATATCGAAAAAATCATAATCCGTAGGATGAAGGATGCGAATCGGGTTGGGGTCCTTTTGAATTTGAATGCGATCGCTGATCAACACATCAGGAATGGAAATGTCGTCACAGGTGATTTGTGCATTGATCTGTTCTTTTTGGTTAAAAGCGATTTCGAGCTTGCTGTTGTCATCGATCACGATCGGGCGGTTTGTCAGTGTATGGGGGTTGATCGGTACCAGTACGATGGCTTTCAGGGAAGGGTGCAGGATGGGGCCGCCACCGGACAGCGCATAAGCGGTCGAGCCTGTCGGCGTAGAAATAATCAGGCCGTCGGAACGTTGTGAATTGAGGAAAACGCCGTTGATCGAGGTGACAATCTCAATCATGCTCGGCGTGATCCAACGGTGAATGACCACTTCGTTGACTGCGGTTTGCTCGTGGATGATCTGTTCGTCTCGCATGATCCTGGCGCGAATCAAGTAACGTTTCTCGGATATATAGTGGCCGCTGAGGATTTCGTCGAGTTTAACGATTAGCTCGGCAGGGGAAATATCCACCAGAAATCCCAGGCGGCCGAGGTTTACGCCGATCAAAGGCACATCGTATCGGGCGAGGATGCGCGCGGCCGACAGAAAGGTACCATCGCCGCCGACAGTGATAGCGAGATCGCACCGTTTGCCGAGCTCTGAAATGTGACACACTTCCGGTAATGGATGGTCGATGAACGGGGTGCAACCGGCTTCGACCACAACCCGAAGCCGATGTTAAGTCAGGTATTTGTAGAGGATCGAGAGGCTCTCGGCGATGCCGGTACTCGGTTTTCCGATGAGGCCGATTGTTCTAAAATGGAAAGTCATCAGGTTTTTTTATGTCGCGTGCCGCCCGTTATCCAGAGATAATGACTGCTTTTGATGCTCGAATGTGTATCTTGACACATTTTTCCCCGGTTGCTGATTTTTTTGTTGGCGCGACGTTGACAAAAGGGCCTTAAGAACTATGTGTGACTCGCCGTACCGATCGGACCGCCTCCCAGGTTCCTAAAAGAATACTGATTCATTTTAGAGGTCATCGTGTCAAAATTTCCGGAACTCAACGAAAGAGCACAGCAACTGTTAAAAGTCCTGGTGGAGCATTATATTCAGGAAGGGCATCCTGTCGGCTCACGGGTGCTTTCGCGTGAGTCGAATTTATACATCAGCCCGGCGACGATCAGAAATATCATGGCGGATCTGGAGGAGTGCGGTCTTATCGCCTCGCCGCATACATCCGCCGGGCGGGTTCCCACCGTGAGTGGTTATCGCTTTTTTGTGGATACTTTGTTAACCGTGAGGCCATTGAACATGCTGGAAGTCAGACAGCTGAAGGGCGATTTCGCGGCGCAGGATGATGCCAATACTCTTATCGAGACGGCTTCGAAACTGCTTTCCAGTGTCACCCAAATGGCCGGTGTGGTGACGTTTCCCCGTCGTGAAACCGTTGCCTTCAGACACATCGAGTTCCTGCCGATTTCACATGGGCGTGTTTTGGTCATTTTGGTGACGAACGAGCAGGAAGTGCATAACAAGATTATTCGCCCGGCACAAGAATTCAGCGCCGCTGAGTTGTTGCAGGCCTCGAACTATCTCAACACTATTTTCGAAGGCAAGGATTTGTCCACAGTGCGCGCCAGTATCCTGAAGGAACTGCAGGAAACCCGGGAACTCATGAATCGGGAAATGCTCCATGCGATCGAAATGGCCGCGCTCGCTATCCGCAATGATGAGAAAAAGGATGACCTTGTGTTGAGTGGCGAAACCAATCTTATGGATTTCACCGAGCTTTCGGATATGGAGCGTTTACGGCAGTTGTTCGAAGCATTCAACTACAAGCGCGGCCTTATCCATCTTCTCGATCAGTGTTTGGAAGCGGACGGCATCCAGATTTTTATCGGCGAGGAATCGGGTTATCGGGCGCTGGACAGTTGCAGCGTAGTGACATCGACCTATTCCGTCGACGATGAAATGGCTGGTGTTCTCGGGGTGATCGGTCCCACCCGAATGAAATACGAGCGCGTGATTCCCCTGGTCGACGCAACGGCAAAATTGTTGGGTGCGGCCTTGAATCAAAAAACTTCGTCCCCATCTTAGAAACCGATTAACCATCTACCGATTTTACAGACTCCCGTAGATTTGGGCATACGGCAAAGCTCGCGCGCAAGCGCTTTGAAACCGTACGGAGTCCTGTGGATTCAAGAGAGAAACGAACATTGATACATCAAAACAGACTTAACTGGGAGCAAGCTATGAGCGGTGACGAGGATACTCGCGAACGTCTATTGGAGAAGGAGAGCCTTGTCGAATCCGAAGAGGCTGAGCGCAAAGCGATAGAGAGCGAGGCGGAACAGCTTCTCGATGAAGTCGAGAATGAAACATTTTCGGCTGAGGAACTTGCCCGGCAATTGGAAGAGGCAAGCACAAAAGCCAGGGAGAACTGGGACAAGCTGCTGCGTATGCAGGCAGAAATGGAGAACCTGCGCCGCCGAACGGACAAAGAGCTGCAGAATGCGCGCAAATATGCATTGGAGCGATTTGTCAAGGAACTGCTGCCGGTGATCGACAGCGTCGAATTGGCTGTGGGGGCGGCGTCGGCAGATGCCCCTGACATCAGTAAAATTCGAGAAGGCAACGAGCTCATCCTGAAGCAATTTCTTTCCGTCCTGGAAAAGTTCAATGTTACTGTATTGGACCCTGTCGGCGAACCTTTCAATCCTGATCGGCATGAAGCGATATCGATGCAGCCGAGAGCGGATGTCGAGCCGAATACCGTCGCCCAGGTGTTTCAAAAAGGCTATCTGTTGAATGACCGTTTGATCCGTCCGGCGATGGTGATCGTGGCGCAGGTCGACACAAAACAGGCAGAAACCGACCAACAGGCTTGAAATCATAAACCACAGCCCCATATCAGAAAGTGGCTTGGAACGAAAGAACAGGTCAAACGATTTAACTTGGAGACAGCAATGGCAAAAATCATCGGAATCGATTTGGGAACAACAAACTCGTGCGTAGCGGTCCTTGAAGGCGGTGAGCCGCGGGTGATCGAAAATAGCGAAGGCGCGAGAACCACCCCCTCGATCGTGGCATTCAGTAATGACGGCGAGGTGCTGGTCGGGCAGTCGGCGAAGCGGCAGGCGGTCACCAATCCTGCCAATACTCTGTTTGCGATCAAACGGTTGATCGGGCGCCGTTTTCAGGACGATGTCGTGCAGAAAGACATCAA
>Ga0114931_10008936_pt1 | contig 12050 bp, 11 predicted proteins | sample 2SBtaG_FD_89579 | JGI IMG/M metagenome (GOLD analysis project Ga0114931, IMG submission 89579) | Deep subsurface microbial communities from Kolumbo volcano to uncover new lineages of life (NeLLi) - 2SBTROV14_V59a metaG | ecosystem: Environmental > Aquatic > Marine > Volcanic | place: Kolumbo...
ATTGGATAGTTTTGTGCCAACGAAAACTGCTGCGGCGTGACCGGGTCTGAAACCACCGAGGTCGCGTTGGACAGAATCAGCGCTTCATTGACGTTCGTGGCCAAAATACCGGCTATCAGTCCGCCGCCAATAGCGTAGATGGTATCTCCGACGGTGACGGCGCCCATGCCATGGCGCGCGGTTAGCAACCGCTCTCCATCGCGCCAGGAATCGGTGCCGGGGTCGTAAATCTCATTCGTGTCGAACACACCGGGAATCTCGCCACCAAAGGTGTAAAGAAGGCCGTGGTGACTGGCGGCGGCCAGACCACCGCGGGCGGTAGGCATGTCTTGCGCGACTCGCCAGCTATTTTGCGCCGGCGAGTAGACTTCCAGGCGGTGGGAATTAATGAGTTGTCCGGACTGATTGCGGGCACGCCCCCCGACCACATAAATGAGCGAGTCGATCACCGCGGCCGCCAAATGTTCACGCACAGACGGCATGGGTGCCATCGTTTGCCAGCTATCCGAATTCGGATCGTAAACCTGGTTCAAGCTAGAGGCCGCGCCGGCCACAGTCCCGCCAACGAAATAGACTTTACCGGCATACGCTACCGCGCTCCCCGCACCCCTCCCCCGTGACAGAAAAGCGCGATCTATCCAGACATCATGGGCTGCATCATATTCAAAAACAAAATTCGCTTCATTAAAAGTCAGACCGCGATAGCCTCCGATGACAAAGAGCCGGTCGGCCGTTACCGCCGCGGCACTATGGTGCAGGAATTGCGGTAAGGGCGCCACGGTTGCCCACGTGTCGCTGGCTGGGTCATAAACTTCAACCCGATCGGTGACGCCATTTTGCAACAACCCGCCCACGACGAAAATTTTGCCGCCGACCAAAGCATGCGGAATTTCCTGCCGGGCCGTCGGCATCGGGGCCCGTTGCAGCCACTGAGCGGTTGCTTGACCAGGCGCGAAAACACAGAAAAGCCCGAGGCAGAGTATTCTAAAGATGGTGAAGGAACGCATTTGCTTTATGATGTGATAAGATGGTCTGCAAGGTTTCTACAGCAAAGCTCGCAATGGGCGCAGAGAAAAAACAAAACCTGCATCCGCTCAACAGCTAACCGGAATACTGTTGGCCATTAGCTCGTTGCCTACTCGCTCAGCGCTCTTGGCGGCCTCTGCGTTAAGTGCTTTTTGCGAATAGTCAGAAAGCTTGTGTAGCTTACAGGCCAAAGACTTCGCAATCCGGAAAGGTGTACGCAAAGCCATACCAACGCGTGAAAACCTGCATGGGCTTCTTGACGGACTTCTTCCGGCCATTTTCATCGACCAGCACGCCCTGCCTGATCATCTCACCGGAATCCAAAAGCAAATCTGCTCCCCGCCACTCAGCCTTTTTGGCACTGGTAGGCAGGGCGACCGGTGTGCCGGACAGAGCATCTATGTAGATCAGAAATGCCTTGCCCCCCAGTCTATCGATGATGACTCCGTTCCGCTGGCGTAGCACTTCCAGCGGATAATAGCGCTGCACGTCATCAGTCCAAACGCCGAGACCTATATCCATCATGGGGCGGCGCGGGTCGTCTTCAGCCATACTCGGAATATAGGTAACCGGCAAATCCGCGGACTCCTCCAGATAAGGTGACCAAATATTGGTTTCGATATCACGCGTTGAGATGGCGATCTCTAACTCCGGATCATCGGCCAGGGCGGCTTCTACGCTCATTTGCAGAAGATTGAAAACCGGCAGTTTCTCGCCCTTGAGCGGACCCTGCACGGCTTCTCCGGTAACGTGATCCCAGAAAGAACCGCTTTCCTTGTCCCAAAGCAGAGACAAACCATTGTAGATCCCGCGACACTCGAAATGGTGCACCTGGCCGTCGATGACAGGAGTCAAACTGACCCCACTATTGCAAACCACTCAGAAAGAGACCATCCACGGTTTCTCATGAATACTTCCCTGCGCCACGTGGTGATATCCCATCTGCTGCGGCAGGAAGGCGAGGCGTCCCGCGGGATGATCCATCACGAGCAGAGGCGTATCCGCATTGATTATGCCCTGCTCCAACATTGCTTGCAAAGAAAAAGTCTGTCCCACCAGGAACGGTTCGAAGACCGTCTTGTCGAAGACCAGCGCGCGGGCCGCATCAAAATCATCCTTCTCGGGAGCACATGACAGGGTCGCCACGAGCAGTGCCAGCGCTCGCAGCAGGCAGCGTTCGCTTTGTCTTGGTAGAGAAGTGCGTCTTTCGATCATTGTCTGAATCCAGGTTAAATGTCTGCAAGATTGAACACCGCGTGCAACAATGACAGTAGAATCCCACTGACGCTTTTGCACAGCCTTTTAATGGCCTTATTTTGGTTAGCCGCCAGAAACCAGGCTTTCAGCTTTTTCCCCTGGTGGTGTCGCGTCGTTCAGGTCATCCAGAAAACCCGGGGGGAGCTTTACTTTTTGTTTTTTGCGGCGCTTGCCGCGGGGCGTACGAAGTTTATGTAACGGGAAAGGTTCATCGGTATCGAAGGCTGCCAAAGCCTGTTTCAGGTCATCCAGCGTGCTGATTTGTACCAGTTCCGGAATCAGTCTGGAGGCGTTCGGAAACCCCTTAACGTACCAGGTACAGTGCTTGCGAAAGCTCTTCATGGCGTACGGTTCGTCAAACCAGTCTGCCAGCATCGTCGCATGTTCTAACATAATGTCGCCGATCTCGCCAAGATTGGGCGGACATTGTTGTTCCCTGCCATTGAAAACATCTGCCAGATCACGGAACAACCACGGTCTTCCCAGGCAGCCGCGGCCGACCACGACCCCGTCGCACCCGGTGGTTCGCATCATGCGCAGGGCATCCCTGGCCTCCCAGATGTCCCCGTTCCCGAACACTGGAATCGTTGTGACATTTTCTTTGAGTCGGGCGATAAACTCCCAATCGGCCGCGCCATGATAGAGCTGTGCCGCGGTCCTGGCGTGCAGTGCTACCGCCCGGCAGCCCTCCGCTTCGGCAATCTGGCCCGCCGTTAAGTATGTCTGCAGGCTGTCGTCAATGCCGACCCGGAATTTGATGGTGACCGGAATATCTCCGGCGTTTTGCACGGCGGCGTGCACGATATTGCGCAGGAGCGCCGGCTTGGCAGGGATGGCCGCTCCACCGCCGTTGCCGGTCACTTTGCGGACCGGGCAGCCGAAATTAATGTCCAGGTGATCGACTCTACACTCACTGACAAGAACCTTGACCGCCTCCCCAACATGGTACGGATCAACGCCGTAAAGCTGCAAACTGCGCGGTTTTTCGTCAGGAGAGAACTCGGCAATTTGCGTGGTGTAGGGATGACGTTGCGCGATGAGACGCGCGGTGACCATTTCGCTGACGTACAATCCTGCTCCGAAGCGGCGGCACAGGCGTCGAAAGGGAGAGTTCGTGATGCCGGCCATGGGCGCCAAAACCACGGGCGGCCAGACGGCAATGGAACCGATCTTGACCGGCTCAAATTCGTCCTTGCGGGCTACCGGCACATCCTGGTTGATTGTGCTGACGTAGCGTGTCATCCCATTTTCTGGATGATTCATTTCAGCAGACCGGGGCCTGACCAAGAATCTTGAACGTATCCTCAAATACCATGCCTTGTTTGCTGACGTTCGTCATATTCTTGTTCTTATCCGGGTAAATTGCAGACAGCAATGTACCAAAAAATATATGCGTTTGCATCGCGCAATTTACGCTTTTTTCTGTCAAACGGCAACCCTAGTGCAATGGATTCAAACAGGCCGAGTTATGCATGCCGAAAGACCTGCGCCAGGGCTTTTCGGTCGGTGCGAGCCGTCAGATCGAGGCTCAGGGGAGTGACAGAGACGACTTTATCCAGGGCGAGGGCCTGAATGTCAGATTCCGGATCGAGCGTTTCCCGGTCAATTTCAATTCTGAGTTTGGCGTCTCCGATTCGGCTGTCAAGCGTTGACCCCGCGATCGAGCTGTGGTAGTACGCCTGGCGAGAGAGGCAGGTTATTCGCCAGGGTGTCTGTGCGGTGGCGTTGGTTGGTACATTCAGATTGAGGATGTCTACATCGTCCGGCAAGTTGCCTTGCAGCAGAAGGCGGGCGAATTGGCCGGTAAAGTGAATCGCTGCGGTCCAGTCCAATTCACCATAGTTGAAGTGGTTTTCAAATCCTGTTTGTACGGAGGCAGCAAGCGCCGGAACGTGGTAGGCAGACCCCTGCAGAGCGGCACCGACGGTGCCCGAATGCGTGATGTGGACGCTCAAGTTTTCGCCATAATTGATACCCGCAATCACCAGGTCCGGCTTTTCATGCGGAAAGAGCACATCCATGCCATGCTTCACGGCCATGGCGGGCGACCCGTCACAATGATAGGCCGGCACTGCTTGTCCGCCGACCTCGTAGTCGAGGGGATGAAGTTTTTCGTTCTTGCCACCGCGCAGACAACGTCCCATGCTCGTCCCCTGACGCGTTGGTGCGCAGACAACGACTTTGCCAAGGCTCAGAGCGGCCTCTGCCGCGGCCCGCAGGCCCGGCGAGTGAATGCCATCGTCGTTGGTGACGAAAATGGTGGGGCGTTTCATTCTGCGCCGTCCGGTTGCCGGCCTTCTCCCTGGGCCGTATCGATATCGGGCTGGATGCCGGTTTCGTCCGTTCTGCCGGAGGAAAGAAATTCACTCTTGTGCAAGGTGTCTGCCGCCAATTCCGGCCTGCCGATTTTGATATAGGCGTGGGCCAGGCTCTCATATGTTTCTGGTAGGCCAGGGAAAAGACGGTTATTGAGCTTCAGCAAATGCAGCGCTGCCGGCATGTTGCCTTGTTGCAGGTAGCTGTGCGCGGCAGCAGCGAGCAATTCTGCGTGTACCTGCCCTTCCTGCTGATGCGTTTCATAGTAAATCACGCCCGCAACGTAACCATTCTTCGCGGTGAATTGTGCCAGGCGTTCATTGAAATGACGGTCGATTGCCTTTTCCACGTGTCGATAGAGACCGCCCAGCGTGATCGTTTGGCGTGGATACGTGCTCATGTTGCTCAGGGCCACGAATCCGATATCTTTGTCCGGAAAGTAGTACATGGTTGCCATGACCCCATACAAAAATCCGTTGTGATAAACGTACCGCAGCTCGTCATCGACATAAGCCAGACGAAAACCGAGCGCATAGGTTTCCCAGCGCTTGCCGGGACGTGGCCTGCGCCGCTTGTGTACGGGCACCGAATGCGTTTCCAGATAAGCGATGAAATCAGGGGTCATGTGGTACCTGAGAAACTTCGCCAGAGACCTGGCCGACGTCTGCGCGAAAGCAGCCGGCTGCCAGAGACCAAAATCGACCACCTCGTGCTCATACAAGCGACGGCCTTTGCGCACATAGTTGGTCACGAAACGCGCGTCGGCACGCCGGGGCTGATTACGAAAGTAGAGGTGAGCCCCGGTTACCGCGTGAAAGTAGTCGCTCGCAACCTGCGCGTAAGGACGGCCGGTGATCGCCTCAATAACCGCACCCGCCACGGCGTAATTGTAGTTGGCATAGCGGTGTATTTTCAGATTAAATTTCAGGGGCAGATATTCGACCGCCCGGCGGTAGTCGGAACCGGTGAGAAACTTTTCGTTTTCTTTCTCGCGCAGAAAACCGCTGGTGTGATTCAACAGATCCTGCAAGGTGACATTCTCAGGAAAGCCGACGATGAAGTGACTTACCTGGTCGTACAGTGAGGCTTTTCCCTGCGCAATCAAGTTGAGCAATGTTGTGGCTGTAATCGATTTCGTGACGGATGCGATGGTGTAGAGGTGTTCGGGGGTCGCCCTGACCCTGGACCGTCTGTTTGCGTAACCGGCGGCATAATCGATCCAGGTGACATCTCCGCGAAAAAGCGCAAAGCTCAGGGAGGTCAGATGGCGCGCCTTGCGATAAGCATCTAATTCATCGACCAGTTTGTCTTGCAAGCCGGCGTCCGGCGCCTGGCCATGAACCAGCAACGGAGAGACAGCGAGGAGTACAAACGTAAGAGATAGAATGAAAATATTGCGGCTTAATCTGGTGAAATGGGATATGAAAGGCATTTAGCGGCTAACGGGTCGCGTCACTAGACTGGTTCGAGGTTGAGAGCAGTGGTACGCAAAGGGGTGCTCCTGCAGATTGTGCGACCACAACGTTAAATGTAGTTCAGGTAATATTCGAGGTCCCGAAATTAACATGCGGCCTTGCGCCGCGCAAATCCGTTGCATCCGTCTCATCCGTGTTCAATTTCCTATGCCAAATGTGGCTTCGTTCCCGGCGGCATCGAGCACTCCTCTTTCGCATGGGGGGCCGAAGGGATGCACTAATTTACACAAAAAATGCTCTTTCGCAATGCCAAAGTTAAGGACGTAGGATCACGCTCATCCTCCCTCGTCCGATTTACGAATCCGTACGACTAAAAGGCTCTTCTACCCGCTGTGCAGATCAGGCCAATCCTCGTTTTGGGGATGTTATGCGGATAGCTTTTTCAGCAGAGAGGCATTTTCCCTTGTGAATCAGTGAAAGGATTGTAATCTTTAGGGGAACTATCCAGAATCTGTTGAAATAGTGTTAGCCTAATAGGAAAAAACGAGACCTCATGAGTGAGTTTGGATATCCAAAATATGGTAAGTCTCAACGCTTTGGGAAAGCTGGTGAGTCCTTTATAAATAGCTTTGTTCACCACAAACTGGGTTGGATATATAGATCTGTCCATCAAGAATCAGATTTTGGAATTGACGGTTACGTGGATATTGTGACTAATGAAAATGTAACAGGCCAAACGATAGGTATACAGGTTAAGTGCGGAGATTCATTCTTTAATAGAAAGACTGAAGGAGGAATTCGATATGACGGCGAGAAGAAACATCTTAATTATTACTTGAACTGCCCTTTCCCAATCGTTCTTGTAGTGCTAAAAAGTGATTGTAGCGAAGGAAAATGGGTTGAGTTCAATGCAAATATCACATCGCCAAGCAAAAATGGATGGTGGATAGAAATACCTGAGAAAAATGTATTAGATTTGTCAGTTAAAGCAGATTGGGAATTCGTTGCCGGACCCGTATCAGACAACTCTGAGAAAATAGCTTTGCTTTGGCAAGTCAATGACACGCTGGATAAAACGGATTTCGGTGTTTATTTAATTCATAAGGACGATGTCTTGTCCTGTAATTTTGCGGGTTTAAGACATGTTATTGATAGACTGTCTAGAAATAGAGAGTCACTATTGAAGAACCGGGGCACCTTAGAGGTTCTGATCGCTGGGTATGATGATGACGCCAGAGAGGCTTACGAAATACCAGAAATACGTCATTGGTACCGCAAGAGTATAGAAGCTGGCATACCATGGTTCTATTTCTTAGGAAAACAGGCTAATGGAATGGGTTTGATAGTACTTCTCTTGGCCTGCTGCGACACAGAAGTAAAGTGGACGAAATCAGGAAACACCTATGTTGAAATTGCTGATGTTCATCAAGTGCTTGAATGGTTTGATCAGAACTACGGGAATCTTAACAGATTTACTCAGGATAAAGGTCTTCCATTAGAAATAAACAAGGAAATGTCAGATACGGCCTATGCTCTTATAACTAGCAGTTTTGTAGAGATAGAGGGGCTAACATCGGCTTGAGTTGATGAAGGGCTCTTGCTTAATCGGCTCGTTTCGTGCCTTCTCGAAGTTATTTTGAAATAGCACGTTAGGTGCCCTCTCGTCCTTCGCAACTCAGCCATTCGTTATGTGCTAAACACTTTGAAAATTAGGAGAACGAGATGGCAAAAATTGATGTGTTTGAGAAACCCTACGGAGATAAATCCTTACCCGGCCCAACGTTTGTAAAATTATTGCTATCAAGTTATAGAAGTGATTCTGAAGGGAGAGTATTTTTGTCCCCAGAATTAGCCTCGGATAAGGAAGTAGACGAGAGCGTCAAATTTTTAATAGACCAACTGGAGAAAATGCGCAAAAAGGCTAAACGAATACTTTCAAAAAATAAGAAGGGGTGAATATGGGTAGGTTGCCCATATTTCTGCCTGCTCGCGGGTGATGTAAATTGAAGTGATTAACCGGTATGGCCGCAATGCCATCACCGATGTCAAACGCCGACTGCACTTACCCCAGCATTGGAGGAAGTCAGTTACGAGAGCATTTGGGCGACTGTACTGCACACTCGAAGCGGATTTGCAGCCCGCGTGCGCGGCTCATCAAGTAATCCCCTTCGCGTCATTGAGTCGGGGATTGCATCCCCTAAACGGGCCCGAGGTGTTCCCACTATTCAGACCCTGTGAACAAGATGCGATATGAGCAGATACAAAATCGTCGACGACAATGGCAGCTACTTCACCACGCACACATTCGTTGAATGGCCAGTCTTTAAAGAGCAAAAGTATTTTGAAATAATCGTCCAAAGCCTACGACATTGCCACGAGAAAAAAGGCCTGACCGTTTTCGGTTATGTGGTTTACCGGTCGAAAAAAGAGTCTTGAATTGAAAAAATGAAACAATCCCTTGTACATATAGCTTTAGTGGTCAAAGACTATGATGAAGCCATTGAATTTTATACACAGAAGCTAAACTTCGAGTTGATAGAGGATACTTATCAACCAGAGCAGGACAAACGATGGGTTGTGGTCTCACCTCCTGGCTCTAAAGGAACAACTTTACTTTTGGCTCGGGCTTCAAAGCCTGAGCAGGAGCCATTTATCGGCAACCAATCAGGCGGTCGTGTATTTCTTTTTCTCAACAGCGACAACTTTTGGCGTGACTACAATGCTATGAAATCCAAGGGAATAGAATTTGTAAGAGAGCCGAAAAAACAAGATTACGGTTTGGTCGCGGTTTTCAAGGACCTATATGGCAACCTTTGGGATCTCCTGCAATTAAACAAGGATCACCCTATTTCAAAACGAAGCGTATAAGAATCTAAGAGCTGCAACGGTCGGGGACCCTTCGATACGTTTCGGCTTAGAAACGCCGAAACGACTCAGGGTGAACTGGTTTGAAGCCGCTGCAAGAAAAGGAGTCAAGGTGGGGGTCGCCTGTTGAGCCCAGGATTCCCGATTAGACTTCCTGACACAGAAATGCCGGGTACCCAGGGCACGAGTCGTTCGGTTGTGCAGACACCCCGAGTCATCCTGAGTAATCCCGACGTTCTTTGTCGGGATGTATCGAAGGGTGACGTGTAAATTGCGGGCGACTAATTACGGTTCAAACCGCCTGTGAGGTCGGGGGACCCTTCGATACGTTTCGGCTTAGAAACGCCGAAACGACTCAGGGTGAACTGGTTTGAAGCAGCTGCAAGAAAAGGAGTCAAGGTGGGGGTCGCCTGTTGAGCCCAGGATTCCCGATGAGCCTTCCTGACGCAGAAATGCCGGGTACCCAGGGCATGAGTCGTTCGGTTGTGCAGACACCCCGAGTCATCCTGAGTCATCCCGACGTTCTTTGTCGGGATGTATCGAAGGGTGACCTTTGGCTTGACCACAAGAAATGTCGGTTTCTTACAATTTTGCGAAGAATTCCCTGGTTAAATTCCCATGACAGGTAAGCGCGTATCATCATCAACCAAGGGAGGCTCACAATGAAGAAGATTTCGCTATGGCTATTCATGACGGCCCTGATGCCCGCCATTCTCTCAGCGCAGGACAGCAAAGAGCGTAATGTTTGGTCGCCTTTTGAGTATTTTGCCGGCTCCTGGCAGGGACGTGAAACCGGGCGTGCGGGGATAGGAAAAGGGAGCAGAACGTATGAATTCATTATGGGCGGACAATATCTGTATGCGCGCAATCAATCCGTTTTTGAGCCGCAGGGGAAAAAGGCGGAACGCGAAACGCACGAAGACTGGACCTTCTTCAGCTACGATAAATACCGCGAAACATTCATCGTCCGCCAATTTAATGTCGAAGGTTTTGTGAACCATTTCGTCCTGGATAGTCTATCGCATGACCAGAAGACGTTTGTGTTTGTGACCGAAAGTTCGGAAAACGCGCCGCCCGGTTTGCGGGCGAGGCTACGAGTTCAAATAAAGAACGAAAACGAATTCGCGGAATCGTTTGAGCTGGCCCCTCCGGACCAGGACTTCGCCCCTATGCTTCAGAATTATTGGAAGCGCAAAAAGGACTGACCTGCGCCACGTTCTCATGCTTTGGTCATAAGATGTTCGAGCAAGCTTCGGCGGCACTATTTCAAAATTTACCGAACCTTCATAGCCGTATTCACAACCATGCCTGATGCCAACACGGTTAAAGCCCGCAGCCCGGCCGCCACAAACGCGCGACTTCTTTCATTGGACGCCCTGCGTGGACTCATTATGATCCTGATGGCAATCGATCATGCGAATTATTTCATCGCGAAAGTTCATCAAGGGGAATTCTGGGGAATAGCTCTGCCCCACTATGAACATATTTTGCCCTTCATGACCCGGTGGATCACGCACCTGTGCGCACCGGGTTTCTTCTTCCTCATGGGTTCCGGCATGATTCTTTTCGCCGCCTCCCGACGTAAAGCCGGCTGGACGGAAACCAAAGTTATTCGCTTCTTTGTCGTTCGCGGTCTGTTGCTGATTGTCCTGCAATTACTGGTCGAGAATCCGGCCTGGCTCCTCGGTCCGTTTGGTAAGGATGCAGACATGATGGTGCCACCCGGCGGCGGCGGAGAAGTGTTCCTACACTTTGGCGTGCTTTACGCGCTGGGAGCAAATATGATTTTGTTCGCATTTCTATTGCGGGCTGGCACAGCGCTGATCGCCTTTCTGAGTGCCGGCGCCATACTAGCCACGCAATTGTTTACGCCCGGGGCGTCGGAAGCCGGTGTCCTTTACTCCCCGTTACTCAGACTGTTGCTCATCCCCGGTCATACAGGTATGTGGCAATCTTTCTATCCGCTTGTTCCGTGGATGGGTCTCACTGGCGTCGGTGTCATATTTGGCAAACTGCTGCCAAAATACCGGCAGAAACTGTTCGGATATATTCTCGTCATCGGCGGGATATTTCTGATTCTTTTCCTTTTCATACGTTCGTCAAGTGGCTTCGGAAACTTCCATGCAGGAGACGATGGCGTCATTTCCTTTCTAAACGTCACGAAATATCCACCAATTCTTGCCTTCATCCTGCTGATGCTGGGGCTCAATTTCGTCTTGCTCTTTCTCTTTTCAAAAAGTGACAAAGCGCTGTCCCGCTTCGGGCAGCCCCTGCTGATCTTTGGGCGCACCGCCCTCTTTTTTTATATCGTGCATTTATATTTGTATGCAGTAATCGGCTTTGCTTTCCCGCATGGCACCTCCTATGGTCTGATGTACCTGTTCTGGTTTTTGGGTCTGTTGATTCTATTTCCACTTTGCTTGTGGTACGGCAGATTTAAGCGCGAGAAACCAATCGAATCTCTTTGGAGATTATTATAATTTCGGCAGGAATGTCGCCACCCGGCTTGTTTGAAGTAAGCGTAACGACCGCCAGAGATATTTTCACAGAATCAAAAACGGGCCGGTCCGAACAAACGAACCGACCCGCGAAAGGATGGTACCAGGAAATCTAATGCACGCGTTTACCGTGGATGCGGGTCGTCTCCTGCCAGGTCTGGCCCTCATCCTTGGAGGTTTCGCTTTTCCAATCGAAGCTTTCCGGCGTCATGTTGTAAAAGGTGATGCGCGCCCAACTCGGGCCGGTAAAATTGGTCATGACCACCTGCTCCTCACTGGAAACGGCGTCGAAGCGGCTGGTATTGTTGCTGCCATTAGCGAACCAGACGGCTTCCCACTTGCCTTCCTTTGGTTTGTACATGCGAATGTTCGTGCCCATGAAATCGCGGTTGATATGCGCCCGATTGGGTTGCAGATTGATCCACTTCATATACCACAAATCCTGCACCGCGAAGCCGTCCAAAATATACTTCCAGATCCACTTTGCCCGACTGCCCTGGACCCACCGGCCGTTGATCGGCACCAACACCACGCAATCCCACTCCCCGGCCAGACGACCCCAATGCTCGGTTTCCGGCGGTGCTTTCGGGTGCAGGCGGCCGTACGGATACTCCTCATTGTTGGCAACGAAATCGGTCAGTTCAGTCGACTCCCGGAAACTGGCCGGGTCACG
>Ga0114931_10008937_pt1 | contig 12049 bp, 21 predicted proteins | sample 2SBtaG_FD_89579 | JGI IMG/M metagenome (GOLD analysis project Ga0114931, IMG submission 89579) | Deep subsurface microbial communities from Kolumbo volcano to uncover new lineages of life (NeLLi) - 2SBTROV14_V59a metaG | ecosystem: Environmental > Aquatic > Marine > Volcanic | place: Kolumbo...
GCGCTGACATCACCGCCAGCTCCGCCGTCGAACCTACCTCGTTGCGCAACCAGGTCCAGAACATCGGTGTGAGCCGTCGCACTACAATAGCCAGCAGCCAGCCCACCCACGGGATACGCGAAAATGCGTTAGCCAGCGCGTCGTTAATCAGCGTGATTAGCGTCGCCGACGCCAGGATAGCCAGCACAGCCTCGCGTATCACAGGATTAGTAAAAACATCGTGGATCGTCACGGCATCACCTCCTACCAGTAGAGATCCATAGGTGTGAGCAAATGTAAACACGTCGCCGCCTGGAGTAGCTCGCAGGATCTCAGGCAGGCTACCCCCAGCACCTAGCCACACCGGCATCATGTCACAGCATCACCGTTATGATCGAGCGGTTATTTGCCGACGGGAACGACAGCGTCCGATCCTGCGGAGACACCTGCGCGGGATCACGTGAGACAACCGTGATGCACTCCTGGAGCCGATCGACCGGCAGGCCGAACTGATCGACCGCGCGCCTACAGGACGTCTCAGCCAGCAGTTTTCTGTCCGCAGGCATAGTATCAGGCGTGGCAAACACACCAGTGCCTGACAGGCCCCCGCGGTTTTCGATCCGCGCCTGGCCAGCCGCGCGTAGGCGGTCTATCACCTGCTGCTCAAGCGGATCGGGGAAAAATTCTTCCTGCGTTTTCGCCTCCGCCGCGGCCCTCTGTTTCGCTTCCAGTTGTGCGCGCGCCGCGGCAGCGGCCCGCTGCTCAGGAGTCTCCAGGCCCAGTGATGCCGCCAGGGCCGACGTGTCCACACCCCCGGATGACCCCAGCACCCGCGTCAGCACCAGGCCCACGACGGCAAACACCCCACCCAGTAGCAGGAGCTTGCGTGTCGTAGTCATAGCGCTATGGTGCCGTCCGGCAGCTGCGACACCACCACCTGCTGATCGACCAGGCCCACATCTGAGCTCTCAGGTAGCATAGACGGAGACGGAGTAACCGCCAGGCCAGCGTCCCGCTCTGCCTCACCACCAGACATAGATCCCAGAGTAGCCAGCCGGTCCTGGAGTCGAGATTGAAACGACATGTCAGCAGCAGCCGACACCGCCGTGGCACCACGGCGACCTCGAAGTAGTAAAAACGCGCCAGCTCCAGCCAGGGCCAGCAGAAGTAAAGTCCTCATGTTTCCTCCCCCCCCCTCAAAACACCACGTCGACCTGCTCCGGCGTGATCGCAGGCGGCGGCCGAACGCCGAACACGCCACCAGCAGGAGCCGATCGAGCAGACGGCAGGTCAGCAGGAGACACCGGCGACGTAGTAGCACCGAACGGCCGAACGCCGAATAGACCACCAGCTGGAGCACCACCACCAGGAGCAGCACTAGCAGACGGCAGGTCAGCCGGCGAGATCGGCGACGTAGTAGCACCGACGCCCACAGACGGGATTAAAAATGGATTCTGCACACCGAAACCCGGATCGAACCCCACATCCGGTAGCAGGCCCGGCACCACCGGCACCGCGCCACCAGTAGCGCCCGACACCGCGCGATTACTCGCAGCCAACCGCCGACGAAACGCCGGCGAACGAAACAGCAAAAACCCACCGGCGGCCAGGGCCAGCAGTACCCACGGGTTAGAAAGATTCAGCTTCATTGTCCTTCCTTTCTCTTTTACGTCGCTCCACTAGGGAGCGGGAAAAATGTGCCGGCATATCACCAGGCGCGCTAGAGATACGCGCGATCTGCATCGTAAGCTCAGCCAGCACCCGCGCCAGCTCAGCCTGTTGCTCCGCCTGGCGCTGCATCCACTGATCCAGGCGTCGAAACTGCCCGATCACCAACCACGCCACCAGACCGAAACTCCCCGACTGGATGACGATCGAAAGCACATCACCGCCACCCGCCATCATCCGGCCATAGCAACACAGCCGAAACTATGACGATACCGAGCAGGAGCACGAAAACCAGGCACCACACCCTCGCCTATCCTGACCTCGCCACCAGTAGCACAGCACCCAATGCCAACACACCCAACACGCCAGCGATAACCAGCGTGCGCGTTGTGCTTGCCTTTGACTGCGCCGACACCAACGCCGCAGACGCCTGGAGTTTTGCGACCTCCGCCTGTGACTGCGCGATATCCCGCTGTGCCTGGATGCCTTGCTGTTGCAGCTGTTGCGACGCCTGCTCTTCCGGTGTGAAAAACAGATCATCGAGTAGGCCGCCACTACCCACGAGCGAGCCGGCGAGATCGAGCCCCGCCGTCAGAGGATCTACAGCCATGATGCCCCCCTATCCGAGCCGGCGCTGGACGGATGCGTCCAGGCCCCGCGCATCACGCACTGCCACAGCAGCACGGCGCGCCCGGAAATTCGCGATCGAACGAGACTCCGTCGCCGTCGCCACAGTAGCCGGCGAGTTTACCTCGACCGACAACTGCCATTTTGGCCCGAGGGGAAACCGACCTCGAGCACCACGCAGGAGCCGCGGCGCCGTCAGACCAGCTGCCTGGTCGGTTTCATGCAGAGCCAGGATCGTGTCGTTAAAAAGCTCGACAGCCCGGGAATCACTCCCGGCCGGCTGAATCGCCCGAAGTGACACCTGGCCCAGGCCGAACACGCCATAGGCGTCATAGTCGTAGTTTGTGGATGCCGTCAGACCCTGGATGACTACGCTATCTGCAGCATAGTCCACAGTTTTCAGCGTCGCCTCTGCCCGCGTCCCACCAGCAGACGGGACGGCATAAACCACCACATCCGGATGACCGATCGCCGGTAGAGTCGGAGCGGGTCGTGGAGTCTGCACGAGATCCACCGCCGAGAAATCAATCGTGATTTCCCCGCCAGCGCTACTCGCCACCGACGCGCCCACCAAGTGCGCCATCAGCTGGAGCCGGAACGGCCGACTGCCTTCGAGCTCCAGGAGCTCACCACGCGGGACTTCGAACTTGAGCACCTGCGACAGGACGTTGAGCACTTGGCTTCCGGCGCTGAAATCCTCGAAACGCAGCTTGCGCGGGACCGCCGGCGCGAGCGGCACAGCAGGCCGAACTGGCGCCCGCACCGCCACAGCAGGAGCAGACCGCTGACGCGAGCGGCCGAGCAGCATCTGAATCAGGCCAGCCATTTAGACCGCGCTCCAGCCCAAGTTAAATTCAAATGCCGTGCCGGCCTGCGTCCAGTCGATCACGTCTGGCCCGTCGAACTCGACGATCATCTGCTCGCCCTCACGGAGCACCATACCCCGGCCGAGATCCTGCACCAGCGTGTCCTGGTTATCCCGGTCGCGCTGTTGCGCCGTGGTCAGGTCCGAGAAATCGTGGAGCGTAAACACACCAGGTAGAAACGTCGGTGTATCGTCCCCTTTCCGCTTTTTCCCGACGAAAACCCGCGTCGAGGCTGACAGCGCCGCCGGCGCGGACGTAAACAGCTTGATGACTGGCCCGAAAAACTGGTCCAGCACCAGAAAAACGTTGTTTGGCGCCTCGATAACGAGACCCCCCGAACGGACGTTTGCCGTGTTCGAGGTCTTCGCCACCACATAGGCGTGGTCAGGGTGAATTTTCACCGACCTTAGCGTTTGGCTTGCCATTGCTTTTTACCCGATCCCGGGATTCTCGCGGCGCGGTTTGTGTCAGAAATTTATGCCCAGTTCGTTAACTGCGTGCCAGCCGCCGGTTAGCATCACACCCCACCCGGCAGCACGCACTGCACCCGAACCGCCGACCACCATAGCGCCGCCGACGCTCATCATGAGCACCTGCAACCCTAGCCGCGCTGTGCGCTGCGCCAGCGAAGGATGCTGCACGCCATCGTCGACGCCAAACAGGCCACGCGCTGACATGATCACCACTCGCGGGACCAGGCCCGACGCTGCCACACCACCAACACCAGCGATCGCCGCCGGCGTGGTCGCCTTACGAAACCCCTTTTGCAGATGCCGCGGAATATCGGGTAAACCTGCGCTTGTTGCCGCTTTGCTCGCCATTGTGTCCTCCCCCCCGCGCCCAGGAGTCATCACTACCTACAGATATATCATGCTCGCCGTCCCTCAGGACAGCCAGTGTTCTGCCTGTCACCAGGTCAGACACGACATATTCTGGCGTGCCATCACGCGGTGTACGCAGCTGGCCCACCAGGTCGCGAGCGGCAGGGCACAGCGAAACTATGTACTGCTGCTCGTTGGGATCGGATTTTAAAAATGTCACCAGCGCCGTGCTCTCCGAGATGATAGTCGGATGCAACCCCCACACCGGCCTCTGCTTAAGCGACTGAGTAACCGTGATTACGTTTATTCCCCGTTTTCTTCCCCGCGTCCAAACCTGGAGCATCTGCGGCGGAGTCCTACGGCCTACCACTTGCTGCGCCTCATCCACCACCACCAGGACGTTACCGACCTCGAGCACGGCAGCCCCCAGGCCCGCCAGCGCCGGCGCCGAATCCAGCGCAGTTACTTCCAGAAACAGACCCGCCGCGGATGCCTCAATCATCGACACCCAGTTTAGCCGCGGCGTGCGCGCCACCAGCGCATCATCCAGCTCCAGATGCACGTAGCAGTGCTCGGCCAGGGGTGTCTGGTCACGCGCGTCTCGCGTCAGCACCACCAGATGCTCATACTTCCGGCAGCGGCGATACTCCGCTACCAGGTCAGACATGAGCGTGGTTTTACCCGATCCTGAGCTCCCGATGCACAGCACCCGATTAGTCGTGCTCACGCGATGATCACCTGATCTCGCAGGCCCACCACAGTAGCTATCAACAGGTCCATGGGATCGACAGGATTACCCGCGGCAAGACGCGGCCTAGCCTCCATGTGTAGATGCGCGCCATCTGCAGCGCCAGTAGCGCCGATAGTACCCAGCAGAGTACCAGGATTAACTGCCTGCCCAGCAGCTACCTTTTGCTCAGTCATGTGGGCGAAAAAAACGAAAATGGGGGTGTCAGACTCAATAGTAACCACATCGCCATCGAGGTCATGGGCGGACACCGGAAACGGGAACTCATACTTAACCAGGACGAAACGACCGAAACTCTCAGACGTGTACGCCATCACCACCGTGCCCGCCCACGGCGAGACGATCGGCTCCCCAAAAGCCCCCGGCCGCGGTGATAAATCCACACCCCGGTGGGGATGCCCAGGCCGATATGGAGCCCAGACCGACGCAAAAGGCAGCGTCACCCTCGGTACCGAGATCGGAAAAACTGCACCCGGCCAGGGCGACCTACTCATCAGTGTCGCCACCAGGAGCAGGAGCAGGAGCAGGAGAAACACCAACAGACCTCCTCACCATCACCGCGCCGACGCCGATCGCCAGGCCACCAGCCGCCACGCGCAACCAACCCGGTAGGCGATTTATTCCAGACGACTGCGTGATACCCATATCCGCGAGGGCCTCACCCATCTCCAGCAGCTGCAAAAACGGCAGTGTGCGCGCTATAAACATCCGGTGATACTCATCCATGAGCTCGACCGGTAAGCCATACGCCGACAGCGCCGCCGCCAGCTCCGCAACCTCGAGGTCGGTATACGCCACGGCCGGCGCTGGCGTGACATCATCCGGCGATGACGCCGCGGCCTCATGATCCGACAGATTAAATTCTGGCGGCGACGTGTCCCACGGCGGAGCGGTATCAGTCATAACAGGTAATCCCCCTCGGACTCCTCCAGCCAGGCATCCAGGTTGGAGCGGCCAGCAGGAGACGCCGGCCGCCGATCGACGGTGGGCGCTCCGCCACGGCCGGCACTACCTGCAGCCAGCAGCACCAGCGCCGCGAGAACCCCTAATGAGAGTACCGCCAGCGCCACCGGCGCCACAAACATACCACCCCGAGCAGGAGATGACGGCGACGGAGCAGGAGACGACGGCGACGGAACAGGAGCAGGAGCAGGAGCAGTAGACGACGGCGACGGAGCAGGCATCAGCGTCACCTGCTCCACCACATCCGAGAGCAAACTATCCAGCGCCACTTCGGCCCACCCCCAAACGGCGGAGAAGAGACACCCCCACCAAACCCACAGCAGCCAGGGCGGCCAGGCGCGCCGCCTGCGCCAGCGCCAGAAAACCCCGGCCGGCGTCCTGTACGGTATCCGGTACCACCTGCTCCAGGCGACGCAACTGCGCCAGCGCCACATTAATCCCGATCGCAAACGCCACAGCCGCCACCGCCGCGGCCACCGCCACCACCACCACCGGCGATACCAGCGCCACGCGACCACTCGACCCCGGCGGATCACCTACACGCAACTGCACCTGTAACACCCGCTCTACCCGCACGGCACCCGGCGGAGTAATCCACGCCGGCCCACCGCCTACAAACATAGTGCCAGACATTTGCCGCGTGATCAGCCACGCCGTGGCGCGTCGAGCCCAATCTGAATGTGTCAAAAATGCGTTCAGCACCGCGTCAGGAGCAGCCAGAGACAAAAAATACTAGCCCGGCTCCAGCTCAGTAGTCGATACCGGTAAGTCCCGCAACATGCCAGCAGCATACCATACGCAAAAATGCGCCCGCCGGCCCCACACCTCTGAGATGACCGGCGGACACTCCGCAAAAGCCCTACGACCCCCACACCCTGTGGGGACACCCCAACATATCACACCGCCGGCCAGGGTTTCCGGCCACACGCGCGACCTCGAGGTTGACCTGCAAACATCAAGACCAAACCCTCGCCGGGAGGCAGGGCCGAAAACCGTTTTTTTTCGAGCAGCTGGCGACACGGACGGCCTCGACGTAAACACAGCGCCACCGGTTTTCGACCCCCAGACAGGGTAGACACCACCCCAGCCCTACCAACATCGACGCAAGGGTGCAAAGCAGCCGCGGCGCTGCACGCCGCGCCCAAGCCCTTGCTATCAGCTCACCGCAAGATAAAGATAGGGACTGGCATAGCGGCCAGCCCCAACGACTTCCTGCGTTTGCACGCTTGCACGTAATCCAAAACAAGCATAGCACACCCACCTGGCGACACTACTCACCAGGCCCACGACGACCAACACCCAACGACGCGCGTATTTCCTGCTCGATCAGCAGATTCTGTAGCACGAACCGCGCCGCGCGCGCCGGCCCCACGAGCGGAATACCAGCCAGAGCATAAAGCCGCTCCCGCGTTGGCAGATCCCAAAATCCCGGATGCCGCGATAAAAAATCTGCGATTGCTACCGCCGCCGCCGTCGAGCCCAACAGCGCCGCCATGATATCCTCATCAGACCACATGTCAGGATCGATATCACCGCGTACGGCACGCTCGTAAAATCTACGCAAGGGTTGTTTTTTCGTTGCCATGTATCAGTATATCTGACACTTCGGCGTAACAGCATGCCCAAGCAAAATCACGCCGCCGATCAGCCAGCACAGCCTCATACGCCCGCTCCATCGCGAGCCCCCACCGCACCTCGCCCACCAGCTCAGCATCCACAACAGGCGGCGCCCGCGTCGCCAGCTCTAACACCCCCACCACAAACTCCTCCGCCGCCGGCACCGAACCGCAGAAACGCACACCACCATAATCCCGCACCACCGGCACATGTGCCAGCAGCGCCCGCGCCTCCGGCGACAGCCACGCAAACTCAGCAGCGAAAACAGGAGCCCCGAACTCCCGCAACGCCTCCGACACCGCGTAACCATTTCCCGCCCACACCTCACGGACGTAAGGCGTGCCGTTTCGTCCCACACGATCTCCCCTCGAGGTTGACACCCTCACGCCATCCCGCCGACGCTGCGTGATATACCGCAATAGATACGCCACTGCCCGCCGCGGATGCCGAACCCGCCGGATATCGAACCCCCCAGCACCCATCCCATACCCCTGCTCCACCACACGACCCGAACCCGACATGCGAGCAGACATGTCAGGATTTCTCAACACATACTCATCATCACACCACATGTCCCTGAGCTCACGGAAAATATGGCGCGGGATAACATCGAACGTCAGCACGTGCGCGTGCAACACCCCCCGCGCCTGGAGGTCAAACACCACCACATAATGCCGCGCCGAAGCCGAATGCTTACGCCGCCATGCCATCAGTAAATTGCGTACCCGGCGCTTAAACTCGCGATCTTGCGCCAGGCGATCCTCCCACGTATCGACCGCCGGCCAGGAACACGTCAGCGTGATAAACACACACCGCGGTGATGCCTCAGCATCCACAAACGACTGCACCGATCGGCGGATCACACGAGCCCCACGCGGCGACACCCCACGACACAAACGCTGCCCAAAATGTGGCGGCGGCGGCGGCGAGATCGGATTAACCATCCTCAACCGCGCCTCAATCTCCCCATTTCCGTACATCGAGCAGCGCACAACCACGCCCAGATCGGCAGGATTGCGTCCTGGACGGGTATGATCGGTTTTGGCGCGTGTGTCAAGACAAGGCTTCCCGGCCGCCGGCCGGGAAGCCCTCTCGAAATCATATGGCAGGCCAGCACGCGCGCGGGGGTGCCGTAACTGCCAGTCGAAAAACCGAGAGCCAGGTAGCAGGCTCGCCGCGGCGGATGCCGCGGTGGGAGCCAGGCCTAGCGGGTATGTTTCGTGCTCGATCATTACCAGCGCCGGCGGCCCAAGCGAAGACGGCGGCGGAGGGCCAGCTTAAAAAGCATGACTTCCAGGCGGACGGGCGCGTGGGAATCCACCAGGTTGTAATAGGCACGGCGGGCCGCACGGTGGCCGAGATGATCCCGGACGGCGGTGATGGTTAGGCGATCCTCGACGCTTGGCCTAAACATCGTCGCCCTTGATTATTAGCGCGATGCCGTGTTTTATCTCTGCCTTTAGCGTCATGATATCGGCGCGCAACACAGTTACATCCGGGGGTGTGGAGTCGGACGACCGGCGCACATACTTGAGCAGTACAGCTATCAGCCCATATATCGATTGGATACCGAAAAACCACGCGAGATCACGCGCGGCCAGCCGGTCTGGTATTTCGAACCGTGATATCGAAATTGATGTTTTTATGTTAGCTAAGGTTGTGTCGAGTAGCAGATCCGATGTATGCTTCACTTGTTAGTCCCTTATGGGGAGTCGCTTAGTCCGCGGCTCCTCCCTTCTTATATCATACTTTGACGAGCGGGGTGTGATATTTTGGTCTTGGTCGACCACCAGGCGCGCGGTAATTACATCTCCCGGCCGCGTGCTCCACTTCCACCGCGACCAGGTCACCTTTCACCGGCGAAACCCCCGTTTTACCAGTGAGCGGCGACCTGGTCGCAGTCATTCCCGAGTAATCCTGATTCCACGGTCCTGCACAATCGCTCGCAGGCCGATGTCCAGCCCGAGCTCCTGCATCACAGAATCGTTCAAGTCGACCCTGGTAACACCCGCCGCGATAAACCGTTGCTGCTTGCCTGTAAACGGGTTTAATCGGCGCGAGTAAACGTGTCGGACACCAGGATTCCACCGCACCAGGCGCAGCGCCAGGCGACGCGCATCACCCGGCTCCAGGCCCGAGACATCCATGCTGTCCACCTCCGTGTCGATAAATTCTGGCCCCGTGCTTCCTCCGCCGGTGGCGTCCTCGAAGGCATCGCGGATCAAAGAATTATCGCCGTGAGATAAACGAGTAGAAATTTCAGCCTCGTCCGCGCGCAACTGGAGACGGTAATCATGGAGCACCTGCCGGCCCGCGTCGATCAGCGCCGGATCATCGGATTCTATGAGCGAACCCAGCGTATCAAGCACCGCGTCGACCTCGCGAAATTGTTGTCGCCAATCAATGCTAGGCTCCACAGGATCATCCAGCCCGCAGTCCTCAGCTACACACTGTCGTAATGCCTCGATACGGACGAAACGGCCCAAGGCATCCCGCGTTACCCGCGAGAGTGCGATACGTAGGCGACCGATACGCTTCATAGCTTCTTAAGAAACAACCCAACGCGGAGACCATCGAGCGATCGGCGACGTAACCGCTTCTGGATGCGCCGCAGTGCGATATCCCGCGCGCGCTGCTGTGCTGTGCGGCCACCACGCTGGCGCAGTGTGCGGAGCACGATCTTTTCGTTACCCTTGAGCAGTATTTTTCCTTTCGAGTTCCGAATGTTGAAGAGCGCGAGAAACTCTTTGCTGCGCGGCATTTCTACCTCCTTCGCCATCCCCGAGCTCGAGGTCTAGATTATGGCGGCAGCGGTATGGACGTATCTGCTGGCGCGAAAGCCTCATGAGCGCCATTTCCGACTGTGAACGCTACATCATATATAGCGCGCGCCATATATCCGAGCCCCGTGGTCGGTCTGATATCTCGGTCTGGATGGATGACACCCCCACCGCCGGGTCGATCGAGTGCCACTGGCCCGTGTCGCTATCATCGAGCCCGTAATAGAGACGATTCCCGATTGAAACGAGCGACATGAACTGCCCCTGGAATGATGTGTGCGACAGGCCCGCGCCGTAGGAATTTGTAGCCGGGTCATACTCCAGCAGCGAGGTCGCGTCATCACCTACGCCTAGAAAGACGCCACCTATTATATATATGCGCTGCGTTGCCGCGTGATACGTCGCAGCACCGCGCCCTTTTTTCTCCGGCAGCGCTGTCCGCAACGTCCAGCCCACATCACCCTCTTTCCACCTATAGACTTCCGACTGAGCCACGTTTGAGAACATCCCGCCGAAGCCATACACGTAACCGGTCGCCGGATCGACGGCAGATTGGATATGTGTGCGCCGCACGGGGTAGTTAGGCCCGGCTGACCACGTGTCGGTCGTGAGATCCAAAATAAATGCTGACTGGAGCTCGGAGATTCCCTTCTCGCCACCAAAGATAATCCAGGAATCACCGCTTACTCCACTACCCGCCAGGCGGCGATCAGAACCAACAGGCCCGTTAGGGTGCACAGTCCACACACCCGTGACAGGCGAATACGTATAGCTGGCAAACGACCAGACGCCGAACCACTCCCCGAAACCCGCCAGGAGCTCCTGCTGATACGTCTCAGTCATCATGCCGAAAAATGTTATGGGCATCTCAGTAAGAGGCCAGGGAGCCTCTGGCCCCGGCGTCGAGGTCACCGTGTACCACGACGGCCCCGAAACCGGGATACCCGGCGGCGGCGGCGGCGGGCCAAACGGCATCACCACACCAGCAGCACGCTGCACACCCCGCGCGCCACCCCTCACACGCTGAGACAACCGCCGGCCAGCAGTACGACCCACAACGACACCCCCCTACTGCGCGAGCACCTGGTAGGAGCTCCCCGTGGTCGGATCGGCCACCACCCTTATTTTCCGCACGAGAAACGACGAAAAATCTAGCACGGCAGACGACAGCAGAGTGTAGCTATCACTCCAGTTGTCGCCCGCAGACGCCTGGAAAAACAGTGTCAGGGACGCTGCGCCCGTGTTTGCGAGATGCCCTCTGTTTGACGGCTTTCCTAGCTCCAACTCGAGGTCGAGCGTTACTTCGGCGGCGGCGGCCAGAGTGCCCGATAGAAACGTTGGCAGCTGCTCCGGATTATGCGCGACAGGATCACACCCCACGCGACCAAACTCCAGGGCCAACGCGCGTGCCAGCGCCTCGAGGTCACACGTCGACCGCTACAGCTGCGCCATGAGTCGCTGCAATTGTCCCGGATCGGCGCCAGCAGACTGCGCCATGAGGAGCGGACCTAACGACCGCAACATCCCACACCCCCACCACCGGCGGCCACAGTAATTGTTGGTATCGGTCCGCCATCATCCGGCCGCTCGTCAGCGCGCACCAGTAGCGCCAGGAGCAGGGTAAACAGCGCCGCGCCGATCGCAAAACCGAAGCCATCTTTGATACTGCTGGCTAGTGTCTTTTTCACTTCGTCGCCTTCGCTTTCAAAGAAAGACTTTCTCTACCCATCAGCCGCTGAAATGCGTCCTCCACCTCACGATCGAGCTCCGAAAACGTCAGGCCAGGTTGTTTTGCTTTGAGCTCCTCGATAGCGGCCCGCTTTTTCTCGTCACCCGGCGCGCCGGACATCTTTGCTTGCGCTGACATCACCGCCAGCTCCGCCGTCGAACCTACCTCGTTGCGCAACCAGGTCCAGAACATCGGTGTGAGCCGTCGCACTACAATAGCCAGCAGCCAGCCCACCCACGGGATACGCGAAA
>Ga0114931_10008938_pt1 | contig 12048 bp, 12 predicted proteins | sample 2SBtaG_FD_89579 | JGI IMG/M metagenome (GOLD analysis project Ga0114931, IMG submission 89579) | Deep subsurface microbial communities from Kolumbo volcano to uncover new lineages of life (NeLLi) - 2SBTROV14_V59a metaG | ecosystem: Environmental > Aquatic > Marine > Volcanic | place: Kolumbo...
CCGGACCGTCACGCGCTCGATCTTCCGGCGCAACCAGCCCGATCCGATCGAGGCCGCCTGGGTCAACCGCTGCCTCGCGGACCGCGGCTACGAGGTCCTGGGCTGGCGCTAGCTGCCCCCCTCGCAACCCCCCGGAACCCCCGCGGGGATCAGATTTGACCGGCTCCGGTGCGTGCGCAGCCTTCGGGACATGCCGAATGCGACCGCGACCCCGACGATCCGCCCCGAACCCGGCCCTCCGGTGATGGATGCGGCCGTCCAGGAATGGGACGGCCTGCTCTTCGCCCTCTACCTGCGGGAGCTGCAGGAGCAGCAGACGGCGCTGCCGAACTAGCGCGGCGGGGCGCCGGGGCCCGGCGCGGATTCCATCTGGGTGTGTCGGCCGCTGGCGCTGCCGAGGCGCGCCAGCCCGAACCGGGGCTCGGGGGCGTGTGCGCCGAGCACGGCCCCGGCGACGTGTTCGCCGAGCGCGGGGCCCAGCTTGAAGCCGTGCCCGGAGCCGCCGCCGACGATCCAGACGTTGCCGGCCCCGGGATGGCGGTCGATCAGGTAGTTGCCGTCGGGGCTGTTCTCGTAGACGCAGACCCGCGAGCCGACGAGCGGCGCTCCCGCGAGCGCCGGAAAGCGGTGGGCCAGGAACGCACGCGCGGCGTCGATCTCGTCGGCCCGCGGCACGCGATCGGACGCGGTGGGATCGATCGCCTGGCCGCGCGTATCGTCGGCCACCTTGAAGCCGCGGCCCTCGCCGTCCGGCACCCCGTAGACGATGCGCTCGCCGAACTCGACCCACACCGGGCAGTGCTCGGGACCGAAGGTCGCGCTCCCGGTGGGCGTCCCGAAGTAGTGGATCTGCTGCCGGGTCGGGGCGATGGCATGGCCCAACAACTCCGGAAAGACCCGGCCGAGCCACGCGCCGCACGCGAAGACGTAGGCATCGGCCTGGAGCCGCGACCCGTCCGCCAGCAGCAGCCCGTCCATGCCGCCGGCGCGGATCGGACCGGGACGCGCCTCGGCCTGGCGGACGTCGGCGCCCCCGGAAGCGAGCGATGCCGCGACCGCGCGGCAGGCCTCACGGGCGCGCAGGTAGCCGGCCTCGGGTTCGAACACCACCGAAGACACGCCGTCGAACGAGATCTGGGGGTAGCGCGACGCCGCCTCCGCCGGCGTCCACTCCTCGGCCACGAGCCCGCCCGCCCGGACGTGCGGCAGGGACGCGCGCGCGTAGGCGTCGTCGCCCGGGAACATCCACAGCGCGCCGGTGCGGCGGTACAGCGGCACGCCGAACGCCTGCTCGGCCTCGCGCCAGAGCGTGAACGAGCGCCGCACCCAGTCGACGTAGATGCGGCCGTCGCCGTACAGGCTCCGGATCACGCGCGTTTCGCCGCCGGAACTGGAGCGCTCGTGGCCCGCGGCCCACGCGTCGATCAACGTGACGCGGGCGCCCTGGCGCGCGAGGTGCCAGGCCGTCCAGCCCCCGAACGCACCGGCTCCGACGACGGCCACGTGCGGGGCCGTGGGACGCGCCGCGACACCGCTCGCTCCGGCCACTGCGGCGGCGGAGGCTGCGGCCGAGAGCTTCAGCACCTGGCGTCTCGTGATCCCGGACATCGTCTCCCGATCGCGGATCGAGCGGCGAGGCTACCAGCCATCGGGGGGCAGGACACCTGCTGCGCGGTGCGGGGTGCCGCCCCGGGCCGGCCTCACCGCGTCACGCAGCGGCGTCCCCCCGGTCCCCGAACTGGGGCGAACTGGTTGCGTAGACGTGATCGCCGATCTTCTCGATGCGCTCGCGCTCCTCGTCCGTCAGCGGGCCGGCGTCCAGCGCTTCGAGCGCCTCGCGCATCTGCGCCCGGTCCGAGGGGCCGCACAGGCAGAGGCTGACGGCAGGGTGCGAGAGCGCGAAGCGGTAGCAATCCCGGGCCCGCAGCGGCGCCTCGCCGGCCGGCATCTTCTTCGGATCGAGCAGATGGCCCCAACGCGTCGCGGTGTAGGCGACGATGCCGGGGCGCGGATCGTCGGGGAGGAAGGGGAAGACGTCACGCTCGGCACCGCGATGGACCGCGTTGTAGCGCAGCATGAAGACGTCGAAGGCGCTGCGACCGGCTGCGAACTCCTGGAAGTGTCCCTGCAGCGACGGCCGGTTGTGCGTGCTGAGCATCAGGTGGCGGACCTTGCCCTGCTCCTTCAAGCGCAGCGCCGCGTCGACGATGGCCGGGCGCGGCGGCTCGTCCCACTTCCCGAGCAGCAGGAAGTCGAAGTACTCGAGCCCGGCGCGCCGCAACGCGAGTTCCACCGACGGGGCCATCAGCGCGCCGACCCGGCTGTAGGACTGCACCGTCACGACCAGATCCTCGCGGCCGCGCCGCGCGAGGTGCCGGAGGGCGCGCCCGAACGCGGGCCGGCGGATCGAACCCCAGTAGAGGTAGTTGACGCCCCGCTCCACGGCCTATTCCACCACCGCGGCATCGCCCACGAAGCTCGAACCGATCCCGAGGCGGCTCACCGCGAGGCCCGTCGTCCCGAAGGGAACCCGTTTCGTCCAGTCGGCCATGGCATCTCCTCGACAGGACGGTAGCGCGCCTCCGCTAGACCAGGACCCCGTCCAGCACCAGGGAGACGTACTCCTCCTCCGAGTGCCCCAGGACCTCCTTCACCACCGCCTCGTTGTGCTCGCCTAGCATCGGACCGCGGCGGACCGGCAGCGGGGCACCCGCGAAGCGGAGCGCGTCACGATCGATCGGGATCTCGACACCGGGCACTTCCGGATGCCCGACGCGCGGATAGTGGTCGCGGAGCTGCGGATCGCGATCGAAGGTGTCCCGCAGGTGCTCGACCGGGGCCGCCGCGATGCCGAGCGATTGGAGCCGCTCGGCCAGCTCCCAGCGATCGTGGCGGACGGTCCACGCGCGGACGGCCGCATCCACCGCGTCCTCGGCGTGTTTCCGGGCAGCGTGGGTCGCGAACCGCGGATCCCGCGCGAGATCGGGACGCCCCATCGCGTCGCAGAGCGCGGCCCACTCCGCATCGCTCGCGACCGCCAGCGCGCACCACTCGTCCTCGCCCGCGGTCTCGAACACGCCATGGGGGCAGTGGTTCGGGTCGCGGTTGGCGGCCAGACGCGGCGCCTCGCCGGTCGCGTGATGGGCCATCCATTCCGGCGCCAGCAGCGAGATCGTGGCCGAGAGTTGCGAGAGGTCGAGTTCCTGCCCCTCGCCGGTCCGCGGACGCTCGCGGAGCGCCGCCATCACTGCGGTCGCCAGGAAGTAGGGCGAGGTGAAGTCCGGATACGCCACGCCGTAGCCGCGCGGACGCTGCCCCGGGAACCCCATCAGCAGGTTCATCCCCGAGGCCGCCATCACCGCGTTGCCCGTGGTCGGCCGCTGGCTCCAGACCCCCTCGCGGTGCGTTCCCGGCAGGTTCAGCAGCACGATGTCGCCGCGACAGCGGCGCAGCGCGTCGTAGCCGAAACCCATGCGGTCGAGGGCTCCCGGGCGGAAGTTGTTCGCGACGACGTCCGAGCGCGCGATCAGGTCGCGCACCAGCGCCCGGCCGCGTTCGGTGGTGAGATCGACCGTGAGCGAGCGCTTCCCCGCGTTCGCGGCGTTGAACAGACCACCCAGGTTCGGATGCGGCTCGCCGTCGGGACCGGCCTGGCTGCGCATGCCGTCGGCGTGCTTGCTGGATTCGACGCGGATCACGTCGGCCCCGAGGGCGGCCAGGATCCGCGTGCCGATCGGGCCGGCCAGGACCCAACAGAAGTCGACCACGCGCACGCCCTCGAGGATGCGCGCGGGATCGAGCGGGGCGGCCGCGGTGCCGTCGGAGCGCGGCGCCTCGCGCAGGATCGCGGGCAACCGCTCGGTGTCCTCTCCGATGCACGGGGCGCGCCGGATCGGGATCTCGGCCGCCATCGCATCGGCGGGGCTGCGCGGCAGGCCGAGCACGACGCCCAGGCGCTCGTGCGGCAGCTCCAGGAACTGGCGGTTGTGCACGAAGTGCGGATGCCGGGCCATCGACGGAAAGTCCATCACCGGCAGGCAGATCGTCTCGGCCTGGGCCGCGCGATCCGCGAACGCGTCGCGCCCGTAGCGCGCCGCCAGCTCCAGCACGACCTGCGAGACCGGGTTCCCCTCCCGCGGCGCGTAGAGCTGGGCCCAGTGCGCATCCTCGGCCCGAAGCTGCGTCGGCGTCCCGGCCTCGGCCGCCCAGGCGCGGAACGGCTCGAACGCGTGCGGGCGGACCAGCAGGGCCACGTGGCCGCCGTCGGCGCACGCGACCGCGTTCGAAAGCGCCGGCCTCCGCGGGACCTGGCCGAACCAGGACCAGAAGGTGGGCGTCGCCGACTGCATCGTCGCCATGCAGGCCGCCTCCTGCAGCGAGACCTCGAGGTGCGCGCCCGCTCCCGCACGCCCCAGATCGCGCGCGAGCAGCGCGGCCACCACCCCGGTCGCGGTGGCCAGGCTCGCGAGCCCGTGTGCCGGGTGTCCGGAACCCAGGACCGGCGGCCCGCGGCGCTCGCCGCACAACCAGGCGAGCCCGCTCGCGGCGGTCGCGACGCCGTCGGTGGCCTTCCAGTCGCGCCACGCCCCATCAGGCCCGAAGGGCGTGACCGAGGCGTGGATCAGGGCCGGGTTCGCCCGGCGAAGGGTCGCGTCGTCCAGCGCCTCCTCGACCCGGCGCGCCACCGGCACGGTCTCGATCACCACGTCGGCCCGGGCGACGAGCCCGGCGAACGCCCGGCGTCCGGCTGCAGCCGCGCGATCGAGGACGACCGAACGTTTGTTGACGTTCAGCGCGAGGTGGGCGAACCCGCGCTCGGGGCCGGGCTCGTCCGCCAGGAACGGCGCCCGCCTGCGCGTCGCGTGGCCCTCCGGCGGCTCGACCAGCAGGACCTCGGCGCCGAGGTCGGCCAGGATGCGTCCGGCGAACGCGGCGGAATCGTCCGCCAGGTCGAGCACGCGCACGCCCGCGAGCGCACCCGCGGTCACGACGCGTCGGTGCCGAGCGGGACGACGGCGCGGCCGGTCAACGCGGTGCGCTCGGGCCCCTCGATCTCGAGGTCGAGCTCGATGGCCGGGTCCATCCGGCGCACCGTCGCTCGTGGTCGGACGGTGGTCCCGGCATGGGTCTGCCCCTTCCATCGGACGTCGAAGTGGGCGCCGTGTAGCAGCGCCTCGCCGCCCCACTCCGCCATCAGCGCGGCCTGCAGGAAGGCCAGCACGTGCGACCCGCCCGCGATCGGTGCCGCGAGTCCCTCGCGCGCGGCGACCGCGGGATCGGTGTGGATCGGGTTGTCGTCGCGGTGCGCGTCGCGGGCGCGCATCATCTCGAGCGTGACGAGGGCCTCGTTTCCGGCGACGACGTCCCCGACGCGGACGGCGGCAAGCCGCTGCAGACTCGGATTCCCCGCCGCCGCCAATGCATCGGCTGCGGGCGCGTGGACCTCGGCGCCTTCGACCGCGTCGGCGAGCCCCGGCTCCTTCCGGTACTGGAGCAGCCCCGTCGTCACGCTGGTGACGAGAAGGCGTCCGTCGGCGCCCCGCGTCTCGGAGCGGTTCACGCCGTAGCGGCGGCCGCGGAGCGAATAACGCTGCACGGCCTCCCCGCGGATCTCGATCTCCTCGCCGATCCGCATCGGCGCGTGGTAGGTCACCTGCTCCCGCACCCACACCCCGCCCTCGATCGCGCCCTTCGGCCGGGCGCCGCCGCGGCTCGGCCGGCGCGGTTGGGTCGCCAGCAGATGCAGGGTCATGCCCGTGAGCACGTCCGGCGGGACGATCCCGGCAGCGATCAACGCCCGCGCGGGCCCGGACCACGGGCCCATGCCGTCGGCCGCGCCCTGCGAGATCGGCTCGGGGAAGACGCCCCGAAACGGGACGAGGGGGTGCGGAAGATCGGAGGGAGCCATGGTTTCCTTCTGGGATTTCGCGGCCATCGGCGCGAGCGCCGGGCGCGGCTCGGACGATGCTACCGCGGCCGGGCGCGGCGGCGAACGCGCGACGCGGCTACGCGCGCGAGGGCCGGGGCCGCAGGCCGATCACGCGACCGGCCTCCGCGGGCGGTCCGAGGGTGTCGTGTCGGGCCTTCACCGCGCCGAGGCGCGCGAGGACCGGGGCCGCCATCGGGGACGCGCGACGCGTCTGCCGGCTCACGTGCAGCGAGAGGAGTTCGTTCGTCGCGGCAAGCGCGCCGTCGCTCCCGCGCCGCATCGCGTGGAAGTAGTGGATCCGCTTCTCGTCGAACCCGAGGAGTTGCGTGGTGAACGCGAGCGCCTCCCCCTCGAGCACCTCGCGCTGATAGGTGAAGTGGGCTTCGAGGGCGAAGGTCGAGGTCCCGGCGCGGTCCTTGTCCTCGCGTCCGAGCGCGACGTGGCGGAACCACGCGTCCGTCGCGAAGTCGAACACGACGCCGTAGTACCCCACGTTCATGTGGCCGTTCTCGTCGATCCACTCCGGGCGGACGACGTCGCGGTAGCCCGCGAACGGCGTCTGGATCGGGAACTCGCCGGGATCGCGGCTCAGAGGAGCCCGCCTTCGGGCGCCGGCCGCGCCCGCTGGTTGTAGAGCAGCTTCCGCAGCTGCTTCGCCTGCTCGGGCGTGTACTTCGAGGGGTCCACCGCGTACTCGGCGCCGACGGCCATCCCGGCCTGCACCGCGGGTCGGGCCGAAAGCTCCTCGAACCAGCGCTTGAAGTACGGGAACTCGTCGAGGTCCTGCCCCTGGCCTTCCCAGTTGACGGTCCACGGGTACGAGATCATGTCGGCGATCGTGTAGGTGTCGCCGCACAGGTAGCGCCGGTCGTAGAGGCGGTTGTTCATCACACCGTAGAGGCGGTTCACCTCGTCGCCGAAGCGCCGGATCGCGTAGCCCTGGTCTCCCTGCGCGTCCCCCAGGCGGCTGAAGTGGCCGAACTCGCCCGTCTTCGGGCCCTGGTTGGCCATCTGCCAGATCACCCACTGGTTCACCTCGTGGCGCCCGCGCAGATCCGGCGGGTAGAACTGCCCGGCCTTCTCCGCCAGGTAGATCATGATCGCCCCGGACTCGAAGAGCGAGAGCGGCGGCCCGCCGTCGTCGGGGGCGGTGTCCACGATCGCAGGCATCCGGTTGTTCGGGCTGATCCGCAGGAACTCCTCGGAGAACTGGTCGCCCTCGCCGATGCTGCACTTCACGACGCGGTACGGGAGCCCGGCCTCCTCGAGCAGGATGGTGACCTTCTTCCCGTTCGGGGTCGGCCAGTAGTGGAGATCGATCATGATGGGTTCCTCGGTTTCGTGCGGGTGCGATCAGTAGCGGTCGAAGACCGCGTCGGCGAACGCGCGGAAGCACGCGCGCGCGCCGTCCATCGGCGGGAGCAGCGTCACCTCGCGAAGTCCCTGCGCCTCGAGATCGTGGAGCTGGTCGAGGATCTCGTCGGGGTGTCCCACGATCCCGCCGGACGCGCGGATCGTGGCCGGCGTGACGAAGCGGCGCTCCTCGTCGACCAGGTAGGTGCAGTGGCCCTCGTGGACCTGTTGGTAGCGGCGCTCCGGCGGGGTCTCCATGCCGTCCACCCAGGCCAGGTACTGGTCCCATTCGTCGCGGCAGGAGTCGGGAACGAAGTCGTCGCTCCCGGACTTCTGGAAGAGCTCCCACCAGTAGTGGAGCGAGGCCATCACCATCGCGCCCACCTGGTCGATCACACGTTCCGTGAGCCCCCCTGGCGTCAGTGCTTCGCCCGGGCGCAGCACGCAGGAGTAGGTGAGCGCGGCCGTGTGGAAGGGGTCGGGCAGGGTTCGTCCGGCTTCCCGCGCGCCTGCGGCGACCGCGGAGAGGCTCCGCTCGAGCGTCGCCGCCGGCTCGTTGCCGGCCGAGATGCGGCCGTGCCCGAACGCGCCTGCTGCAGCCAGCGCGATGGGCCCGTTGGCCGCGACGTAGAGCGGGATCCGCGGCTCGAGCGCGACGAAGTCGAGGTCCCGATGGAGGAAGCGGATCGCCCGCGTCTCCCCCGCGTGGGTGAACGCCACTTCCTCGCCGTCGAGGAGGCCGCGCACCACGCGGAGGTACTCCCGGAAGTCCGGCCCCGACATCGGGTCCATGCCCATCACGCGCATCGCGGTGTGGCCGCTCCCGATCCCGAGGAAGACGCGCCCCGGCGCCAGCTTCGCGATGCTGGCGATCGAATGGGCCGTGACCGGGGCCAGCCGGGTGGGCGCGATCGCGACGCCGGTGCCGAGCCGGATGCGCGAGGTGTGGACGGCGGCCAACGCCAGCGTCGCATAGCAATCGGACCAGATCATCTGCGAGTCCGGGACCCAGCCGTGGTCGAACCCCAGGTCCTCGGCGAATTTCAGCAGCGACCAGTCATCGATCCTGGTGGCGACCATGGCCCCGAACTTCATCGCTTCCCTCCGGCGGCGCGATGCCGGTGCTTCGGCCCCGCGTCCGCCCACCTCAGCCCGATTGGCTTCGACCCCGCTGCTGGACGTTCTCGACCCGGTCCGGCGTCACGCCGTTGCCGTGCGCGCGGTTCGCCGCGAGCTCGATCTCCCGGCCCTCGCGGTACGTGGTCGCGAACCCCTCGTCGATCACGCGCTTGTATTTCCGCACCATGTCCGGGTCGCAGCTCTGCATGTCGCGCGCGAGCGCCTCGCAGACCGGCAGGAGTTCCTCGGGCTCGACGACCCGGTTGAGCAGGCCCCATTTGCACGCAGTCTCGGCGTCGAGGTAGTTGCCGGTCAGCGAGAGTTCCTTCGCGCGCGAGATCCCGATCAGGCGGGAGAGCTTCTGGCTCAGCCCCCAACCGGGCATGACCCCGACCCGGGCGTGGGTGTCGGCGAACTTCGCGTTGCGCGAGCCGATCAACACGTCGCAGGCGAGCGCGAGTTCGAAGCCGCCCGTGATCGCGAAGCCGTTGATGGCCCCGATCACGGGGCGGTCGAAGCCCTCGATCGCCTTCACGAGGTCGCCGCCGCGAACGACCGCATCCCCGGCCCGCTCGGCGTCCGGGTCGACCTGACCGGAGAGCTCCTTGAGATCGAGCCCGGCCGAGAACGCGCGCTCTCCGGCCCCGGTCAGGATCACGACGTCGACGGAGTCGTCGTCCGCCAGCGACCGGAACGCGTCGAAGAGTTCGCGTTGCAGGCCCCGCGACATCGCGTTCATCGAACCGGGGCGGTTCAGCGTGACGGTGGCGATGCCTTCCTTCGTTTCGACCAGGACGTCGGACAATGTGCTCTCCCATCGCGGCCGGCCATGCGAGCGGCGCGGCCTTCGGACCTAACGACCCTTGAACTCTGGCTTGCGCTTCTCGAGGAACGACTGCACGCCCTCCTGGAAGTCCTCGCTCCGGAAGAGCGGCAGGAGCTGCAGGTAGACGTGGTGGACGTTCGCCTCGAAGGTCTCGTCCATCGCCATCCGCATCATGCGCTTGGTGGCCTGGACCGCGAGCGGCGCGTTCTCGGCGATCTCCTGGGCAAGGGCCATCGCGGCGCCGGACAGCTCGTCCGCGGGAACGACCTGGTTCACGAGCCCGAGCTCGAGGCACTCGTCGGCCGAGAGGGTCCGGCCGGTGAAGGCGACCTCGGCGGCCTTCGCCCAGCCGAGGATGCGCGGGAGCAGCCAGGTGCCGCCGCTCTCGGGCAGCACGCCCCGCTTCGTGAACGCGGCCGAAAGCTTGGCGCGGTCGGACGCGATCCGGATGTCGCAGCCGAGCGCCAGATCCATCCCGTAACCGGCCGCCCCGCCGTTCAACGCGCACACCGTGGGCTTGTCGAGGTTGTGCAGGACCGTGGGCGGCGCGTCGCGCAGGTCGAAGCGCGCGACCGCGGCCGCCACCCCGCTCCCGCCGCCGATGCCCTTGCCCTGCGCGGCCTCCTGCAGGTCGAGGCCCGCGCAGAAGGCGCGTCCCGCGCCCGTGATCAGGATCGCGCGGACGTCCGGGTCGCGGTCGCAGGCGACGAGGACCTCGGAGAACCGGGCCAGCATCTTCGCGCTGATCGCGTTCCGCTTATCCGGCCGGTTGAGGACGACCCGGGCCACGTGCCCTTCGTGCTCGAGCAGGATCGGGGTGTCGCTCATGGTTCCTCCGGGGACAGTCTAGCCTCGATCCGGGATTCGCCGGTCGCCCTCCCGGGGGAGACGGCGAGGGGTGGGCTCCGGCTCATGGCTCGCCCCTGATCGGCACACTGATTGGAGGGCGTCACGCGGGTGACCCAAGACACAGGGAACAGACGAGGGGCCCTGCTGCGCTTGACTTCGCCTGCGCCCACCCCTCGCCGTCTCCCCCGCGAGGGCGACCGGCGAATCCCGAGCCGGGGCCCGGGCACCCTGAACATTACGAAACCTGTGATTTATGTATCAGTATGGTAATATCCTCGGGATGGATCGCCCGACCCCCAAGAGCCTGGTCCTGGACATCCTGTCCTCGGTCCGGGGCCAGAGCGTGCCGATCGCGGCGCTGGTGGAGGCCTCGGCCCTGTTCGGGCTGGCCGAGAACAGCCTGCGGGTGACCGCGACCCGGCTGCTGGCCGCAGGCCGGATCGAGCGCGACGGGCGCGGGCGCTACCGCCTGAGTGCCCCGAGCCTGGCCGTGGACGAGCAGGTCCGCGCCTGGCGGACGCGCGAATCGCGCCTGCGGCCGTGGAAACGCGGCTGGGTGGGCGTATACCACCGGCCGAGCGCGCGCGAGGCGCAGGCCCTCTCGCTGCTGGGCTTCGCGTCCTTCCGGCCCGGCCTCTTCCTTCGACCCGACAACTGGAAGGGGGGCGCGATGCGCGTGCGGGCGGATCTGCTGCGCCTCGGGTTGTCGGACGAGGCGCTCGTCCACGGCATCGCGGAACTGGCGCCCGGCGACCAGGCCGATGCGTCCGCGCTGTGGGACACCGCAGCCCTGCTCGCGGGCTACGCCGCCGCGCGCGAGGCACTGCGCGCGGGCGAACGCACGCTGGCCCACCTTCCCGAGGCAGAGGCCATGGTCGAATCCTTCGGGCTCGGGGGGCGCGTGATCCGGCTGCTCGCCCTCGACCCGCTGCTGCCCGAGGAACTGGTGCCGGCGGCCCCGCGCCGTGCGCTGACGCGGGCGCTGCGTTCCTACGACGAGGCCGGGCGCCGCGCCTGGGCCGGTTTCATGGCCCGGCACGGCGCGCCGCACCTGCGGGCCCCCAACCACGGCGCCAACGAGCGCGCCCTCCTTCCCGTTTGAGGTCACCATGTCCGAAGCCACCGCGCGCGAAGCGGAACCCCTGCTCGAACGACACACCGCCGCCGGCGACGACGGCTGGCGCGACGCGCTCAGCCGCGAGGAGATCTCCTCGCTGCTGGAGATGCAGGACTGGCGCTCCTGGGTCTCGGTGCTCGGGAACTGGGCCGTGGTCCTCGCCGCGATGGCGCTCGCCGCGGTCTGGCCGAACCCGCTGACGATCGTGCTGGCGCTCTTCCTGATCGGCGCGCGGCAGCTCGGCATGGCCGTGATCATGCACGAGGCCTCCCATCGGAGCCTCTTCTCGAACCGGGCCGTCAACGACTGGGCCGGGCAGTGGCTCGCGGCCTATCCGATCTGGACCGACACCACGACCTACCGGCCGTACCACCTGCAGCACCACGCCCACACCGGCACCGAACGCGACCCCGACCTCGGCCTCACGACCCCGTTCCCGATCACGCGCGCGAGCCTGCGGCGCAAGGTCTGGCGCGACCTGTCCGGGCAGACCGGGCTCAAGTTCGCCCGCGCCGCGATCGCGCGCAGCATCGCGCGCTTCGACGAACCGGCCGGGCGGCGCGCCACCGTCGGCTTCGTGCTCACCAACGCGCTGCTGCTCGGCCTGGTGACGCTGGCGGGCGCCCCCTGGGTCTACCTGCTGTGGGTGGTGGCCTGGTTGACGACGAACACGCTGGTGACGCGCATCCGCGCGATCGCCGAACACGCACTGACGCCGGACCCGGACGACCCGCTCGGCAACACCCGCACGACGCTGCTGCGCTGGTGGGAGCGCCTCTTCATCGGCCCCAACCGCGTGAACTTCCACCTGGAACACCACCTGCTGATGACCGTGCCGCACTACCAGCTGCCGCG
>Ga0114931_10008939_pt1 | contig 12047 bp, 9 predicted proteins | sample 2SBtaG_FD_89579 | JGI IMG/M metagenome (GOLD analysis project Ga0114931, IMG submission 89579) | Deep subsurface microbial communities from Kolumbo volcano to uncover new lineages of life (NeLLi) - 2SBTROV14_V59a metaG | ecosystem: Environmental > Aquatic > Marine > Volcanic | place: Kolumbo...
GTTGGTGTTGGTGTTGGCAAAACCGACCTCTTCATACTCTGAAAGTATCCTGGCCCGATCCGCCTCGATAAAGCCCTCATCAGCAAGGACGCAGCTCAGGTAACCGACAAACAATCTGTCCAGATTCCTGATTGTTTCCCTCGAAACATCCGGTGCGATAAAATTGAACAGGGTCTTGTCATTGACGAACAGGATGCACTTACGTCGGTCAATATGAATCAGGTTGGCATGCCAGGGACCGAGAAATGAAAAGCGCGGCTCATCAGCACACAGGTCGGACGGCTTCAGCCCCATTTCCTTCTGGAGTTTTTTGGTGCATCGGATCAGCTGCATTCTTCGCCTGCAGGCTACCTGGATCTACGCCGTATGAATCCAGTTCGAAAGGTCATTCCGGTTACAAATGTCGAAAATCCTTCGCTACCGTCGAAAACCGCATCAAAAACGGACGATATGTCGAAAAACCTTCGCAATTCGATATCTGAAAATTCACGGCACCCATTACCCCCAATGCCTGCTAACACAAACTGCGGCTTTACCCTGATTGGGCATGGCCTTACCCAATCAGGGAATATTGAGAATGTTTCCGGTATTCAGATTAAGCAACAGCCAGCTCTTTCTGAAGACGAGTCGTTAGTCGTTTTAAATGCCGCACCCGGCCTTGGAAGGCTGGATCTATTTGTGCTGCCGCAATTGACCTGTTAAGTGCCTTTTCCAACACGCCGGATTTCTCGCTGTCATCCTCCAGGTTATCTGCATTCAGCACGCCTTTATAAATTTCCTTGTGCTTGCGGTTGGGTAGCTTCAGGGTTTCACCGTCAATGATTACTCCTGTAATCAATTTTGGCCGATTTTCAGGGTAAATCTTCTCTTTTTTCTTGTGGCTAGCCAGGCCGCGCTGCTTGATTCGAGTCCTGGCCGCATGAAGTGTCTTTCCAGACGCGTTGTCACCTGATATCGCTATGTCATCTACATAACACGTCATCGTTAGCCCATCATCACTCGATCCATCGCTTATATCATCGAACATCTGCTTATGTGCATAAAACGCGAGAACCTGACTTACACAGCTCCCGGTCGGCAAATGGCCATCCACAGTACAGATATTTGCAAGCAAGCCCGCAACATCGCTGCTGCAGCAAAGTACGTTCCGGAAGAAATCATAAACGTGCCACCGCTTGGTCGACGGGAAAAACCTCACAATATCCAGTTTAACCATCGTCTTTGAGCCAGCGTGGGCTCGGGCATTTGTGATGTATGACCGCCCCTTCACGCCGGAGTGAAGGTATTCCGGCGGCTCTATCCTTGACAGGAGATTGAACAATCGCCTGTGAATTCTCTCCATCCGGGGTTTCGGCGTCTCAACAGGCCGCGGCTTGTCGGAATCAGGGTTGATCTCAAATGTAAGGTAGTTGTCATCCCTGCACACCAGCTTCTGCAATTCCGGAAACGTCGTATTCAGGATCGAGGCCAAACGGCGCTTGTTCCCCAGTTTATATAGCGGGGACTGATTCATTGGGTATCGTTTATGCAATCTTCTCATTCCCATCTGAATCCTTCGCAGCCAGCCAGCCCATAATCTTGACTATCTTGTTCGCAACAAATGATCGTGTACGTTCAGATACCGAATCGGATTCCAGCTTTTCAGAAAACAGCATCAACGATGAAACGGGCACATCAAAAATATCAGAATATTTTGTTAACAGATCGATACTCGCGGGCTTCTTGCCGGACTCAATCTCAGACAGATAGGACTTCGAAATCTCTAACCGCTCCGCAAGCTGTGTCTGATTCAAGTCATGAAAGACACGAACCAGTCGTAAGGCTTCATTCAGCATATTCATAGGCATCATCAACAAATAAAATAGGATCAAGGGTCGTCACAGAAGTTTGTCCAGCAATCTCGCCAGCCAACAGGAAAACCTGATCAGCTGGGTCAGCAATCGCCAGGTAGTCGGGTTTACAATCAAACCCGTCCACCACTTCCATGACGCCCGCCACCGACTATTGGGCTTACGATCAACATCATCTTTCATACACGTACTCCTCTTGGTTACCAGCGTCGCGGAATTGCGACGCCGTCTCGCTGCAACCAAGAGCGGAGAACGGTGGCGGTGTTACCCTTAATCCCTTTACCCATCGCCCTTCTCGCGGGCGATGGCTTTACCTCGACGATGACTGCGCCAGACACGAGGCCGTACGCGGATACCGTGCGCCGTGGTAATCGGTAGAGGCCGTGGCCTCCTCAGGCTGAATACATCAGCCCAGTACTCGCGAGATTTCTCCTGTTAACCCAATAACGCGGGGGATCATGGCCTAGAAGTTCGCGAATGTCAAACTGTTTTCGCTATTTGCGAACTACTGGCGCGAGCAAAAGACGGGGACTCAAGTAGAAGCACTATATATTTCTTTTTGTATCAGTGCGTTATCGGGTATCTGCTGAACCAAGGCTACAATGACGATGCGATGGAACAACACACTGCATATTTGGTCCGAAAAAAACAGCGTATTATTCGATTAAAGCCTAACCACCAACAGGCCGTCTAATTGATTAAATAGGCGAATTTGCCTATCATTGTTTTAAGGCTAGGGACAAAATTCGGCTCCATGCCGTGTGGTTTGCGAGTCTCGACTCGTAAACCCTATATCCCCAGCCCCCTTATTTCTTCTCGAAAGCCGCCAGATTGAGCGGCTTTTGTTTTGTGTAGAAAACGCCTCGCCGTCCGTCTTCCACCAGATCCAGGTCATGCACCTCGCCAACCTGCGGCCAGATCATTTCCAGAAACCGCTCCTCCCTGCGCTGGTAGAACCGTTGCAGCGCCCAGAGATAGTAATCGACGGCCTGTAGCCCGCCGGAGTGCGGTGGGGTGCTGGAGGTTACCGTGTTGCTTGCCGGGTGATTGAAGCCAAAATCTTCCGCAAAGGCCGCATCGGCTTTTTCCAGTGCCCGGCATAGTGCCTGGTTACGTGGTTTGCTGCCACGTTTCGCGAAACAGATATTGACCTGTTCCGCCATGTGGTGCAGCTTGCGAAACAGTTCTTTCACCAGCAGGTCATACTGCTCGTTCTGGTTGTACCGATATGCAGTATCCCGTTCGTTCTGTTGCTGCACATAGGCAGCCAGATCATGTTTGTTCCTGACCACGGCGTAGAAACGGACATTTTGCTGTATCAACAACTTGTACACTTCCCGGCGGACTTCCGGCAGGTCGTCCTTGGCATGAAATGCCAGGGCCGTTTTCCTGTACTCTGGCTGCATGGAGGGAACATTCTTGAAATACGGGTCCTTCAGCAGATCCGTTCGCAAGGTTTCCAGATCCTTTTCCAGTTGCCCCGGATCATCAATATCCAGTTTCCCAAGAATGAAAAACGTAGAACAGCCATCCTCCCCGACAAGGATCTTGCCCTTTCTGTTGAACAGCACAGGATCGCCCGCCTCATCAACAAAATAGTGAATGATCGGCCCGTCATGCACAGCGATTATCTCCCATAATACGACCTACCCGGGCCATAGCGAACGATCCACGGATGAGAACTCTTTCAGAGAATCGAACACGAGCACGCGTGTTGATTTGCTGAGCCAGTGTCGCAGCACATCCAGTGTCCGGCGACGTGCTTCGCGGTCCGGATTCACCACAACTACATTCTTTAGCTTTCCTTTCGGCACCCCCACCCTGAATAGGGCCGATGCGTGCAGATCGGTTACCGGAAAAGAATACCCGATGACGACTATCGTTTTAGCGGCATGTATCGCATCTCTCGCCGCAGACCAGAGGATTCCGAACACGCCTTCATCAAAGTGTTTGTTCCACTCCGGAGGGATAATCTCGAACCGCAGGTTACCTTTCTGCCGGGTGTAAGGCCGCTGTTTCAGCTGAAACAGTTTCTCATTTACCTTGGAGAAATGGACTAAGCCATGTAGTTTAAGCAGCTCGATCGACTCCCCCGATACAGCAGGTGTATCCGGATTCCACCAGCGTTCACCTATACTCTTTTTGTCTCTTCCCATAGGTAATGGCAGATGATAGCCATATCGTGCATCCCATTTTTCATCACCATGCCTCTTCAGTGTGTCATCAATCAAGCAATCATAATTGAAACTGATAATTGCATCTGAGCCTGTCAATTTGTTAACGACTCGTTGATGGTATTTACACTCCTGCAGATCCCGACTGCTATCACCCTTGGTCAGTGACTCCTCCAGAACCGCCGCGATAGCCTGTAGCAAATCTGACCGCATTTTCTCCAAATCACTGGCCGTGAACCGTCTGCCACCTCTGGTTGCCTTTACCATACGAAGGGTATGCTCAACCGTTGTAAACATGGTTTCCAGCGTGACACTGAAATTGTTACCAAACAGTTCGACTGCATGCTTGATAACATTGTCGATCGTTGCCTTGTGCTTCGGGTTGCTGATGCGTTGCAGTTGGGTAAAAAAGTCGCCATCGAGCGGTGGCAGACACACTCCACCTTGGGTGTTCTCCTCAACAAAGGAGGCACCCCGCGTTGCACCGGCCCCAAGGACGATTAGCGCCATATATCAGGCATCTTTCTGGCTGAATGCATCTGGCCAACCACCGTGCTGATCAATCACATCGTCGATTTCATTCATAATGCGGATGGTTTCATTTATGGCGACGATGATCTTCTGATAGTGATCGATATCTTCGTCTGTCAGCACGCGGCCAGGGCGTGGATTCTTACCGCCCTTGGCTTGGCGGTCCTTTAACCACTTTTCACAGACTTGGTAACCGCCTAAATGGAAGCCCCACACTTCCTCCGGTACGCCACAGAAGCCTCTTGTCTTTGCCTTGTCGATCCAGACTGTCTCGTCAGAGTAGGAGACTTTTTCTACCAGAGAATTATTAGGGTCTATAAGTGACGTGATGTACTTATTAAGCACAGAAGATTCAAAAAGGTGTAGTGAGACAAGGCCAGCACCAAGGCAGGCAAGGTCTTGAAAAATCGCTAGGTTACATGGCAGTGGCACTCGTGGAAAGTCAATCTTAAGAAACTCCTTATAAGCACGGCGATAATTGGGACTGTGAAGCACGGAGTAACAGTAATTCAATATATCTATGGGAGTTAATCGCTTACCTTTACCATGCTTTAGCGGATCTTCGGCATCAAATTGATATATCAAATCAATGTCATTTGATAGCTGCAACACCATCTTTTCATCTAAGTTGGGCCGTATGCCCTGTGATTCCATGCAGAGTTGTGGATTGGCTTTGGGAAAGATTATGAGCGGGAAAAGATTTACTTTTGCAAATGCACTCTCGAAAAGGCATGCTTCAGATGGCTTGTTTGCTACGAAAGCATACGAGAAATCGAACTTTGCCTGTCTTTTTAAACATAAGGCGATGTTACTTTTTTCTATAAAGTGGCGCATGACATTATGACGAGGCCGTGCAAGAAGACCCTTTGATTTACTGGTAAATGTAGTGAACCTTTTATCAAATGGTCTGTATTCAATACCTATAATCTTAGCCGCACCTCGTCGCGCATCTTTCTGTGCACTCGCTACTCTCCACTCACTACCTTCTTTCGTTATTTTGTATGCGCTTTTGAAATCTGACTCACTAAGATTTACCAGGTCGTCCATGATCCGCCGCATTGAGGATGCATCTTCCTGAATCATAAGTTCATCTTTATGAGTCTCAATACCGTTGCTATTGAGTGGAAACAGATCTGGCAGATACACAAACGTGCAATACTCCGAATCAAGAGAAAAATCTTTCGGAATAAAGAAATAGTATTGCTCCGCAGCTATCAGTTCTAACCATTTGGTAGAGGAACAAGCGGAATTGAGCAAGTAGTCATATTTATCTCCACGAAGACCGAAAAGATCGTGATAATACAGTTGCGTATTGACTGGCGCTGCCGTAGGTAGAGAGTTGGTGAGGATGCTGATTCCAACCCCTGTTTGGATATCAAAAACGTTTTCATCCTTCCCTCCCTGCGGAGTTACTTCTTTTCGTGTAATACTCCCATGAAGATTGAGAATATAGATGTCATTGAAGCTATTAAGTAGTGACCTCCTCATCTGGCGGTGAGTTACGCCGTCTAAGAAGCTATTGTTGCTGATATAGGCGAGAATGCCTACGCCGCTTGCGCCGATATGATACTCAGCATATCGAATAAACTTTATGTAGTCGTCATCGAGATTGAGTTTTCTCTCATTCAGTCCTTTTTTGTAGCTTGCAAGCAAATCGCGGATCCAGTCACCCATGTTAGCGCTCTTGACAGAATACGGAGGATTACCGATCACTGCGGTGAACCGCTGATTCAGTTTGATTGCATTCACTGCATTTGCTTCATGGGCGAGAGCCGGTACAGTCGTCACCCAGTCTTTTTGTTTAGGCAACTCCTGTGTCGGCTCAAGAGCATTAGTTAGATAGACTCTTGCCCGCTCCTCACTTACAAATCGATAACCTGTTTCATAGAGCTTCAGGCCAATCTTCATATGCGCGATGGCATAAGGTGCCATCATCAACTCGTAGCCATGAATTCGGGGCAACAAATACTCCGGAACGTAGTTATTCCAAAGCACTCCTATCTTCTTTTCACCATGCCCTCCTTCTTTCCATTTTTTCGTCATTGTCCGATGGATTACATCAATTACCTCCACCAGAAAGGTTCCTGTCCCTGTGGCAGGGTCAAGGATCTGGACAAAAGGCTGATCTGGCGATGCGCCCTCCGGTATCTCCAGGTCCTTATTGCGGGCAACCATCTCGCCCCAAGTAGTGATGTCTGCCAACCCGTCTTCCAGACCAAACTCGGTTCGCAAAATTTCATCCACGCTGCGTACGATGAAAGAGACCACAGGCTTCGGCGTATAAAATACGCCCCGCTGCATTTTCTTGTTCTTGTCGTATTCGTGCAGGAAGAGTTCGTAGAAATGGATGACCGGGTCTTCCTCGGGATTCTTGTTATCAAAATCCCGCAGCACCGCTTCCATATTGGCTTCTCGAAGCAGATCCACCACATCGTTGATGCCCAGTTCATCAAAGTCGATCCCGGTGGATTTCTTCCCGGCCTTTTTCCTGCCACCCAGATGCAAGAAGGTCTCCATCAGCTCCTTCAGGAAAGGATTCGTGACGGGCACCATATCAGCAATGTTATCCGCCACCAGGCCTGCCGGGCGGGAGATGCGCGCTGACAACAGGCCATAAGCAATGGTCTGCGCATACATGTCCGCGAAGTCATCATCACTGAGGTCGTGAATCAGAGATTCCTTGAATGCTGCCATCAGAGTTCGCAGCGGGCCTTTTTCTGTTTCCACGGCCAGTGCTGCATTGACCCGCGCGCGAATGTCGTGCGCTAGGCCAGCCAGCCGCAGCGCCAGTTGTTTTGATGTGGCGATAACTTCACGGTGTCGCAGGGTGAATGCGGAGCCCCATTGCGTTCGCCATGCTTGCTGGTCACTTTCATCTTCCGGCCAAGTGAGCTTTTCGTGCAGTTCGCCATAGACGTGATCGAGATGCAGTGCGGCATCGCCCTCGTCCCAGCCCAGCACCTTGAGTGTGGGCAGATCACCCTTGTGACTGTTCTCGGAGAAATGGGCAAACGTGATCTGGCGCTCATACCCTTCGCCATAATTGGATATAAACAGCAGATCGTGCAGTTTCCACGTCGCCTGTCCCGCTCGATTGGCCGAGGCACGCTTCTTCATGACCAGTTCACGAAGAATTCGCCTTAGCGCCACCACCGGCAGGCGCTTGGGCTCGAATTTGACAAAGAAAATACCCCAGGGCTGATTCGACACCAGCGGGCGGAGCTGCATGATCTTGTCTATTTTCGCTGCGTTCTTCGCATCGATGCCCAGTTCTTCCGGTTCATACTCGAAGGTAAGCTCCTCGAAATCATCTGACACGATAGGCCATTCCAGTTCATCGCGCAGATACTTGACCAGTGACGGGAAGGACTTGATGCCGCGCAGCCTGTCGCGTTCGGCAACCCCTATTGTTTTTACCATCAGTTCAGCTCCATCCAGGCCTTGAGCACCGGTTTCACGCCAATCGGTGCCTGGGCCTTTTTCAGGTAGGTATTCTTGATGTGCTTGTCTATACCGGCGCGTATCTCGGAAAGAGTTTTCTGCTCAATAACACAATGTCGTTCTGTTTCTGGGGTCGAGCGAATGAGCTCCACAATTTCGGTAGCATCTTCAACAATCTTTTCCATTTTCAGATCATAGAGATACCATTGCACATCCCCGGCCTCGACAGACCACTTTTCTTCCTGTCCTTCTTCTGAGGCTTCCAGTTCCTTTGCGGGGCGGGCATAGCAGAAGAATACCGCCCGGGTACCTGGTTGTGGGTGCTCCCTGCCGCTGAATACCCGACCGGGCAGTTTGTTTAGTCTGTCTTCCAGGTCAGGGTTGTCCTTGAGCAACTGCTGATATTCGAGATGCATGTCTTCGACGGGGGACAGTGTGCCCTCGTAGCTCTCGTGGAAGTTCTTGAGATCGTCGTATTCGTCTTCCGGCGTCAACAGCTTCTTGCCCTCGATGCCGAAGGTCTTGGAAATACGCAGGGTCTTGTGGGTTACTGTTCTGTAAAGCGACAGCAACTGGTTCAGTTCATCCGGGGGCAGGAAGTTCCAGTACATGACTTCGCCGCGCAGTTTTTTCTGGTCGGGGTGGTCGGCAATGATCCGGGCCTCGATTTCCGGATTCATGCGCCGGTCCACACGGCCGATGCGCTGCATCAGGCGCACCGGATTCCAGTGCAGGTCATAGTTGATCAGGCGAGTGGCATCCTGCAGGTTCAGGCCTTCTGAAAGCACATCCGTGGAAATCAGTACACGGATCTCCTCCAGCCCTTCCGCCTTCAATTCCTCGCTGGACGAACCGTTGTAATAAGGCGCAAAGCGCCGGATGATTTCTCCACGGTCGCCTTTGATGGCACTGTCAATCTCCGCCACACCGGTGATGCTGGCGTTCTCGAGTTCACGCTTGAGATAGCGGGCGGTTGTCATGAACTCGGTGAAGATGATGACTTTGTGCTTTTTGAGTACAGCATTGTTCTTCAACAGCTTGAGTAGCGCGCTGAGCTTCTTGTCCTGTGAGGGCTTGAACTTCTTCAGCTCACCCAGGAAGGTGGCGATCTGGTCAAGATCGAGAATGGTTTCATCAATAATATCGCCGACGTTGAATTCGTCGCGGGAGAGTTTCTCTACGGCTTCACGCATTTCCTCCGGCACGATATCTTCGTCTGCGTCCTCCTCGGTTTCCCCGCCGAACAGTTCGGTTTGTTTTTGCGGAACAAAATTTATAAGTTCATCGTGTTGATGCATCCAGCGGTCGAGTACTTTCTTCTCTGTCGATGTCTCTGCATGCACCTGAACCCAGGCCAGCAACTTGACCATCAGATTCCAGCAGGACTGTGTGAAGGCTTCCGCCGAGCTCTCGAAGCGTTTCAGGAACCCGGTTCTGATCAGTGACACCACCTGCTTCTGGCGGCCTTCGGCGAGAGGGTCGATCGACTCATCATCACCCTGGTAGTAGGCATAGGGATAATATATGGGTAGCGCAAATAACGGCTTGTCCTTATGGAAAGCCGACTCAACCATGGCCAGCAACTTACCATAGGTTTGTTTAACCGAATATTCAGCAACTTTGGGATCGCGTGGCTTCGGAAACAAGGCTTCGCCCGTGCCCGCCTGTTCCAGGCTTCGCTTTACATAGGCCCGGCTACGCTGGACTACGAGTGCATGAAACAACGCGTCATGGTCTAGTACGGTTTCCGCCTCATACAGGTTGGTCTGTTCGAGCTCGGTTTTTCCCTGCTTCTTTCCGACTGATTTTTCCAGCGACTTTTCCATCTTCCTGAAATGACCGGCCAGGGAATGTATCCCCAGCGGAGCATCCTTGAAGTAATCGGCCTGCTGCCGGGTAAACAACTCTGCCATGTGGCGCAGGTCATGGAGGCTGTTATTAACCGGCGTGGCGGTCAGCATGTAGACCGTCTTGCCCTCACAGAGATCGAACATGCGCCAGTAGCGGGAACGGCGCTCGCCCTATTCATCCCCCTTTGTGCCCGTATTACGGAAGTGGTGAGCCTCGTCGATGAGGACAACATCGGCCCTTTCCTGGACCGTTTCAAGCATTTCAGGGTAATCCCCGCCACGCATCAGATCCGTATGGTTATAAATCTCCAGCCTGCTGTATGCTCCGAATATATGAGGCAGGTATCGTTTCAGTGTACTTTCCCACACAGGCTCCCTGGCGGCTTTAGGAACAAACAACACCACATTCTTGCGATCGTGCATGACCAGCCGTTCAATCAACATCAGGCCGACAAAGGTCTTGCCCAAACCAACACCATCGCACAGAAACGCACCGTTATATCGTTTGGCGCGCTTCAGTAGCCCGTGGTATCCCTCTTGTTGATAAGGGGCCAGAATTGGATAAATTTTCGATTCTTGCCGCTCCCACTCGGAAGCCGTCATCTCATGCCCGCGGAAAAATTCCTGCAGCGCTTTGGCATAAACTTCGAAAGGGAGATATTCGTGAATATGACGTTCAATCGTTTGCAGAATATCTGGCGTAACATCTTCGGCATCATCCCAATGACGCTCATACCATTCCTGCAGGGTATTCACCTGCCGACCGGCAAGCTGGACATTAAGCTCGATATTCTCCGACAGGCCAGGGAATGTGAAATTTGACGAACCAACCAGGGCAAAAGAACCGATCACCTCTTGCCTGGCGTGCGTTATATAGGCCTTAGCGTGGAATTTGTCTTTGCGATAGACACGGCAAATAATCTTGCCAGCCCTTATCGCGTCAACAATCGCCGGGACGCCTGTAAGAAAATCATTTTTCTCTTTTTCCTGCTCGATGCTTCCATCGAGTAGACGCTGAAGCTGGGCAAGGCCTTTCTCGAATGCCTTCTTCGTTCGCTGGGAAACCTCGTCGCCCATCAAAATGCGGATCTGATCGACCTTTTGCCACTCATCCTTCAGTCCCAGCAACGAACCAATCTCGAAATAGCCTGTAGCAATATCCATTCGCTCCGATAGCTGGCACCAGTCGTGGAGATAGTTGAGAACTTTCCAGTCCTGATCGCTGTTGTCGACGATGAAAAGTTCGCTACCTTTTTGTTTTTCCATGTATTATTTCCGAATCATCACATATGGTGGAGATTGGCCACGTTTCAGCCATATAGCCCAGAAACCCTAGTGTACTGCGGTGATCTTATATTTCCACGATGAAATCAGGTTTGAATTCCGGATTCAGCGCCTCCGGCGCATAACCGCGCGGATTGCAGACCACGCGGGTGCCATAGACCTCGTAGTCAAATGACTCATGCATGTGCCCGTGAATCCACAGCGCTGCCCGGCTGCCATCCATGAGATTCTCCAGATTGCTGGCGAAGGCCGGAGTCAGCAGGTCATGCGAATACCTTGGATGCACCGATTGGGATGAAGGGGCATGGTGGGTAACCACCACCGTCGTCCCGTCAAAGGGTTCTGCCAGCATGGTTGCCAGCCAGTCGCGGCTGGCTGTGTGCAACCGGATAGCATCCTCGGGCATGAACCGCTGGCCATGATGCTGAATGATGGAAAAATCCGTCATTCGCTGCCGTGCAGCCTGTATGGCAAAGAACTTGTCCGCCTCGCCGAACAGGGTGAAATCCGTCCACAGGATGCTGCCCAGAAAGCGTACATCACCGATGATGACCTGGTCGTCGCTCAAGACATGGATGTTACCGGGTGCCTCTGCCTTCAACTCATCAATCAGCGCAATATCGTGATGGTAGAACTCGTGGTTCCCCGGCACGTAGATCACCGGCCTGTCCGGGAATCGGGCTTGTATCCAGCGCAGGCCTTCCAGACCCACACCAATATCCCCTGCCAGGACCACAACGTCGGCGTCGGTTGCGGGTGGCGCGAAGTCTTCGCTTTCGATATGCAGATCATTCAGGATATGAAGTTTCATGCGAGAACTTTACACCCCAAAAAACCCGGTGCTGAGGTTTGCCTTATATATAAGGCATAACTTGACATCTATTTGCATCACTACGATAGTGATACTGATCTCATGA
>Ga0114931_10008940_pt1 | contig 12047 bp, 10 predicted proteins | sample 2SBtaG_FD_89579 | JGI IMG/M metagenome (GOLD analysis project Ga0114931, IMG submission 89579) | Deep subsurface microbial communities from Kolumbo volcano to uncover new lineages of life (NeLLi) - 2SBTROV14_V59a metaG | ecosystem: Environmental > Aquatic > Marine > Volcanic | place: Kolumbo...
GGAATGAGGAGAACAACGCCGTCACCGATGCGTACACCCAGGTCGATGGCGAGGAAGCGGCCGAGGATAATGTTACGGGCATGCGGCTGCAGCACGTCGAGTGAGCCCTCGACGAAATTGATCGTGCGGCCGGACACCTGTGCTTCGTCCGGCGGCGATACGCCGTCCACCAGCACCCCGTCGAGCGCACGGCTGGTGCGGACCATGCCTTCCATTTCGATCAGCGGCGCGGCCGCCACGACGCCCGGCTCTGCGCTGATCCGTTGCCTGACTTCCCGCCAGTCGCCGAGCGTGCCGTCGTCCCCGGTCACATAACCGTGTGCCGTCATGCTGAGCAGCCGATCGCGCAATTCTCCTTCGAAGCCGTTCATGACTGACAGGATGACGATCAGGGCGGCGACGCCCAGCGCAATACCGGCAAACGAAATGACCGTGATAAAAGAAACGAAGCGCGTCTGGCTCCTGGCCCGCAGGTACCTGAGCCCGACGAAGAGTTCGGCTGTGCTGATCATGCCGCGAATTAAACCACATATGCGGCCGATGACCGTGGAAACGTTGCGGGATTCCGCTCGCGCGAAAATGTGATGCTCGTCACATCAGGCCCGCATCGGCGGCCGCAGACACGGGGCGACCTGCCCGAAGCGCACGACTGGCGGCAATAGTGAGAACCAGGTCAGCGTGATGGCGGCCGTGACCGTGTAAAAATCCTCTCGAAGCAATGGTTTTTTGACCCTATCGGCGATGTTATAGTCGCTGCTATCAGGATCCGGAGTCTCAGATGTCGAAGTTCGTTGCAAAATTTTTACTGGTTCTGTCACTGGGACTTGCTGTGGGCGCACGAGCCCAGAACATGGATATGAGCGCCGCTGATCGTGCAGCGACGTTTGATCAGGCTGGCAAGCCGACTCGCGGCATGACCGAGGACAGCGTCAAGGCAAGTTTCGGTGATCCGCAGGAAGTGCGGGCCCCCGTCGGTGATCCGCCGATCACTCGCTGGGAATATGCCGATTTCGTCGTATTTTTCGAGTACGACAAGGTCATTCACGCCGTCAGCAAGTAAGCGACGATCATACGGCGAGATAAAAACGCGCGGTCGGGCCGCGCGTTTTTATTGCACGCTGCGGGCAGCCTGTCTGTGCCATAATTTCCGCCCCTCTTCAGCCCTACAGACCCGTGTCCGAGGAATATCTGCTCAATTCGGCGGCCGTGCAACGGCTACTGGCCCGCTCGACGGCGGCGCCGGCGATCGGCCGGCTGATCGGCGCGAGTGTATCGCTGGCGGCAGTCGAGCTCGCGGCAAGCACCGATGGCCCACTGGTCGTGCTCGCCGACGATCCCCGGCATGCCGACCGGCTCGAAGCGGAGATTCGCTGGTTTGCCGGGTCCGACCTGCCGGTCGAGCATTTCGTCGAGTGGGAGACGCTGCCCTACGACAGTTTCTCGCCGCACCACGACATCGTATCGCAGCGGCTGCGCATACTTGGATTGCTGCCGCAGCTGCGAAAAGGCGTCGTCATCGTCTCCAGTCCGGTCCTGCTGCAGCGGCTTCCCCCGGTCGAGTACGTCGCTGCACGGACCTTGAGGCTTGCTCGCGGGCAGACCTTGAACCGCGAGAAGCTCATCTCATCGCTCGGCGCCTGTGGATACCTGCGCGTACCCCAGGTCGATTCACATGGTGAATTCGCCGTACGCGGCTCGCTGCTGGATGTATTCCCGTTGCGTTCGCAGCGGCCGCTGCGCGTCGACTTTTTCGACGACGACATTGAAAGCCTGCGTTACTTCGATGCGAACACGCAGCTGTCCGACGCCAGAGTCGATTTGATCAGGATATTGCCGGCCAGTGAAATCCCGCTGGACGAAGATGGCATCAGGTTTTTTCGACAACGCTATCGCGAGAGATTCGAAGGCAGGCCCTCCGCATCACGCGTCTACCGCGATGTCTCGGCAGGTATCGCACATGGCGGCATCGAGTATTACCTGCCGCTGTTCTTCGAGTCCACCGCCAACCTGCTCGACTACCTGCCGACTGACGCCAGCATTCTTTGTCCTTGCGGCGTGGAATCGGTCTTCGCAACGACATGGTCGGGAATCCGCGAGCGACACGAACTTTGCGCTTGCGATCCGGAGCGGCCGATCCTCGGCCCCGACGAGTGCTTTACTCCGCCAGAAACGCTCATCGGCAAGCTGGACTCGTTTCGGCGCATCGCCTATAGCGCACAAACCCTTGACCATGGCGACGCCACCCTCAACCTGCCGACGCGCCTGCCACCGGCCATCAGGATCGAGGCACGTTACGAGGACGCCGCGAAATCGATGATGCAGTTCCTCGATGCCTTCGAGGGGCGTGTCCTGTTTACCGCCGATTCCAAGGGCCGGCGCGAAAGCGTTTATGAACTGCTCGCCGGTCGGGGCGTCAGCGCGTCCCGATTCGATGACTGGCGGGCCTTCGTTACGGCAAAACAACGCATTGGTGTAGCGGTCGCACCCGTCGATGACGGGGTCATCGTTGCAGACGGCGAGCTCGCTATCGTCAGCGAACAGCAGCTATTCGGTGACAGGCCCGGGCCGCGCGGCCTTCGCAGGCGCGCGGAGCGCGATCCGGAAACGATTATTCGCCAATTGAACGACCTCGAGCCCGGCTCGCCCGTCGTGCATTCCGCGTACGGCGTTGGCCGTTACCTGGGACTGAAAACACTCACAGCCGGCGGCATCGAGGGCGAATTCCTGCACCTGGAATATGCGGACGGCGACAAGCTCTATGTCCCGGTGCACGCGCTCGGCCTGATCTCGCGATACACCGGGGCCTCGCCCGAGAACGCGCCGCTGCACAGGCTCGGCAGCGACCAGTGGGCCAGGGCCAGGAAAAGGGCGATCAGCCGCATCCGCGACGTTGCCGCCGAGCTGCTCGACGTCTATGCCAGGCGTGCCGCCAGGCCAGGCCATCGCTTCCGCTGGCCTGCAGCCGAGTACCGCGCTTTCGAGGCTGGCTTCCCGTTCGAACTGACGGACGACCAGGATCGTACGATCAGCGAGGTGCTCGCAGATCTCGAGTCCGACAGGCCGATGGATCGTGTCGTCTGCGGCGATGTCGGTTTCGGCAAGACGGAAGTGGCGCTGCGGGCCAGTTTCGCCGCGGTGCACGGCGGCAAGCAGGTCGCTATCCTGGTACCGACAACCTTGCTCGCGCAACAACACGGCCAGACTTTCCGCGACCGCTTCGCCGACTGGCCTGTGCGTGTCGAGGTATTGTCACGATTCTGTACGCCGAAACGGGCAAAAGACATCGTCGCCGGTCTGCGCTCCGGCAACGTCGATATCGTTATCGGCACACATCGACTGTTACAGCACACCCGGGATTTTCATGATGTCGGACTCGTCATCGTCGATGAAGAACACCGCTTCGGCGTGCGCCACAAGGAGGCCATCAAAACCCTGCGCAGCGAGGTTGACGTTTTGACGCTCACGGCCACGCCAATCCCGCGTACACTGAACATGTCGCTTGGCGGCCTCCGCGAAATGTCGCTCATCACGACACCGCCGGCGGCACGATTGTCAGTCAGGACCTTCGTCAGTGAATGGAACGACGTGATGATTCGCGAAGCCTGCCTGCGCGAGATCAAACGCGGCGGCCAGGTGTATTTTATTCATAACCGGGTCGAGGATATCGACAACGTTGAGGCGCGTATCCGGAAGTTGATCCCGGAAGCCGAAATCCGCATCGGCCACGGCCAAATGCCAGAGCGCTCACTCGAGCAGATCATGCTGGATTTCTATCAGCGGCGTTTCAATCTGCTGCTATGTACGACGATCGTAGAATCCGGCATTGACGTTCCGACGGCGAACACCATTATCATCAACCGCGCCGACCGCTTCGGCCTCGCGCAACTGCACCAGCTTCGCGGCCGCGTCGGCCGCTCGCATCACCGTGCCTATGCGTACCTTGTCGCCCCGCCGCGAGCCACGATGACCGCAGGCGCCATCAAGCGCCTGGAGGCCATCGACTCGCTCGAGGACCTGGGCTCGGGTTTCATTTTAGCCACCCACGATCTCGAGATCCGCGGTGCCGGCGAATTGCTCGGCGACACGCAAAGCGGACAGATCCAGGAGATCGGCTTTGCACTCTACACGGAACTCCTGGGTCGCGCCGTCGAGGCGCTGAAACGCGGCGAGCTTGCCGATCTGGACAAACCCCTGAATGCGGGCGTCGAGATCAACCTGCACGTGCCGGCGCTCCTGCCCGAGGACTACGTGCCAGACGTCCACCTGCGGCTGATTTTGTATAAGCGGATCGCAAGCGCCGGCTCACGAGATGAGCTCAGGGAACTGCAGGTAGAGCTGATCGACCGTTTCGGGCTGCTGCCGGCGCCCGCAAGGAATTATATGCGCCTGGCGGCGATCAAGATCGACGCGCTCGCCGTCGGCATCGACAAGATCGACGTTGCGGATAGCAGCGGGTATTTCCTGTTCGGCGAACGGACCAGCGCCGATCCCGTCGCGCTGGTCAAACTGGTACAGAAAGAGGGCAGCGTCTATCGATTAAGCGGCGCACATCGACTACAGTTTCGCCTTGACCTCGCAAATCTCGACAAGCGTTTCCAGCATACCGAAAATCTGCTGGAATCACTGGTGACGGGCGATGTCCAATTGATGCACGAGGCCTGCTGACCGACATGTCACCAATGACGACGACATTGCAAAACGCGCCCTGCCTGCGCCATATCATCGCTGCCTCCCTGCTGGGCATGACTGCAGCGATATCCTACGCGCAACAGACGACGGTCCCCAATGCAGTCGCGCTCGAGTCCGAAGAACAGGTCGTTAGCCGGTATGCGGTCGAATTGATCGTCTTCGAATACGCAGGCAGCGCCGCGAATACGACGGAAATTTTCGACCCTGAGCCAGCGGCGGAACCGCGGGTTGCCGTGAGGTCTGCGGCACCGCTGCAGGGGGACCTGCCGTTCGCTATCGACATGCCGGCAGCGGGTGAAGCAGGTGCTCCCTTCGAGCCTCAGGTTGATGAAGAACTGGAAGAAATTCCGAGTTACGAGCGGGCCGGTATCGTCATGCTGGATCCCGGGGAATACCAGTTGGATGGCATTTACGAAAAACTGCAGCGACTGGACGCTTACCGGCCGCTACTGCATAGCGGATGGATACAGTCGACGCTGGCGAAGGAAGAATCGAGCCCGCTCAGACTCCGGCGGATCGGCGACCCGCCGCTGCGACTGAACGGCACCGTCACGCTCTATCTTGGCCGTTACCTGCACCTGGCGGTCGATTTGTCGCTCGAACGAAAGGTGGCGCAACGTATGACCGCAACCCGCGGGCGCCTCGGCTATGACGGCGACAAGCGCTCGCGGGCGGCGTCGAATTTCGACCCTCGGTTCATAACGCCATCGACCTTTTATCGCATCCAGGAAGATCGCATCGTGAGAAACAACGAGTTGCGTTATTACGATCACCCGAAATTCGGCGTCCTTGCTAAAATTACACGAATCGAAGAGGCGGCGCCGAACGACATGGACACCACGGATGACCTGCTGCCCGGACCCCTGGACTAGCCGCTGACACTCGACAGAAAATCTTCAGGCGCCGCACCACCCTCACCCGCGACCATGACTTTCGTCGTATAGGACACGGTGACGAATTTCGCCTTGCTCGAGCGTGGATGGTGCAGGCCGAGTTCGCGGACTGCGGCGGTAATTCGTGCCGCGAAATCGTTCACGCTGCTTTCATTCGATGAGTGCGACAACACCACCAGGCAATCGCCTGCACCGGTTTCCAGTCGTGCCGCCACGTCGCTCGCGCGCCTCAGGCAGCGCCGAATGGCCTGCGCTACCCTGCGCAGGCAGGAATCCGATGCGTGCTTGCCGAAGACCTCAAGATACGCGGGGAAATCGTCAAGCGTAAATGCCACCAGTGCAAGACTCGACTCCTCGCGCGCCGCCACAGCCCAGTCGTGAGCCAGCACCTCGCGAAAGGTGGCAGCATTCAGCAGGCCGGTCACCGGATCGTCGCGGGTGAGATCGTGAATCCGCCGTTTGGCTTTCAGGAGCGCCTGCTGGATCTCCGTATCGACCGCCAGGGTTCCTCCCGCGGTACCGCGCCAGTAAGCCGCGTAGTACTGCGCGTCATCGCCCGACGGCTTGAGCGGCTTCAGGACCATGAGATATTCGCGACTGCCGAGTTCGACAGCAATCGTCGTTTCCTGCCCACCGCGGATCGTCTCGCTGATTTCGAGCGCGAGATCCCGGCCGACCATGTCCTCGACCACGTCGGCCAGCGGTTTGTCCACTACCGGCCGGTAATCGGAAATCGAGCCGAAAGCGGTATTGGCCAGCACCACCGGCCAGTCCGGGTGGTCGATCCGTGCGACGAAAACAGGTTCTGCCGATCCCTCGATCAGCTGCTCCAGCACTTCGCGATCTGGCTCCTTCATGCTTCCCTGGCTCCGAAAAACACGCGCAATAACTGCATTGCCTGCATTTTCGCGGTCATCGTACCCGCTTCAAGGTCCGCATGTATCGATTTCTTACCGCGCCCGGCGGCATAGTTGACCACCAGCGACAGGCAGGCATAGTCCATGCCCAGTTCCCTCGCCAGCCCGGCCTCGGGCATCGCGGTCATGCCGACGTAATCGGCGCCGTCTCTTTGCAGCCGGTCCACCTCCGCCGCCGTCTCCAGCCGAGGTCCTTGCGTGACCGCGTAGACGCCGCCGGCGTTGACGCTGATCCCTGCCCGGCCTGCGGCCTCGAGAAGCGCCTGGCGCAGCGGCTCGGAAAACGGCGCCGTGAAATCGACATGCTCGATGCTTTGCCGGCCTTCGTAGATACTGCCCTGCCTGCCCCAGGTGTAATCGATGAGCTGATCGGGCACGGCAAGCTGGCCCGGGTGAATGTCGCGGGCAATGACGCCCACGGTGTTCATCGCAATCACGCTGTCGACGCCGAGTTGCTGCAGCGCCATCATGTTGGCACGGTAATTAATTGCATGCGGCGGTATCAGCAGCTCATCGCCATGTCGGGGCAACAGGTGGACCGTATGCTCTGCGTAGCGCAGTTGCCTGACCGGACCTGACGGCTCACCGAATTCGGTCGGAATCACGGTACCCTCGGCATCGCTGCCGAAGGAGCGAAAGCCGCTACCGGCGATGATGGCATACTGTTGAGCGGCGCCTGACACTGAATTCAGGCGTCCAGCTGCAGCACCGGAATATCGAGACCGCGCTGCAGTCTCTCGGTCGCGGCCTGCCATTTACCGCTCGCCAGGAGCGTCTCGCGAAGGGTGTGACCAGTGCCGTGCAGCCTGGCCAGCCGCACCAGCGACAACGGATTGGAGTATTCACGGAGGGCCGCCACGGTGGCGCTGGCTGCAGCCCGGTCATTACACACGAGTACCATGTCGCAACCGGCGTCGAGCGCGAGCTTCGCCCGGACCGGCATCGAGCCGAATTTTTTGGTCGCTTGCATCGAGAGATCGTCGCAAAAAATGGCGCCGTCGAAACCGAGTTGTGAGCGCAGCTGATTGCCGATCCAGTAAGGCGAAAAACCGGCCGGCATTTCGTCCATTTCCGGATACACGATATGCGCGAGCATGACGCCCGCCAGTTGCCGGTTGGCGACGAGTTTCTCATAAGGCCGCATGTCTTCGAGCAATTCGCCAAAACTCCTCCGGTCGACCGGCAATTGCTCGTGGGAATCGGCCACGACGGCGCCATGCCCGGGGAAATGCTTGGCGACGGCGGCCATGCCGCCATCGCGAAGGCCCCTGCAATAAGCGCTCGCAAGGTCGGCAACGATGCCGGGGCTGCGGTGAAAGGCGCGATCACCGATGATTTCGCTGATGCCCCAGTCGATATCCACGCACGGCGTAAATGCGAGATCGACATCCATTGCGCGCAGCTCGGATGCGGCAACCCAGCCCGTCGTCCGGGCCAGTGACAGTGCGGCATCTTTGTCCGAGTCGTACTGCTGGCCAATGCGGCGCATGGGTGGGAGTGCCGTGAAGCCGTCGCGGAATCGTTGTACCCGGCCGCCTTCGTGATCAGTCGCAATCAGCAGTGGCGGGCTCGTCAATGCGCGGATAGCGGCGACCAGGTCGGCGAGCTGGGCGGGCGATGTGAAATTGCGACTGAACAGGATAACGCCACCTACCGCCGGCTCGTGCAACAGGTCGCAATCCGCCGGCGTCAGGGTCAGACCCTCCAGGTCGAGCATCAGCGGTCCCAAAGCCATCCGGGAAGATTAGTCAATAATAATGTAAATATCTATTTTCACTAGTGTTTATGAAAAACTGCGAGCGCCTCCACGTGACTCGTATGCGGGAACATGTCGATGATGCCGGCAACCTCGAGCGTATAGCCCTTGCCGTGCACGAGAACAGCGGCATCCCTGGCCAGCGTTCCCGGGTGGCAGGAGATGTAGACAATTCGCGGCGCGGCAATGCACTCAATGGCAGCCACGATCTCGCGCGCGCCGCTGCGCGCCGGGTCGAGCAGCACGCGGTCCCAGCCGTCTTGCAGCCAGCTCTCCCTGCCATCGACCGCGGCGAGGTCGGCCCGGCGGAATTCACAGTTGCCAATATCGTTATGCACGGCGTTTTCGCGTGCCCGCTCGACCTGCTGCATTTCACCTTCGACCCCGAGTACATAGCCCGCACGGCGCGCCAGCGGCAGCGAGAAGTTGCCGATACCACAGTAAAGGTCCAGCACACGGTGATCCTCGCGGACATCGAGCAGCGCGATCGCCCGTGACACCATGAGTCGGTTTACAGCGCCGTTCACCTGCACGAAGTCCGTGGCCTGGAAGCGGATTTCGACCTGAAATTCCGGCAACCCGTAACGTAGCGGTGCCTGAGGCGAGTGCCCATCGAGCGGCTCCACGGAGTCCGGTCCGCCACTCTGCAGCAAAACCTGCACATCGTGCTTGCGTGAAAATGCGGCCAATGCCGCGAGATCCGCTTCAGCCGGCGGCTGAAGAACGCGAAAAACGAGTACCGTAAGCTCGTCGGCAACCGCGACCTCGATCTGCGGCAGTCGCTTGCGGATAGCAAGCGTGCCTATCAATTCACTGAGCGGGTCAATGAGCTCCGCAACAGGCTCGGCCAGTACTTCGCAACGGTGCATGTCACACACGTAGGGCGCATGGCGCTCGCGAAACCCGACCAGCACCCTGCCCTTCGCGGCAACGTCTTTGACCGCAAGGCGCGCACGCCGCCGGTAATGCCAGCCGCCTGACGAGACATCGTGCAGCGGTTGCAACCATTCAGCGGGCTCCACCCTGCCAATGCGCTGCAGGTTATCGCGCAGCGTGCGCGCCTTGATCGCGCGCTGGTCTTCGCCGCTCACGTGCTGCAGCGAGCATCCGCCGCAGATGCCGTAAACCGCGCACTCGGGCGTGATGCGCGACGGGGACGGCTCGATGACTTCGAGCAACTCCGCCTCATCGTAGTTGCGCCGCCGCTTGCGCCGCAGGAACCTGACGCTCTCGCCCGCCAGTGCGCCGGCGACGAATACTGTCTTGCCGCTGCTATCTGCAATACCGAAACCGTCCGCGGTAACGGAACTGATCAGCGCCGTTTCCGGCTCGCGTGTTCTCCTCGCCATTGCCGTTCAGTCTTCGCGCCAGGCTTCGAGAAACTTGTGCAGGTGGGGCCGATCCGTTTCGCGAAGCGTCTTGCGGACCAGCTCGAACTCCTTCTCCAGGCTTTTGCCGTCGAGATTGCCGCGCATGAACTCGAAACGCAGGAAGACGAGATAGGTGTTGAGGACATCGGTCTCGCAGTAGTTGCGAATGTCGTCGATGCCGCCGTCCAGCCAGCATTGCCAGACCTTGTCGCCACTCATGCCGAGCTTGCCCGGAAACCCCAGCATAACGGCCATCTGCTCGAGACTGGCCCTGCCGCGCATCTGGTAACCGGCCAAAACGTCCATCAGGTCGAGATGGCGCCAGTGAAAACGATTGAGATAATTGTTGTAGCGGAAAGCGCGGTCGTTATCGCCGAGTTCCCAGTAACGCGGCGCCTGGATGCCCTGCTTCAATGCCCGGTAGTGAAGTACCGGCAGGTCGAAGCCGCTGCCGTTCCAGGGTACCAGTTCGGGCGAATATTTCTCGATGCCTTCGAAGAAACGCCTGATGATTTCCGCCTCGTCCGCATCCCGCTCGCCAAGGCTCCAGACCCTGAAGGTGTCGCCACTGCGAAACGCCACCGAGATTGCGACGACCCGCTGCATGTGCAGCGGCAGAAAATCCGAGCCGCTCTGCTGCTGTCGCATGAAAGTCATGGCGGTGCCGACATCGCCATCCGAAAGGCCCTCGAGCTGCCACATCCTGCGGCCAAACTCGATGTCCGGTATTGTCTCTATATCAAAGGAAAAACAATGCATTACATACTATTCTTAATGTGGTTATTCACTCCAGCCGGCGCGCATCACGACGGCGAACGCCAGCACCAGGCCGGCATCATCGCTGAGGCTCACGTGGCCGTCGCCGATCCCGAGTTCGTCGCAGACAGCCCGTCCCCGCTCTGACCAGATAATCTCCGGGCGCCCCCAGGGGCTGTTGACGACACCCACGTCGCGGATCCAGACACCGTGCCGAAAGCCGGTGCCCATGGCCTTCACCGTGGCCTCCTTGGCCGCGAAGCGCATGGCGAGGAAACGCACCGGCCACTTGTTGCTGTCGAAAAGTTCCCGCTCTTCGTCCATCAACAGACGCGCGACGAAACGTTCTCCAAAGCGATCGTAGGTCTCCTGTACACGCACGAGCTCCACCAGGTCCGTTCCAACGCCGTAGATCATGCCGCTTCAACAGGCTCGCGCTGCGTTCATCAGGCGCTTCATCTCACTGACCGCCGCCGGGATACCATCGAAAACGGCGCGGGCTACGACCGCATGGCCGATGTTCAGCTCCGCAAGTTGCGCAATTGCGGCGATCGGCATGACGTTCTCATAGTGCAGCCCGTGACCGGCATTGACAGCCAGGCCGATTTCCTCGCCGTGGGCGGCCGCTTCGACAACACGGGCGAGTTCGCGTTCCTGTTCTGCACCGGCCGCGTCCGCATAGGCTCCGGTATGGAGTTCCACCACCGCTGCCCCGGCTCTTTTCGCGGCGTCCAGCTGGGCCGCCTCGGGATCGATAAAGAGCGACACGCGGATACCCAGTTCCGCCAGTTCGCTGCAGGCGGCAGCGACTTTTTCCACTTGCCCGGCGACATCGAGCCCGCCTTCCGTGGTCAGCTCCTGCCGTTTCTCCGGAACGAGACAGCAGTCCTGTGGACGCATGCCCGCTGCAAAGCGCAGCATTTCCGGCGTCACCGCCATCTCCAGGTTCATGTGCGTCCGCATTGCCTCCCTGAGCCGGTCGACGTCGTGCTCCTGAATGTGACGGCGGTCTTCCCTGAGGTGCAGCGTAATGCTGTCGGCGCCCGCCGTTTCGGCCAGCAATGCCGCCTTGACCGGGTCCGGGTAATCCGTGCCGCGCGCCTGCCGCAACGTGGCGACGTGATCGACGTTGACACCGAGGTGCAGTTCATTCATCGGCTACTCCCAGTGGTCCGGCAAGACCGCCGGACCATCCATCGGCGGTGCGCCGCATTTCCCGCAGCACTTTGCGACTTTTGAGCTCCCTGCCATCGAGATGCCAGGCAATGACCCCGCGCAACAGCCTGCCGGCGCTAACGAGCGTCGGCAGATCGGAAAACTCCTGTCGCGCGATCGCCCGCAGGACACTGCCGGAAAATATCATTGCGCCCGCGCGCTCCCCAACCGCCACGGGGCCCTGTTCCACGCGATACTCGTAATGCGAGTCCGGACTGAGTGCGTCACCGCTGCCCGTATCATGATCGAGATTGAGCGCGTAGCCAAGCAATGCGAGCATTTCCATTTCAAATCTGCGCAGCACAGCGGCAACTTCTCCAGTCCCGTTGAGATCACCGATGGTCGTTTGATAAACGGCAAAGATCTCGGGTTGCGGATCGTGGCGATGCAGCAACTTCAACAGCAGCTCGTTGGCATAGTAGCCCGACATCAGCGCATCCCCCTCGAGGGA
>Ga0114931_10008941_pt1 | contig 12046 bp, 12 predicted proteins | sample 2SBtaG_FD_89579 | JGI IMG/M metagenome (GOLD analysis project Ga0114931, IMG submission 89579) | Deep subsurface microbial communities from Kolumbo volcano to uncover new lineages of life (NeLLi) - 2SBTROV14_V59a metaG | ecosystem: Environmental > Aquatic > Marine > Volcanic | place: Kolumbo...
ACGCCGGTGACGGACCGGGCGGCCTGTACAGCACGCCCTCCCGCGACTGATACTGCCGGCCGTGAATCCGCCGATCCCGTTCGAGGTCATCCGCGACCCCGCGGAGATGCGTGCGCGCGCCGAAGACTTGCGACGCGACGGACACCGCATCTGCGTGGTCCCGACGATGGGCTATCTGCACGAGGGGCACCTGTCGCTGCTCGACGCCGGGCGCGCGCGCAGCGACGTGCTCATCGTGACCATCTTCGTCAACCCGACCCAGTTCGGGCCGGGCGAGGACCTCGACCGCTATCCGCGCGACGAGCCGGGCGACCTGGCCAAGGCGCGCGAGCACGGCGCCGACCTGGCGTTCTGCCCCGACGTGCCGGCCATGTACCCGCCCGGCTACGACACCTTCGTCGAGCCGGGCACGCTGGCCGAGCCGCTGTGCGGCGCCTCGCGCCCCGGCCACTTTCGCGGCGTCACCACCATCGTCAGCAAGCTGTTCCACGCCACCCTGCCCCACCTGGCGGTGTTCGGGCAGAAGGACTACCAGCAGCTGGCGATCATTCGCCGCATGACCGCCGACCTGGGCTTCGGCATCGAGATCCTGGGCATGCCGATCGTCCGCGAGGCCGACGGCCTGGCGCTGTCGTCGCGCAACAGATACCTGTCGCCGGCCGAGCGCGCCGACGCGCTGGCGCTGTCGCGCGGCCTGGCCGCCGCGCGCGGCGCATTCGCGGCCGGCGAGCGAGACGCCGCCGCGCTGGTCGCCGGCGCCCGGGCGCCGATCGATGCCACGGCGGCGGCGCGCATCGACTACGTCGAGCTTCGCGACGCGGCCACGCTGGCGGAGCTGGACACGGTCGAGCGGCCGGCGGTGCTGGCGATGGCGGTCTTCGTCGGCGCGACCCGCCTCATCGACAACGACGTGCTCACGCCGCCCGGCGAATGAGCTCGATCTTGCCGCGCAGCGGCAACCGGTAGAAGCGGCGCAGCTCCGGCAGCATCTCGGCAATGCGACGGGTTGCGACGAAGCGGCGGCGCAGCGACGCGCTGTAGCGGGCAGCGTTCTCGTTGGCCACCCGGTAGCGTTCGCGCTCGTCGTCGTCGAGATCCGGCTCGTAGACGAACTCGCGGAACAGCCGCTGGTGCAGGCGCGTCGCGGCGGCGCGATCGCCGTCGGCGGTGAGGATGCAGGTAACGTACTTGTCGACTTCGGCCTGGAGCTCGAGCTCGAGCGCCGACACCGACCGGGTCTCGGACGCCGCCCAGGCGACGTAGACGAAGTGGCTCACGCCCTCGATCGCCAGCAGGAAGTCGGCCAGGTTGTGCTCGCCGAGGACGTGGCTGGGATCGTTGCGCTCGAGGTTGTCGATGCTGCGCCGGTCGACGAACAGGCCGATCGACAGCTCGTCGTTCTGCTGATGCACCAGCAGCTGCTCGCGCGGGCTGCGCGCGGTGTTCAGCTGCTGCCGCGACGCCTCGTCGATGAGGAAGTCGTCGACGCGAACGTTGGTGTCGATGCGGTAGAGGGCCTCGAGGCCGCGCTGCAGGCGGTCCAGCATTGGCTCCGGCATCGGCTACGAGTGGTCCGCGTCGTTGGCGCCGGGGACCATCATGCCGAGGGCGCGCAGGCGGCGCTCGATCCACTCGGCCTTGGTATCGAGCCACTTCTTGTACAGCTTGCCGACGTCGCCGCCGTCGAAGCTGACCTGGTGGCTGACCTCGGACAGCACCTCGACGAAGCCGGGGAAGCCGTCGGACAGCTCGTGGTAGACGGCGCGGGCGCCGCGCGACGCCGCCAGGCGGTCGGCCAGCTCGTGGTAGGCGGCCCGGCCCAGGGTCATGTAGAAGTCGGCGCGGATCACCTTGCGGCGCAGCGACTCGGAGAAGAACCCGGACAGGTAGAGGCTGGTGTCGCCGACCTCCTTGAGCACCCGGACCCGCTCGCCCGGCTCGCGGGTGGCCAGCTTGAGCGACAGCGGCTCATCCGGGATCGGCTGCCGCAGGAACTCCTCGAGCAGCATAACCAGGTAGTACTCGGCGTCCTCCGAGGCGCGCACCGCTCTCCGCTCGATCGCCTCCGATACGACCTCATGAAAGAAGGCTTGAACCGACGCGTGTGGTGTAACGCCCATACTCCCGTTATCCGGCACTCCCGCCACATTGCCAAGGAACTGTATGTTTCCGGTGGGTTAACTGGCTGCCGTTCGGGCCTCTGACCCCGGTGGTTCGACGTGGGGCAAACGCAGCTGGCATCCCACACCCCGGGAGTGCCAATCCGGCGGAAAAACTGGGAACGCCGGGCTTGCGCCGGAGCGAATCGGCATTAGGATGCCGCCGTTAGCACTCACCCATGCTGAGTGCCAACAAAATCATTATTGATTTCCGGGATAACGGCAAACCCGAAGGAGACCTAGAGATGAAGCTCAAGCCACTGCAGGACCGTCTGGTGGTCCGGCGCGTAAAGGAAGAGGAGACCACCAAGGGCGGGATCATCATCCCCGACTCGGCCAAGGAGCGGCCGCTCGAGGGTGAGGTTCTGGCCGTGGGTAGCGGCAAGAAGCTCGAGGACGGCACGGTCATTCCTCTCGACGTCAAGGCAGGCGACCGGATCCTGTTCGGCAAGTACGCCGGCACCGAGGTCAAGGTCGACGGCGTCGATCACCTGATTCTTCGTGAGGACGAAGTCCTCGGCGTCGTCGAGTAAAGGAGCCACGACATGGCCGCCAAGGAAATTCTGTTCAAGGAAGAAGCGCGCGCCGAGGTCATGCACGGCGTCAACACCCTGGCCAACGCGGTCAAGGTGACGCTGAGGCCTCGCGGGCGCAACGTCGTCATCGAGAAGAGCTGGGGCGCCCCCACGGTCACCAAGGACGGCGTAACCGTCGCCAAGGAGATCGAGCTCGAGAACAAGTTCGAGAACATGGGCGCACAGATGGTCAAGGAGGTCGCCTCCAAGACCTCTGACAACGCCGGTGACGGCACCACCACCGCCACCGTGCTGGCCCAGGCGATCTTCCGCGAGGGCTCGAAGCTGGTCGCGGCGGGTCACAGCCCGATGGAGCTGAAGCGCGGCATCGAGGCCGCCGTCAGCAAGATCACCGAATTCCTCCACACCCTGTCGGTCGACACCAAGGACCGCAAGGAGATCGCCCAGGTCGGCACCATCAGCGCCAACGGCGACGCCACCATCGGCAACATGATCGCCGAGGCGATGGAGAAGGTCGGCAAGGAGGGCGTGATCACGGTCGAAGAGTCCAAGACGATGCAGAGCGAGCTCGACGTCGTCGAGGGCATGCAGTTCGACCGCGGCTACCTCAGCCCGTACTTCGTCACCGACACCGAGCGGATGGAGGTCGCGCTGGACGACGCCTTCGTGCTGACGCACGAGAAGAAGATCTCCAACATGAAGGACCTGCTGCCGGTGCTCGAGCAGGTGGCCAAGGCCGGCCGCCCGCTGCTGATCATCGCCGAGGACGTCGACGGCGAGGCGCTGGCCACCCTGGTGGTCAACAAGCTGCGCGGCACCCTGCAGGTCTGCGCGGTCAAGGCGCCGGGCTTCGGCGACCGCCGCAAGGAGATGCTCAAGGACATCGCCACCCTGACAGGTGGCAAGGCGGTGACCGAGGATCTGGGCCTCAAGCTCGAGAACCTGACCATCGACGACCTGGGCAGCGCCAAGCGGATCACGGTCGACAAGGACGCCACCACCATCGTCGACGGCGCTGGTGACAAGGGCCAGATCGACGCCCGGGTGAAGCAGATCCGCGTGCAGATCGAGGAGACCACCAGCGACTACGATCGCGAGAAGCTGCAGGAGCGCCTGGCCAAGCTGGTCGGCGGCGTCGCGGTCATCCGCGTCGGCGCGGCTACCGAGGTCGAGATGAAGGAGAAGAAGGCGCGCGTCGAGGATGCCATGCACGCGACCCGCGCGGCCGTCGAGGAGGGCATCGTCCCCGGCGGCGGCGTCGCCCTGCTCCGCTCGCTCAAGGCGATCGAGGACCTGCAGCTCAGCGAGGAGCAGCAGTTCGGCGTCAACATCGTGCGCCGCGCGCTGGAAGAGCCGCTGCGCCAGATCGCCACCAACGGCGGCTGGGACGGCTCGATCATCGTCGAGAAGGTCAAGAACGGCGAGGCCTGCTTCGGCTTCAACGCCGCGACCGGCGAGTACGAGGACCTGCTTGCGTCGGGCGTCATCGACCCGACCAAGGTCGTGCGCACCGCGCTGCAGAACTCGTCGTCGGTGGCGTCGCTGCTGCTGACCACCGAGGCGCTGATCGCCGAGAAGCCGCAGAAGGCCGAGCCGGCCGGCCATGGTCACGACCACGGCGGCGGCATGGGCGGCATGGGCGGCATGGGCGGCATGGGCGGCATGGGCTTCTAGCCCGGCGCTGATTCACCGCAACGGCCCGTCTCCTCGGAGGCGGGCCGTCTTGTTTTCGCCGCTACTGCTGCAGATCGTTGACGCAGTCGAGCTGCTTCTGCGCCGACTCCTTGGTCGCGCTGCCGGTCGCGGAGTCGCAGACGAAGTTGCGCTCGATGCAGGAGTAGGTGGCGAGGTTGGCGTCCGACTTCTGCACCTCGGGATCGTCGACCCGGACGATGTGGTCCAGGCAGCTCTGCTTGGCGCTGGGATCGGTCACGCCGTTGCAGCACGCCTCCTGCTTGCTGACCGCGTGCTCGTACGAGCCTGTGTGGCTCGCGCCGCCGCAGGCCGCGAGCGCCGCGGCGAGCAAGAGCAGGCACACTGTGGCGAAGCGGGATGTGTACGCCGGTTCACAGATGGCTCGAGTCGAGACCTCGGAACGGGCGTAACCAGGCGAAGTAGTAGGGACTATCGCAGTGCTCATACCCGGTCAGTATCGCAAGTCGCGGGCCAGGTCGCCTGGAACAGGGCCTGCAACATGACCGGGCCATGCGCATCGGCAGCATCCTCGTTCCCGCCCTCGGCCTGACCCTCGTCGCCTGCGCGCCTCGCTACCGCACTCAGATCGTCGGCTCCGGCCACGTCCTGGTCGGTGCCAGCGCGGCCGGCAGCGCTCCCGGCGGCGGCGCGGTGGCCCTGAGCGCGACCGGGCTCCACCGGGTGAGGATGTCGGTGCAGCTGCCGCGAGCGCTGCTGGTGCGCTATCAGCTGACCTGCCCGGGCGGCGTGGCGCTGTCGGGCGAGATGGGCGAGACGTTCGACGCCTACCGGCAGCGGCGACTGGCCGAGCTCGAGCGCGAGCGGACGCAGAAGAAGCAGGCGGTCGGCGCGCTGGCCGGCGCCGTGCTCGGTCAGGCCACAGCTGGCGCCGACGTGCAGACGCCGAACGCCGAAGCCCACGTCGAAGCCCACGCCGACGGCCAGGCCGTGGGCGAGGCCGCCGCCGACCAGGCGCTGGCACCGGTGAAGCTCGACCCGCAGGACACGGGCGCTCGCGTGCTGACGCGAACCCTCGACTTCGACGCGACCGAGCCGGGCGCCTGCTCGCTGTCGGTCGTGTCGGCAGCGGATGGTCAGGACCTGACCGGCGTCGCCGGCACCTATGTGGTCAACCAGGTCGTCGACCTGCGGGCCGAGGCGCGCGCCCGCCACTACGCCGCGCGCACCCATGCGATCGAGGTGCGCGGCACAATCAGCGCGGCGCTGGTGGCCAGCGGCGCCGACCCGGAGAAGCGCGCCCGCGAGCGCGAAGCTGCGGAGGCTGCGGCGCGCGCGAAGGCACACGCGGCGGCGCTGGTCCGCGCGGAGGCGGAGGCGGCGCGCAATGCTGAGCGCCAGCGCCGCCAGGCGGCGCGCGACGCCGAGCGGGCGCGGCTCGACGCGGAACGCAACGCGCACCTCCGGGTCGAGGCCGAGGCGAAGCTCGAGATCGAGCAGCAGGATCGGGTCCGGGTCGACGCCGCGCTGTCGGCGCGCGGCCGCATCGTCGCGTGGCTGACCCGCTGCGGCGGCGACCCGAATCTGCGCGCGCGATTGCGCGCCGAGGCCGACGCGCGCCGCGAGGCCGAGCGGCAGCGGCGGCTGCGCATCCGCGCCGAGGCCCAGGCGCAGCGCGAGCAGGTGCGGCGGGAGAAGCTGCGACTTCGCTTCGAGGCACAGGCGCATCGGCGGCAGATTCACGGCCTGTCGCTTGCGGTGCGCGGTCGGCTCAGCGCGCAGCTGATCGGGCTGGGTGCGGATCGGCAGTATCGCGACAAGATGATCGCGGCCGAGATGCGAGAAACGGAGGCGCGCATGCACGCGCAGGCCGACGCGCAGCGGCGCGCGGAGGTCATGCTGGCGAGTGAAACGCAGGTGGCGCTGGAAACGCGCGCCGCGATCGCGTCGAACCTGGTACTGGCCGGCGCGGTCAACCGCCCGCCACCGCCGGCGCCGCCGGTCGAGTCGCGTCCGCCGGTGCCGTTCACCGGCGCCGTCTGGGTCGCTGGCAGCTATCACTGGGACGGCATCGACTGGCGCTGGCAGACCGGGCACTGGACGCAGCCGCCGCGGGCGGGCGCGGTCTGGGTCGCGCCCGCACGGGTCAGCGTCGGCGGCACCGTGGTCATCCGGCCGGGCGCGTGGATCGACGCCGCCTCGGGCGTGCGCGTGAAGGTCGGCACCGGGAAGCGGAAGCACCGGCGCGTCATCATCCGCGACCACCGCAGCAACTGAGCGCGGGCGCGGGCGCGCCAGATTTCCAGCCCGTGTGCAAGACGGGAACGGGCCCCTCACAACGCGTGCGTCATCCCGACGTAGCCAATCTGCCGCCGAAATGACAACGCCTTGGTCGCGAACTCATTGGTGAAGATCGCGTAGCGGGCCTCGATGGTCCACGAGGCCCCCAGATCCCGCGCGAGGTGCACGCTGAGAGCATTCCGATTCTCGTCGTCGATACTGATGAACGTCTGCGACTGGACGTCGCGCGCCAACAGCAGCGGGTCGAGGAACGAGCTGACGATCACCGTGGCGCGGGCAGTGAGAAAGACTTCGGCCCAGGTCTTCGTCGTCACCCCGAGATCGATTCGATGCCGCACCAGCGACTGGCCGAAGCTGTTGGAGTCGACCAGCGACAACTCATACGCCCCCGTCCACACGCGGTCGCCGGTGTACAGCACCTCGGCACGCGCCGTGTGGACCAGATCGATGCGGTCCAGACCGGTCGGGACGATGCACATCGGATCGGGATCCATCCCCTCCGGGCAGTTGCTCGTGAACGCGCGACCAGCGTAGTGACGCCGCCCGACCTCGTAGCCGACGTCGACCTCGATCGACGCAGCATCGAGATCGCGGTCGGGGTCACCACGCCACAGCGCCGTGCGGTAGCGCAAGCCGTAGTGATCGCCGTCCCAGTCGAAGTCGTGGTCCGGCTTGTACGTGAAGTCGCGGTAACCAGCAGTCAGCGTCAGCCGGTGATGCTTGGGCCCCAGCACGGTCGCGCCCAGCTCGCCGGTCGCGATGGCGAAGTTGCGGCCGGCCTCGGCGCCGCTGTTGCTCGACGGGTCCAGATTGAACGAATCGTAGCCGGCGCCGCGCACGCTCAGCATCGCGCTGCGGCCGGGCAAGGTGTGCTGGAAGCGGCCGTCCACCGAGACGATGCCGACGTTCTCGCTCCGGCCGGCGTCGGTCAGGAACAGCTTGCCACCGACCACGCCGGCCAGGCGAAGCTGCCCCCGGCGGCGCACCCGCGCCGCTGTCTGGGCCCGTGCGGCAGCGCGGAGCAGCGGCGCTGCCACCACCTCGGCGTCGGTGCCCTCCGGCAGCTCGAGCCGGTGGATGTTGCTGTCGTACTCGGTGCCGGCCTCCAGCTTGATGCGGCCGTGAACGTCGTGGACGAGGTCGGTGCTGGTGCTGGCGTCGGCGCCATCGTCGCCCTCGGACCCGGCGTCGGCCGGCGCATCCCCGGGCGACTGGGCCCGCGCTCGCGCCCCTGAGAGCAGCGCCGCCGACAGCGCGACGGCAACGGCGGCGAGACGCAGACGGCTCATTGCTTGCGCAGCTTGTGGGCGCGCGCTTCGATCAGCACCCGCGCCTTCTTCAGGCGCGCGAGCCGGGCTTCGACGGCCTGCCGCGTGCGCTGGGTCGCCTTGGCCTTGACCTTGGGATCGCCAGAGGTCTCGGCCCGGCGCAACGCGTCCAGGGTGCCGGTGTCGACCACGTCGGCCAGGACCACGGTCGGATCGCCCTCGCTGCCGAAGCCGCTGCCACTGCCCAGATCCGCGGTGGGACCGGGGTCGGCCGGCGGCAGCGGCTGGGCGCTGTCGCCGTTGAGACCGCCGCCGGCGCCGGTGGTGTTGCTGCGATCACCGGTGCCGATGCGCCCGGTGGTGCGCCGCGGGCGATCGTCGTCGAAGCCGGACAGCTCTTCGGCCCGGCTGGCCTTTTCGCGCAACGCCACCATGCGATCGTACCGCGCCTCGCGCGCCGTCAGCTCGTTGATCTCCTGCTCCAGCTCCTTCTCGGTCTGGGCGATCAGCTGCGCGTGGTAGTCGAGGTCTTCCGGATCGGCCAGCGGATCGAAGGTCTCGGCCGGCAGGATGATCTTGCGCGTGCGCACCAGCGCCGAGCGAGCGCTGCGCAGCCAACCGATCAGCTGTGCGCGCCGCGACGCCGATGGATGGCCGCGGAGCTCGTTGCGAGTGGCGACCAACAGCGCCTTGTTGGCCCGCTCGAGCTGCTGGTCGATGCCGCGGATGCGCGCGTCCAGGCGCGACAGCACGGCCGCCGTCTGCTGCGAGTCGGCCAGCGCCCGCTTGAGCTGCCGGTCGCGCCGCCACGATGCGCGGCGCTGCTTGAGCCGGTCGACCTCGGCCAACTGGGCCTCGTGGGACTTCACCAGCTTGGCCTTCTGGGCGGCCACCGACCGGCGCTCACTCGCGAGCGACCGCACCCGACTGGCGTCGCGGTCCGCCGGGCTCGCGGCCGGGGCCCGCGGCGCCGCCTGGGCCACCCGGGCCGGCCGGGCGGCCGCGGGCGCACCTCCGACCGCCCACAGCTGCAGGCTGGTCGCAAGCGAGATGAGGAAGGTGACGAACACGGCTCCAGGTCAGTGTAAAGCACGCCCCATGCCAGGGCTAAGCCGTTGAAACCTGGTAACCCGGTCTCAGATTTTCGGCGGGTTCCGATGTCGGTCTCACGGCCCGGCCGCGCCCGAGACCGGGTTACGAACGCTCGCCAAATCGCATATCTGCGGCGCCTGGCGGCGTCGCTCATCAGTCGCTGGGCCCAAGCCAACTCCTTCTTCCCGCCCTGCCCTGCTCCCATCAACGCGATTTCGCTTCGCGCCGCAAACCGCTCGCCGCTCTAGCGTCTAGCTGATGCCGTGCTTGTCGAGCTTGTAGTACAGCGCGCTGGTCTTGATCCCCAGCAGCCTCGCGGTCTCCGTCTTCACTCCGCCCGCCTTCTTGAAGGCCTTGAGAATCAACTGCCGCTCGAGGTCGTCCAAGATGTCCGGCAGCGACATCTCCTTGGGCACGTCCAACCGCTCTTCGGCCGTCCCCTGCAGCGACGCGGGCAAGGCGCCGACGCCGATGAGATCCCCTTCGCTGAACACCAGCGCCTGCTCGACCACGTTCTCCAGCTCGCGCACGTTGCCCGGCCAGTTGTAGGCCATCAACCGGCCGAGGGCGTCGTCGGCGATGCCGCGCACGGCCGCGTTCACCCGCGGCCCCAGCTTGTCGACGAAGTGCTGTGCCAGCGCCGGGATGTCGTCGCGTCGCTCGCGTAGCGACGGCAGCTCGATCGGGATGATGTGCAACCGGTAGAACAGGTCCTCGCGGAACGCGCCGTTCTCGACCAGCTTCTGCAGATCTTTGTTGGTCGCCGAGATCACCCGGACGTCGACCTTGATCGTGCTCTCACCGCCGACGCGCTCGAACTCCTGCTCCTGCAGCGCGCGGAGCAGCTTGACCTGCATCGACGGCGGAACGTCACCGATCTCGTCGAGGAACAAGGTCCCACCGTCGGCCAGCTCGAACCGCCCCAGCTTCTGCTTGACCGCTCCGGTGAACGCTCCGCGCTCGTGGCCGAAGAGCTCCGACTCGAGCAGGGTCTCGGTGAGCGCACCGCAGTTGACCTTGATGAACGAGCCGCCTGCGCGCTTCGAGTGCTCGTGGATCGCCCGGGCCACCAGCTCCTTGCCGGTGCCGCTCTCGCCGTAGATGTAGACCGTCGAATCGGTGGCCGCGACCTTCTGCACGGTCTTGAACACGCGGTGCATCTTGTCCGACGCGCCGACCAGATCGGCGAACCGGTTGTTCGGCTCCGACTCGCCCTGCAAATACTCGTTCTGCGCGGCCAGCTTCTTGCGCGCCTTGCGCGCCCCCGCCAGTTCGAGCGCGCTGACTACCTTGAGCCGCACCACCTCGGGTTCGAATGGCTTGGTCAAGACGTCGAACGCGCCCAGCTTCATCGCCTGCACCGCCGCCTCGACGGTGCCGAAGGCGGTGATGATCATCGCCGGGATGTCGGCGTCGAAGTCGCGTACCCGGCGCAGCACCTCGACCCCGTCGATGCCGTCCATCTTGAGGTCGGTGATGACGAAGTCGACGTCGGGGCGCTTGTCCAGCAGGGCCAGCCCCGCCTTTCCGCTGTCGGCCGTGAGCGTCTCGTGCCCCATCTTGCCGATGGTGTGGGCTATGCCCAGTCGGATGGTCTCGTTGTCGTCGATGATGAGGACGGTGCCCATGGCCGGAGCTATTATAGACCCCGCCCATGTCCGACCAGGATGACCAGAACGACGCACCACCCTCCCGGACCGAGCTCGAGCACGCGATCCGGCACCTGTCGGTGACGCTCGAAGACGCCCGGGATCTGGTGCTCCAGCTAGCGGCCCAGGTAGTGGCCCTGCAAGAGCAGCTGGCCGACCGCGGCGTCATCGACGCCGACGCCGTGAGCGATGCCATCCCCGCGCTGGTCGACGGGATCCGGCTGGTGGACGCCCGCTCGGGGCGCCTGCGCCTGGAGCTGGCCGACGGATTCCCCGACAAGTACACGACCGTCAGCCCCGACATCCCTTGCCTCGAGCTGCTGCCGCTGTGCAGGGCCCGCTGCTGCACCTTCTACTTCTGCCTGTCCAGCCAGGATCTCGAGGAAGGCGTGGTGCGCTGGGACCTGGGCCAGCCGTACCGCAACCGCCGCCACGCCGGCGGTGCCTGCACGCACCTGGATACAGAAAGCTACGCCTGCGAAGTCTACGAGCACCGCCCTGCCCCCTGCCGCGCCTTCGACTGCCGCGGCGACTCGCGCATCTGGACCGACTTCGAGCGCCGCATCCCCGCGCCGCTGACCGACGACACCGAGGTCGACGAGCCGATGACCCCGGAAATTGCTGCGCGCGCCGCCGCTGAAGCGCGCGGCGAGCTCAAGGAGTGGCGCGCTGCGCTGACGGTCGAGGAGCTGGTCCTCAAGCGCCACCGCGACGACTAGGCCAGCGCGCTACAATGCGGCGATGCAGCGCCACACCTTCTGCTCGTTCTGCGGCGTCCGATTCGACGCTGACGCCGGATGGCCACGCGCGTGTAGGAGCTGCGACAACGTCACCTATCGCAACCCCACGCCGGTTGCGGTCGCGCTGCAGCCGGTCGACTCCGGGTTGCTCACCGTGCGGCGAGGCATCGAGCCGCGCCGCGGAATGCTGGCGTTGCCCGGCGGCTATATCGACTACGGCGAAAGCTGGCGGCACGCGGCGGCGCGCGAGCTGATGGAGGAGACCGGCGTCAACACCGACGCCGGCGCCATCGGCCTGTTCGACGTGTGCAGCGCCCCCGACGGGACGCTGCTGGTCTTCGGCCTGGCGCCGCCGGCACCGCGCAGCGCCATCCCCGAACACCCGCCCGGCGACGAGAGCCTCGAGCTGGTCGTCATCGACGCGCCGGTCGAGCTCGCTTTTCCCCTGCACGGCGAGGTCGTCGCGGCCTTCTTCTCGCGCCGCTAGTCGGCGGCCCACGAGTCGCCGGGATCGGCGGCGCCGGACACCGGTGCCGGCGGGCCGTCGCTGCCGGCAGTCGACGACGGCGCGCGACCGTCGGGCGCGTCCTCCTCGGCAGGAGGATCAGCGGGCGGCGCCGCGGGCCCTTTGGATCTCCACCACCGGGG
>Ga0114931_10008942_pt1 | contig 12046 bp, 8 predicted proteins | sample 2SBtaG_FD_89579 | JGI IMG/M metagenome (GOLD analysis project Ga0114931, IMG submission 89579) | Deep subsurface microbial communities from Kolumbo volcano to uncover new lineages of life (NeLLi) - 2SBTROV14_V59a metaG | ecosystem: Environmental > Aquatic > Marine > Volcanic | place: Kolumbo...
AACCTGGGGTCCCTGGATGACAGATAGGGTAGCCGAGGCAGAATCGACACAACCGAATTGTGAGAATGCCTTTAACTGCACGGGAAAGTCTCCCGTCTGGCCATATGTATGCGATGGGTTTCTGTCGCTGGAGGTATTTCCATCACCAAAGGTCCATTCCCAAGACACAACTGATGCATTGAGTACGGACGACTGATCCGTAAACTGAATTGGTGAACTGGAGCAGGGTAGATCGTTAACAAAGCTGACCAGGGGAAGGGCATGATTGAATACCGTATCAACCATTATGGATGAACAACCGAGGGAATTTGAAACGGTCAACGAAACCTCAAAATTCCCTGGATTTATATACGTGTGAGTCGGATTTTGACTTGTTGAGTTGGAGCTATCACCAAAATCCCAGTTCCAGGTTGTGATGTTGCTGCCGGTGGTAAGATCGGTGAAAGTGGTTGTTTGGGTATTGCAGACATTATCGAAAGAGAAGTTAGAAGCAGGCGCTTCTTCAATGAAAATCACTTGCTGCGTAACGTTTGAACAACCAGTAAGTGAAGAAGTAAGACTTATGGTTTTATTACCAGGTGTTGTGAAAGTAAATGAAGGGTCTTTCAAGTTCGAAGTTCCTTCCCCATTAAAGTTCCACGTCCATGACACAGCAGGTCCGGACTCACCGGTAGTAGTGTTGGTAAATGAGATTGCTGTGTTTTTACATAAGGTTCCAGATGGTGTACTGAATCCAGGGATGGGGTCATTATATACCTGGACCGAGTCGATTAGAAGGTTAGTACATCCATTGGCATCGGTAGTTGTAAGTCGAACCTGGTAAGCACCGGCAGCGGCATAGGAATAGGTGGAGGTTTGTTGGGAAGAGGTACCGGAACCATCGCCAAAATCCAAGTTCCAGCCGGTAATATTGCCTGATACCTGCTGACCACTGAAATTGACAGGGCTGGAAAGGCAGTTACCTGTTATTTGAGATGTCATTTGGGGAGCCTGTGATGAGGAGATAGTGATGGGATGGGAATCCTGTATAATGGTGCCATCCGAACTCTCAACCTGCAATTCAACCTGATAGGAGCCTGCTTGTGTGAATGTGGCAGTTAGCATCGTAGAATCCATCACATAGGGAGTGGTTGCTGAACAAGTTTGTTCAAATTTGATGCTGTAGATGAATTTATTATTCCCAATAGAATAACCATAAACATAGCCCTGCAAAGCGATTAGATCAAATGCAGACGAATTCGGCAATAAACCAAAGTTGGTTAGATCTTCTGCTACTACATTCGTATTTGATATATCAGATCCAAGGTCAATCCGATAAATATTGCCAATTGTCGAACTTGCAATTATATAAAAGCGGGCATTGTCATATAATATGATTGGCGTTGTTATTCCAGTTAATGTTACCCCAGAGTTAGATAAGGTTGACTGCGAAGGGGCCATGCTCAGGTCTGTAAAGAACAATTGATGCACCTGATTGGTATTCGTAGATACCAGAAAACCATACCAACCATTGCACCTTTTACTAAATGATAATCCTCTTGGAGATGAGAAACCCGTTAGGTTTAAGGCTGAAATAGTAGGAGTGTTCGCGAGAGAAGTTCCGAATGTAATCCTTACCAAATCATTCCCACCACGATTTACTAAAAATGATGTCCAGGTACCATTATCATTTAAAAGTTGAATACTGGAACCAAATGACAGGTTGATTGAAGAATCAATTGTAATCTTATCAGGAGTTGGGTTATTAATAACCTTATCACCAAAATTTAATCTTATAATGCTCGATTCAGCGAAATTGATTATCAGGCCATACCAAATGCCATTTTCGAAACCAAAAGCAATTGATTCTGGAGAGTTCAGTAAATTCCCTGGATTGCCCAGATCATTGATTATGGGTGTTGGATTTTGCAAATCAGCACCAAAATCCAGACGAAAAAGTTTGTTGTTCGTTCCTGAAGTTACAAAACCGTACCAGTTGGACTGGTCTTTTATCAATCTTAATCCAACTACCCCATCCCATCCCAGTTCACGAAATAATAGAGTAGCTGCAGGTGTAGAATCCAGATCGTTGCCACAAAGATCCCAGGAAAATGAACTTCCAGATATTGTACTTGTAAGCGCCAGAGATTCATTTATACAACCGCTGGAAGCCATTGAAAAATTGCCCGTCGGACATTGAGACAAAGCCATTGTTCTGCTCAACAAGAAGATCAAATAAAATATGGAAAGTCTGCCCATAATCGAGATCATTGAATATTACACAAGTATATCCTGGTAGATATTCTTTAGTAACTCTAGTGATTTATTTTTATCAAAGCGTGTTTTAGCCAAATCCAGGGCCTTCTCAGACATTTCTTTTCGTCGCCCCGGAGATTCTGCAAGAAATATCATGGCTTTAGACATTTCATCAATGTTCTTTTTACCTACAAGAAGACCTGACACGCCATGTTCAATCATTTCTTCTGGTCCTCCGCAACGGGTAGCAATCAGAGGAACACCTGCAAAAATGGCCTCAAGGCAGGTAAATGAAAAAGACTCTGATTCAGAAAAATTCAAAGATACATCTGCTGTTTCAAGGACTGATTGTACATTTTGTAAATAAGTATGAAAACTGATTTTACCTTCAAGCTTCAACTCAGAAACCATGTTTTGCAAAGATTCCTTATAATGTTCATTTTTTTTGATCTTAAAGGTACTTCCATAGAATTCTATCGTCATGGAAGGGATCTCCTTATGTGCTTTTCCAAAAGCTTTTATAGCTAAATCCTGCCCTTTGCCCTTTGTATAATTACCGACAAACACAAATTTGACATGTCTTGAATTTTTGTCTTTTGACCTTGGATTACCTAAATCTGTCAAAAAATCATAGATCAGTACCTTTTGTTGTAGGGATATCTGAGAATAAACAGCCTTAGAAACGCAAATAAGATTGTTGGCCACCCATTTATGTGCCAACAACCATATGCGTATTAATAAATTTGGCATACTTGAAGGAATAAGGCGGGCATGCGTAACCAGGGGTGTACGGGAAAAGTAAGACGCGCATACGGCTGACATATTATAGAGATCGTTGCTGTGGACCAATCCTACTGATTCCTCTCTGATAATACGAACTATTGCAATGCTATTGAACACCAAGGCAGGTAAATAAGTTAGAATTTTCCCTATATCTTTTCCCAATTCGACAAAATACAATTCATGGTATTTGAAGTTATGTTTTTTTAGTTGTTTACCTGTTGAGCTTCCTTTTGGTATAATATATATAAACCTGAATGAGCCGGATAGCGACAATCCATAGGAAAGGGCAGCCTTAAAAGCTCCCGTGACTCCATAGGAATTGTCGATAATAGCAATAGTTTTCATCTCTATCAACCTATTTTTTTTAACCAAAAAGAACCACCTCCAGGAGTACTATTAGCTAGTATAGGGAACGTTGTCTGCAGCACATCAGGATGCTGTCGACTTAGATATTGTGAAGCAAATAAGACTTCAAAATCCTGATTATATGCCAAAAAAGCATGTAGAAGCTCTTGTTCATTCCAATTCCTGTAGTCTTTTATATACCACTTAATGGGATATGGATAAGGCAGAAAAATGTCATGGAAATGGATATTGACGCCAATGGCAAGCTGCGGTAATATTTTTAGTATCTCATGTGGAACATCCCCAAATGGTTTTATAATATGACTGGAGTCGATAAACACAATATCTCCACACTTCAGTTCAGTGAACAGTTTCAGAGGCAGATCTTCAACTTTACTACGAATAACTTGTACAGGTAATGTCTCTAACCAACTAGCTTCAAAAGGTTCTATGCAGGTCAAGATTCGACTATAATGGTCCTGTAGCTCTTGAGTTTTCGAGAGGGCCTCTATCATGATTTGTGTTGATACTCCACTTCCAATTTCAATTATTTTATTGGGCTTAAATTTTCTTATAAATGAAAATAAAAAAGTTGCATCCACATTGGAAAACGAGGGATTGTCTACATAAGTACCGGTACCGTATTGACAAATACCTTTTAAACAGGAAAGCTCCTCGCTCACATATTTTAATTGGTCTAACAAGTTCATCTGCTCATCGCATCGCAGGTCAAAAAGGACATCATTTGAAGCTGCTGGATATGCCTTTTCTATAAGAGGAATATCCAGGTAAGCTTCATAATAATGATTTACTAGAGGCTGTACTCCCAACAGGATCAGAATTTTTTTAGTTAAAGGCAAAGATGAAATTGTCCAGAATTTTATTACCCTGAACCAAACAGCTGCTAATATGGTAAATGGGCTCATGACTATGTCAAAAACTTTTTTTATTGGTGACATAAGAACAATTATTTTTTTTATCATCGTCGAGAGATTATATCTAACCATTTATGGAGTATTCGATCACGACCGAATTCCTGCACACGTTCATAAGCCATGTTGGTTTTATGCTCTAAGAGCCCAGGGTCTAGTTGAAGTATTTTCGACAAAGTGTTGACCCAACGATTTTCTGTCTCTTTGTTGAGATAATGAATCCTTGGCATAATCCATCCATAAGGAGTTTCAAGGGCTTTTTTAATAACAGAACTAGTGTTTTGCACTTTAAAAATCTCTTTAGGTCCTGTAGGACAATCTGTTGAAATTACAGGAATTTTGCAGATCATAGCTTCTACCAGGGAATTGGGAAATCCTTCCCATGATGAACAGTTTACGAATAGTGATGAATGTTTGAGATAAGGAAATGGATTATCCTGAAAATTCAGAAAGTATACATCGCCAGTCTCCAAATGTTCTTCAGTACTGCGGATTTCTGTTGGCTTAAGCCCCAGGTCATGGCATTTTGTAATAAGCGTTTCTAACAGATCACCTTCCCCAACGATTATAAGGTTGATATTTAATTCTTTTTTCAACCTGGAGAAGATACCAAGAAATTGAGAATACTCCTTCTGAGGATGAAGGCGGCCCATGAGCATAATTGTTTTTTTCGAAAAAATGGGAAGAATATAAGAAGGAAGAGGTATTTGGGACCTTTCCACAATATTCTGAATATCATAAAAGTTAACAATTGTTTTAAGGAGTGCCGGGGGGATGTGAAAATAATGGATGAGTTCCAGCCTAAGTTCTTCGGATACACTTATGATGATGTCGGCACGTGGATATAAAAGAGGAATTAACACTTTTTTTCTTATCATTCCGTTCAGACCCTTAATGAGACGATCATATTTTTTTGAGCCACGGACACTTATGACGGATCTGGATTCTCCCTTGCTTAAGATATTTAGATAGTTGGCACCTTCAAGAAAGCTGATGCAAACATTGACTGAATAATCTTTTTTAATTCGGAGTAGTTCCCTTCTTCTTCTATACCAGCAGTGGACTTTTTGTAAGAAGGTTGATCCACTGGGAACACCTAAATGGATGATCTGACTAACTGTTTCATAACTTGAGTAACTTTCGTCAAATGTACAGATCATGGTCTTGGCGTGTCCGGATAGGCTATTGGATATCGATAAAATCGATTTTTCAGCGCCTCCATTCCCCAAGTCAGGTATTAAAAATAGTACTACAGGTTTTTCGATTATTGCCATATCAGACAAAACAGTGTTATTCTTGCTCAAACATATCGTCTAATCATTTGCAAACAAACCTATTCGTTGTCATTGCGGTCTAATTATTTCTATGATGAAATTCAATAAATGGAATATCGCAAAATTGCAGTTTTTGAAAAAAATATTTCCGAAAGGTCTATTTATGACTATCAGGGATTCAGAGATAGATCATGTAAAGTTCTGGTTTGATAAAAACACAGATAATGGATTTATTCTGGGCTTCTATGAAACATCATTGAGAGATATCATTAATACACATCTTAAAGAAGGGAATTGCTTTTTTGATCTAGGAGCTCACTGGGGGTATTTCACTCTGATTGCAGCAAAGAAAGTGGGCTATAAGGGAAAAGTGTGCTCTTTTGAACCCATGCCTATGAACTTTAATCGATTGCAGACAAATGTTAATAAGAATCATCTTCAACAGGTGGAATTGTTTGAGCTGGCTATATCTAACAAAAATGGTTCTGTTCATTTTTCGAATAGTAGTGATAGTTTCGCCAACACTTACCTGGGTACAAACAAATCTGATAGCCTAGAAGTAAAAACAAAGTCACTGGACTATCTAGTATTTAATGAATCGCTGCCAAACCCTGATTTTATTAAAATAGATGTAGAAGGGGCTGAATTGGATGTTCTTTTAGGATCGACACAGATCTTACAAACTCATCGACCACTGCTGCATCTTTCAACACATGAAATTCATCGCGATGGTGTAGATGAAAAATGTGTCAGATTATTGAAAGAGAACGGATATAATGTTCAACTCATTGCTTCCAAAATGGAAGGTTTAATCAAGGATTATTTCTGTAAGCCTTTATCTGGTAAAGTCTAAGAATAGAATCTGCATACAGCATCAATAATATATTTCTGATCTTCCAAACTCAGTTCATAATACATTGGAAGACGTATCAAGCAACGCTCATATTTTAACGCATTAGGAAATTTATCGTCAAGGTTGGTTTTTTCAGAGAGATGCTCTAGTGCAAATGGACTATGATGCAGGCACAAGTAATGAAATACAGCTAGGATCCCTTGTTGTTTCAGAAATGACAACAAGTCCTGGCGCTCCTGGAAATTATTACAAACCAGATAAAATATATGAGCGTTGTTGGTAGCAAATTCGGGTATTTTAGGGAGAGAAATATGATTTTTTTCCTCAAGTGAAATTAAGCCATCAAAATACCGCTTATAAAGTTTTTTTCTTTTAGCCTGAATATCATGCAGGAACTCGAGTTGTGCGAAAAGAAAAGCAGATGTGATTTCCGAGGGTAAATAAGACGAACCCAGATCATACCATTCATATTTTTTCGTTTCTCCCCTTGAAAAAGAGGCTCTATTGGTACCCTTCTCCCATATGATCTCTGCTCTAGTTGCAAGATGTTTATCATTTACAACGAGCAAGCCCCCTTCACCTGAAATAATATTTTTTGTTTCATGAAAAGAAAAGGCTGCAAGATGACCTAAGCCTCCCAGCGGTTTTCCTTTATAATATGAATCGATACCTTGAGCATTGTCCTCAATAACGATTAGTTTTTTATCATTTGCTAACGCGAGTATCGGATCCATATCTACTGCAATACCGGCATAGTGGATCACTACCACAGCTTTGGTTTTAGACGTTATAAGTTTTTTAATCGTATGTATTCCAACATTTGGATGATCTTTTAGAGAATCACAAAATCGTATTGTAGCTCCACGTAAGGCGAAGGCATTTGCCGTTGACACAAAGGCATAGGTAGGTATAATCACTTCATCTCCAGGGCCAATGTCGGCCAACAATGCCGACATCTCTAAGGCATCTGTGCCAGACGTGGTTAACAGACAGCTACTAAAACCATAGTAATTTTTGAAAAATTCATGGCATTTCGAGGTGTATATCCCATTCCCTGATATCTTACCCGATTCCAAGGCATTTTTCATATATGAAAATTCGTTGCCTGCTAAATAGGGCTTATTAAATGGTATTCGCATCCTTGAATTTGATTCTTAACCGATCTAAAGGTAAAATATCGCTGGACCCTGAATTTGATCGAGCATCTGTGATTTTCAACAATCCTGTCCCACAGACAACGACTGGACTTCCATCTTCCAGTCGGATTACTTTTCCAACATCTCGTTGGACGAGATTAATATCCGGTTTTGTCTGAGCATCTAATATTCGTATCAGATTGCCATCAAAAAAAGTCGCAGCGCCTTTGTAAGGTGACCCGACGGCATCAATAAATCGTTTAATATAGTCTGATGAATTATGCCAGTCAATCAAATAATCTTCTTCATCTCGCCATACACAATAAGTAGCTTGATCTTGCTTCTGGCTGCGTCGAGGGAGCGGCTCGGCCTTCAGAATCAATTCACAAATGTCCAGAGCAAGTCGTACATAAAGAGTTGAAATTTGGTTAACTATATCCTTGATCTTCACAGGATAGGAAACATCCATTTTTTTCTGAAAAATGATGTCTCCTTCATCAAAAAACTCATTTGCAACGAAGGCAGTGACTCCGACATGGGGTTCCTTATTGATTAGTTGAGCAACCAGCGGTGCAAATCCACGATAAGAAGGGAGTAATGAATCATGTAGAACAATTAGGCAATTTGTCTTTGGATCAAGGAGCCATCTCCATGAGATAGCCAAGCTGAATTCAGCATCGCTTTCAGGAGCATTTTTTCTTAAATAAAAATCAATTTTACCATTTTGACAAAGCTTGATGATTTCACCTGAATAATCATTGTCTACGGATTGGTCTTTACCAACAACCACTGATTCAATGAGTTGGGCATACCCTTTTGCAATCATGGATTCCAGTACAGCATAACCCTTCAAGGTCATCAGGTAGAGTCTGATTTTTTTGTTTTCTGCCAAGCGTCAATACTCTGTTGTTAGTGATAAAATATTCTTCGCGAATTTACGATTATTAAACATTTTAGATACCATAAATGCATTTTGTCCCATGGCTTTCACTTCTGCTTTGTGGTTAAGACACCAGGCAATGTAGTTGTAAAGTTGATCAACATCCTGATACGGATAAGTGAATCCAGACTTACCATGTTTGACAAAATCAGAGGCACCGCATTGGTCAGATGATATCACCGGAAGGCCACAACATAATGCTTGTTTAATTGTTCGTGGTCCCATATCAATGATAGAGGGACAGATGAATACATCCGATGTTTGATAAAGTTCATGCAGACGAAGTGAATATTCCTTAAAGAGAATGGAGCCATTATTCTGATACTTATCTACGAGCAGTTTCATGCGCTTGCCCAGGTTTCCTACAACAGTCAATTCAGCCATATTTTGTTCAGTTTTCGATAGTTTTTCCCAAGCTACAAGTAAATAGGGAAGTCCTTTTTTTAATGAGTCATCTGTCGTGGCCAGGAATTTGAGTTTCGATGAAGTAGGCTTGTTTTGCTTTGGCCGAAAAATACTGGGGTCAGGGCCGAACTCATCTGTGGGAAATGTTAACTTGTCCCTATATTCCCACTGATTTAATAGAGCTTTGGTGCGTAAGGAAGAAGATAGACTTATCAACTTGTCTATTCTACTCACAGTCCGGTTGTATATAGAAATGCGTTTTTTCGAAGTATAATCTGAGAACTCTTTGATATGAATTTCCGATGCGGCATTTATGACTTTAGAAGAGATTAGATTTAATGGATAGATAGACATTATGCCGACTACTCGCATGTTCAGGGATTTGGCTTTACGAACTAGTCTGGGACAACTAATTCGTAAAAGCAGCAAGGTGTCTGAAGAATCTAGCCTAATACTTTTTTTGGCAAATATGTCAAAGAAGTATTCCATCCAGGTTCTCTCAGTCCAAATATGAAGACCACTGATAATCTTAAAACTGAAATAGGCAATTCTAGAGTAAGGTGATCCACTAAACTGAAATACATCTGATCCTTTGACATTTTGAAGTCCGGTGTAATCCATACAAACAATCTGTCCTAACTGTTGATTTTGGGCAATTTCTTCAACTATTTCGTTGTTAAAACTTGCTCGGTTAATCAAATTTTCATTCTTGGATAAGGGTCCAAAAAAGACAATATTGACTTTACCCGCCATGTCCATTCTTAGATTTTGAAGAATATAGTGACTCGAATAACTTTGCGTATTTTTCTCCACATACATTTATATCAAATCTGCCAGACAACCTTATGGCATTGTGTTCAAATCGTTCCCTCAACTGTTCATCTTCTATGAGCTTCTGCATTGCCTGCTTAAGTTCTTCGACATTGACTTTACCATCTTTTAATCCTATCACGATGCCTGCTTGTAAATGTGCATCCTCAATCATTAGCCTGATCTCTCCTGTATCTGAAGCAATTATAGGCTTGCCGCATTGTAAATATTCAATAATTGTCGTAGGTAGGCTTTCAGAAGGATAATAGGTTGGCAGGAGACCTACATCAAACTTAGAAATCCATTCCTGTGGTTGCGAGGCGTATCCTGTAAAGGTAATCTGTGGACAAGAGCTATACTTTTTTTTGAGTGAGTCCAGGTAATCACTGCTGCCTACCAAAATTAATTGGCAGCTGTCTCCCTTGAGCGAAAGAAAAGCAAGAATAGCTTCTTCCCATCCTTTTTCTTGAATGCCTCTAGCTACCATTCCGAAAGTGAATGCCTTATTCCCTGTACTTTCATCTACAATTGGCTGTTTTGTTAATGGAAATCCATTATAAATCTTACGAATGTTTGTTAAAGGATACCCAAGCTCTCTAAAAAAATGAATTTGGTGATCACTAAGGCAAACTATGAGATCTATATGGCCAATGATAAATTGAAGTTTTTTTGAAAAATCTAAATTTCTATATACCTTCTTACCCCTATTATTAGCTGAATTAAAATTCAGATAGTCACCGTGAACGGTGGTGACATTGCATATATTACTATTCTTACATGAGGTTAGAGCTAAATAGTCAGAATTGAACTGGTGACTATGAATTAGATCAATGCCCTTTTCTTTAAGAATACGCCGTATACGTCGAATCACCAGCACATTTCTCGCGGAAAATGCAATATTGAATCGAAATAAAAGTTCGTCGATCTTATCAAATAACCGATCAGCAAGTAATCGGGTATTTACCAGATGAACCCTGGAAGTAATCATTTGAACCACTGATGCGTCCTTTTTATGGTAAAAAACAGGGAAGAGATAAACTTCATGCTCCTGAGATGCAAGGTAATTTGCCAGATGGATGCAGAACTTTTCAGCTCCTCCTGTTTTCAGAGTCTCAATAATCAGGAGTATTCGCATGAATTTTTCTGTTTAGGATACGCATAATAACGATGATCTTAAGCAGGCTTTCAATTGATTTACCTATCGCCAAAAATATAATCAGAGCAATGATATCGTTAAATGTCCATCCAATCACCAGGGATAACAGGATGATGACTATTGCAACTAGATTGAAGAACAGGAATTGCTTTTCTTGTCTCAAAACCCTATAAAGAGAGCTAATAGGCAATGCTACTAATTCAATAACAACATATAACAATAACCACCGGGCCATTTCGCCTGATACAACCCATTCTTCACCAAGAAAGATTGTAAAAAATTCCTTACTGAAGATGAAAAGTAAAATCGACGGTAGTATGCAAAACATTAGCGTTAGATAAATAATGTTAGTACAAATAGTACGTATTTCGATTAGATTTCTTGAATGAACAAGCTCTGTAGCTTTTTGTAAGAAGACAGTACCGACAGATCTTCCGACAAGGTTAAGAGGAATGAATAACAACATATTCGCCATGGAATAATATCCCACTTCTTTACTACCAAATGCATATAAAATAAAAAAAATCGGTATTTGGGCCGACAGTGTGGCAGTCCATACAGCAGGCAGATTAAATTTTGGGTAATGGATAAATTCCTGTGCGGTCTGTTTTAATGACTTGATGCTTCTTGAACTAAATGCTTTCAGTACACTCCGATAAATGGTGCGTTGGCGCAATAACCAAACAAGGTATAAAAGCTTTCCTCCGATTTCACTTAAGATGAACCCAGTCACTTTTGGCGCTATTAAAATCCCATGAAGTAAGGCGTACCCTTTAGTTCCAACGACAGATAATACTCTTGAGGCAGAATTTGTCAGGAATTTTTTATGTCTTACGCCCATACTAGTAAATACTTGCCCGAATACGTTAAATAAAATCACTAGAGGAAGAACTGGCAACCACGGCCTCAGAGAAACAATATCCATTCGTTTAAGAAATTCAACGGGCAAAACCAACAATACAAAAAACAAGAATATGCTGAAAAAACCAATTATCAGAAGATTTAGCAGAACCATAGAATGGAATTGGGTTCTTGTTTTTGGCAATATAACTGCCTGTTCGTATCCTAACGATGCCAATAACGAGAGGTTAATAGTCAACGTATTGAAAACAGCAAAACTCCCATAAGCTTCTGGACCATAAACACGAGCAATGAAAGGAGTGAATAGAAAACCCAC
>Ga0114931_10008943_pt1 | contig 12045 bp, 11 predicted proteins | sample 2SBtaG_FD_89579 | JGI IMG/M metagenome (GOLD analysis project Ga0114931, IMG submission 89579) | Deep subsurface microbial communities from Kolumbo volcano to uncover new lineages of life (NeLLi) - 2SBTROV14_V59a metaG | ecosystem: Environmental > Aquatic > Marine > Volcanic | place: Kolumbo...
GAGAAATAGATGGTAAAATAGTAAACATTGGAGATAGTTATGAAATTAGATATATTGATAGAAGTACGCCTTCTGGAACGGATGAGAAAATTGTTTTGAAAGGAAAAATTGGATAAATGGTTTGGGTTTAATCAATCGATTTTAATAGAATTAAAAAAATACCATTTATTTTAAAAATTTTAGGCATGAAATAAATGGTAATAAATGGATTAAAAAATAATATCAAATAATTTAATCTAGATTCAAAAAAATAACTTTGATAAATGTATTTAATTTTCTTAAAAGATTTTCAAGACTAATTAACCAAAAAACCAAGTTTAGTTGGGAACAAAATGAAACATGGAAGACCAACCAAGAATGATCAACAAAAGATCAAGCAGATCATTTTAGAATATTATGAGAAAGACATTTCAGGAGCAGTCGCATCAAGGGATTCTGGAATTAACCCCAAAACAATTTCCAAATATTATAAAATTTGGGATGCTCAAAAAGTTGGTAAGGATGAAAAAGATTTTCTGTTGCGCGTTAAAAATACAAAAGAAAAAAGCATCCAATCATTAGAGGAAGACATCATCTCATTAACCCTAGAGATAGATAAAATCAAATTCCTAACGGAAAAGTCATTACAAAATGGAAACATAACAGAATATGAGAAATTAGTAAAATTGAGACTAAAGACAATGAATCATAGAACAAAAATAATATCTGCAAAAATGAATCTTGTCGGAACTCCAACTGCAGATATTTTAATTAATAATGAGGAGATGATAGCGTGACATATAATTTAGTGCGATGGGGAAACTCACATAAAATATTAGCAAGGAATTACTTGAAGAAAAATAGTAAACTAAATTCACTTCCAACGCACATTATGGATTGGATAAAAAGTGCAAGGCCAAAGGTAGAAAATAATGAGAGAGAATTCCTCACATGCCCATTTTGGATTCCAATTTATGAAGATCCTCACAATTATCAGATGGTTATGGGTGGGAGACAAATTTACAAATCAACTGCATGTACTGATTTTATTGCTAATGCGGTAACTACACAACCAGGAATTCAGGTTTGTTATGTGACTTATGACCAAGAGAGTTTATCAACATTTTCAAAGCAAAAATTAAGGATTGGGACATTTTTGGTAAATCCAATACTTTCAAAATACTTGCGTCATCCTGGAAACATCGGAGAGGTTTCACTGAAAAACAACAGTACAATCTATCTAGTCACTGACAACTATCAATATCGCCATTTAGAAGGGAAATCACCCACATTATGCATCATAGATGAAACTCAATACCAGGATATAGAACATTTTGGACGAGTCCATCAGACAATGATGGCAACAAAGGGGAAGGTGAAGATATTTGGAATTGGAGGAGAAGCGGGTAGCGCTTATGAGAAATTGTGGAATGAGACAAATCAGATGGAATGGTTTTATGAGAATCCAGATTGGAGAGAGATGTTACAGTTTGATCATAATGGATTGATAGTTGGTGAATATCTCAAAGAAGTGTTAAGAGGAAGATGGATTCCACAGAATCCAAGTGTAGAATTATTTCAGGGATATCATATTCCACAAACAATACTAGCAACAATACCATTGACAATACAAGATTCAATTGAAAAATACAAAATTCATCCAAGATTTTCAATTGAAGGTCAAAAAAATATTTTGAAAGATTCAGAATTCAAATCACATGTATTGGGAGGATTTTACAACAGTCCACATAGACCAATTACTAAAAAGATGGTGGATAAATGTACAGAACATTACAGGTATTTGTCAATGTTAAATGAAAATGAAGTTAGAAATATAAAAGAAACATTTGGTAAAGAAATAACCATTGCGATGGGGGTTGATTTTGGTTCAGGGTCATCAAGTGTTACTGCAATATCAATAATAATTTTATGGCATAAATCAAATAGAATTCAAATTGTGTTTATTGAGAAGAGACCTCAAGAGAATCAAATAAAACAAGCACAGTACATTACAGAATTATTTAAGAGATATTCTTGTGATATAGGAGTGGGCGATTTAGGTTATGGTGTAAATCAAATAAAAATAATACAAGATGGAGGTCACTCAATAGACACCGGGGAATATTTTGACGGGGTTACAAATGATAAATTTTTTGGATGTCGTAGTATTTCAGACAATACAAAACCAATTCAAATTTTTGATCAAACTACGGATGAACATGGAGATCAGGTTGGTCGCGTTCAAATAGATAAAACATCTAGTATTGAATATTTGGTAGAATGTATGGAAAATGTGGTGTATCATCCTATATTCTCAAGTGAGAAAACAAGAAGTAGAGGAAAGTTAATCATCCCATCAAAGAATGATTATGAAATAGATTTTCTCTTGGAAGATTTTCAGAACATTACGCGAAAAGACCTGCAAGATTTGGAGCGAGTAATTTCAGACCCAAGACAACGTCCAATGAAAGAGTACAATCATCCACCAGATTCAGTAATGTCTTTGATTTATGGAATAGTCGCATTAAAGGTTAAAGAACTAACAAAATGGTACTGGATTAGTGGATAAAAGGAAGATTTTGAGCCTATAAAGTAGATATTGTATGCATACTATACTCATGTTTCTTAATACAAATCCCATTAGAGTTTGATCCATGAAACAAATTGAAACTCTGATAACTAACAGTCAGATTATTACTCTAGGAAAATATCATACCACTCGGAGGGGAGAAATTACTCATGAATGAAGATCCAGTAAAAAGTTTGATTGAAGAATTAGGTGCTCATCTATCACAAAAAGAGCATTCTGATGTTGTACTAAACAATGGGAAAGGAAAGCAGTTTCTCATTGAACCCTCAGAGTTTTCTGAAATAAAATCAATCGATTCACCTAGAAAGATTGCATTTGTTGATGGTGGAGATGGACCTCTTGAAGAGTCACCAAACTTTTTGATTACAATTAATCGGGTGTACTTTTCATTATTCCAAGGTAAGAAAAGAATCAAACCCAAAGCCAATCCTCGTGTTCAGTTCTTTTCCAGTGTTACTTCAAACATTACAACTATTGATGGAAAAAAAGATGTCAGTTACAATACGAGATTGTTCCCACACAGTACAGAAGACAAAAAGTATCTTCCTGATGAATCTGATTTGACTTCAAATACAGAGAGTACCAGTGTGTTACAAGGTGCAAGACTCAATTCTTTGGGTAGACGTTTTGCTGAATGGCAATTAGCAATACATGTTGTTGAATCAGAACTTGAGAAAGGTGACATGATCGTTATGGATGGTTCACTGCAGACTAATTTTAAAAATGAAATAAAGTATGCCAAAAAATTGTATGATTTGGCAATAAATAAGGGAGTAATTGTGTGTGGTCTTGCAAAGACTAGTAGATTAATTACAGAATCAGGCGACCCACTACTTGCAAGAATTGCAGAGATTGCAGAAGATGTTCCACATGAGAAATGGTATGTCAAAGTAGCCGAAGAGATTTCAGCCGATGATAGAGGATTCATGCTTGCTGTAAAGTTTCATGCAAAATCACGATTCGTATTTAGATTTGAGATATTGCGAGAGCAGTTTGAGAGTATGAGTGAGGATGAGTTAAATTCAGTGCTTGGTAGTTTGGTTGAGAATTCCCAGGATGTAGCCATGCTTGGCTATCCCTATGGGGCAATTGATGCAGACAGATTTGCCCAAGTTAGGCGTGATGAACTGAACATGTATCAAGGATTCATCATTTCTGAGAAGATGCGTCATCCTGAATGGAAGAGATTGCAAAAATATAGTGCCAGTCTTGCAGCACATGATGTTCTAAATGGAGTGACCAGTTAATGGACGAATTATCAATTGTAGGTCAAGTAGTTGGCGGAAGTTTCGGAGATGTAGTAATTCGTCAGAAAGCTGGAACTGACTTGGAGATTGGAGACTTGATGGTTTCAGAAGAGAATGGTTCCTTTTTGATTTTACAAGTCTTTGCATTAGAGTATGGTTCTCAAATCCAAGATAAGATGCAGCAGATGATGTCTGGTGTCAATTTAGAGCAAGGAGTAGTTGATGCAAATTTCTATGAACCTGATTTTGTAAATTATGTACTAGCTAGAATCAAACCACTTGCTAGAGTATTCAGAGAGAACGGTGATGTTAAAATTCCAAAATCATTGCCTTCATTTTTTAATAAACTACGATTGATTGGTAAAGATGATCTTTCATTTTTACAAAAAGAAAACGATCAGATCTTTGTAGGACATATTCGTAGTGGAAGTAAAGTTATCAAAGAGGCAGAAGTTTGGCTGCCAGCTGAAGACGTATTTTCTCATCATGTTTTAATTCCTGCAACTACAGGTCGTGGAAAATCAAATTTGGTAAAAACCATTCTATGGCATGTACTTGATACTAACAAAGTTGGGGCATTGGTGTTGGATGCACACGATGAATATTTTGGACGAACCGGAGTTGGACTCAAAGATCATCCACGTGCAAAAGATAACATGGTGTATTACACTCCATCCAATCCTCCAGTGGGTGCAAACAGACTAACAATTAATCTGCAAACAATTAGACCTGAACACTTTGAGGGAATTGTTGATTTTTCAGATCCTCAATTCCAGGCAATTAGAATGGCTCACAGACAACACCGTGAGAATTGGATTCAGGAATTGATGAGAGTAAACGTTACTCCAATGGAGATGGGAGCTGATACCAGACGACAAGGAGATTTTGCTGCAGGCACCATGATGGTGGTTCAGAGGAAATTACGCCTGATTTTGAGCCTAGAAGTTGATGAAGAGCAGGTAATTGTGTCAAGACACGAAGTGTTTGATTCTACAACTAGAGGAATTACCACAGTTGATGATATTGTTAGGGATATCGAGCAGGGTAAAGTCGTGGTGTTGGATACCTCAAGATTAGGTGATGAGGCAGAGTTACTAGTTGGAAATATCATTGCATCAAAGTTGTTGCAAAAATACAAGGATGCAAAAGCCACTGGAGAGTTGGAAAGAAAGCCAGTAGCTACCATAGTAATTGAGGAAGCTCCTCGTGTAATCGGAGAAGATGTATTAACTTCAAGAAATGATAACATCTATTCAACAATTGCCAAAGAAGGACGTAAATTCAAAGTAGGACTAACTGCAATTACACAGTTGAGTAGTGTCATTCCAAAGACCATACTTGCAAACATGAATACAAAGATAATTTTAGGAAATGAGATGAAACAAGAAAGAGAGGCAATCATAGCTTCAGCTTCTCAGGATTTATCTGAAGATGACAAAAACATTGCAAGCTTGGATAAGGGTGAGGCAATCATAACCAGTATATTTGTTCCATTTGCAATGCCAATAAAGATTCCATTGTTTGAGGATATTGTAAAAAATAGAGCAACTGAAGTGAATACAGGCAAGACAAAGGTGTTCTAGAGTGTTATTTGCACATTTATCTGATATTCACCTAGGTTTTCAAAAGAATGAATCTTTGCAAAAGATTGAACAACAAGTCTTTGAGAAAGCAATGGATGAATGTATTTCTCGTAATGTAAATTTTATTTTAATTCCAGGAGATTTGTTTCATGTAAACATTCCAGAGATGCGAGTTCAAAAGTATGCATTTGCAAAGTTTCGTCAAGTGCATGATGCAGGAATCCCAATCTATGTCGTATATGGGAGTCATGATTTTTCTCCAGTATCAAATAGTGTGATTGATTTGTTATCTGAAGTAGGATACATTACCAAAGTTACAAAAGCCACATCAAATGAAAATGATACAATATCTCTAGATTTTTTAATTGATGAAAAAACTGGCGCCAAGATTGCAGGATTGTCTGGCTTGAAGGTGGGAAAGGATAGAGAGTGGTACGAGAAACTAGATAGAGATAGTTTGGAGGCTGAATCAGGCTTTAAGATATTCTTGTTTCATGGTGGAATTTCAGATATGAAGACTGAATCAGGCATGGATGGGGACCATATGCCACTATCTTTGCTGCCTAAAGGATTCTCTTACTATGCAGGAGGTCACATGCACAAATTCAATCATCAGTCATTTGATGGTTATCCAAATGTCGTATACCCTGGAACTCCATTTGCAGGATATCATGCAGATTTGGAGGATAACGCAAATGGACAAAAACGTGGATTTGTTCTAGTAGAGTTTGAAGACACAGTAAAGTCAGTTGATTTTGTAGAGATTCCAAATGTTTCATATGAAATTATTCAAGTGGATGCAAATAATCGCAAAGCTGAATCAATCAATCAAGAATTAATTGAGAAAACAAAAGACATTGATCCTGCACAAAAAGTTGTAATAATCAAAGTCAAAGGAGAACTGACATCAGGTAAAACTGCAGATGTAGATATTTCTGGAATTAGAGATGAACTAAATTCACGCAATGCAATGATGATTAATGTATCAAAGAATGGATTGACATCAAAAGAGTATTCAATTACAGAGGCTAAAGGTGCAAACAAAGAAGAGATTGAAACTAATGTGTTTTCTGAAAACATTGGACAGTTACGTTTTGAGTATCCAGAGTTACTAAATGACGATGGAATTAAACTTGCAAAAAAATTGTTACGTGAATTAGGACAACCAGTATTAGTTAATGAGAAAAAGAATGAATACATTCCAAGAATTCGAGATAATGCTTTAGCGCTTTTAGGATTAGATAAAGATGATTCTTAATAGTATTGTAATTGATAACATTCGAAGTTATGAGCATGAGGAAGTAGAGTTTCCTCGTGGCATCTCTTTGTTTGAAGGGGACATTGGTTCAGGAAAATCAACTATACTGATGAGTATAGAATTTGCACTATTTGGGTTAGGTTCTCAAAAAGCAGAATCACTGTTGGCAAAAAAATCAGATTCTGGAAGTGTGATTTTAGATTTTTCAGTAGATGGAGAAAAATATGAAATTAAACGGACATTGTTGAGAAAAAAGTCTGGCGTAAATCAAGATCCCAAAAATTCCTGGATAAAGATTGATGACCAAAAAGAGCCATTATCACCATCAGAATTGAAACAACGAGTCTTGCAGATATTGAAATTCAACGAGCCTGCAGATCCTAAAGCTGAGAGTAAAATATTCAGATACGCCATATTTACACCTCAGGAAACCATGAAAGAGGTGCTTTCAGACTCTGCAAAGCGTCTTGAGACTATTCGTAAAGCCTTTGGAATTGAGGATTATAGTATTGCAAATTCTAATGCTCGTGAGGTATTATCTGCAATCAAAGGAAAGGTAGGCGTATTTCAAGAGCGATTTAGCAACATTTCAGGATTAGAAAGTGAAATTACAGAATCAAATAGAATTATTTCAGAAACAGAAAAAATAATTTCTCAAAACAAATCTCAAGTTGTCATATTACATAAAGACGAAGATAAAAAAAATAAGCAACTCAAGGATTTACAGGCAAAAATCAATGAGAAGGTAAAACTAGAAACAAACAAGGAAAATATTTCAGAGAAAATAGAACAATCAAAGCAAGACATTGAAAAAATAGAGCAAGATTTTATTCAAATGGAAAAAGATTTGAAAGAAGATAATGATAAATTTGAAGAATTAATGGAGATAAAACATCCTGGAACAACTAAAAGTATTCCAGACATTACATCAGAAATTAAAAAACTCCAAGAGATTAGTAATGAGAAGATAAGAATTGATACAGAAAGAAATTCAATTACTAATGATCTTGCTCAATTAAAGGAGACTCTAGGTGAGAAGATAAATTCAGAAAAACCAGTATTGGAGAAAGCTTTGCAGGATTTGCAACAAGAGAAGAAAGATTTGGAGAAATTCTCTGATGAAATAAAAAAACAGCAAGATAAAATCAAAGAAGAACAAATTCAAAAAACTACACAGAAAAAATCACTAGAGCAAGAAATTGCAAAATTTTCATCACTAGGAAATGCATGTCCCACTTGTAAGCAAGACATTACTGAAGAACATCACCATACACTAGTTGATGAAAAACAAAAATTATCAGATAGTTTAGAGAAGGAAATTAAATCAATAACTGATTCAGTTTTTGAATCAAATTCCAAATCAAAAGAGATTCAAACAAAATTAGATTCCTATGAAGAAGAAATCTCAAAGATTGAAAAGATTCTTCCTGGAATTTCAGAGTATGCCCAAAAAGCTTCAAAACTAAGCCAAATTGAGGCTGATTTTAAAGAGATTTCATCTCAATTCCCAAAAGAGTATGGAAGAAATCCAATTGATTATCTTACAGAGCTTAAAGACTACATTACTCTATATGAGAATGCACAAGTTCAGATGCAGCAAATTGTACAAAGTAGAACCAAAGTTCAAGAAAAAATAGAATCAGAACAAGGAAGAACAGACATTTTGTTATCTTACATTAAAGACAAAGAATCAGAATTAAGAGAAATTGAAACTCAGTTAGGACAATTTGGTGCATTAGATGAAAAAACAGAGTCAATAGAAAAAGAACTTGTTGAGATCAGGGAGAAAATTACAAAAGTATCGGCAATTGTTGCAGCATCTGAAGAAAAAATGAATAATGAAGAAGATAAAATCAAACAAAATGAGCAAAAAATATCTGAATCAAAAAAATGGGAAGAAAAACACAAAAAATTTGTTCAATTCCAAGAATGGTTAGAATTATTTTTTATTCCAACAATATCAAAAATTGAAAAGCAAGTATTGTTGTCAATTTTGCAGAATTTCAATGAAACATACACAAGATGGTATTCTATTTTGGTTGAAGACCATACCAAAGAAAGCAGAATTGATGAGAATTTCACCCCAATTGTAAATCAAGATGGATACGAACAAGAGGTAGGTTATTTGTCAGGAGGGGAAAAAACAAGTATTGCATTGGCATATAGATTGACTTTGAATTCTTTAATGAGAAAAGAGACAGAGTCAATGAAATCTAATTTATTGATTTTAGATGAACCAACTGATGGGTTTTCTAAAAATCAATTAGGAAAGATTAGAGAGTTACTTGATGAGTTAAAATCAGAACAAATCGTACTTGTTTCACATGAGAAAGAACTAGAAACATATGTTGATAATATTTTCCAAATATCAAAAGATAATGGACTATCAAAAATTTCTAGAATAAATTAAAATGAAAAATTACAGAAACTATTAGAATTAAACCACAAGTTTAAATTCATTATAGAAATAATATGAAAGTATGACACTTGAAAATATTTTTCTTCAAACATCAACAGGTACAGCAATTATTGCCGCAATTTTTGTTGCAATTACTTTTTCAGGAAGATATCCACGAACTCTTTTTACCTCACCTAATACCACATCACAGAGAATAATTTTGACTGATTTTCCTCGAAGACGGGCTTTGAGTCCAGAGGCAACTTTGGGTTTCTCCATGATATCAATGACTACACAAGAGTCAAGTGCTATGTTTTGGGTTTGATTCATGGTATAATTTAGGCATGGGAATTATTATATAACATCACAATAGTATGCATACTATAGATACTATATGACTAATCTAGCCACATTTCGAGTACATATTGCCCCATTAGGCTTTGAAGTAGACAGAATTACCATCCCACTCAAACAGACAAAGGCTGACAAATTGTGGTTATTATCACATGATAATCGCTCAACTGATTTATCAGCACCATATTTGGAGAAAATCAAAAAAGAATGCAAGAAACTAGGAGTTGAGGTAAAAATTGCATACAGTGATAGATTGAGTTTATTCAAAGTAATAAAATCAATCAAAGATATTATCGAGCAAGAAAAAAACAATTACATCTATGTCAATGTTGCATCAGGTAGTAAAATTCAAGCAATTGCATGCATGATGGCATGTATGGTGCTAAAACACTGTGATAATCTAAAACCATTTTATGCAGAACCTGAAAAATATGCAGCCTTTGAGGGAAAACAACAATCATTTGGAATCAAAGATACCATTCCACTACCAACATATGAAATTCAAACTCCAAAACCAAAATTACTTGCAGCATTAAAAATTATTTCAGAGCAAAAAAATCAAAAGATGACAAAAAAAGACATGGCAAAGATTGCTGAAGAGCAAGAAATCATTACAATTAATTCTGAGGAAAAAAATCACTCACAAGCAAGATTTGCAAGTCTTGATAAGAACATCATTGCGCCATTAGAAAAAGAATGGAAGTTCATTGAAATTGAAAAGATTGGCAGAAACAGATGGATAAAAATTACTGAGGAAGGTCAAAACGCCGCAGAATTTTTAATTTAATTCAGTTTTCCATTTATTTCTCAATTCTGGCATTTCTTTGTGTAACCATTCATACCACTTTACAAACTCATCTGTTTCTTGTTGAATATAATTTTCAATGTGTTCATAATTTTTTGTTTCATACCAATCAATTAATGGTGAGCCGCTATGAGATTTTCCAGTAAGTTTGTCTAATCCAGAATTTTTGAACTCCCCTTTGTTCATTAAAATTCCAATACTTCTCAAATCAATGAAAGGTCGTGATAAAATAGATATTGGAAACAGGTCATCATATCTTGAAGATTTTTCTAAAAGGAATTTGTGTTCAAATCCTAAATTATAGCCAACAGGAACAAAATCAAATACATATTTGCTGCCAATAGGAGAATCATCCATGAAGCGCCTTAACATCTCTTTTTCGCCTAATTCCCATTCCTTGAGAATAATCAATTCTCCTAATTGCCTGCCTGTGCCACGTTCTAATTCGACATATTGAATAGTGATTATTTTGTGTTGTACCTCATCTAATCCATTAGTTTCAATATCTAGGTAGTATGTTCCCATAGCAATCATTGATGTGAAGATATTTTACTATGATCTAGATTCTCCACTTTTTTTCCATTTCTGACTACATAACCAACAACGTCCGTTTTCTAACTGTCTTTTGCCCCCACAATATGGCATCTTTCAGGCATAAATCAACTAAGAAAATACAAACTTAATGATTATTGAGGAATTTACAGTATTCAAAGTATGCATACTATTGTCATGGATCATAATAATACTAAATCCATACCTAAAACATGCAAAAACAAACAATGTATCCAAGAATCATTCGAGAGTTCGAAAATGAAAGAGATGAAGACCCAATGGTTTATGGAGTAAAATAAAGAGACATACAAAAAAAGAGGCCAAAAAATGAGATACAAAAAATTTTACACAGTAAAAGAATGGAAGAAATTCAAAAAAATCAAAGTCAAAGAGATTGGAGATGTGGAATATTTCTTTGACATTCAAGAAATAATGTGCAAAAAATTCGATATCATACTAATTGATTATACGACAAAAAAAGAAAAAATATTTTCATTTCTTAAAAAAATTAATTTTGAAAATATCAACATAGTAATTGATACACTCAACAAAGATGTGAAGGATTTCAGCAACTCTATGGATAAATTATCAAAAGAGATAGTCAGTTCAGAAATTGTAAACATAGACAAAGATAGAAAAAATTTTGAGAAGTTATGGGAGAAACACGAAGAAAAATCCAAAGTAAAAATTTGGTCTGATTCTCCAAAAATAAATTCCCAAAAAACAAAAGATGAAATTAACTTGGAAAAATTATGGGGATTCAAAAAATGAGTGAATCAAAGCCAACATGTCCTAAGTGCAATAATCAAAATGTTGCATGGATTCTATGGGGATATGTTGGAGATATGCACTCCATTGAAGAACAGTTAGAAAAAGGAGAAATTGTTTTGGGAGGATGTATTGTATCTAGTAACAATCCTAAATGGAAATGCAATGATTGTCATCACAGATGGGGGGTTAGAGATGATGATGAGTGAAGAAAAAAGATGTTGTATTTGTGATCAAAAAAAGAAATTTTCGTTATTGCACACACTATCATACACTTATTGTACGATTACAGGAATAAAACATCTAACACATTATATTTTAAAATAACAACACATTAAAAGAATATTAATTGTAAAAAATTTCAGAATTTTATTTTACAATAACTGTACCAGTCATCCAAGGATGAACCATACAGAAATAATCATATGTTCCTACTGTATCAAATGTAAATTCAAAAGTAGAGCCGGCCATTATTAATCCAGAATCAAACACGCCGGTTACTCCTGCGTCA
>Ga0114931_10008944_pt1 | contig 12044 bp, 9 predicted proteins | sample 2SBtaG_FD_89579 | JGI IMG/M metagenome (GOLD analysis project Ga0114931, IMG submission 89579) | Deep subsurface microbial communities from Kolumbo volcano to uncover new lineages of life (NeLLi) - 2SBTROV14_V59a metaG | ecosystem: Environmental > Aquatic > Marine > Volcanic | place: Kolumbo...
GTCGTCCGGTAGTGGCACGCTGCAGCGTGCCACTACGATATTGTACCCCAATTTATTGAAATGACACGCTCAAAATTTAAGCCGACTTAAGTCGGCTTGGGCTTTTAGCCCGGAAATTCATTTTCGGGTTAAAATTTGCCTGAAAACTGAAACGCACCCGATACAATTCATTTTTGAAATGTGGCAAAACCGCCAAAAATCGGTATAATAAGCCATCTGCCCCCGTAGCTCAGGGGATAGAGCAGAGGTTTCCTAAACCTTGTGTCGCAGGTTCGATTCCTGCCGGGGGTACAGCAGGCCGGTATTGCCCGGCCTGTTTTTTATGACGGATTCGTAAAATGGCAGAAAAATTTGCGATTGGTATAATTTTGGCGTTGGGTGTCGGGTATCTCGGCTTTCGCAAACAGGCATTGACACGTGGCGGCGTCATCGGTGCAGCCCTCATTGGCGGTTCAATATTCGCGTTTGGCGGATGGCAAGCCGGTGTGTTGTTAATTGTATTTTTTCTCTCTTCTTCACTATTGTCATTCTTCCGCAAAAATGAAAAAAGCAAAACTGCCGAAAAGTTTGAAAAAGGCAGTCGCCGCGATTTTTTGCAAACGATGGCAAATGGTGGTGTGGCGACGATTGCCGCGATTATGGCAGGAATTTTCCCCGCGCCGATGTGGTTTGCGGCCTTTTTGGGCGCAATTGCAACCGTTACAGCCGATACCTGGGCGACAGAACTGGGCGTGTTAAGTCGAGAAACGCCGCGTCTAATTACCACCGGTCAGCCCGTTCCACGGGGCACATCCGGGGGGATAACTATTTTTGGAACGTTGGCCGCTGTTGCCGGTGCGATTTTTATCGGCATAACTGCCGGAGTGCTCGGTTTTGGGACGTCGTATGGATTTTCTATTGTGGCAACGGGTATTATCGGTGGCATTGTGGGGGCTCTTGCCGACAGTGTGCTGGGTGCGACACTGCAAGCGAGTTATCGCTGTCCCCGGTGCGGGCAAGAAACCGAGCAACGCTTTCACCACCGTTGCGACAACACCCCCACCCGGCACATTCGGGGTTTAATATGGATGAACAATGATGCTGTCAACGGCATAAGTGCCTTCGTCGGTGCGGCCATCGCCGCCATTTTCACCTTTTTTTAATCTTTTGGACGCATAATAATATTACAGATTCGTTCGGCGTTTTTTGTCATTCCCGAGGAAATCATCCGGAATGACAAAAAAATCTGTGGATTTCCACTTTTGCGGGAATAACATCGCGTAAAATCAAGTGTTTTCCCGTATAATTTCGGATTTTTGCAAAAGGTTCATTAGTTCGTAAAGAATATAATTCCGAAGGCTAAATAAAAAATTATAGGTGATGGGTATGGATAGTTGGGGACAACCGACATTAAAATTTAAAATGGGGATAGTAATGTTGGTGTTGGGGACAGTGTTGCTGGGAACCATCGGCGGGGCTGTTATGGGCGGTATTGCAGGGTATGCACTGGCTCAAAATACAAATGCAGAACCATTGGTGGTAACCAATGCTTCCGTGCCGATGAGTCACAGCGAATTGAAACCGGTGATGCAATCTTCCGGCGATGCAATCACTACCACAACCACACAAACGGTTCCTGAAAATGAAGCATTAATTTCCGCGGTAGAAAAAGTTAATCCTGCTACCGTAACCATTTTGAATCAATCTTTTCAAGGTATTTCGTCCGGTTCGGGGGTGATTGTTGATAAAGCCGGATATGTCGTCACCAACGAGCATGTGGTAGAAAACGCCGAAAAACTGTGGGTAATTTTGGCTCACGGTGGGCGCATCGAAGCGCAATTGGTCGGGGCTTCCGCTGAATTTGATTTGGCGGTCATTAAAATTGACTCCGATTATGTGCCCGCCGTTGCTCAATTTGGCGATTCTGCTGCGCTGCGGTTGGGCGAGCGGGTTGCCGCCATCGGCAGTGCGCTGGGTGGGTTTCGTAACACCGTTACCAGCGGCGTCATCAGCGCGCACAACCGGTCGCTGGGGGGGCAAAACGGATTGCTGCAAACCGATACCCCCATCAATCATGGAAACTCCGGCGGTCCGCTCATCAATTTAAATGGTGAAGTGGTGGGCATCAATGTGATGGTCTTGCGCGGCAGCGGTTTTTCCGGTGATGTGGCAGAAGGGTTGGGGTTTGCCATCCCATCGAACACGGTGGCATCGGTTGTCAAGCAGCTCATCGAAACCGGGCACGCCGAAATGCCGTTTTTGGGGGTGTCGTACAGCGTGCTCAACCCGCAGTTGAGCATGGAATACGGACTGACGATGTCGGACGGGGCATACATCGAAAAGGTATTGGATGGATTCCCCGCACAGCAAGCGGGCCTCCAACCGCACGATGTGATTATCGCCATCAATGGGCGTATGGTTGACGACCAGCATCCGCTGGGACAGCAATTGATGATGTATTCGGTGGGTGAAACGATTGAATTGACCGTGATGCGTGGCGAAAAACAACTTCAAATTCCGGTAACACTGGGAAAACGCCCCTCCAATCAATAACCGAAAATTGAAGGACATCTCATAACAGGCTATAATACAAGCCGGCTTTAATGCCGGCTTGTACTTTTTTGAGAGGAAAACGAACAATATGACAGAATTACCCATTGAAGTCCGCACCGTGAATCTGCTGAAAAAACTCAATATACAAATTGGTATAGCCGAATCGTGTACCGGTGGATTGATGGGACATCGCATTACCGATGTGCCCGGCAGTTCACAGATTTTTCGAGGCGGCGTGATTGCCTATTCTTACGAAGCGAAAGAAACCCTTTTGGACGTAAAACATGAAACGTTGGTAACTTATGGTGCCGTCAGCCCGGAAGTTGCCATTGAAATGGCAGAAGGTGCGCGCCGTATTTTTCACTGTGATTATGCGTTGTCCATTACCGGTATTGCCGGACCCGGTGGCGGTATGCCGGGCAAACCGGTGGGGCTAACCTATATCGGTTTGGCTTTTGAAGGAAAAACCTTGTGGCAGAAACATATCTGGCAGGGCACACGTTCAGAAAAAAAAACACGATCGGTGAACGCAGCGCTGCAATTTTTACTTGAAACGGTTATGGCGCGAGAGGGAAAAAGTGACCAACAGCGAATGGCTTGACGAAACGATATGGGTAGAGGGCGGATTGCGCGGCGAAATGATTGTGCCCCGAAAGGTGGCATGGCGAGAAAAAACGCTCACCGTCATTTCGGTGGGCAGGCAATGGTTACAAGAGGATGCCACACACGTGCTGGTTGAATTGCACGACCGCAGTCGGATGGAACTGACTTTTTCCCACAAAAACGGGTGGCGGATTGTGCGTTATTGGCCGCCATCGCCGCCGGGGGTGTAATTCGGGCTACTTTTTTACTTGCGCGGCTTTTTGTTGTGCCTTTGCCACAAATTTTTCGCCGTTAACGATAAAGCGGGTATGCGTTCCTTTTGCCACCGTTTCGACATCATCACGTGCAGAAACATCAAAAATCAATTTTCGACCGTCAATTGCAGACAGTGTGGCTGTGGCAAAAACAGTCATACCCACCGGCGTCGGCGCTAAATGGTCAAAATTTAAGTTGGTACCCACAGAGGTATCGCCGGTATTCAGTGCCTCATCCAATGCGGCAACCGCCGCCTGCTCGATGAGGCGTGCTAACTCGGGTGTGGAAAAAACGGGCACCAATCCGCTACCAACCGCACTGGCGGTTGTTTCGGGGGTAACTTTTTTTGAAACGGTAGCCGATAATCCAATTTTTAAACTCATAATCTCTCCAATATTATTTGGGACGCCAGTAGAAAATTCGCTCTTCGCTGGACGGACTGATGGCTAAATCGGGGTTGCCGTTTTTGGCGGTTCCTCCCTGCCGAACCGTGACCCACCACCAAAACTCATCTTTTCCAGCTTGTCCGTACCCTGCCTCTAGCGGAACTTTCCACGAGGTTTCTTTGATTAAGCCACTTCCCCAATATCTAGGTTCGTCACCAACAAAATAGCGAATGGTCACATCGTAAAATTCATCTTCTGCCAGCTCACCGACTGGTTCCCACTGCAAAATGATTTCATCAAATTGACCGGAGAAAACCGATTCGGGTTCCGGGGCGATCAACTGCGGGGCTGCGTATTTTAGCGCCGGGGTGGGTTGCGGGGGGGGCGAATGGGTGGGGGCAGGGGTTTTTGCTGTGGGTGCGGCGGTTGCCGTGGCAGAGGGCTGCTGTGCCAGTTGTTGCAGCACTTCGGTTTGTTTTTCTGCCGCAACAGAGGTGTCTTCAATGTTCAGGTTCAGAGCGGCAGAGAAATCTTCCACCGCGGCTTGTAAATTTCCGGCAGATTGGGCGGCTGTTCCCCGTTGCAAATAGGCATTATACAGTGCAATGGCAGCTTGTCCGCGGGCATATCCCGGTTCATTTTTGATGATGGGGGTTAAGGCATTGATGACCGCGTTGGGAGAGGTGCTATTTTTTTGCGCGGCAATGTATTGCTTTGCGCGAGAAACGGCGGTTTTCAAATCTTCCCGTTCCGGGCAGATAGTATTTCCGGCTTCAAAATCTACTTGTGCTGCTTGCACGGTAGCAATATCTCCCGGCGAGGTGGTATGAGATAAACGTTCCTGCCCCCGGTTAAAGTAGGCATCACATAACAATGAACTGACTGTATCGGGTTGAAAAGTGGGTTTGTTGTGCAGGGTAGAGAGCAGGTCAATGGCATCTGTCCAGTTTTTGGCGGCAATGGCATCGATGGCATCGGCCAATTGCTGGCGATTTGCTTCTGTTTCGGCGATTTGCGTTTTTAGCTGTTGGGCTGCGTCATTTTCCGGCGCGATACTCAGCGCTTGGTCAACCAGAACCAACGCAGATGCGGAATCTCCGTTTTGAAACGCTGTTTGGGCTTGAGCCAGCAGTTCGTTGGGAGAGGGTGTGGCTGTCGTTCCGGCTGCGGCGTTGTTTTTTGAGACGGCGAAAACAGCAAATGCCATCAGCAGCACGATAGCCAGCGTTCCTGCAATCCATGGCAAAGGCAGGCGGAATGCGGGTTTGGCGGTTTCCGGTTTTTTGTCGGGGAGTTCGTTTTTGTTGGTATCGGCGGCGGATTCTTCTGCTGTGGGTAATTGTTCTTCCGGGTGATTGAGTGCATGGGTGGCGCGTTTTAACAATGCAGCGCTGTCTTTAAACTGCGCATCTGTGGCGACAATTTCGCTCAATTCGTCGACGGCCTCTTGCCAGCGCGAATTTTCCATGGCGCGGGTGGCGGCGAGATACAGTGCGGTCAGCCGCGCGCGTGTTCCGGCAAATTCCAATTTTTCGGCGGCTTGAGGGTGTTCGGGGTTAAGGTTGAGCACTTGCGAAAGCAAGTTTACGGCTTGCATCCAATTTTCTTCTGCGATGGCGCGGGTTGCTCGCTTGTACAGCCCTTCCACCGAAGTTGGCGGCAAATCCGGAATTGTGGAATCGGTTGTTTCCGGTGAATATGCATGCCCGGCCAAAATTTCGGCGATGGCGAATCGCGCGTCTGTCGGCGTTTGAAAGCGGTCTTCGGGACGTTTGGCGACAAATTTTTTCAGCAGAGCATCAATTGCCGGGGGAATATCTGCTTCCGAGACATCCAGCGTCGGAAATTCGCTGACGATGTGTTTGCTGATGATTGACCATGGGCTTTTTGAATTGAAGGGCACACGCCCGGTCAGCAATTCATACAGCACGATGCCGGTAGAATACAAGTCGGAACGAATATCAACATCTTCGCCCATTGCTTGTTCCGGCGCGATATAATATGGCGAACCAACAAACCCCGATTGGGTTAACGATGGCAGCAGCCGGGCGCGGGCAATGCCAAAATCGAGCACTTTTACTTGCCCGTCATCGGCCAGCATGATGTTTTGCGGTTTGATGTCGCGGTGAACCACGTTGTGGACGGCGGCATTTTCTAGCGCAGCACAAACGTAATCGATGATGTGCAGTGCATCTTGCCAAATCAGCGCGCCCTGCTCGTCAAGTTTTTCGCGCAGATTTTTGCCCTGCACATATTCCATCACCAAAAAATGGATGTCGCGGCTAGATCCGTAATCAAGAATTTTTACAATATGGGGATTGTCCAGCATGCTGGCAAGTTTGGCTTCGCGTTTGAAACGCTGTAAATATGCCAAATCTTCACCATATTGAGCATGCAGCACTTTTACAGCCACCAATCGGTTTTCGTTGATGTCTTCTGCCAGATATACTTTTGCCATACTGCCGCTGCCCAAATCTCGGAGCAGGCGGTAGCGGTTGCTGAGAATCGTACCAATCACAGACGCGCACCCTTTTTGCGAAAATATCGTACCAATTATACTGCACTTTTGCTCCACTGCCAATGACGAGTTAGGGCTATTTTTGCCGCCAGCGCAATCGAGAATCGGTGTTCAGTCGTTGCAGTCGCCAGCGCCAGCCAGCCGGATAGCCGAGCATTTTCGCCACATCGCCGGTAATGCGAATGATCGGAACCCACAGCATGGCTTGAACTTTTTCTGCGGGCGAAAGGGGCTGCCAAACGTGCCCCAAACGACGGTACGCGGTGGCAAACATCCCCACAGCGCCCGTTGCACCCGCCAAAATTGCCCAAATGCGAAATCCGGCAAAAAACAGCCATCCCAAAAATGGTACGCCAATCAAATAGGTGCCATATCGAATGGCATGCCGCTTGCGCCACAAATCGGCTTTGCCGTCGCCGCGGGCATAGCGATAGTATTGCTTGAAAAACGCATTCAGGTTGGTGCGCGGTTTAAAATATGCCACGGCTTCCGGTGCGAAGACAAATTTTTCGGTGTGTGTTTTTAAATTCAGGTCGAAAATCAAATCTTCACAATAATCGAGCCACTCGGGGTAGCCGCCGACCGCTTGCCATACCGATTTTTTAAACGCAACCGAGCGGCTGCTGGGCAAAAAACTATCGGGATTGATATCGTGCAGTTCGGGCAGCACAGTAGCGCCCATCGCAATTTCAAAGACGGTATCGGTATCCGGCATAAAAAAACCGGCGACAACCTGTGGCGGGTTGGGTTGCTCAAATGGGGCGATAAGTTTTGCCAACCACTGCGGCGCAAGGCGCACACCGGCATCGGTGCTGGCGATAACGTCATTTTTCGCGGCGCGGATGGCGATATTCCGCCCTTCACTGATGTTTGCCCCCGGCGAAACGATGATTTGCAGCGGCAGGCGGTCTTGGTAGCGTTCAATCACCGCAACGGTGTTGTCGGTGGAACCGCCATCCACGATGACAATTTCATCGGGGTGGCGGATTTGCGCCGCCAGCGAATCCATCAACTTGCAGATAGACTCGCCCTCGTTTAAAACGGTGGCAATAACAGAAACTTTGGTCATAATGTGGAACTCTCCGGTAGTTGCGTCTTCGTTATGTTCAATGGTATAATTTTCCTACTGACAATCAAAGGAGCTTTGCCTTATGACAAAACGCCAGTGGAGTTTGGTGATTGTACTGCTATTAGTTAACTATATCATCTTTTCGCAATTATTCCAACGAATTATGAATGCCGCACCACCGGTGGTCGAAGTGGCAACCGCCACCCGCGTGCCGACCTTTACACCATCGCCGGTGGTGACTGTCCCGTTGGCAGATTTACCCACGGCTACCCCCATTCCGGTTGACCCCACGGCAACCAACACGCCCGTGCTGATGACCGATGCAGAACGGCAGGCAATGGAAGCGACTCAAACAGCGCAAGCCGCGCCGCCCGCCGAACCGACTGCCACCCCGCCGCCGCAAGACATTCGCCCGCGGGTGACTGCCAGTACCGGCACCGTCAATCTGCGGTCGGGGCCCGGCACAAATTATGACAAAGTTGGGGCATTACCGCAAGGGCAGAGTTTGGATATTGTCGGGCGGAATGAAGATTCATCATGGTGGCAAGTTTCCACGGTCAACGGATTGGCATGGATTGCCGCCAGTGTGACGGTTTCTGAAAACACAGATGCCAGTATCCCCGTGGTTTCGGCGCCACCACCACCCGCCACGCCCACTCCGGCTGCCCCGCCGACCCCCACCCCTGCCCCACAGCCGCAGTATCAATACACGGTCAGCAATTTATTTGCCGCAGACGGCGACAACCCCAATGCCGGTTTGACACGCATTAAAGGTGTGGTCACCGACGCAAACGGAAATGGCATCAATGGTATTTCGTTGCGGGTGAAAGTTGGTTCATTCTGTGCAATTTCTCAGCCCAGCCATGACGACGGCGGTCCCGGGCGATACGATTTTGTGCTCGATGTTCGAGCCAGAGAAGGCACGTGGAACGTCGATGTGGTTGGCCCACTTGATAATTGGGCAAATGCCAACGCCAATAAAGATTTGTGCCGCTCCTTGCCTGCCTTATCCGAGGTAAAACCGGTGGTTACTACCCTCGATAAAAGCATCGTCACACTGGAATGGCGAAAAAATTGGTAATCGGTTAAAAATCGCCGATTCAGCGCGTTATACCGCAAAAATCCCCGAAAAAAGCCATAAAATCGGGGATTTTTGCATTTTTCAGGCACTACATATGGTCAAAAAGACGAAATTTTATGTATAAACACTATATATAGTGGTAGAATCGTTTGTTTCGCGTTTCAATACACAATATATTGGGGAAAACTCCCGCTTCTGTGGAAAACCCCCTGTTTTTTGTGGAAACATTATGGAATCTGTGGATAACTTATTTAGTGGCACAATAGGATTACGGTACTATATATACGGGTGCGTGGTTTATCACCACTCTTTTGCCGATAATCACCGAGAGTGAATGCCGCCCCGTTTCGAGCCCTCCCAAAAAGAAATCTACCTGCCCCCGCACAATCTCCATACTCCCCCAAGCCCGCATCGGATAGCCCGGAACAGCCATGCCCTGCCACACCGGTTGTCCGTCAATGGCAACAGACACCGTGTCATTCGAAAAACCGGCAGATTTTTGCCAGTACAGATTCAAGTGGACGGCATCGCCGGGGTGCAACGGCGCATCGGGATTAGAGGCGTTTCCCAGTTTGTACATATCATATCCCACCAATGGCGGCATATTCACCCGATGCGAGATGTTGAACGCCTCGATTGGCAGTGGCGCCACATTTTTCGCCACGGTAATGGTTGCCAATACCAAAAAATCACGTCCATCCGGCAACAATAGCCGCCGTCCGGTGGCATCGTACAACCCCACCACCAACCGATAGTCGCCCGGCGGTGTACCCGGTTCAATTTGAACCCCGTGCCGGTCGTCAACGGATTCCCCCGGTTTCCACACGGACGTCGGTTTTTGGGGCATGGCATCTCTTTGCCCGGCCAAATGGTTTTCCGCATCCAAAATTTGCACAAATACCGTGTAATTTTTTTGTGGCGATTGAATGGCATGCCAGCGCAACCCCACTTGCAGAATGTCACCCGGTGTCAGCGGCGAGCGCGGCAGTTGATAGCCCGTCAATTCGATGGCATCGCCGAATTGCGCCGATACCGACGCTGATTGCAGCGATTGAGTCTCGGTGGCAAATTGCACCAGCCTCACATTGCCGAACCAAACATCGCTGGCTTTAAAGGTATGTTCGTTTAACCAGCCTTCCACAATGCCGCCGGGGTCAGCTTCTTCCGTCGCCCAAAAAACACCGAATATCCGGCGGCTCTCTTTGGCGATACTTTCCAGCGCCGCAATGGTTTCATCGGGGTTAATCGGGCGTTGATGCGGCAATGGCTCTACCCGTGCGTGGCGTTCATCGGGATGGTAATAGTAGCCGAACACCTCTTGCTGGCCGGGGGCATCCAAAATAACCGTGTCGTCTGCCGTACCGAGCGCGCGGATATATGCCGCAATCCCGCGATAGTTGTCGCGCTGGTATGCCGAGTTGAAATACATTGCTTGCAGCGATTGTACAGAAGGAAGCAGCAGGATAATGAATAATGAATAATGGATAATGGATAATGTGTTGTGTGTGAGACGTGAAACATGAGATATGAAACTTGGGGTTTGAATTTTGAAACCGGAAACCAAAAACAAAATGAACGCCGGACTGGCAATCAGTAGAAATTTGAGGTACGCGGGGCGGAACAGGAAAAAGGTCAGTGCGGCTGGCAAAAGCAGCCACAAAAAAAGGAATAGTGAAACGTGATGCGTGATGCGTGAAGTCTGAGTTTTTGAACTTTGAACAAAAAGCCCAAAACCCGAAATCAGAAACAGAAATCCGACAACCCACAACCACCGAACATCTACCGCCTTGCCGGAAACGCCAAAAGCCAGCGTCTGCCCGATAATGAGCAGTTTTTCGGTGGAAGAAGCCGGTGTCAGCAGCGATTGAGGCCAGGTGGTCAACTGCCGAATGGCAATCGGCAGCCACGGGCTGAACAACGCCGGTGGAATCAGTTGTGCCGCCAGCCATTTCAACAAACGTTTTTTTTGTCGCCACAAAAGCAAAATTGCCGACAAATTTATCGCCAGTAGCAAAACCGGAAAGGCATAATGTGTGTACAACCCCGCCGATGCGGCGAGTGCATAGCCTGCCAACCACCGTTTTTCGCCTTGCCGCCAGTATTCCGCAGCGAAAAACGCCGCCAACGCCCCGAACAATGCCAGCAGCATGTACATTCGAGCTTCTTGGGCATAATAGACCTGAAACGGATTGACTGCCGCCAGCAATGCCGCTATCACGCCGGCTTGCCAGCCGAACCATCGCGCTCCCAGCCGAAAAATGACCGCCACCAGCAGTACTCCCAGCGCAGCAGACAGCGCCCGAACCGCAAATTCGGAATCGCCCCAACCGGCGACCCAAATTTTCAGCAGCCAATAATATAACGGGGGATGAATATCGTGTGCGGTGCGGATGGCAATTTCGGCAAACGAGCGCTGCGCCAGCGCAACACTGTTGCCTTCGTCTGACCACAGCGATTGTGCCCCCAGCCGAGAAAATCGGGCAACGGCTGCCACCAGCAATATTCCTCCGGCTGCCAGCCGCCCGATTACCCGATTGCCCATTTGTCCGGTTTCCGTGTCGTTCATTTTACGATAAATCCGTCAATTACCACCGCCCCGCCCCCGGTGGTGAGGGTGATGGTATGCGTTTCTTTTTTCCACGAGCGAAAGAGGGTTGTTTCTTTTTGGGTGAGAGAAACGGTTTTTGCCGGTTGATCGTCAATTTGCACGGAAAGTGTGCCTTCGGATGGGATAATCGCTAGCGTTACTGTACTACCCGAAAAGATAAACGATGCCGTCTCCCCTGCCCTATCGGTTGCCATCACCCCACCGAAAACCGCCGCATCATTTTTTTCGGCGTGCCAGCCGGTGCTGTATCGCACCGCCCAGTGATTTTCTTGATGCCAACCGCGATACATAACCGGCGGTTGGTTGGCAGCTGCTTTCAGCGCATCGTATACCGGCATCGGCGTGAAATCCGGTTCGAGCAAGCGGAAAAAATATTGTGGATTGCCGTCTTTCAATTCTTGGTCAGTAGCTTGTTTTAAAAACCAATAAAAACCGACGCCAATCCATGGCATTTCTTGCTGAATGCGTTGATATGCCAACACGGTATATCGGGCTTGCTGTTCCAACGAAACCTGCCCGTAAATGGGAGGAATGCCGCTGCCGGGGGGTGTGGCGTTCCATGCCATTTCGCTGAGCCAGATGGGCTTGTGTGCGTCGCCATTGCGCACCATAATATCGCGGATATACAGCGGGCGCGAAAAATTCAGCACGCGGGGTTGCATGCGGCGGTCATACGGCCCACTCCACAGCCCGTACCCCTGCATTGCCAGCACATCAAAATACGGTGCGCCGCCCGCATCGTACACTTGCTGCAAAAAAAGCGCATCGGTCAGCCCGCCGGGGCTGATGCCTTCCCGCCGTTGGCGGTCAATTTCGATGGTGGCGGCCAGTGCACCCATCACCACAATGGCGTCGGGGTCAACGGCTTTAATGCGGGTGTATCCTTCTTTCAATAACGCCACATATTCGGTAGCGTTGATGGGATATTCGCCCCATTCCGGGTAAATATTCGGTTCATTCCAAATTTGGTAAACATGGATGCGCCCTTTATA
>Ga0114931_10008945_pt1 | contig 12044 bp, 11 predicted proteins | sample 2SBtaG_FD_89579 | JGI IMG/M metagenome (GOLD analysis project Ga0114931, IMG submission 89579) | Deep subsurface microbial communities from Kolumbo volcano to uncover new lineages of life (NeLLi) - 2SBTROV14_V59a metaG | ecosystem: Environmental > Aquatic > Marine > Volcanic | place: Kolumbo...
ATGTTGAAGCTCGTGCTCGTGCGTCACGGCGAGAGCTTATGGAATCTGGAGAATCGGTTCACGGGCTGGGAAGACGTGGATCTCTCCGTGCGCGGTGAGGCGGAGGCCCACGAGGCGGGGCGGCTGCTGCGCGCGCACGGGTTCCATTTCGATCGTGCCTACACCTAGCTACTCAAGCGGGCGATACGCACTATGTTGTATATCCTGCATGAGGTGGACCAGCTCTGGGTGCCCGTACACAAGGACTGGAGGCTCAACGAGCGCCACTACGGCTCCCTGCAGGGGCAGGACAAGGACGACGTCAGCCGGCGCTTTGGTCATGAGCAGGTGCACCTGTGGCGACGCGGCTTCTCCGACCCCCCACCGCCGCTGCCCGGTTCCGATCCGCGCCACCCCAGATTCGATACCCGCTACCGCCACCTGGACGTGAGCGATTTTACCGGGAGTGAGTCGCTGCAGCGCACCATGGAACGCGCCGTGGAGTTCTGGCGGGAACGCGCCCTCCCGGACATGGTGGAGGGGCGACGCTTGATCATCGCCGCCCACCTCAATACCCTTCGCGCCCTGATCAAACATCTGGAGGGCATCTCCGACAGCGGTATCATGAACGTGGAGATCCCGACGGGGGTGCCGCAGATCTATGAGTTCAATGAGCGCCTGGAGATGGTCGACCGCTACTTTCTCGCCGATCCGGAGACCTTCCGGACCCTGGTGGATGCACGGGCGGCGAAGGCCTCCTGACAGCCGCCGCAATGCCGCCGCCAGCGTCACCCGCTTGTCCCGCCCTCCTTCTACGCAGCGCAGAAGACCGGAGACCGCGGTGCAGCCGGGATACCTGGCGCACCCGGTGGGGCCTCGGTGTCCTGCGCCTGCGGACCCATGGCGGTCTTGGCAATACTTTCCATCTCACTGATATGCCTGCGGTTTGTACCTTGCCCTGCACCAGGTCCACGCACCCGAGCAGACTGAACGTCCAGGTGCGAGTGGGATAAAGGTCCCCTTCGATAAGCACTCGTAAATGACAACTGACCTGCAATGAGCTTCCCATGACCGGTACCTGTTTCAGCCTGGAGGTGCGCCCCAGAATCCCGCCCCGTCTCGCCCGTCTCGAGGAGCTGGCCAACGATCTCTACTACAGCTGGTCGAGCTATACCCGCCGGCTCTTCGTCTATCTGGACGCGGAGCTCTGGGAATCCTGTTCCCACAATCCGAAACTCTTTCTGCGCCGGGTCTCCCAGCAGCGGCTGGAGCGGGCGGAGCAGGACCGCACCTTCCTGGAGGCCTATCATCAGGCCCTGTCCGAGTACGACACCTACATGGAGGAGGCACCCCTGTGCGAGGCGGCGGAGTGCCTGTCGCGAGAGCACGACGTGGTGGCCTACTTCTGCCTCGAATTCGGTTTTCACGAGAGCATCCCGGTGTATTCCGGCGGCCTGGGCATACTGGCGGGTGATCTGTGCAAGGCGGCCAGCGACCTGGCGGTGCCCCTGGTGGCCGTCGGCCTGCTCTATCGACAGGGTTATTTCACCCAGGAGATCGATCGCCACGGCACCCAGGTGGCCCTGTTCCGGCCCACCGACTTCTCGGAGATTCCGATCTTTCCCGTACTCGATCAGGACGGCTCCGAGCTTCGTGTACCCCTGGAGATCGCGGGGCAGGAACTGCGGCTGCGGGTCTGGATGGCTCGGGCCGGGCGGGTCGCCCTCTATCTCCTGGACTGCGATCTCCCCGAGAACAGCGAGGCCGATCGAGCCATCACCTATCAACTCTATGGGGGTGACACCCAGGTGCGCATCCGCCAGGAGATCGTGCTCGGTGTCGGGGGGGTCAAGGCCCTGCGGGCCATGGGCTACTGGCCTACTGCATGGCACATCAACGAGGGGCATGCCGCCTTCTCTATCATCGAACGATGCCGCGAGCGGGTGGTGGATGGCATGGATTTCGATACCGCCATGGAGTTGATCGCCTCGGGTACGGTATTCACCACCCACACCCCCGTACCGGCAGGTCACGACGTCTTCGACCGGGCCCTGGTGGGCGAGACCCTGGGAAGACTGGTGCAGGATATGGGCATTCCCCTGGAGCAGTTCCTCGGGCTGGGGGCCAGTCCCACGGATCCGAATGCCTTCAACATGACGGCGCTCGCCCTGCGCGGATCCCGGTTCTGCAACGGGGTCAGCCAGATCCACAGCCGGGTGGCCTCGGAGATGGAGGGCTACATCTGGCCGGAGATCCCGCCGGACGAAAATCCCATAGGCCATGTCACCAACGGGGTCCACCTCTCGACCTTCCTGTCGACCCAGTGGCGTACCCTGTTCGACACCCACCTGGGCGGGGAGTGGCGTAATGAGATCCTCAATCCCTATTACTGGGCACACATTGACCATCTGCCAGATTACGCCCACTGGGGGACCCGCCAGAGCCTGAAGTCGGACATGCTGAAGTATGTGCGGACCCAGGCCATGCGCCAGTACGAGCGCAACGGCAACAATCCGGTGGAGATCAAGCATCTCACCCAGCATCTGAATCCTGAGCGTACGGATATCCTGATCCTGGGTTTCGCCCGGCGCTTCGCCACCTACAAACGCGCCACACTCCTGTTCCGGGACCCCGACCGTCTGGGCCGTCTGCTGGGTGACCCGCAGCGTCCGGTCCTGATCCTGTTTGCCGGCAAGGCGCACCCCGATGATATTCCGGGCCAGCAGCTCATCCGCGCCGTCTACGAGATGTCCATGCGTCCCGAATTCCAGGGCAAGATCGTGTTGCTGGAGAACTACGATCTGGCCTTGGCGCGGTGGCTGGTCTCGGGGGTGGATGTGTGGCTGAATACCCCCGAGTATCCCCTGGAGGCGAGCGGGACCTCGGGGCAGAAGGCCGGTATCAACGGAGTCCTCAACCTCAGTGTCCTGGACGGCTGGTGGGGGGAGGCCTACGATGGGACCAACGGCTGGGCCATCACCCCGGACGTGCAGAGTCAGGATCGCGAGGAACGGGAGCGCATCGAATCCCAGGCCTTGCTGGATATCCTGGAGGAGCACGTCATCCCGCTGTATTACAGGCGCGACGAACACGGCTATTCCGAGGGGTGGGTGCGGATGTCCAAGGCCTCCATGAAGACCATCATCCCGCGCTTCAACAGTGCCCGCATGGTGCGGGACTATGTCCAGGAATACTATCTTCCGGCCAGTCGTCAGCGTGCGGTGTTGGCGGAGAACGGTGCCCGGGGTGCGCGCGAACTGGCCGTGTGGAAGCACAAGATCCGTGATCGGTGGGATGGTGTGCGCCTGTGGCGTGAGGACGACCCTGAGGAGGCGATTCACGCTGAAGAGACCCTGCGCGTCCGTGTCGGTGTGGACCTGGCGGGCCTGAGCCCCGTAGACGTGGTGGTCGAGTGCCTGGTGGGGAGGCGCGACGAACGCACGGATGAGCTGATTCCGGTGCAGACCCACCGACTGATGCCCGAAGAGACCACCGCACAGGGCAGGGCGATCTTCGCGCTCGATCTCAGGCCCAGCCTGCCGGGCCTGCAGCACTACAAGCTGAGGATCTTCCCCTTTCACCCGCTGCTCAGCCACCCCCACGAGATGGGTTTCATGCGCTGGATCTGACTGGCCCTTCTGTGCGCTTGGGGTGTGCCGGGACCGGTCCGCGGTACGGCCCGGATTGCCTAGCCCCGCGCTTGCTGGTAGCCTACCGGCGCCTCCGCCCTGCGGGAACGACGGGACCCGCTGCCCGCAGGGCGTCGGGTCTGTCCGAGTCATGATGAACCTGCTGCGAAGGCACCGCAGCGGTCCATTTCCCGATCCCTTCGTCACAGGGTAGCCACCTGCGCCTCGAACGATCGCAAGAATGACCTCCCTGTGCCGCCCTTTCGCTACGATCGACATGATTCGGACAGGCGCCTGTCGAAGAAGACCGAAGATCCAGATGTAACGAGGATAGACAGCCGGTATCCAGGCGGTGCCTCGGATAGGCTCTATCGGCCAATTGTCGGCGTTGGTGCCGGTGCAAGTGGCCAATGACGAGTATTACGCCTTACCGTCTTGGCGCGTGGTGTCGGCCGTGCCCTGACCTTGAGAGCGCTGCGCACGGCCTCTGCGGTGCCCGGATACCCCTTCGAGAACAGGTCCACCAACAGAGAACTTCAACCGTGACGACTATGGCTCCGCAACGTCTTAGCACCCTGTCGACCGCCCTGGTTCTGGTACTCGGGGCGGTCTCCCCTTCGGCCTGGGCCGATGCCTGGCAGATCAACCCGACCCTGACCCTGCGCCAGTCCTATGACGACAACTTCCGACTGACGGAGCGCAAGGACAAGGTCTGGGGTACCAACCTCATCGCCTCCGTGAAGCTCAGCCGGCTTACCGAGGATCTGGACATCAACGGGCTGGTCCGCCTGGACTTCGTGAAATATTCGGGGGACACGGACAATATCTCGGACAAGAACAATCAACTCTTCTCCTTCAATATCGACAAGAAATACGCCTTGGATCGACTCCAGCTGAGGACCCTGCTCCGGCGCGACACCCTGCTGCGCTCGGTGCAGCTCTACTTTGATCCCGGGGAGGTGGAGATCGAGCCCGGGATCGGGGTCAACAGTGCGGTCGTTCCCCGCAACGTGCGCCGCTCTCGAACGATTATCAGACCCTCCTGGGATCACCAGATCACCGAACGCCTGAACGGTGGTCTGGAGTACCGCTATGAGGGCGTGACCTATGACAACATCGGTCAGGGCGAGCAGCTGCTGGACTATCGCACGCACACCGTCTACGCACGCAGCCAGTATGCCCTCTCCGAACGGCACCAGCTGGTCGGCAGCCTGGCGACCTCCAAGTTCGATCCGGATCAGACCCCGACCTCATACAACGTCGCCCTGCGCCTCGGCATTCACGGTCAATTGAGCGAGACCCAGAACTATGGGCTGGAGATCGGCCCGCGCTACTCCCGGGTCGGGCGGGACGGGCAGAGCGACGACACGGATCTGGGGGCCTCCGCCCTGGCCTTCGTGGAGCTCAAGCAGGAGGTGACCCGCTACCGGGCACAGTATGAACACCGCCTGCGACCCAGCAGTAATGGCAAGGTCCTGGAGACCGATGAGCTGATTTTAAACGCGTATCACAGCTTGTCACCGCGGATTCGGTTATCAATGCGTACTCGGATGTATGCCACGGGCGCTCTGGGGACCAGCTCGGGGGGTACAGTGAAGAACTATATCCAGGCGGCCCCCACCCTGACCTATGTCATCGATCCCGATTGGAGGGTGCAACTCAGCTATCGATTCACCACCATCGAACGCAACAATCAGTCCCGGGAGTACAGTAACGCGGGGTTCATCTCCCTGAATTACAGTGCGAAATCGTTTCTGGACTGGTTTTGAATCAACCCTATGCTCAATGGACTCAGCCGACACCGTGAACAGCACCACACGAAGCCTGAATATCAATGACTATTTTGCCATTGCATACCGGCACAAATGGTATTTCCTCGTCCCCTTTGCCCTGGTGGTCGCCATCGGGGTCGGTCTGGCTCTGGGCTTGCCGGCGGTCTATCGGTCCGAGGCCACCATCCTGATCGAGCGCCAGGAGATCCCTCAGGACGTCGTCGAGACGACCGTGACCGGCTTTATACAGGAGCGCATCGAGGGCCTCACCAAGCGCATCCTGACCATGGATACCTTGTGGGATCTGGCCGAGAAATATGATCTGTACCCGGGCGAGCGGACCCCGGACAACAAGCTGGAGATCAGCCGCAAGGTCAGGGAGAACATCTCGGTGGACATGCAGGATATCAAGGCCAGCGACTCAGACAGCATGCGTCAGGTCTGGGCCACCTATGCCTTCATCGTGGCCTTCGAGTACCCCGAGCCGGACATCGCCCAGAAGGTGACCCAGGACGTGGCCGATCTGTTCCTCAAGCAGAACCAGGAGGTGCGCACTGAGAAGGCGGTGGAGGTGGTCAATTTCCTGGAGTCGGAGTCCGAGCGCCTGAACAAGGAGATCAGCACCCTGGAGGCCAAACTGGCCGAGTTCAAGCAGAGCGAGCAGGACCAGCTCCCCGAGCTGATGACCATGAACCTCAAGCTCTACGAGAAGACCGAGAGCGACATCGACACCACCTCCGACCGGATTCGTCAGCTCGAGGACCAGGTCAATGCCCTTCAGGCCGAGATGGCGCTGACCGACCCTCACCAGGCCGTCTACGACGAGCAGGGGCACAAGATCCAGTCGGCGTCCGAACGCCTGAGCATGTTGACGGCCGACTATATCCGGCTGTCCTCCACCTATTCTCAGGAGCATCCGGACGTCAAGAAGGTGAGGCGCGAGATCCAGGCCCTGGGTGGGCAGAGCCCGGACAAGGCCGGGCTGGTGGAGCTGGTCGATCAGTTGACCACCCTGCGTAACCAGTACTCTGTGGCCCGTCAGAAGTATGGTGATACACACCCGGATGTGCTCAAGCTGCGTTCGGCCATCGCGGCGGTGGAGAAGGGGTTGCGCAGCGCCTCCGGGGCGGTGGGCTCGGGCAGTGGTCCGGCCTCGGCCCCGGACAATCCCCAGTACGTCTCCCTGCAGACCCAGCTGCGTGCCGCCCAGCGCAGCCTCGCCAGTGAGCGGAGCAAGCTGGTGCACCTGGAGCAGAAGCAGAAGGACTATGAGAGTCGCCTGTTCAAGACCCCGGTCGTCGAGCGCGACTACAAGAACCTGACCCGCGACTATGACAACGCCAAGGCACGGTACAGCGAGCTCAGAGGGAAGCTCCTGGAGGCCCGTCTGGCCCAGCAGCTGGAGTCCTCGGCCAAGGGTGAGCGCTTCGAGATCGTTCAGCCGGCCTACTATCCCGTGCTGCCTGAACGGCCCAACCGGATCGGGATCGCCCTGCTGGCGGTGTTCTTCGGGTTTGTGGCGGGGCTGGGCGGGCTGGCCTATGCCGAGTACAACGACCATACGGTACGCGGTGTCCGCGACATCCAGGGGGTGATTCAGGCACCCCCGCTGGCGGTCATCCCGGTCATCGACAAGAAAGGTAAGGGGCCCGGAGGTTCTCCGGCCCAGGATTCCGGCGGACGAAGCCGAGCGGCATAGAGGATAGAGACTATGGATAAGATATCGAAGGCCCTGGAGCTGTCCCGCCGGAGTGGGGGAGGTCACAGGCGCGCCTATGCGGCTCCCGCACCGGAAGAGATCAGCTATACCCGGACCCGTTCGGTGGCGCTGGATCCGGCCTACCTGGGCCGGCAGGGTATCGTCGAGGGCCTGACGGACCGCTCGGCGGTGGATGCCTACAAGCTGCTGCGCACCCGCACCATGCAGCGGATGCGCCAGAACGACTGGAAGACCCTGGGGATCACCAGTGCCAGGGAGAACGAGGGGAAATCACTGACTGCGATCAATCTGGCGATCAGTATTGCCAAGAAGTTCTAGCATACCGTGGTGCTGGTGGATGCCGACCTGCGCCGCCCCAGTGTCCACAGGCTCCTGGGTTTCGAGCCGGAGGTGGGACTGAGCGATGTCCTCAAGTATGACACCCCGGTGGAGGACGTCCTGGTCCACCCGGGGATTCACAGCCTGGTGATCATCCCCGGGCGCGAGGCCGTGGATGGCAGTTCGGAGCACCTGGCGTCGCCCAAGATGGGCGGGCTGGTCCAGGAGTTGCGCAACCGCTACCCGTCGCGGTATGTGATCGTCGATCTGCCGCCGGTGCTGGTCGGGGACGACGTGGTGGCCTTTTCACCGTTGCTGGATGCCGTGACGGTGGTCGTGGAGGACGAGAAGACCAGTACCCAGGAGCTGAAAAGGACCATGGATCTGCTGGAGGGGGTCGATATCGTCGGTACTGTCCTGAACAAGTCGAGCGACTCCAACCAGGACAGTTATTACTACTAGGGAACACCGACTATGAAAGTTGTGATTCTGGCGGGGGGCCTGGGGACGCGGATCTCCGAGGAGACCTCCGTGAAGCCGAAGCCGATGGTGGAGATCGGCGGCAGGCCCATACTCTGGCACATCATGAAGATCTACCATGCCCATGGTCTGGACGACTTCGTCATCTGCTGTGGCTACAAGGGGCACGTGATCAAGGAGTATTTCGCCAACTACATGCTCTACTCCTCGGACGTGCGCTTCGACACCAAGCACAACAGGATGGAGATCCTGAGCAACGGCGCGGAGTCGTGGCGGGTCACCCTGGTGGACACCGGAGACGCCACCCTGACGGGCGGGCGCCTGAAGCGGGTACGGGACTATCTCGATGATGAGACCTTCTGCCTGACTTACGGGGACGGGGTCACGGATCTGGATATCCCCGAGACGATAGAATTCCACAAGGCGCAGAGGACGTTGGCGACCCTGACGGCCGTGCAGCCACCGGGGCGGTTCGGTGCCTTCACGCTGGGCGAGTGTGGTACCAAGATAGAGCACTTCCTCGAGAAGCCGCGGGGCGACAATGCATGGATCAACGGGGGTTTCTTCGTCCTCGAGCCCGGGGTGTTGGATTACATCCAAGGGGATGCAACGGTGCTGGAGCAGGAGCCGCTGACCCGCTTGGCCGCCGATGGCCACCTCTCGGCCTACAAGCATGACGGCTTCTGGCAGTCGATGGACACCCTGCGGGACAAGAACTATCTCGAGGGGCTGTGGAACAGCGGCGAGCCGCCCTGGAAGGTCTGGTGAGTCCTGCCTGTGCCCGCCGGCAACAGGCCCGTAGCGAGCGAAGGGGATAGCCGAATCATCATGGAATCCAAGATGGACTCACAGACCGTCGTCATCGAGCCGCCGAAGGGCTGGCACCTGATCGACTTCCGGGAGATCAAGGACTACCGGGACCTCTTCTATTTCCTGGTCTGGCGGCAGGTCAAGGTGATGTATGCCCAGACCATACTGGGCTTCGGATGGGCCATCCTCAACCCCTTCATCCAGATCGTCATCTTCTCGGTGATCTTCGGGAAGGTCGCCAAGATCGATACCGATGGCATCCCCTACGTGCTCTTTTCCACGGTGGCGATCATCCCCTGGACCTACATGTCCCAGGCCATGTCGGGTGCCAGCCAGAGCCTGGTGGGGGGGCAGGCCATGCTCGGTAAGGTCTATTTCCCCCGGGTCCTGTTTCCCCTGACCCCGGTGCTCGCCAAGCTCATCGACTTCGCGATCTCCCTGGCGCTGATCATCGGGGTGATGGTCTACTATCGGGTGACACCCACCTGGAACCTGTTGTGGCTGCCGCTGTTCATGCTCATCATGGTCTGTGTCCCCGCCGCCGCCGGATTCTGGCTGTCGGCCCTGGCGATCCGGTATCGTGACGTGAAGTTCGCGATGCCCTTCGTGATCAATCTGCTGATCTATTCCGCACCCATCCTGTATACGGCGAGCGCGATCCCCCCGGAATACCGCTTCTTCTATTCGTTGAACCCGATCGTGACCGTGATCGAGGGCTTCAGGGCCAGCCTGCTGGGGCTGCCCATGCCCTGGGCCTATATGGCACCCGGCATTGTGGTCACGATAGTGCTCCTGGTGGGCGGGATCATGTACTTCAAGAAGATGGAGAGGGTCTTCGTCGATGTGATCTAGTCCCTTCTCCGCGCCAGGGTTCTGCGGAGGAACTCCCTGGTCAGGCAGCAGCGCCCAGGGGACAGGCACCACCGGGGTCATCCGCAACACAAGGATCCGAGGCATCATGAGTACAAGAGACATTGCCATCAGGGCACAGGACATCAGCAAGCGCTATCGCCTCGGAGTCAAGGAGACGAGCGAGGACAGCGTCGGGGCGGCCCTGTTGGGCATGGTCAAGAATCCCCTGAAGAACTTCCGCAAGTATCGTTCGCTGTACAAGTTCGAGGAGGGGGAGGGGGTATCCAAGAACCGGCGTACGGATACCGAGGACATACTGTGGGCCCTGCGCGGGGTCTCTTTCGAGGTGAAACGTGGTGAGGTGGTCGGGGTCATCGGGACCAACGGATCAGGAAAGTCCACGCTGTTGAAGATACTCACCCGTATCACCCCGCCGACGACCGGCCGCATCGAGATCACCAGGCGGGTGAGCAGCCTGCTCGAGGTGGGGACCGGTTTCCATCCGGAGCTGACCGGACGCGAGAACGTCTATCTGAACGGCACCATCCTGGGGATGCGTAAGAAGGAGATCGATCGGGTCTTCGACGACATCGTGGAATTCTCGGGCGTCGACCGCTTTCTGGACACCCCCGTCAAGCGCTATTCCAGCGGGATGCGGGTGCGGCTTGCCTTTTCGGTTGCGGCCCACCTGGAACCGGAGATCCTGATCGTGGATGAGGTGCTCGCCGTGGGTGATGCAGCCTTCCAGCGCAAGTGCATGCAGAAGATGGAGGATGTGGGCCAGCAGGGGCGGACGGTCTTGTTCGTGTCCCACAACATGCCGGCGGTCACGCGCATGTGTGAACGGGTCATCCTGCTCAACCAAGGCGAATGTATGGCCGACGGCACCGCCCACGAGGTGGTGAGCGCCTACCTGCAGGGCAACCGCGAGAGTACCGCCGAGAAGGTCTGGCCGGACCTGGCGGAGGCCCCGGGCAAGGGGGTGGCCAGGCTGAGGGCCGTCAGGGTGCGCGATCGGGACGGGCAAATGACGGAGGCCCTGGACATCCGCAGGCCGGTGGGTATCGAGATGGAATTCGAGGTCCTGGAATCCGGGCACATCGTCCAGCCCCAGTTCGGGGTGTTCAACGACTAGGGCCTGAGATTGTTCGTGGGTATGGATCAGGACCCCGAGTGGCGCAATCGGCCACGCCCTGCCGGGCGCTATGTGACGACCGGCTGGATCCCGGGCAACCTGCTCGCCGAGGGGATGCTGATCGTCAATGTCGGCCTGTGGGCCCTGGAACCGGTGCGTGAGCGACAGTGCTTCGAACGGGACGTGGTGGCCTTCCACATCATCGACAGCTCCGACGGCGATTCCGCCCGCGGCGACTGGGGCGGGGACATCAAGGGTGTGGTCCGCCCCATGCTCACCTGGGAGACCGAGGCCGATATCCACCCGGAGCGCTCCCGGTCCATCGCCTGAGGCACACCCCGCGCGCGGGCACGAGCGGGGTGTGGCCCGGGTCGGGCGGCCATCTCATCGAGGCATCCGTCGCATCGGGAAGCCGTCGGCCGGCATGGCCTGGACTGCGCTCGGGGCCCGGACTGGGTCTGTGTGCAGCGGATCGAGATGTCTCCTGCAGCAAGTGTCTCTGCGGCCATCGCGGGTCCCGGGGAGTCGTGAATTGTTGCTCGAGGCACCGGGGGGAAGCTTCGATCACTTTTGTGGAGGCGCATGGGCAGCTTTGAGGGTCAGGTGGCGATGGTGACGGGCGCTACGAGCGGCATCGGTCGGGCGATCACCTTGGCCCTGGCCCGGCAGGGTGCCACGGTGCATGCCGTGTGTCGGCGGGAGGCGGCACTCCGGGAGCTGCTCGAGAGCTGTCCGGGTGCGATAGAGATCCACCCCACGGATCTGGGGCGCCCGGAGGGGATCGGCGCCCTGGCGCGAGTGTTCCCCGGGAGCGGGGCGCGGGTGGATATCCTGGTCCATAGCGCGGGGGTCTTCTCGATGGGCCCGGTGGAGGCCGCAACCATGGAGGACTTCGACGAGATGTGGCGGGTGAACCTGCTCGGGCCCTATCTGCTGACCCAGGCGCTGCTGGGTCCGTTGCGCGTCGCGCGCGGTCAGGTGGTGTTCATCAATTCCACCGCAGGGCTGCAGGCCAAGGGGGGGCTGGCGCAATATGCGGCCACCAAGGCCGGGCTCAAGGCCGTGGCGGACAGCCTGCGTGATGAGATCAACGCGGATGGAGTCCGGGTATTGAGTGTGTTCCCCGGCAGGACCGCCAGTGCCATGCAGGCCAGGATCCATGAGCTGGAGGGCAGGGCGTACGACCCGTCCAGACTGATGTCCCCGGATGCGGTGGCCGCAGCGGTCACCGATGCCCTCGCCCTGGACCGTTCGGCGGAACTCACCGAGCTGACCATACGTCCCATGACCAAGCTGGCCTGAGGCGCGCCCGGTGATACGAAACCCCATGAGCTGGAGACCCCGAAAGA
>Ga0114931_10008946_pt1 | contig 12043 bp, 7 predicted proteins | sample 2SBtaG_FD_89579 | JGI IMG/M metagenome (GOLD analysis project Ga0114931, IMG submission 89579) | Deep subsurface microbial communities from Kolumbo volcano to uncover new lineages of life (NeLLi) - 2SBTROV14_V59a metaG | ecosystem: Environmental > Aquatic > Marine > Volcanic | place: Kolumbo...
CCATGGCGCGGGCGTCGTCTTCGTGGAAGCGGATGGCCATGCCGCTGCGCGTGCCGAGAAGGATGTGGTTCTCGCCACTGGTCCACGTCACATCGATCAGTGAGTCCTCCTCACGCAGCGTGATCGCGATGATGCCGGAACGGTTGACGTTGCGATAGTCTTTCAAGGCCGTACGCTTGACCAGGCCGTTGGCGGTGGCGAAAAGCAGAAACGCCTCTTCACGCTCAAAGTCCTGGATGGGCATGTACTGGCAGATCCGTTCGCCTTGTTTCAGCTCGAGAAGATTGACGATGGCGCGGCCACGACCGGTGCGGCCACCTTCGGGAACCTCGTAAACCTTGATCTTGTAGACCCGCCCGGTATCCGTGAAACACAGCAGATCGTCGTGTGTGCTGGCGACGAACATCTGTTCGGTGAAGTCATTGTCTTTGGATGACGCGCCGATCACACCGCGCCCGCCACGGCCTTGCGTGCGGTAGACATCGACAGGTGTCCGCTTGACGTAGCCGTCATGTGTGATCGTGACGGCGACCTGCTCCTCAGGGATCAGGTCGGCGATGTTCAGGTCCCCGGCTTCCTCGGTGATCCGGGTACGCCGTTCGTCACCATACTTGGTTTTCAGATCAAGTGTGTCCTGCTTGATCAGATCATAAACACGCTGTTCACTGGCGAGAATCGCTTCGTACTCTTCGATGTGTCCCAGCAGCTTCGCGTATTCACTGACAAGTTTTTCGATCTCCAGCCCGACAAGCTGAATCAGTTGCAATCGACCGATCGCTTCCGCTTGGATTTTTGTCAGCCTCACATCGTTCTCAACCGACTGCGCTTTCAATCGGTCGGGGATTTGCGGCGCGTTGGGGTGATCGGAAGGAATTCGGAAACCACGGGCCATGAGCTTCTCGATCGCCTCCTCGCGTGTCCGCGAGGACCGGATGAGCCGGATCACCTCTTCGATGTCACATACCGCGTAGATCAGACCCTCGATCCGGTGCGCTTCTTTCTGCGCTTCCCGCAGACGATAGGCGGTGCGCCTGCGAATCACCCGCATGCGGTGGTCGATGTAAAGACGGATCAGCTCGAGCAGGCCGAGCGTGCGTGGCTGACCGTCGACCAGCGCGATGTTGATGATGCTGAAAGTCGATTGCAGAGGCGTGAGCTGGTAAAGCTGGTTCTCGACGACGTTCGGGTCGGCGCCGCGTTTGAGTTCAATCACCAGCCTCATACCGCCCCGGTTCGAGGATTGATCGACCACGTCAGAAATGTCGTTGAGCTTGTCGTGCTTGCGTGCGTCAACAATCTTGCTGATGATGCCGTCGTTCTTGGATACCTGGTAGGGAATCTGCGTGACAATCAGACGATCACGCCCGGATTTGGCCTGTTCGTGATGAAGCGTCGCACGGAGCACGATACGCCCACGACCGCTGGCGTAGGCCTGGGCGACACCCCTGCGCCCGCAAATGTTCCCGCCGGTGGGGAAATCCGGCCCGGGAATGATCCGCATCATCTCGGCGAGGGTGATCTCAGGACGATCGATCATCGCGATGATCCCGTCGCAGATTTCCACAAGATTATGCGGGGGCATCGAACACGCCATGCCCACGGCGATCCCCGTCGAACCGTTGACCAGCAGGTTGGGAAACTTCGCAGGCAGAACTTTCGGTTCATTCACCGATTCATCAAAGTTCGGCTGCCAGTCCACCGTGTCCAGCTTGAGGTCTTCCAGCAACTCCATCGCGTGACGGTGCAGTCGCGCCTCCGTGTACCGCATGGCGGCGGGGGGGTCGGGATCGATCGAGCCGAAGTTGCCCTGCTTGTCGACAAGCAGGTAGCGCGTTTTCCACTCCTGGGCAAGGTTGACCAGCGTGGGATAAATCGCCTGATCGCCGTGGGGGTGATACTTCTTCATCGTCTCGCCGACAATACCCGCGCACTTGGAGTGCTTGCGGCCCGGCGAGAGGTTCAGATCGTTCATCGCGACGAGAATACGCCGCTGGCTGGGCTTGAGCCCGTCACGCACGTCCGGCAGGGCACGATCAACGATCGTGCTCATCGCGTAGGTGAGGTAACTGTCGGACAGCTCGAGCTCAATGGCGGTATCGAGCACCTGACCGAAGGGTACGGGAACGGCGGCTTCGTCATCCGGCGGCGGCGGGCCTGTGGATTCGTCGGGCGGGAGGGGTTCGTCGGGCATGGGGCGGTGGGTCTCCTCGGTCCGCGGCATTCAGCGGACCCTGTAATGAAGCCCCGTATTTTAACATAATTCACCCACATCGGGTGGAGCGGACTCTACCCGGTTCAACCGGCCGCGAGCCTCCTGCCATGACCCGGATTCATGGTTTCACCGGGGTGATTCTCTGAAATGCGTGATGACCACCGCTCACACACGAACCTTCGCGCGGCGTCTCAGTTCCGCGTCAATGAAACCGTCGAGATCGCCATCCATCACACGCTGGGGATTGCCGACTTCGTACCCCGTGCGGTGGTCTTTGACACGGTTGTCATAAAACACATAGCTGCGAATCTGAGTCCCCCAGCCCATGTCCAGCTTGCCACCCGTGGCGGCGTTGAGCTCGGCCTGCCGCTTCTCCTCCTCCATCAGTTCGAGTTTGCCTCGTAAGATCGCCATCGCGCGGCGGCGGTTCTGCTCCTGACTGCGCTCGACGGAACACACCACCGCGATGCCCGTGGGCCTGTGAATGATCCGTACCGCCGTGGCGAGCTTGTTGACGTTCTGACCACCCGGACCTGAGGACCGGGCGAAAAAGTTGACATCAAGCTCTTTTTCAGGGATTTCCAGACCACCCGACTCGGGAAACTCCGGCACGATGTCGATCGCGGCGAAGCTGGTCTGTCGCTTACCCTGCGCGTTGAACGGAGAAACCCGCGCCAGACGGTGGGTTCCACGCTCCGCGGAAAGGTAACCGTAGGCCATGGGCCCCTTGATATAGAGCGTGACGTCCTTGAGGCCCGCCTCTTCCCCAAGGGTCTTGTCGACCTCGCTGACATCCCAACCGCGGCTTTCACAGAACTTGAGATACATCCGCATGAGCATCTCGGTCCAGTCCTGCGCTTCGGTGCCCCCCTCACGGGAATAGATTGAAAGGTAGCAGTTGCGGGCATCGTACTTGCCCGAAAGCAGGGAGAGGGTTTCCACGCGGTCAAGCTCGGCCTCAAGACCGTCAATCTGTGCGTCCACCTCTTCGCGCGTGGGCTGGTCGTCCGCCTCTTCCGCCATCTCCCACAGCATCACCGCATCAGCGATCCGCGACGCCAACGTCTCAACCGGTTCAACGACCGCCTTGATGCTCTTCAGCTCCACAACCGTTTCGTTGGCCTTGTCCGGATGGTCCCAGAATCCCGGAGCGGACATCACCGCTTCGAGTTCCTTCAGACGCCCGGCTTTGAGATCGCAGTTAAAGAGAGTCGCGGATCGTTACGATCCGCGCCTTGAGATCGTTTAGAACATCGGGAACATTGTCGTGTTTCATGGCGGGCATTATAGACGATTGCTCCGCCGCGTGGGAGATCGGAACAACGGTCCACAATATCCACCTGTGAACGGTAACGTTGAGCAAGATGACCTGTGCTCATCAGGTCATCCAACACGACGTTCATCGCGCCGGGCCATCGTCCCCGGACGCCGGAATCGAGACGGTCCGCGGCCCATCACCCTGCTCCGCGAGCGCGAAGCTCTGTTCCGCGAGGGTCCGGCCATCGGCGCCCGTGACGGCAACACGGTAGTCCTGACCACCCGCCAGCTTCAGCTCGATCGGCTTGTCCATCGAATAGTACGCGACGAGCCGACCGTGATTGTGAACCGTCACCCACGCCGGGCCCCCGTTGCCGACGACCGAGGGCGCAACCTCGATCTTCACCGCCCGGCGGTGCGTATAAAAAGGTGTGACATCGATCGCGTTGACATATCGGAGCTTGAGGTTCCACACCAGCGGAAACCACGTGCCCGTATCCTGAAAAGAACTGGCGTAAATGCGGTGCATCAGTTTGTCCGGGTCCGCTTTCCGGGCACGCTCGAAAAACCACGTCTTGTCGAGGTCGCCCCCTTCACACGCGCCGATGAAGTTCCATTGCCCGTCCCACGCCTCGACCCAGCTGTGGTTGCCGCGGGCTGTCGTCCAGCTCGGCTTGCCGGCGAACCGAGCGGGGATGCCCACCGCCCGGCAGGCGTCGATGAGCATGACCGACAAACCCGTGCAGGAAGCATACCCCGCTTCGATGGTCTCCCGCGGGCTCTGGTCCGGTTTGGGACGCTTGGTGGGATGATACTTCACACCATACAGATCGAACGCCTCGTGGTTGAGCCGTTCGACAACCTGACCCATGTCATCGGCCTGAAGCGCGATCGGAAGAAACGCCTCATAAAACTCCTTCCGCCACGGGTCACGCTCTTCGTTGATGTTGGCATAAGGCAGAACGTAATTGAAAAAGACTTCCTCAGGAATCGCCTTGCCCCACGGCGTCCCCTCGCGGGCTTTGTAGGCGTATTCCACCGTGTCAAGCAGGAAATCCGCCGAAAGGACCCTGGCGTCGCGCTCGGGCATGTTGGCGATGAGGAACGCCATCGCCCGGCGGTGCGCCTCGGGAACCTCCTTCAACGCCCGGATCAGTTCCCCGCGGTGGTCACCCGCCACCCGCAGGGAAGAGGCGACCTGCCAGCGGTAGACCTCGGGCACGTCCTTCAACGCCTCCATGCCCTGGAAACGCTGGGCGCTGACGGTCATGGGCGCCAGGAACATCGACAGTGCGATCACGGCGATCACGTGGATGAAACGTTGCGGCATGAGCGATCCCTTTCCTTACTTTTGCTCCGCACACATCCCCGCGCGGCGCGGCCTCACAAGCGCCCGGGAGGCGAACCTGAACAATATCCTGTAATTCTAGGCTCACCCGCCTCAAGAACCAACACCGACGCGCCGGCTCCCGTCACAGAACCGCGCCCACGGGCGGGAAACCACGAAACACCAGGCCCGGGCGGGACGGATACAATAAAGCCATGGCTGACCTTCACGAGCTGCTGTCGCGCCTGTGGGAGGACTATACCGCCCTCAATCCCCATGCCCTGAGCGTTCACAAACTGCTTGAATCTCGCGGCGAATCCGTCGTCAATGATCACATCGCCCTCCGCACGTTCGATGATCCACGCGTGGGGGTGGAAGTCCTCGCCAGGGCGTTCTTACGCTTCGGCTACGAACCACGCGGCGAGTATGAGTTCGTTAAAAAAAAGCTCCGGGCGATGCACTACGAACATCCAGACCCCGCCCAGCCGCTGGTGTTCATCAGCGAGTTGAAACTCGCGGAAATGCCGGAGTTTGTACGCGACGCGGTGCAGCGGATGATCGATCAGATGCCGCCGGGAGCGACCGATCGGTGGGATTTCCCCGTGATGGGCCGGCCATGGTCGCTGGACTTCGCAACCTGTCAGCACCTCGCCGACGCCAGCGAATACGCCGGCTGGTTATCGGCGATGGGTTTCCGCGCCAACCACTTCACCGTCCTTGTCAACGCCCTCAAAACATTTGATTCACTCGAGCAACTCAACGACTTCCTGGAACAAAACGGCTTCCAGCTCAATGCCGGCGGCGGAAAGATCAAAGGCTCGCCCCGGGCGCACCTCGAACAGTCCTCGACACTGGCGGAAAAAGTGGAAATCGAGTTCACCGATGGCGGACACGTCATCCCCGGCTGCTATTACGAGTTCGCCCGACGGTACCCATTACCCGATGGCGAGTTGTTCCGGGGATTCGTGACACAATCGGCGGACAGGATTTTTGAAAGCACGGACAGGCGAGGTGACTGACCGCAAAATGGGGCGACCTCCGCAACGCCTCGCTCCCGCTCACGACACCGGGCGATGAGGCTGGAAGACCGTGCGGCGGCGCTGGGTCACCCGGCGATTGGCGTCAAGCGCCATCTCGTGGAAACGCAGCTGGCAACGCACCGCCGGGCGACCCTCGGGTTTGAGATGGCGGTAGCGGCCATCGGGTCCCAACTCGTGGGCCTTGACGTTGTCAGCAAAACAGATGTGCAGGATGTCGATCAGTTTTTGCTTGCACTCGGAGTCTTCGACGGGGGTGAGCAGTTCCACACGGCGGTTGAGGTTGCGGGGCATCCAGTCGGCGCTGGAGATCAAAAGCTTTTCCTCCCCGCCGTGACGAAAATAGAGGATGCGGGCGTGTTCAAGGAAACGGTCGATGATGCTGACGACGCGGATGTTTTCGCTCAGGCCCGCCACACCCGGCTTGAGACAGCAGATCCCCCGTACGTTCAGCCGGATATCCACACCTGCCTGCGAAGCTTCATAAAGTGATTCGATGATGCGGGCATCCACCAGGGAATTGACCTTGGCCATGATGAGCGCGGGTTGGCCTTCCTTCTTGCGCTCCGTTTCACCCCGGATCAATTCGACGATCTTGTCGCGAAGCCCGATCGGCGCCATGTCCAGCTTGCGAAAGGTTTGTGGCTCGGAGTACCCGGTGATCGCATTGAAAAACTGGGAGGCGTCGGCGCCCAGGTCGGCGTCGGCGGAAAGGTAGCTCGCGTCGCTGTAGACACGGGCGGTGACTTCATTGTAATTGCCCGTGCCGAAGTGAAGATAGCGACGAAGACCCTGAGATTCCCGCCGAACCACCAGACAGCACTTGGCGTGCGTCTTGAGCCCACGCACCCCGTAGATGACCTGAACGCCCTCCTGCTCCAAGGCCCGCGCCCACTCCATGTTCCGCGCTTCGTCAAACCGGGCTTTGAGCTCCACCACGGCGGTGACGTACTTGCCCTGTTGAGCGGCACGCATCAGCGCGGCGACGATCGGACTGTCGCGACTGGTGCGGTAGAGAATCTGCTTGATCGCGAGCACATCGGGATCGTCGGCGGCCTCCTCGACCAGCCGCTGAACCGGCTCAAACGAGTCATAGGGATGGTAGAGCAGTATGTCCCGCTCACCGATCGATTCGAAAAGGCTCCTGCCCGGCTCGAGCAGCGGACAAGGCTGCGCCGGCCAGAGCTCATTCTTCAACGCGTCAAACCCGCTGAGCCCCGCCAGGGCCATGAAGTCGGCGAAATCGAGCGGCCCGGCGATGCGGAACATGTCCGATGCTTTCAGCGACAACGACTCACACAGAAACGCGCTCAACTCTTCGCTCGCGCAGGCGTCAATTTCCAGCCGCACACAATCACTTCGCTTGCGCGCTTCCAGAACCTCCTGCATCTGCTCCAGGAGGTCGGCGGCGAGATCCTCCCGCACACTCAGGTCGGCGTTGAGGGTGATGCGGAAAGTCGCGCACTCCAGCACCTCCTCGCCGGGAAACAATCGGTCGATGAAGTACGCCACGAGGTCCTCAAGCAGAAGATACTCGTATCGCCCGGCCGAGGCGGGCAACGTGATAAAACGGTTGAGCCTCTTGCCCAGCGCCACAAACGCGAAACGCGACGCATCGCCCCCCCGTCGCGCATCGGGCTTCAGCCTCACCGCCAGTCGCAACGCCAGGTTCATCAGTAAGGGAAACACGGCGGTGGGTTCGACCGCCCGCGGGGTGAGCTGCGGGAAGACCTCTTCCTCGAACACACGCTGGGCGTGTTCCTGCTGCTCGGCGTTCATTTCATCAAACGAAATATGACGAATGCCCGCCGAGGCCAGAAGCGGTGTCAACTCATGCTCGTAACAGCCGTACTGGTCCTCCACCATCTGGCGAACACGCCTGCCGATGGCGTCCAGCTGCTGCGCCGGCGAGAGGCCACTGGAGTCCCTGCTCGTCACCCCCTGCGAAACCAGCAGTTGTAAACCACCGACACGCACCATCATGAACTCGTCAAGATTCGAGCTGGTGATCGCCAGAAACTTCACACGCTCGAGCAGAGGCACCGCCGGATCACGCGCTTCACCCAACACGCGGTGGTTGAACTCCAGCCAACTCAACTCACGGTTGATGTAGTCGTCGGTTGTTCGCTTGTGTTCGCTCATGTCAAAGTCGGCGGTTCCACGCGCAGCACCACGTTCAGGCCGTATATCTGCTCGAACATATCACCTTTCTCACGTAATGCCATCTGTTCGATGCTCAGATCATCGACCTGGGGAATCGTGATGACCAGGTCGGCCCCCCGACGCGTGATTTCAATGGATCGCACACGCTGGCTGTGCGAACGCTCGAGCGCATCGGCGACCCGCAGAATCGCCGCGAGCTTGGAGACCGCGATGCGGCTCTCACGATCGAGCGTCGCGTATCCGTAATGGTTGGACCGGGGCGCGGCGCGGCGGTGATAACGCGCGATCATCGCCACCAGTAGCATGTCCTTCGCCCCCAGACCGAACAGCTCGCTGTTCTGGATCAGGTACATGGAATGTTTGTGGTGGCTTCGCAAACTGATGTACAGAGCCACCTCGTGCAGTAACGCGGCCACATACAACAACAACTCGAAACGCGGGGGCAACTGGTGTTCATCCTGCAGGGCGTGGAACAGCGTCTTGCTGCGCGCGGCGACGTGGGCGCCGTGCGCCTCGTCAAAATGAAACTTGCGGCCAAGCTCCAGCGTCGAGCGGATCACCTGCTGGCGAAACTCCGGCGTCCAAACGGTCTGCGAAGCCATCTCATGCAGCAACCCGTCCCGCAACGTGTTGACCGCCACGTACAGATGCCCCACTTCAAGCCCACGCGCCAGGTCGAGATACGTCAGCAACGCCGGTCCCAGTGTCTCGGCGTCGGGAAACGGCAGGTGATAACGGTGCGCCAGGTCATCCACCGATAACGCCAGCACTTCATCGACCAGTCCGGAAAGCTCCGTCAGCCTCAGCCGGACCGGACTCCTCCCATCCCACCCGGCGCAGAGATGTGCCGCCGCAAAACGCGCGTCGCCTCCCAGCGCCACCAGCCTCAAGGGACCGTCCAGCTCTACCTCCCGGCGGAACCGGCTGACCATCCGTTGAACCTGGTTGTGCATGATCTGCTGATGTCGAACCACAGGAGCACGGTAGGTCTCCAACATCTCACGCATACGCAGGGAGCCGACCCGGAAACTGCGCGCCGCGTCAATGTTCTTGCCCCGCAACACCAGCAACTCCGTGCCGCCTCCGCCCACTTCGGCGATCAGCGTCTGCGTCTCGGTCCAGTTGGGGTGTTCCTGGAACAGCGGCTGAACCGCCTGATACGTCAGACGCGACACCTCCGCTTCATCCAGCACCTCAACCTCCACCCCCGTGGCGATATAAACACGGTCAAGAAACGCCTGGCTGTTGAGCGCCTCACGCACAGCCGTGGTCGCGGTGACGCGAAGCTGACCGGCCGGGTCGATGCCGTATTCCTTCAGCACGTGCGTGAAACTGCGCAACGCCTGCGCGCACTGCTCAATGGTCTCACGCGCGATCTCACGCTGCGTGAACGTATCTTTGCCGAGACTGATCGTCTGCTGAAGGGTTTCAAGGGTCTGCATGTGGTTGTGCGGATCGACCTGTGCGATCTTCATCCGCACCGACGTGCTGCCGACATCGATCACCGCCAGAACGCGCGGCCCGGTGGCACCCGGAGGGTCGTGTGGGGAAGATGGCATCGTGCGCGGCGAAGTCATGGCGCGTCAGCTTCCCGCGGCGACGCGGCTTGCGATTTCCTCCATGGCCCACGCGGCGACACCCTTGACCGTCGCATCGTCGCCCAGCTTCGCCGTGGCGAGCTTGAAGGTCCCCGCGAAACCCGCCATGATCCGCCGGTCCACCGCATGGGAGACTTCCTTCAGATAAAGCTCCGGCAACGCCTCGACCAGACCACCCCCCAACACCACCACTTCCGGCCCCAGCAGGTGAATCACGCCCGCCAACGCCACACCGAGATGCTGGGCCGCCAGACGAACGATCTCTTCCACCGCCCGATCGCCGCCTTCGATCGAGGCCCGTAACACGCCGCTGCGAATCCTGGAAATGTCCGTCCCCGCCTTTTCCAGCAGCACCGGCGCCGCGCCGCGATACGCCGCCGCCGCCGCCGCGCTGGAGATCGCCAGTCGGCTGGCAACGGCTTCGAGACACCCGCGTCTGCCGCACCCGCAAAGCGGCCCGTCGGGGATCAGCGGGATGTGGCCGATCTCCATGCACGAGCTTTTCCTGCCTCGCAGAATCCGCCCCTCGTAAACACACCCCCCCCCGATGCCCGTGCCCGGAAACACCCCCACCACGCACCGCGCGCCTCTTCCCGCCCCGAAGCGGTATTCCCCGTACACCCCGGCGTCAACATCGTTGGCGATCACCACCGGACAACCATATCGCTTCCCGAGTTCCTTACGCAAGGGCACATTCCGCCAGCCGAGATTCGGCGCATCGATCAAAATACCCTTCTCCAAATCCAATGGACCCGGACACGCCACACCGATGCCCGCTAGACCCTCCTTCGAGCGATCCGCCTTGCTCAGCGCCTCGTCGATGGTGTCCATCATGCGCTCAAGACCCGTTTGTGCTCCCTTGAAGCCCTTGGTCTTCTTTCGCTCGCTGCCGAGAGACTTGAACTTGCCATCCCAGACGGTGGCGAGCATCTTCGTGCCGCCCAGATCAAAACCCAGCCAGCAGCCTTTGCCCATGGTCACGGTGGTTGATGTCATATCGGAAGGGTCCAGAGTGGGGTCCACCAAGGTCAAGCAGTATCGACTATGCCGCAAAACGCTCCATACGAAGTATACACGCACCAACCCGTGTGGAGCGACGCCCGCAACCGGATACAGCCCCAAAGTCGCGATCCCTTCTCCCCTGACGGCATGCCCCGGGAACCACAACCACCGCTTTCCACGACGGTTTGAGCATGGTATCCTCTTGTTATCGCGAGTCTTTCGGGTCAGGGGCGACCCCCTCCCAGCGGCGCGCTCACCTTCAACTCGCCGGGTCCGGCCCGGCTGAACGAGCCTGCCATGTCCGCATCGACACCTGAGAAAGTCACTGCCTTGCAGCGATTCACCACGTGGCGACATCGCTTCGCAGCGCAACTGCGCCGTGCGTGGCTCCACGCATACCTGCGGGTACGAAACACTCTGCGACGCTGGCGCCACATCGATCGACCGGCGCGGTGGCTGGCGACCCTGGTGGTGCTGGCGGTGCTCAGCCAGATACTGGCACTTTATGCGGCGGGCACCCTGCACATGCGCCTGGCGCAACGGGATCACCTCGAAGCGGAGATTGAACAACTCGTCTCCAAAAAACAAGACACCGGAAATCTGCTGGCACAACTCCAGGCGACCCTCGACGCCCGGATGCGACAGGCCGGTCAACTCAAAGGCGAAACCGATGCGCTGCGCAAAGCGCTTCGCGATTCTCAAACACAACACGAACAACAACTCCAGGCGGTCGGTCGATTGCAGGCCATGAAAGAATCTCTCCAGCAACAGGTGAACGAACTGACCTCGCAGCAACGCACCGCCCGACTGGTGGTGGATCAACTCTCGGCACAACGTCAACAACTGCGCGAAGCAGCGGCCCAGGCTGAAACGGCACGCGATGACGCGATCGGCCGAGAGAACCAGGCCCGGACAACCACGAAACGATTGGAAGAGAAAGCACGCAGCCTCGAACAGGAGATCCAGCGGACAAGACAAGCCTGGCTGGCGTCACTGGCGAACCTGGAAACCGCCCGCAAGGAGTTGAGCAAAGCCGAAATCGAACGCGGCACACTCCGGGCGGGTTTGGCGACGCTGAATAGAAAACAAGACGCCGCCCGTATGGAAATCAAACGGTTGACCGACCAGCAACGCGAGCTTCAAACCCGGGTGGATGAACTTCAGCAACGCGTCGCCGACGCTCAGACCCATGCCGAAGATGCGGAACGGGCGCTCGACGACGTGCTCCTGCGCTCCGCACAGGCTCAGGCGAACCTGGCGGATCGCCGAAATCGTCTCGCCGCACTAGAGGCATCGATCGCCCGGGCACAGCGAAAACTCGATCAGCTTGAAAATACAATACCACCAACACCCGACTCGCCCCACACCGCGGACGATTAGCACAAACACAACCCACCCGCCGCCGGCCCGGCGCCGAAGGAGCCCGCTGCCGACAACCCACCCGGGG
>Ga0114931_10008947_pt1 | contig 12043 bp, 14 predicted proteins | sample 2SBtaG_FD_89579 | JGI IMG/M metagenome (GOLD analysis project Ga0114931, IMG submission 89579) | Deep subsurface microbial communities from Kolumbo volcano to uncover new lineages of life (NeLLi) - 2SBTROV14_V59a metaG | ecosystem: Environmental > Aquatic > Marine > Volcanic | place: Kolumbo...
AAAAAAAAAAAAAAAAAAAACAGTTCATAAAAAAAAAGAAAAAAAATCAAAAAAAAAAAAAAAGAAAAAAGAAAAAACTCCTGATTCTAATAAGGAAGAAAAAAAAGACGAGAAAAAACCAGAAACTAAAAAGGTTGAGATTAAAGAAGAAAAACTAGAACTTATTGATGAGGAAGATCTTCCAAAAGAGAAACAGGGTTTTTTCAAAAAGCTATTTGGTAAAAAAGAAGAGGAAGAAGTAAAAGAAGCACAGAGTAACGAAGTTGTTAGTGAACCAAAGACTAAAGAGGTTTTGAGTGAACCTGCAGAAGTAAAGCCAAAGGAAGAAGAGAAAGAAAAAGAAGTTGCTAAAGAGCAAAAAGAATCAGTGCTTAAAGAAGTAAAAGAAGAAACCTCTGAAGTTAAAGAAGAACCTTTGGAAGAAACAAAAGAAGAGAAGAAGGGTTTCTTTTCAAGATTATCTGACACTATTACTAAATTTAATTTATCTGAAGAAAAGTTTGAAAGCATTTTCTGGGAACTTGAACTTGTACTATTGGAAAACAATGTTGCAGTTGAAGTTATTGAAAAAATTAAACTTGATTTAAAAGAAGAGCTTTGTACTGGAAAGGTTTCAAGAAAAGGAATTGAAGATGTCATTAAGGATTCATTAAGAAATTCTATTGAAGAAGTACTCTCAGTTGAAACATTTGATATTATAAAAAAATCAGAAGAGAAAAAACCTTATGTAATTGTTTTTATTGGAGTTAATGGCTCAGGTAAAACTACTAACTTAGCTAAGGTTGCTAAGAAATTTCAAGATGCAGGTAAAAGTATTGTCTTTGCTGCAGCTGACACTTTTAGAGCAGCTGCTATTCAACAATTAGAAGAACATGCTAATAACTTAAAAATTAAAATGATTAAGCATGATTACAATGCTGACCCTGCTGCTGTCGCATTTGACGCAATAGAACATGCAAAGGCAAAAGGTATTGATATTGTTATGATTGATACTGCTGGAAGGCTTCACTCTAACTCTAATTTGATGGATGAATTAAAAAAACTAATCAGGGTTAACAAACCCGACTTAAAGATCTTTGTTGGAGAATCAATTACTGGTAATGATTGTGTTGAACAAGCTACTAAGTATAATGAAGAAGTTGGCATTGATGCAATAATATTGTCAAAAGCTGATGTTGATGAAAAAGGTGGCGCAGCTATTTCTGTTTCTTATGTAACTAAAAAACCAATAATTTTTATTGGAACTGGTCAAACTTACAATGATTTAAGACCTTTTGATAAAGAATTAATTCTAAAAAGTCTTGACTTGGATTAGAATAATTAAAAATTATTTATGCACATAATCCTTCTTTACAGGTTGTTCCTTCTATGCACCAGTTTTTAACCCATTGATAGCAATCACCAACTTTTAAGCATTCTTGATATGTGTCTTTGTCTAAACAAGTTTTTTGAAATGTTTGATTTGCAAAGCAGTCTGAATGGCAAGTGTTTGCGTTTGGTCCATAATATGCTACTCCTGTTGTGTTTGGATTTGGTGCTTCTTGTACAATTGAGTACAATCCTATTATTGCAAATGCTAGTACTCCTAAAGTTAGAAATATTTGTCTTGTTTTTGTCATTAGAAAATAAAATAATAAAAGAAGTATAAAAAATTTGCTATCTTATCTTAGCAGAGATGCAGCATCTTTTCTTAGAGCTGCTGCTTTGTTAGTTGATTCCCAGGTAAAATCAGGGTCTTTTCTTCCAAAGTGACCATATGCTGCTGTTTTTCTGTAAATTGGTCTCTTTAGTTTTAGTTCTCTGATTATTTCTGCTGGTTTTAGTGGGAAGTGTTTTGCGACTAGTTTCTCAATTTCTTTTTCTGGAATTTTTTCTGTTCCAAATGTATCTACTAGTATTGAGATTGGTCTTGACACTCCTATCGCGTATGATAGTTGTACTTCACATTTGTCTGCTAATCCTGCTGCTACAATATTTTTTGCAACGTGTCTTGCTCCATATGCTGCTGACCTATCTACTTTTGATGGGTCTTTTCCTGAGAATGCTCCACCACCGTGTCGTCCCATTCCGCCATATGTGTCTACGATGATTTTTCTTCCTGTTAGCCCTGCGTCAGCAACTGGTCCTCCAATTACGAATTCTCCTGTTGCATTGATGAAGTATTTAGTGTTACTATCAAGCCATTTTCCACACACTGGTTTTACTACGTATTTTATCATATCATTGTAGATTCTTTTGTGGCTGACTCTTGGTGAGTGTTGTGTTGCTATTACTACTGCATCAACTCTTTTTGGTTTTCCATTCACATATTCTACTGATACTTGGCTTTTTCCATCTGGTCTTAGATATTTGACTTTTCCACTTTTTCTGACTTGTGATAGTTTGTATGATAATTTGTGTGCAAGCATTATTGGTAGTGGCATTAGTTCTGGTGTTTCATTTGTTGCATATCCAAACATTATTCCTTGGTCTCCTGCACCCTGTTCCTTGAATAGGCCTTTTCCACTTGTTACTCCTTGACTAATGTCTGGGCTTTGTTCTGATATTGATGCTAGTACTCCACATCCTTCATAGTCAAATCCATATGTTGGATCGTCGTATCCGATTTCTTTGATTGTGTTTCTTACTATTGATTGTACATCTAAGTATGCATTAGTTGTTAGTTCGCCAGCAACCACGACAAACCCTGTTTTGGTCAGTGTTTCCACTGCTACTCTTGAGTTTGGGTCTTTTGCAAGTGCTGCGTCTAGAATTGCGTCGCTTATCTGATCGCACATTTTGTCTGGGTGTCCTTCTGTTACACTTTCACTAGAAAAAAAGTATCTACAGTCTTTCATTTTTATAATTCCTCCTCTAAAGATTACTATTTTCAAACGCAGTCTTTTTTATAAAGGTTCTTGTCAGTATTATTCTTATAGGAATAATCATACTTTTCTCACTCTATTTTTTTCTTTTTTTCCAGAAGAACACTATCAGTCCAAGTACAAACAGTATTAATAATCCCAGACTCAATTGATTGATGTATGCCCATGATAACATATTATTCTGTATAGAGTAAAAGTATTGTTTTGTTCCTAGAAAGTCCCAAGTGTTGACTATTCCTGTTCCTTGGAATAATAGTAAAACAGATCCTAATATTATGAAGAATATTCCTGATATTAGGCTTGTTAGCGAGACATTAAATTCTTTTCCAAGCAATTTCAGATATATATACTTTGACAAAAATAATGATGGGTGTCTCTTTTTTATTCTATCATACAACATTGATAGAATAAGTAGAGGAACAAGGTTTCCGAGGGAATAAAAAAACATCAGTACTGCGGCTTTCCAAATATTTCCAAGTATTGCACTTATAGCTAATATTCCTGCAAGTATAGGCCCAAGGCAGGCTGTCCATCCTATTGCAAAAAATACTCCGAAAACAAATGTTCCTGGAATGTCATTTTTAAATCTTTGACCAAGGTTTATGAAATTACAGACTTTTTTTTCTGTAAATGAGAATATTCCCATCATTATCATGAATGCTCCTGCAATCATTATCAACCATTTAGGTTGCATTACTATTAGTGTTTGTGCCCCGACAAAACCTGCGATTATTCCCATGCTTACAAATACTGCTGAGAATCCTAAAAAGAATATCATGGTCATTTTGGTTATGTTCTCTTTCTCTTTGAATGCATACGAGAAATATGCTGGGAACAGTGGCAAGACGCATGGTGAAAGAATGACAAGCATCCCTGCAAAAAATGCTATGAAAAATGATATTTTTGTATTCAGATCTTGTGTGTGACTATTGTTATAGTCCATTATCTTCTTAAGACCTATTGGAATGTTATTTGTTGTTCCTTGTGCTATTACTGTTCCTGATAGGATAATCAATAAAAATAAAAAAATTAGTTGTTCTTTTCTCATTCTACTTGCCTCATTTCCGAGTTGGATTTACTACTTCTTGTGTATCAAGATTTTGGTAAACTTGACCTATCACTTCCATGCCCCTAAAGACAAGTGTTTCATCATTCTCGACAGTTCCTACTTGTGCCCATGCATTCATTAAGTTTGGATACAGCTTTGAATCTTCTGTTAAGATTATTGTTGGAACTTTTTTTATACCATATTTTTTAACAAGTAGTTTTCCTTCTTCAGAACTTATATCGACTCTTTGTTCTTTATCAAAAGTCACTCCAAGTCCCTTAAGTATTGGTTTGTGGAAGCTCTCCGCATCATAACATTTGGTACAACTATCGTCTGTCAAATATGTTATTGTTATAAGTCCTTTTACCTTTCCAGTTGTTAAGTTCAAGTATGGTGGCCTGATGACTTCGCTGACATAACTATCCTTTTCTTTTTTGAATCCTATTTTTTCTATTGTTGTTATGAATTCTTCTCCATAAGCTTTTATCTCATCTGATAGTATGATTGAAGGCAAGGTCTTTATTGAGAGTTTATCTATTAGGTCTCTTGCTTTTAGATCTTGATGGTCAAGTATTGTCTCTGATTTTATTGTCACACCTGATTTGTTGAATTGTTCTATCAATGGTTCCAAATCTACGCATTTATCACAATCATTAGATTTTATTAGAATTGCATCTACTTCTCCTTTTATCTCCATAGTGTTAGGATCAGTAAAAGGTGGAAGTATTCCTGTATATATCAAAGCCCCATTCTTATCAGAAAAGTCTTTTATACTAATCTTGTTTGTTTCACCTGTTATTATAACTGCAGGAACCTTGTCTATCCCATATTTTTTTATGGTCTCTTGTGATTTCTGCACGGTGAATTCTGTTGACTTTGTTATATTAACATTTTTTTTCTTAACATCTTGAACTATTGTATCTATGTTGAAACAATCACCGCAATTAGGGTCTTTTATCACCATTAATTCTATCTGAGCAGGTCTTGCTTCCTCTTTCTCTTTTGCTATTTTTTCTTCAAATTTTGATTTCAGGCCAATTGTCATAATTGTTCCTGCAAGTACTACTATAAGAAGGGCTACACTTAATGAAACCATTGTCCAGTTTATGTTTTTCCCTCTTCTTTTCTCTTTTTGCTTATTTTTTTCTTTTATCTTTTTCATTATATTTCACCTTCTTTATGTCTTGTTTGGATATCTTTATTCTGGATAGCTAATCATGAAATTTATTTATGTTAAAAAACTCAAAAAAATTGAAAATAAAAAAAAATTAGACTAGATGTCTAGCATCCGCCTACCATTTGGGGTAGGTCCTTTATGTTACTTGGCAGTTTTGAACTTGTTCCTGAAGATTCAGTAGCGCTTGATACAGTTTTTGATGATGAAACGCTTACCTGATTGTTGTTTATCTTTTCCTTAATACTTCCAAGTGTGAATGCTTGTACACCTGATATTATTATCAATACTACAAGCACCACTGCTATTGTCAAGTTTGTTTTATCCATTTTTTTTACCTCCTATTTTTTTTAAATTCTCAGCATCCGCCAACCATTCCTGGAAGGTCTTTTAATGCAGATGTGTCTCCTCCTGCAACTGTTGTTCCAAGTTTAATCATGTCTTTAGGGAAGAATAAGGTCTTCCATCTCATGACTTCATGCAGTATCTGAGCGTCACTGTAATTTGTGTATGCACTTAGGTAAAGTGCAACTGATAACAATGCTGGATTGTGTTGGCATCCACATGCAGAGTTTCCTCTCTTATCAATACCGACCGGACCAAGACCACAACAATACTCACAAGATATTCCAACTGGCTTTGAAGCAAGATTCATGAACCTATTCCATCCATCAGGATTATTTTGTTCTACTTCTTGTTTCAATCCACGGTACATCTTTGAAAGAACAGCTAATGATTCCACAGGCGTGTCAAAACTTACTCCCAGATCACTCCCATAGTCTGGTGTTCCTGTTGGAAACATGTCTGTCATGACATCATTTGAATCAGACCAGTCTTTTACTGGAAAGACTGCTGCTATAGTGTGTCCTGTGGATTTTATCGTTGAGATATCCACAGTTTCTAGATTGGCTGTTCCTGTGCCCCCAGCTGAAGATGTTCCTTTTGTTACTGCTGCATATACCTGACTTATTTGGGTCTGATTAAATATTATGGTCATTGTTGCTACTACCAGCAGAATAAGAACCAATTTTCTAGAATTTGTTGGTTGAATCTCTTTACTTCTTCTCTTATGTCTTTTTTTAATATTTTTTTCTTCCATTATTCATTTACCTCTTTGTTTTGATGTATCTTCATCTTCTCCACAGCACGGACTGCTCATGAATTCATCAATCACTTGATCCGTTGCGTCTATTTTATCTTTAAGATTCTTTATCATACTCATTTTTCAACCCCCATCTTTTGCATTAGCAAAAAAACTTGAAATGTGTCCATTGCATCAGTAAACATGCTGATTGCTTCATCAGAATTTCCCTGAGCACCATGTTTTACACCTGTTTCTATCAATCTCATAGTTGTTGAAAGCAGATGTTTTGCAATGCACCAGGATTCGCCTTTTCTATTCTTAACTATCTTGCCCATATATTTACTTCTTAAATTCCTTATCTGATTATATAGTTCTAAATAATCTTTATCTTGAGTCTTGCCAATAGTACAAGCTAAATGCTCTTCTATTGAAATAAGATTCATTACTGCAATTGATAGTTCGTGATCAATTGCAACATCTCCTTTTTGTACTTCTTGTTTTTTTGTCATAATATTCGCCTCACATTGGTATAAGTAGATATAATCCTATCAATACCATTATTATTCCTCCTATAAGTGTAACATATTTTGTCTCAGATTTTTGTAAATTTTGCAGTTTTTCAATGACTTTCTTATTCCCCGTAATTATTAAAATAATTATTAACGGAATAACAAACATTAAGTTATACATTAGTAAGTAGAATACTCCTTTTGATGCCTGTGTTGCAACAAGACCAAGTATTGAAAAATATATTCCTGCTGTGCATCCAAAAGAACAGGTTCCAACAAATAATCCTAACAAGAATCCTGCAGGCACAGAAGATCTTTGGACTAATTCTGCTATTTTTTTCTTGCTTGTTTTGGGCAATCCTAAATTAATTTTTGTTTTAAAGAAGTATTTGTATATGTTGAATACTCCTAAAATCAGAACGAGGACTCCTGCAATCTTTGCTGCGAAATGTGGCGTTGAGAAAGTCATGGCTTTGAAGATGCCAAGTCCTATTGCTGAGAATGCTGTAAATATGCCTACTATATATGCTATTCCTATCTTTAATATTTTGAACTTTGAAGTCTGCAAGGTAAACATAAATGCTAAGAAGAACAATAGAACTGCTATTGTGCATGGATGTATGCCTGCAAGTAATCCTGTGCTTATGATTATTGGAAGTAAGTTTTCAATTCTGAATTCTGATTCACTGTTGATTGTCTTTAGGGATTCTTCATTCTCCTTAAACCATGAAATGTATTCTGATAAGGGTGTTTTTATGCTGTACTCTTTAGCTTCTCCTTTGAACATCCAAACCTTATAGCTTGTTGCTTCATCCATTTTATCCTGGTAGATTAGGATCTTTTCATTATTGTTTAGGGCTTCTTCAATCAAATTCATCGGAACATGTCCTTCAAAGAAATATTTTTCATCTATGATAGTCACCAAATGTCCTTGCAAAGAAGGAGGAATATTATGTTTTTTGTTTATATCAAGAAGTTCTTTTCGGTATTCTTTAAAATTGACATAATCTTTCACAATGATATCCTGTATTCCTATTTCAGATAATTTTCCTTTCACTTCTTTGAGATAATCGCTACACATGCCGCACGCTTCATTGAAGTAGATTACTGCGCTTGAATCTTGAGCTTGCTGGTTTTGTGCATGTGCGAGTGGAATCAGGCTCAATAAGGCTAATAACAGGATTCCTACAGTAAATATCTTGTTCTTATTCATCATTCTTCCTCTTTTATATCAATGAATATTTTCACTTCAATCTCCGGATTATTCGGATCGTTAGTTTCTATAAATACTGTTCTTGAAAACTTGTCAAGAGGTTCTTTGTGAAAATTTGGATCGAAGAAAACTGTCAGTATTGCATTTTCACCTGGTTTTAAGTTGTTCTTGTTTATGGTTGCAGAAGTACAGCCACATGATGTGCTGATTGTGGAGATATTAAGATATCCTGTTCCATTGTTAACTACTTCAAAGGTGGTATTTATCACTCCATTCGCAGGATATACCATTCCAAAATCATGAGTATTTTTTGGAAGATATACTTCTCCTGAACTAAAATTATTAGTTATACTTTGATTATTATCATCTGGGTTTCCTGATTCAGTCGGGAACCCTTCTTCCATCCAGTGAACTATTCCGCCAGCCATGCTTTTAATATTAGTATATCCTAAATTATGCATCAATTCATATGCTCTTGCACTTCTACTTCCTGATCTACAGTATATGATTATTTCATCATCTTTTTTTAGTCCTAGTTTATCAAGTGATTCTTGTGTTATGTTATTGACTGAAAGAAGAAGTGTTCCTTCTATATGATTTTCATTATATTCTGATTGTTCTCTTACATCTAGAACTTTGATTTTATCTTGTATTATTTCTTCATATGCATTGTATGGACTTATCTCAAACTCTTTCACATTGTCTTTATGAGGTATATGAGTTGTCTCTTTTATTTCAGAATCGTTTTCTGATATTTGTTTGCCTGTTATTTCAAGTTCTGTTTCTTCATTTTTAGGATCGTTGCTTTCGATGTAGATTATCCTTTTGAGTTTTCCTCTAAGATCTGGGTGAACGCTTGGATCATACCTTACGATCATGTCTGTCTTCTCACCCGGTTTTAGAATGTTCTTTTTTACTTCTGCGGTGGTGCATCCGCATGAAGTACTGATATAGGTTATATTCAACAGTTTTTCGCCTGTGTTCTTGACAGTGAATGTTAATTCTTTTATTCCATCCTCAAGTTTCACATTTCCCATGTCGTACTTGTAGGTGTTCAATTCTAGGTGTGGTGTTTTCAAAAGGTCTGTGCATCCGGCTGAGATTATTGTAAGTGTCAGTATGCCCATTATTATCATAATATTTTTTGCTTTCATTTTAGCTCACCTGATTTAGATTTATTCTTACAGTCTTTACTGCATTTCTTGGATCATTTGAATATACATTGATTGTTCTTGAGACTGGCCCTCTTAGATCTTTGTGTGCATTTGGATCGTAATACACTTTCAACTGGACTGTTTTTCCTGGTTCTATTGCTATTTTCCAGTTTTTAGGGTTTGTTCCGTGCATTTCCATACCAAATTTTGGTCCTTCTGATCCATCTGATATTACTGATGCGGTTGTACACATGCATGATGTGTCCATGTTGTCTATCACTAAGGTGTTTGTTCCTTTGTTTGTTATCTGGAATTGGGTGCTTACGACTCCGTTTGCCTGACTGACCATGCCTAAGTCTTGATATGTTGGCTCGATAGATATTATAGGTGCATCTTTAGGAGGTATTAATCTCCAGTAAAAGAAAAGCGCTATTAGGATTATCGCGCCAAATATTATGGAATACTTTCTTATCTTATCCTTTTGCGTCTTCGAAAATAATGGTTGACTGATATCATCTCCATGCTTATCAGTATTATGTTTGTTCAAAGATTCTTTACTATTAAATTTTCGATCACATTTTTTGCATAAGTATTCTTTCATAGCTCCCTTCTCCAATTCAATCCAGTTTTCGGATTCTTTATATTCTATTCTAGTCTACCCTTTATTTAAAAGAAAATAAATTATAGTGAAAAAATAGGGAAAATATATAAATTGATTTAAGGTTTCTTTTCTATATGGGTGTGATAAATAAATCTGATAATAAGCTGGTGGTTGTATTGGTCATATCTTTATTATTGATAGGGCTTGTGATACTATCAAATATATTATCTTTTCAAAAGATTGAGCAGTTGTACACAAATCAAGTTGTAGATGGGCAGATAGTTGAGACAGACCATGTTGCCAATCAAGTTGAGAATCATATTCTTCGTGTGAAGGATGAGCTAGTGACTCTAAGTAAGTTCCCTATAATGGACAGTATTAATATAAGTCAGTGTAGTGGTTCTATGAAGATAATTCATCAGGACATAAATGGATTGATAAGTTCTCTTCTGAGAGCAGATTCATCTGGTCAAGTTTTGGAGTGTTCGAATTCTGAATTCAGTAACTATGTTGGTCTAAATATCAAAGACAAGGAGTATTTTTATATTCCAAAAGAAACCAGCGAACCTTATATTTCAGATGTCATGCAACAGGGAACTTCTGGACATGTGATGATTTCAACTCCTTTGTACCAAACATCCCAATACACTCCTTATCCAAACTATGAAGGCAACTTCAAAGGAATTATATTTAGCATCATCGATCTTGAAACATTGTTTAATCTTTATATTCATCCTGCTTTTGAAGATAATGTGCACTTGTTTTTGTTGATTAATTCTCAGAATAATAACACTATCCTCGAAAGTGAAGAACTTCGTAATTATACTATTCTGTTGAAGGATTTGGCTGAGAACCAAGATAAGATAATTCGTGATTTAGATTATTATGGAAAAACCATAGTTACTATGTCTGATATAAAGTTTGGCTCTGAGAATTGGCGCTTGATAGTCTTACTCCTCTCGATAGGATAAATAAGAATTTTTCTTCAGTTCAGAGAAGACATCTTATGTCATTATTATTTGTTCTTTTGGTTCTTATACTTGCACTGGTAGGGTATGTCCGTCTTTACAAATCAAAAGAGAAGATTAAAAACAAGCTTAATAAAACCAATTTGACCTTGGAGAAGTTTGGAATAAATATTCAGACTGAAGAACAAACATATACTCAAGCCGATATCAAGCTTGAGTCTAAGAAAATTTATTTTATTCGTGAAGATGCCGAAGGACAGGCTTATGACTTGTTCATATCATGCTTGAATGAGGGTAAGGCTGGTCTTGGAATAATTCGTGAGAATCCTGAATTAATAAAAAAGAGATATGGTCTGAAAAACACTTCTTTTATCTGGTTATCAAAAGATAAGTCTTCTGATATTCCTTCTGAGGTTGACATTGAAAATATCAGTCGTTTGATGAACGAATTTCTTAATAAGAGCATTTCTTCTGTAATACTTATAGATAGACTGGACTATCTCTATGCAATGAACGGCTCGTCTTCTGTCAATAAAGTCGTATTTGAAGCTAAGGATATTATATCTTCAAAGGATGCTATTATAATCCTTGCTGCTAACTCAAAACTTTTGAAAGCTTCTGATATGGATATTCTCAATGCTGAGACAATTGATCTCTTTGGGTCACACCTTAAGAAATCAGTCAATCTTACAGAACAAGAATTAAAGATGCTTTCTTTTATAAATGAACGTAATATCGAGAACCGTCTTGTCTCATATAAGGATATAACTTCTAATTTTAATATCACCAAACCCACTACTCGTGCCAAGATTGCACATCTTCAAAGATTAAACTTGATAATGATAGAGCCACGTGGTCGCTTTAAGTCTATTAAGATAACTTCTTTAGGCAGAAGCATGTTGCATTAATTGTTTTTTCCCTTAGTTATTTTTGTTTTTATTCCATGGTTATAGTAAAAATCCATTTTCACTATTTTTTCCCTTTATTTAGTTCTTGTTTTTATATGGTGCATTCTTTATAATTTTTAGAAAAAATGGAGGTGCTTATGATGATAAGTTTGTTTAGAAAAAAAGATCCTGTATGTGGTATGAGACAGGAAAAAGGAAAAGGGTTTATTGATGAAAACACAAAGAATTGGTTTTGTTCGAATAGCTGTAAGGACGAATTTGATACTAGAATGAAAAAAGCTGTAAAATCCACAGACAAACCTTCTTGCTGTCATTAAAGATAATAGAATGATTAAAACGTCTGTATATAAGAAATATCGGTCTAAGTTAGTGATAAAACCATTGAAAGCAGGACTTATTTCGGCTCTTTCTTTATTTGCATTGTATATATTAATACTTACTATTGCAAATTCTCTTGAGCATGCTTTTCAGCAATTCTTTGATTTCTGGTACTGGATGACTCCGCTCGTGCTTGGTTTTG
>Ga0114931_10008948_pt1 | contig 12043 bp, 8 predicted proteins | sample 2SBtaG_FD_89579 | JGI IMG/M metagenome (GOLD analysis project Ga0114931, IMG submission 89579) | Deep subsurface microbial communities from Kolumbo volcano to uncover new lineages of life (NeLLi) - 2SBTROV14_V59a metaG | ecosystem: Environmental > Aquatic > Marine > Volcanic | place: Kolumbo...
GGATCTGGACCGCCTCGGCCATCGCCGATTGATTCTTGCGGCCGTTCGTGCGATGCTACGGGGGTGTTCGAGATCTTATGGGGGGAAGCTTGATGATCTTGAGTCAGGTTTTTGCAGCGAGCGACGCATGGGTCGTGGACGGGGAAAAACTAGGGATTTGAGTTGCTCGATGGGGCGTGGGGGAAGTGCCGAGGAGCATGGAATTGCGGTTGCGCGCGGTCGGTTCGGAGAACCAACCTACCTTTGCCGCCCAACCGGATATCGAGTCCTTTGACTGAAGGCCATATTCAACCTCGACAGCGGTAGAAAAAAGATGCTGGTGTAGCCGCTCGACTCAACGTGTCAACCGCAGACGTTTGAAAGGCCAGGTCCCGTCCGCCGGACGGGACTTGCAGCGGGAGCAAACCCCGATTCAGGGCCGGCTCGGCAAGCCGGACCTACTTGCGTTGCGGGCACAGCCCGTGTTATGAGTAAGAGTAAGATTGAACTAACTCGCCGTCCATGGCCAAAGGCCGTGAACGGCCGCCAATCGGAACGCTGTGGAACCGAGACGTACTCCCTTGTAAGAGTTGCAGGCCTGCCGCAATAAACGCCGGCGCCGTCCGTTTCGGACCGGCGGCGATCCGACCGATCAACGTCCGACCGAGCCGCACGCACATTCCCGGCGGTCCAAAACACGATTTCCCTCATTGACGAGAAAGGGACTTACCCATGTTTCACCTGATACTGCTTGCTTTGACCGTGGCCGCGCCGGCAACCGCACCGACGAGTAGGCCGATCCGCTTAGCCGACTCCGGCAAATCACTCTATCCAATTGTTGTCAGCGCGAAAGCTACCGACGCCGAACAGCATGACGCCGAAGAACTGGCTCATTTCCTGCGGGAGATATCGGGCGCTCCGTTTCAAGTCAAGACCGTCGCCGCTAGTCAGGCCCCCGGCGCGCCGGCGATTCTCGTCGGCCGTGACGCCGCCGCCACCATCGTAGCTCGTGACGAACTCGCGACACTCGGCCAGGAAGGGTACATTCTTCGAACGCGTGGCACGCAGCTGGCCATCGTCGGTGGCCGACCTCGAGGAACACTCTATGGAGTCTATTCGCTGCTGGAAGACTATTTGGGCTGTCGTTGGTTCACGCCCGACGTGTCGCGCATCCCGAAACGAACAACGATCGAACTGCCGGCACTCGACCGCCGATTTGTTCCCGTGCTGGAATATCGGTCAACCGATTATCCCAACTCGCGCGATGCCGACTGGGCCGTCCGTAATAAAATCAATGGCAACCAAACGCGTCTCGATGCGCAACGGGGCGGCAAGGTCATCTACGGCCCGTTCGTCCATACGTTTAACTCGATACTCAACCCCAAAGACCATTTCGCCGCGCATCCGGAGTACTTTTCGGAGGTGAACGGAAAACGGATCGGCGGCCGGACCCAACTCTGTTTGACCAACCCGGACGTGCAACGGATCGCGATTGACAAGGTGCGGCAGTGGATGCGCAGCCAGCCGCGGGCGACCATCTTTTCGGTCAGCCAGAATGACTGGCACAATTACTGCACTTGCAAGAACTGCCAGAAAGTGATCGACGCGGAAGGGGCGCCGTCGGGCTTGTACCTGCGGTTTGTCAACAAGATCGCCGACGCCATCAAGGACGAATTCCCCCATAACGCGATCAGCACGCTCGCCTACCAGTTCACGCGCAAGCCGCCCAAGATCACGAAACCGCGACCGAATGTCATCGTCCGGCTGTGCGACATCGAATGCTGTTTCGCGCACCCACTGACGGTTCGCGCCGATCTGGATCCGCGCAACGCGGCGTTCGCCGAAGACTTGCGGCGCTGGCATCAGATCTCGAATCGGCTCTATATCTGGGACTACGTCATCAATTACGCGCATGCGATCATGCCGTTCCCGAACCTGTATTCACTCAAGCCGAACATTAATTTCTTCATGGACAACGGCGTCAAGGGGATCTACGAGGAGGCCGACTATTTCACGAAGGGGGGTGAGTTCGCCGAGTTGCGCACGTGGATCATCGCCAAGACGCTCTGGGATCCAACGTACGACACCGATCGGGCCATCGACGAGTTCCTGGACGGCTACTATGGTGCGGCGGCGCCGGCCCTGCGGCGCTACATCGACCTGCTCCACGGCAAGTCGAAAATGGACGAAGTCCACTTTCGCATCTTCGATTCGCCGGCCTCACCGCTGTTCGCCGAGGACGTCGTCCAGCGTGCCGAAGCCCTCATGACCGAAGCGGAAAAAGCGGTCAGCGATGACGCGCCGTTGCGGCACCGCGTGCAAGTCGCCCATCTGCCGATCCAATACGTCGAGATCACCAAGCTGCTGCGAAAACTCCGCGACCCGGCCGCACGGACGCCAACCGCGTTGGCCACGACAAAACGGTTGGTCGGGGAATTCGATGCCGTGGCAAAGAAAGAAGGAGTCACTCGAATCTCGGAGGGACGCTCTTATGCTGACTGGCTCGCGAGCGTGAAGAAAAAACTCGAGACAGAATAATAGTTAGTCGTTTAGCCAAATGCAGCAAGGCCTAACACGAAGCAGTTGTTTTCACCGGGTCGCACGAGGATTGCGGGCAAGAATATCGAACGGCAAGAAGATTGTGATCGCCAATTCTTGCCACAAAATATTCTTGCCCGCTCTTCGCGGAATCGAGCCGGCGCCTGGCACGCGCGGTTTTGAAATGAAACAATATCGGATACCATGAGCCCCTTTCAGGAGCCGGACATATGTCACGAAAATGTTATCTCAACGTTGTACTGACCGTCGTTGGCGTGACCGTGTCGACCGCCATGCCATGGACATCGGCGCACGCCGCCGCGAACGCGGAGCAACTCCTCCGGAAGTTGGACGTTACCAAGGGCATTTGCGCGGTCGTGGGGGAGGGGAGTGTGCCGATTGCTATTAAGTTGGCCAGTGCGCGGCCCGGTTTACTGGTCTACACCCAGCTGGCCGATGCCGCCGCGGTCCAAGCCGCGCGGAGCGCGGCGGAAGCCGCCAAACTGGGCCCCCGGCGCTTGCATATCGAACTGGGGGATCTCCACCACATTCACTTGGCGGACCAACTGGCCAACGCGGTCGTCGTCTTGAGTTCGGCGAAGCACAACCCGACGGACAAGGAGGTTCTGCGCGTTCTTTGCCCGCGCGGCCGAGCATGGACGGGCAAGCGCGTGCTGACCAAACCGGTCCCCAAGGGAATCGGCCAATGGACGCACGCCTATCATTCACCCGACAACAACACGCAGTCGTGGGACCAGCTGGCCCGCGCGCCTTACATGACGCAGTTCATGGCCGAGCCGCATTACGGACCGGCGGCACAAATGTCGGTCGCGGCCGGCGGCCGAGTTTTCAAGATCTTCGGGCACGTGGCATGGCATGAACGCGAGGAGCCGTACTTGAATACCGTCGTCGCATTCGACGGTTATAACGGTACCCAGCTCTGGAAATACAAGTTGCCGGCGGGCATGATGGTCCACCGGTGTGTCTTCATCGCAACCCCAAAGATCCTGTATATCGTCGATGATCAGTCGTGCAAGATGATCGACGCGGCGACCGGTAAGGTCGTCGACCAGATTCGCCCGCCGAAGGACATTGCCGGAGGCACGTTCTGGAAATGGATGGCGTTGCAAAACGGTGTGCTTTACGCCATGACCGGCGCGGACGAGTTTCGGGAACCGCCCGCCCGCTGGAAGCGAACGCAGCACGGCTGGCCATGGAACGCGATATCACGCGGTTATAACTTGCCGAAAGACCCCTGGGGGTTTGGCCGCAATTTGCTGGCGATCGATCCTGGCACCAAGAAAGTGCTCTGGCACTATCACGAAGACCAGCCGATGGACGGCCGCGCGCTGTGCATGAACCAATCACGTATTTTCGCGTTCCGCTTCGGCGCTTACCTGACTTGCCTGGATGCCAAGACCGGCGATGTGATATGGCGCAAGAGCAAACAGAACGATCCGAAGCTGTTCGAGACACTGGGGACGTACCTGCCGCGGCAAAGCTGGCAGACGAATTGGCGTACGGTCGCGTATCTCAAGTGCACCGACGATGCGCTGTACTTCGCCGGCCCACAGTTGAGCAAACTGGTGGCCGTTTCCGCCAAGAATGGTGACATCCTGTGGACAAATCCCTACGACAATTTTCAGCTGATCCTGCGCCCCGACGCGGTCTACGGGATCAGTGGCCCCTGGGGAGTGAATGTCAGCAAGAAGTTCGACCCGCTCACGGGCAAGGTGCTGGCCGAACTGCCGACCGGGCGCCGCGCGTGCACGCGGCCAAGCGCCTCGGCGGACAGTATTTTGTATCGAGCCATGGGCGGTACCGTGCGTTTCGATCTGGAATCCGAGCGGCCGCGTTGGGTCTCGCCCATGCGGCCCGGATGCCAGGACGGCGTGACCATTGCCAATGGCCTGCTCTACTGGTGGCCCTATGTGTGTGACTGCCAGAATTCACTCTATGGCGTCACCTGTTGTGGACCGGCCGGCGATTTCGATTTCACTCCCGACTGGCACGCCGCCGACCGGCTTTGGACAGCCGCCGATGCGCGGCCCGTGCAGCCGCTGCGGGCGACCGCGTCCGATTGGCCCATGTTCCGCGCCAATCCGCGCGCGACCGCGGTATCGGACGCGCGCGTCCCAGGCAAGGCACGTACGATCTGGCGCCGCGTGTTACGGTCGGCCGACGCGGTCCGGCCGACGGCCCCCGTGGCGGTGGGGAATCTGGTCTTCGCCGCGGGCGACGACGGCAAGGTGCGGGCGTTGGACGCGGTAACCGGCCGCGTGCGTTGGACGACCTACCTTGGGAGTGAAGTTCGCTTGCCGCCAACGATTTACCGCGGCCGCGCACTCGTGGGAACGGGCGCTGGATATGTCGTGGCCTACGAGGCCGTGACCGGCCGGATCCTGTGGCGGTTTCGCGCGGCGCCGGAAGATCGGATGATCCCCGTTTACGGCAAGCTGCTGTCGACCTGGCCGGCGGCCAGCGGCATTGTCGTCGCCGACGACACCGCCTATGTGGCCGCCGGGCTGGCGAACTACGATGGCACTTATGTTTACGCGTTGGACCCGCTCACCGGCAAACCAAAATGGTGCAACGACACGTCGGGACACCTCGACCCGGCGGCCAACACGGGCGTTGGCGTGCAGGGCCACCTGTTGCTGAATCGTGGTACGTTGTATCTCGCGGGCGGCAATGCCGTCTCACCGGCCATGTATGACGCGCGGAGTGGGCGATGCTTGAACGATCCCCGTGGGTTGGCGAAGTGTGCATCGACCAGCCCCCGCGGATGGGAGTTGTCACTGGTCGGCGACGAAGTGGTCGCCTGCGGCATGCCGTACTATGCACGCCCCGATCAGCCGGTGTTCGATCACACGGTGACCAAGAAGATCCTGCACGTGCCGACCGGCCACATCGATATCGTGTGGCTCGATAATCGCACGCTGGCCGCGTATGAACCGTTGCGTCAAGACGCGTTGAACGAGTGCGTATCGCGTGAGCGGATCCCGCGTCACATCACGCAGGCCTGGGGTGATTTCAAGGTCAAGCAGAAACCGATCTGGGGCGTTCAGCACGAAGGTGGCATCGCCCTGGCCGTCGCGAGGAACGCCGTGCTGCTGGCCGATGCCGAGCGTCTGATCGCACTGGACATCACGACCGGCAAGCCGATGTGGGCCGAGGATCTACCGGCGGCGCCGGTGCCGTGGGGGCTGGCCGTCACGCGCACCGGCACGACCATCGTGACACTGGTCAATGGGCAAGTCGTCGCGATTGGCCAATGAAAAAACACAACGCCCGCCTTGGCCCGCAAAACAATTCGCGTATTATGTGGGATGGATTCCGTGGGTGGCGGATCCGTACGGGCACGAATCGATCACGCGATCCGCGCGCGCCAAACTCCAGGCGGTTAGGTTCGTCCGACTGGATCGTGAATTGGCGCGGTCCGGTCTCCCGTTGGTCGAACGCGCACAAGAAATCTCAAAGTGGCGGCGTTATAACGAGTTTTCCATGTTCCGGTGCGTCGATGGACGAGCGTTTTCTAAACGAGCGGTTGGCGCGGCGTGCGGAGAGCAACGCCCTCCGGTCACTGCACGAAACGCGTGACCTGGTCGATTTCACGTCGAACGATTATCTCGGGTTTGCTCGATCGAGCAATCTGCGGGAAATGGTTGACGCGGCGCTCCGCGACCGTCCGGATTTGCCGCTCGGATCAACCGGCTCGCGTTTGCTCTCGGGGCACACGCAACTGCATGCGGAAATTGAAGAGGAGGTCGCAACGTTCCATCGTGCGGAATCGAGCCTGATATTCAATTCCGGCTACGATGCCAACATCGGATTGTTTTCGTCCGTGCCGCAACGGAGTGACACGGTCCTTTACGACCAGTTGGTTCATGCTTCCGTTCGCGATGGACTTCGGCTTGGGCTTGCCAAGGCGTATTCTTTTCGGCACAATGACCTCGCACACCTTGAAACGCGGTTGCGGCGCGCTGTGGGTACCTGTTTTGTCGCCGTCGAATCGGTTTACTCGATGGACGGCGACTGCGCTCCCCTGCGGGAAATCGTCGAGCTCGTTCAGCACTACGATGCCTACCTTATTGTTGATGAAGCGCATGCTACCGGTGTTTTTGGGACGGAGGGTCGCGGCCGCGTCGTTGAAAACTCGCTTCAAGACATGGTTTTCGCGCGACTGCACACATTTGGGAAGGCACTCGGAGTGCATGGGGCGGCCGTGGTTGGATCGCGGACGCTGAAGAACTACTTGATTAACTTTGCTCGTTCATTCATTTACACGACCTCCCTGACACCACACAGCTTGGTCGCCATCCGGTGTGCCTACCAACAACTTGCCAGGTCCCGGGGACTGATCGGGCAGCTGCACTAGAAAGTACGACAATTCCATCAGGCGACTCGAGGCATCTCGTCCAGCCGACTGCGCGGCAGTGAAAGCACCATTCACAGTGTCCTGGTTCCGGATAATCGCAAGGTCACGGACTTGGCGGCTTGGTTGCAATCGAGAGGGTTCGATGTACGCGCGATCCGCCGGCCGACCGTGCCGGCGGGGACCGAGCGACTTCGGATCTGCCTGCACGTATTTAATCGCGACGCGGACATCACAAGACTTGCCGAGGCGATATCGGACGGGCTCGCACTGCGGTAAGATTAACGGTCGCGGGAAATCGAGACGATTCGGGATCGTCCCGGGCCCTTTGCACTGAAACCACGGCGGCTTGGAGGACGCGATGCAGCACATCTTTGTCACGGGAATTGATACGGGAGTCGGGAAAACGATCGTTTCGGCGGTCCTTGTCCAGTCGCTTGGCGCCCACTATTGGAAACCGGTCCAGGCCGGCGCGCTCGAATGGACGGATATGGACCAGGTGAAATCGCTCGTTTCACGCGCCGACGTCCGGTTTTATCCCGAGGCGTTCCGGTTATCACAGCCCATGTCGCCGCACGCCGCGGCCGATCGGGACGGCGTGTCGATCTCGCTTGCTCAGCTGCAGTTGCCGGCAACTTCCGGCAGACTGGTCATCGAAGGTGCGGGTGGCGTGATGGTACCGTTGAATCACTCGGAGCTGATGATCGATCTGATTAGTCGATGCAATGCGGCGGTGATTGTGGTCGTCAAACACTACCTCGGCAGCATAAATCATACGTTGCTCACACTCGACGCATTGCGGCACCGAAACCTGGACAATGTGGGACTCGTCTTCTGTGGTGAAAGTAACCCGGAAAGTGAAGCTGTGATCCAGGCCCAGTCGGGGATCCCGTCCTGGGGCTGGATCCCCTTGTTGGATCCGATCGGCCCGGCCCAGATCGAACGCTGTGGAGACGAATTGGTCGGCCCGTGGAGCGTGTAATCGGCCGGCGCGCGTTGCCGGCGGCGCGGTGCATGCCGTGCGTGTCTGTTGCGAAGCGACTCGTACAAAAAGAAGGATGCGCGTGCACGATAACGAACAACGGACGAACACGATCTAGTACCCTTATACCCAGATGAAGAACGCGCCGGAACCGATCGCCATCAGCCGGGGCGAAGGCGCGGTACTTTTTGACGATCGGGGCAATGCCTATATTGACGCGATCGCCTCCTGGTGGGTGAATCTCCATGGCCACGCACACCCGTACGTTGCCGATCGCGTTCACGCGCAGTTGCTACAACTCGAACACGTCATCTTTGCTGGTTTCACGCATCGGCCGGCGCTGGACCTGGCGGAGAAGTTGCTGGCCATCTTACCGCGCAATCAGGCGCGTGTGTTCTTCTCGGACGATGGATCCACGGCTGTTGAAGTCGCGTTGAAGATGGCGCTTCAGTACTGGCACAACGTGACCAAAAAGGAGGCCACGGTGATTGCCATGGAGCATGCCTACCACGGTGATACATTCGGCGCCATGGCGGTCAGCGATCGAGGTGCCTTTGTCAAGCCATTCGAGTCCAAATTGTTTGCTGTCGCACGGATTCCAGCGCCCGTGGCCGGTCGGGAATCCGCCAGCCTCGATGCGCTGCATGCCGTCTTGCGACAGAACCAGGCATCCGTGTTCATTTTCGAGCCGCTGGTTCAGGGAGCCGGTGGAATGCGAATGTACGAACCCGGACCGCTGGAGAAGATGCTGGAACTTTGCCAGGCATATCGAGCCGTGACAATCGCGGATGAAGTGATGACCGGATTTGGACGTACGGGGCGCGATTTCGCATCTGATTATTTGCCTTTGCATCCCGACCTCGTCTGTCTTTCGAAGGGCCTGACCGGCGGCACACTGCCACTCGGCGTCACCAGTTGCAGCGCGGAGATCTACAACGCGTTTCTTTCGGAAGACCAATCGCGTACCCTGTTTCACGGGCACTCCTTCGCCGGTAATCCGGTCGGGTGTGCGGCCGGGTTGGCAAGTCTGGAGCTTCTCCAGAGCACGGCGTGCCAGGAATCGATTCGGCGCATCCAGCAGCAGCATGAGACCATTGCCGAGCGGTTCGCCACGCACCCGGCGGTGCGCGACGTGCGGCAACGCGGTGTTATCCTGGCGATCGAAGTGGCGACCGGGCGCCCCACGTCCTACTTCAATACGATCCGTGACGCCTTGTGCGTGTTTTTCTTGAAACAGGGTGTCCTGCTGCGCCCGCTCGGCAACGTCATTTACGTTCTGCCGCCGTATTGCATCACCGATATCCAGTTGCACCGAACGTATGACGTGATCTGGGAGGCGTTGAACCGTATTGACCGAGGCGCATTGAAGTGAATCCAGCAGTTGCCATAACCGGCATGGGGTCGGTTTCTCCACTCGGGTCCCGGTGGCGCGACGTCCGGCAGTCCTACATGTCGATGGATACCTGCATCGATGTGCGCGCCGTCGATGGGCGCGCGACACCGGTGGCCGGTCTCAAGCCGCGTGAGGATGGCCTGTTGAACGCGTTGCGGGAACGTGAACCTCGGTTCAAGCGTCTCGATCGGTCGGTCCTGATGGCGATTCATGCGGCGCACGACGCGGTCGCCGACGCCCGCTGGAGCGATCGAAATACGGTTGGCATCAACATCGGTTCCTCGCGCGGCGCGACCCACCTGTTGGAACGGCACCATGCGGCGTATCTGAATCACCCGGAGAGTCGGGCGCGACCACTCGCTTCGCCGAGCACGACGTTGGGTAACTTGGCCAGCTGGGTCGGCCAGGCGATCGGCAGCTCCGGTATCGCGTTCAGCCACTCGATGACGTGCAGCACGGCCCTGCATGCCGTGGCCAATGGGATCGCCTGGCTCAATGCGGGCATGGCGCAACGCTTTCTGGTCGGCGGCACCGAGGCACCGTTGACTGGTTTTTCAATCGCCCAGATGAAGGCACTTAAGGTGTATGCCCAGGATCCATCCGCTCGGTATCCATGCCGCCCGCTGGCCACAGCGCCCATCGATTCGGTGGTTCTTGGGGAAGGCGCCGTGATCCTGTGCCTGGAACCGTTCCATACTGAAACGGCGGATAGAGCCCGGGCGATCGTCAGTGGTTTGGGGTACGCAACCGAGAAGATTGGCCATGCGACCGCACTTTCCGTCGAGGGATATTGCTTTCGGAAATCGATGCGGATGGCGCTGGCATCAACGGCGCATAAGCGGCCCGTGGATGCGATCATCATGCATGCTCCGGGAACCGTGCGCGGGGATGCCGCGGAGCTTAATGCCGTTCGGCACGTGTTTGGCGCCGATCCACCAATGCTGATTTCCAATAAATGGCGAATCGGCCACACGTTTGGCGCTTCGGGAGCCCTGAGCATCGAATTGGCCTTGCACCTTGTGGCAAATGGCGATATTCCACTCGACTTTCCGTACCCTGCCGTCGTCCGGAACCGAAAACGGCGTATAGAATGCATTCTGGTCAACGCCGCTGGATTCGGTGGAAATGCAGTGAGTCTCGTCATCGAAAAATGGCCGCTTATGGCTGATCTTGGTCTCCTGGCACGACGCTGCCGCAACCCGTAATATGATCGTTATGAGCAAAACAGTTTCGCCTCAGTCCGCCTGGAGCGTGGACCAGCTTGTGCGGATCCACGATCAGCCCTTGCTGAACCTGGTCTATCAGGCAGCGACCGTGCATCGGGCGCATCATGACCCGAACGAAGTCCAAGTATGTACCCTGCTTTCGATCAAGACGGGCGGGTGCTCGGAAGACTGTGCCTATTGTTCGCAGTCCGCGCGCTACGAAACCGGTGTTTCGTCGCGGCGTCTGGTCGGAACAGACGAAGTATTGGCGGCGGCCCGTGAGGCGAAACGGCGCGGCTCGACCCGCTTCTGCATGGGAGCCGCATGGCCGAAACCGCGTACGGAAGATGATTTCGAAAACGTCCTGGAGATGGTACGCGCGGTTCGAGCGCTCGGGCTGGAAGCCTGTTGTACCTTGGGATTACTGTCAGCCGAACAGGCGAAACGACTCAAGGAGGCCGGGTTGACCGCGTACAATCACAATCTGGACACGGGGGAAGGTTACTACGATCAGGTGGTGACGACTCGAACCTATGCGGATCGGCTGGCGACGTTGAACCGAGTTCGTGATGCCGGAATCTCTCTATGCTGTGGCGGCATCCTGGGCATGGGCGAAGACGTCACGCATCGCCTTGAGATGTTAATGACGTTGAGCTCCTTGGATCCCCCTCCCGAGTCCGTGCCGATCAACGCGCTGGTGCCAATCAACGGGACGCCGCTTGCGGAACAGGAGCCTGTTTCCATTTGGGAAATGGTACGCATGATTGCCACGACGCGGATTGTGCTTCCCCTGGCGATGGTGCGCCTTTCGGCGGGCCGGCTGCGGATGAGTCCGGAAGGGCAAGCGCTCTGTTTTCTGGCGGGAGCCAACTCCATCTTCTCCGGCGAGAAACTGTTGACGACCCCGAATCCGGACCGTGGCGAGGATCAAGAGCTGTTCCAGACGCTCGGCCTGACCGCCCGACCGGCATTCAAGCAACATGGCCATTGACGGCGCTTCCCCGGCATGGATTGATTTTCTGTAACACGTTAGCGGATCGCAGCGGACAAGCGCGACGATTTACGCTCCGGAAGACTGAAAACCGCGGATTCACGCAGATGAACGCGGATGGAACCGACGTTTTGCACCCATCCGCGTCTATCAAGATCTTAACGCATCGGCGCGTTGGGTGGGCTCGCTAGTGATTCACGACGGTTCGGCAAACACCAAGAAAAGAAAAAATAGACCGGACCCCAGATCTGCGTTCCCATCGCACGGCGTTTGCGACTGGTTGGGCAATAGCGAAGCGGTGGCACGCGACCACTACTTGAGTGTGACCGACGAACACTTTGACCGAGCCACGAAACAAACGGGGGAGGTGAAAACCATGTTCAGGGTGGACCGACAGGTGGGCCAGCGACCAGCCGCAAACAATCGCAAAGATGAGAAACCATCAAAAAACCCCAGGGAAACCAGGGCATCTTTTCATATGTGACAACGTCTTGCGACACCCTGCAAAGCTGCCCAATACCCCCTAGGGGAAACGCACGCCCTGCAAAAACGTCGGAAAAAAGCGGCTTTCCAAGTGGCC
>Ga0114931_10008949_pt1 | contig 12043 bp, 23 predicted proteins | sample 2SBtaG_FD_89579 | JGI IMG/M metagenome (GOLD analysis project Ga0114931, IMG submission 89579) | Deep subsurface microbial communities from Kolumbo volcano to uncover new lineages of life (NeLLi) - 2SBTROV14_V59a metaG | ecosystem: Environmental > Aquatic > Marine > Volcanic | place: Kolumbo...
GCGCTGACATAATCACCACTCGCGGGACCAGGCCCGAGGCCGCCACACCACCAACACCAGCGATCGCCGCCGGGGTAGTCGCCTTACGAAACCCCTTTTGCAGATGTTGCGGAATATCGGGTAAACCTGCGCTTGTTGCTGCTTTGCTCGCCATTTTTTCCTCCCTCCCGCACCCAGGAGTCATCACTACCTACAGATATATCATGCTCGCCGTCCCTAAAAACAGCCAACGTCCGGCCCGATGTCAGATCAGACACGATGTACTCCGGCACACCATCCCGCGGTGTACGCAATTTCCCCACCAAGTCTCGAGCGGCCGGACACAACGAAACTATGTACTGCTGTTCGTTGGGATCAGATTTTAAAAACGTCACCAGCGCCGTGCTCTCCGAGATGATGGTCGGATGCAACCCCCACACCGGCCTCTGTTTTAATGACTGAGTAACCGTGATTACGTTTATCCCCCGTTTTCTCCCCCGCGTCCAAACCTGGAGCATCTGTGGCGGAGTACGACGACCCACCACCTGCTGCGCCTCATCCACCACCACCAGCACATTACCGACCTCGAGCACAGCAGCCCCCAGGCCCGCCAGCGCTGGCGCCGAATCCAGCGCAGTCACTTCGAGAAACAGGCCCGCGGCTGACGCCTCAATCATCGACACCCAATTTAGCCGTGGCGTGCGCGCCACCAGCTCATCATCCAGCTCCAGATGCACATAGCAATGCTCGGCCAAGGGTGTCTGGTCACGCGAGTCCCGCGTCAGCACCACCAGATGCTCGTACTTCCGGCGGCGGCGGTACTCCGCCACCAGGTCAGACATGAGCGTAGTTTTACCCGACCCCGAGCTACCGATGCACAGCACCCGATTAGTCGTACTCACGCAAACACCACCCGCTCACGCAGGCCCACCACCGTAGCGATAAGCATGTCCAACGGGTTCACAACGTCGCCTTGTGCGCTACCCAGCCGCGCCTCCATATGTACATGCGCGCCAACTGCAGCGCCAGTGTCCCCAATTTCTCCCAACACACCGCCAGGATTCACGGCTTGCCCCACCCGCACAGTTTGCATGGACATATGCGCAAAAAATACCCACACAGGCGTGCCCGGCTCGATAGTAATCACTCCATCACTCAGACTACTGGCGCCGAGCGGAAACGGGAACTCATAACGCACCAACACAAAACGCCCGAACGCCTCGGACTCATCCACCAGCACCACCTCGCCAGCCCACGGCGACACAATGAGCTCCCCGAACGCCGCCGGATGTGGCGATAAATCCACACCCCGGTGAGGGTGCCCAGGCCGGTAAGGAGGCCGCGTCGATCCGAACGGCAACGTCACCCGCGGTACCGAAACCGGGAAAACCGCACCAGGCCACACAGAACTACCCATCAGCCGCCCCAACGCCAGCAGCGCCAGGAGCAGGAGCAGCAGGAGTGCCACCTACGATCGACCTCCTCACCATCACCGCACCAACACCAATTGCCAGGCCGCCGGCCGCCACGCGCAACCAACCTGGTAGGCGACCCACACCCGACGACCGCGTGATACCCATCGCAGCCAGTGCATCCCCCATCTCCAGGAGCTCCAGAAACGGCAGCGTCCGAGACACAAATGCCGCGTGGTACTCATCCATGAGCTCGACCGGTAGACCATACGCCGACAGCGCCGCCGCCAGCTCCGCGACCTCGAGGTCGGTATACGCCACGGCCGACGCCGGCGTGACATCATCCGGCGACGACGCCGCGGCCTCATGATCTGACAGATTAAATTCTGGCGGCGACGTGTCCCACGGCGGAGCGGTATCAGTCATAGCAGGTAATCCCCCTCGGACTCCTCCAGCCAGGCGTCCAGATTGGAGCGGCCAGCAGGAGATGCCGGCCGCCGATCGACGGTGGGCGCTCCGCCACGGCCGGCACTACCCGCAGCCAGCAGCACCAGCGCCGCGAGAACCCCTATAGAGAGTACCGCCAGCGCTACCGGCGCCACAAACATACCACCCCGAGCAGAAGACGACGGCGACGAAGTAGGAGCAGGAGACGGAGTAGGAGCAGGAGACGGAGTAGGAGCAGGAGACGGAGTAGGCATCAGTGTCACCTGCTCCACCACATCAGTTAGCAGACTATCCAGTGCCACGACGACCCACCCCCAGACGGCGGAGTAGAGACACCCCCACCAGGCCCACAGCAGCCACCGCCACCAACCGCGCCGCCTGCGCCAGCGCGAGGAAACCCCGGCCGGCATCCTGCACAGTATCCGGTACTACCTGCTCCAGGCGACGCAACTGCGCCAGCGCCACATTAATCCCGATCGCAAACGCCACAGCTGACACCGCCGCGGCCACCGCCACAACCACCACCGGCGACACCAACGCCACGCGACCACCCGACCCCGGCGGATCACCCACACGTAACTGTACCTGGAGCACCCGCTCCACCCGCACGGCGCCAGGCGGAGTAATCCACGCTGGCCCGCCGCCCACAAACATAGTGCCAGACATTTGCCGCGTGATCAGCCACGCCGTGGCCCGTCGCGCCCAGTCTGGATGAGTCAGAAATGCGTTCAGTACCGCGTCAGGAGCGGCCAGGGACAAAAAATACTCACCCGGCTCCAGCTCAGTAGTCGATACTGGTAAGTCCCGCAACATGTCAGCAGCATATCACACACAAAAATGCGTCCGCCGGCCCTACACCTCTGAGATACGACGACCGGCGGACACTCCGCAAAAGCCCTACGACCCCCACGTCCTGTGGGGACACCCCAACATATCACACCGCCGGTCAGGGTTTCCGGCCGCGCGCGCGACCTCGAGGTCGACATGCAAACATCAGGATCAAACCCTCGCCGGGAGGCAGGGCCGAAAACCGTTTTTTTTCGAGCAGCTGGCCACAGCCGCAACCTCGACGCAAACACAGCGCCACCGGTTTTCGACCCCAAAACAGGGTAGGCCCACACCTGCTAAGCCGGTCTTGACGCAAGGGTGCAAAGCAGCCGCGCCGCCGGCGCGCCCGAGCCCTTGCTATCAGTGTGGACGCAGACGAAGAGCATAAAGAAGGGACTGGCATAGCGACCAGCCCCAACGACTCCTAGTGCGTTTGCACGCTTGCTTCTTTCAGCAAAACAAGCATAGCACACCGGCAGCACTACTCACCAGGCGCCTGGCGACCAACACCCAACGACGCGCGTACCTCCTGCTCGATCAGCAGATTTTGCAGCACGAACCGCGCCGCGCGCGCCGGCCCCACGAGCGGGATACCAGCCAGAGCATACAGTCGCTCCCGCGTTGGTAAATCCCAGAATCCCGGATGCCGCGATAAAAAATCTGCGATTGCTACCGCCGCCGCCGTCGAACCCAACAGCGCCGCCATGATATCCTCATCTGACCACATGTCAGGATCGATATCACCGCGTACCGCGCGCTCATAAAATCTACGCAGAGGCTGTTTTTTCGTTGCCATGCGCCAGTATATCCGACAGCTCAGCATTACGACATGCCCAGGCAAAATTACGCCGCCGATCAGCCAGCACAGCCTCATACGCGCGCTCCATTGCGAGCCCCCAGCGCACCTCGCCCACCAGTTCGGCATCCACAACAGGCGGCGCCCGTGTCGCCAGCTCCAACACCTCCGCCACAAACTCCTCCGCCGCCGGAACCGACCCACAAAAACGCACACCACCATAATCCCGCACCACCGGTACATGCGCCAGCAGCGCCCGCGCCTCCGGCGACAGCCAAGCAAACTCAGCAGCAAAAACAGGAGCCCCGAATCCCCGCAACGCCTCCGACACCGCGTAACCATTACCTGCCCACACCTCACGGACGTAAGGCTGCCCATTACGTCCCACACGGTCCTCCCGCGAGGTCGACACCCTCACGCCATCCCGCCGACGTTGCGTGATATACCGCAGTAGATACGCCACCGCCCGGCGCGGATGCCTTACCCGCCGAATGTCAAACCCCCCAGCACCCATCCCATACCCCTGCTCCACCACACGACCAGACCCCGACATGCGAGCAGACATATCAGGATTGCGTAACACATACTCATGATCACACCACATATCCCGGAGCTCACGAAAAATATGGCGCGGGATAATGTCAAATGTCAGCACGTGCGCATGCAACACGCCACGCGCCTGGAGATCAAACACCACCACATAATGCCGCGCCGACGCTGGATGTTTACGGCGCCACGCCATAAGCAAATTGCGTACCCGACGCTTAAACTCTCGATCTTGCGCCAAGCGATCCTCCCACGTATCGACCGCCGGCCAGGAGCACGTCAGGGTGATAAACACACACCGCGGTGATGCCTCGCCATCCACAAACGACTGCACCGACCGCCGGATCACACGAGCTCCCCGCGGCGACACCCCACGACACAAACGCTGCCCAAAATGCGGCGGCGGCGGTGGCGAGACCGGATTAACCACCCTCAACCGCGCCTCGATCTCCCCATTTCCGTACATCGAGCACCGCACAACCACACCCGAATCGGCAGGATTGCGTCCTGGACGGGTATGATCAGTTTTGGGGCGTGTGTCAAGACAAAGCCCCCCGGCCGATGGCCGGGGAGCTCCTGCGAAATCATACGGCAGGCCAGCACGCGCGCGGGGGTGTTGGAGCTGCCAGTCGAAAAACCGAGAGCCAGGTAGTAGGCTCGCCGCGGCGGATGCTGCGGTGGGAGCCAGACCTAGCGGGTATGTTTCGTGCTCGAACACTACCTACGGCGGCCCAGGTGGAGACGGCGGCGGAGTGCCAACCTGAAGAGCATGACCTCCAGGCGGAGCGGCTTGTGGGAATCCACCAGGTTGTAATAGGCGCGGCGGGCAGCTGCGTGTCCTAGGTGATCACGGACGGCGGTGATGGTTAGGCGATCCTCGACGCTCGGCCTAAACATCGTCGCCCTTGATTATTAGCGCGATGCTCTCTTTTACCTCTGCCTTTAACATCATGATATCGGCGCGCAACACAGTCACATCCACAGGTGTGGAGTCGGACGGCCGGCGCACATACTTGAGCAGTACAGCTATCAGCCCATATATCGACTTGGTGCCGAAAAACCACGCGAGATCACGCGCGGCCAGCCGGTCTGGTATTTCAAACCGCGATATCGAAATTGATGTTTTTATGTTGGTTAGGGTTGTGTTGAGTAGCAGGTCTGATGTATGCTGCATCTTGTAAGCCTTTCTGGAGTCGCTGAGACAGGCGGCTCCTTTCTTCTTATATCACACTTTGGTCCATTGGGTGTGATATTTTGGTCTTGGTCGACCATTAGGCGCGTGGCGACTACATCTCCCGGCCGCGTGCTCCACTTCCACCGCGACCAGGTCACCTTTCACTAATGAAACCCCCGTTTTATTGGTGAGCGGCGACATGGTCGCAGTCATTCTCTGGTAATCCTAATCCCGCGTTCTTCGACTAGCGCCCGTAGGCCGATGTCCAGCCCGAGCTCCTGCATCACGCTATCGTTGAGGTCTACCCTTGTAACACCCACGCCGATAAATCGCTGTTGTTTTCCGGTGAACGGGTTTAATCGGCGACTGTAAACATGTTTTGCTCCGGGATTCCACCGCGCCAACCGCAGCGCCAGGCGGCGAGCATCTCCAGGCTCCAGGCCCGAGACATCCATGCTATCGACCTCGGACTCGATAAACTCTGGTCCAGTGTTTCCTCCGCCGGTTGCGTCCTCGAAGGCGTCGCGCAATAGGGAGTTATCGCCGTGAGACAGGCGCGTCGAAATTTCAGCTTCGTCAGCGCGCAACTGGAGACGGTAATCATGGAGTACCTGCCTGCCAGCATCGATCAGCGCCGGGTCATCGGATTCTATGAGCGAGCCCAGAGTGTCGAGCACCGCGTCGACCTCGCGAAACTGCTGGCGCCAGTCGACGCTAGGCTCTACAGGATCATCCAGCCCGCAGTCCTCAGCCACGCACTGCCGTAATGCCTCGATGCGTACGAAACGGCCCAGGGCATCCCGCGTTACCCGGGAGAGTGCGACGCGGAGACGATCGAGACGTTTCACTTCAGCTTCTTCACAAACAGCCCGACGCGGAGACCATCAAGCGAACGGCGACGTAACCGCTGTCGGATGCGCCGCAGTGCGATATCCCGCGCGCGCTGCTGTGCTGTACGGCCACCACGCTGGCCCAACGTGCGAAGCACGATCTTTTCGCTGCCCTTGAGCAGTATTTTTCCCTTCGAGCTCCGAACATTGAAAAGCGCGAGAAACTCTTTGCTGCGCGGCATTTCTACCTCCTTCGCCATCCCCGAGCTCGAGGTCGAGGTTATGGCGGTAGCGGTATGGACGTATCTGCTGGCGCATATGCCTCATGAGCACCATTTCCGACTGTAAACGCCACGTCATATATGGCGCGCGCCATGTATCCATGTCCCGTAGTCGGTCTCGATATCTCGGTCTGTATGGACGACACCCCCACCGATGGGTCGATCGAGTGCCACTGGCCCGTATCGCTATCATCGAGGCCATAGTATAGGCGATTCCCGATTGAAATGAGCGACATGAACTGCCCTTGAAATGATGCGTGCGACAGACCCGCGCCGTAGGAGTTTGTAGCCGGGTCATACTCGAGCAGCGAGGTCGCATCATCACCCACGCCGTTGAAAACGCCACCTATTATATATATGCGCTGTGTCGCGGCGTGATACGTCGCAGCACCCCTGCCCTTTTTTTCTGGCAGCGCTGTCCTTAACGTCCAGCCCGCGTCGCCCTCTTTCCACCTATAGACTTCCGACTGGGACACGTTTGAGAACATCCCGCCAAACCCATACACGTAGCCCGTGATTGGATCCACGGCAGACTGGATATGTGTGCGCCTCACGGGGTAATTAGGCCCGGCTGACCACGTGTCTGTAGTGAGATCCAAAATAAATGCTGACTGGAGCTCACTGATTCCCTTCTCGCCAGCAAAAATAATCCAGGAATCACCACTCACGCCAGAGCCCGCCAGGCGCCGATCAGATCCGACAGGCCCGTTAGGGTGCGCAGTCCACACACCTGTGATGGGCGAGTACGTATAGCTGGCAAACGACCAGACACCGAACCACTCCCCAAAACCCGCCAGGAGCTCCTGCTTGTATACCTCTGTCATCATGCCAAAAAACGTGACCGGCATCTCGGTAAGCGGCCAGGGAGCTTCCGGTCCCGGCGTCGAAGTCACCGTATACCATGACGGCCCCGAAACTGGGATACCCGGCGGCGGCGGCGGCGGCCCGAACGGCATCACCACACCAGCAGCACGCTGCACCCCACGCGCGCCACCCCTCACGCGTTGGGATAGGCGCCGGCCAGCAGTACGACCCACAACGACACCCCCCTACTGTGCGAGCACCTGGTAGGAGCTCCCCGTCGTAGGGTCAGCCACCACCCTTATTTTCCGTACGAGGAACGAGCTGAAATCGAGTACCGCAGACGACAGCAGGGTATAGCTATCACTCCAGTTGTCACCCGCCACAGCCTGAAAAAACAGCGTCAGGGACGCCGCGCCTGTATTTGCAAGATGCCCACGGTTCGCTGGCTTGTTTAGTTCGACCTCGAGGTCGAGCGTTATCTCCGCGGCGGCGGCCAAAGTGCCTGACAGGAACACTGGCAGCTGCTCTGGATTATGTGGGAGCGGATCACACCCCACCCGGCCGAACTCCAGGGCCAGCGCGCGCGCCAGCGCTTCGAGGTCACACGTCGACCGCTCCAACTGCGCCATGAGCCGCTGAAGCTGCGCCGGATCAACGCCTGCAGACTGCGCCACGAGCGGACCTAACGACCGCAACATCCCACACCCCCACCACCTGCGGCCACAGTAATGGTTGGTACCGGCTGCCGGCCATCATCCGGCCGCTCGTCAGCGCGCACCAGTAGCGCCAGGAGCAGGGTAAACAGCGTCGCGCCGATCGCAAAACCGAAGCCATCTTTGATACTGCTGGCTAGTGTCTTTTTCATCACTTTGTCGCCTTCACCTTCAGGCTGAGAGATTCTCTACCCATCAGCCGCTGGAATGCGTCCTCCACCTCACGATCGAGCTCCGAAAATGTCAGGCCAGGTTGTTTTGCTTTGAGCTCCTCAATGGCGGCCCGCTTTTTCTCGTCACCTGGAGCGTCAGGCAGCCGCGCCTGCGCCGTCATCACCGCCAGCTCCGCCGTCGAGCCTACCTCGTTGCGCAACCAAGACCAGAACATCGGTGTGAGCCGCCGAACAACGATAGCCAAGAGCCAGCCCACCCACGGGATACGCGCAAACGCATTAGCCAACGCATCGTTAATCAGCGTGATTAGCGTCGCCGATGCCAGGATAGCCAGCACCGCCTCGCGTATCACAGGGTTTGTGAAAATGTCATGGATCGAGATAGCGTCACCTCCTACCAGTAGAGACCCGTAGTTGTGGGCGACGGTAAACACGTCACCGCCTGGAGTAGCCCGCAGGATCTCCGGCAGGCTACCCCCAGCACCTAGCCACGGCACCATGTCACAACATCACCGTTATGACCGAGCGATTATCGCCCGATCGGAACGACAGCGTCCGATCCTGTGGGGACACCTGCGACGGATCACGCGACACGATCGTGATGCACTCCTGGAGTCGATCGACCGGCAGGCCGAACTGATCGACTGCTCTTCTGCAGGACGCCTCAGCCAGGAGCCGGCGATCAGCCAGGCTTGTGTCTGGCGTAGCAAACACACCCGTGCCCGACAGGCCCCCGCGATTCTCGATCCGCGCCTGCCCAGCCGCGCGTAGGCGGTCTATCACCTGCTGCTCAAGCGGATCGGGGAAAAATTCTTCTTGCGTCTTTGCCTCCGCCGCGGCCCTCTGTTTCGCTTCCAGTTGTGCGCGCGCCGCGGCGGCGGCGCGCTGCTCAGGAGTTTCCAGGCCCAGTGATGCCGCCAGGGCCGAGGTATCGACACCCCCGGATGATCCCAGCACGCGCGTCAGCACCAGGCCCACAACGGCAAACACCCCACCCAGTAGCAGGAGTTTGCGTGTCGTAGTCATAGCGCTATGGTGCCGTCCGGCAGCTGAGACACCACGATCTGACGATCGACCAGGCCCACACCCGAGCTGTCGGGTAGCATCGACGGAGTAACCGCCAGGCCAGCGTCCCGCTCAGCCTCACCACCAGACATAGCACCCAGGGCAGCCAGCCGGTCCTGAAGTCGAGACTGAAATGACATGTCACCAGCAGCCGACACCTCGGCGTTACGGCGACCTCGAAGTAACAGAAATGCGCCAGCTCCGGCCAGGGCGAGCAGAAGTAAAGTCCTCATGTTTCCCCCTCCCCTCAAAACACCACGTCGATCTGCTCCGGCGTGATTGCCGGCGGCGGCCGAACACCGAACACACCACCAGCAGGAGCAGAAGAAGCGGGCAGATCAGCCGGCGATATCGGCGACGTAGTAGCGCCGAACGGCCGAACGCCGAACAAACCACCACTCGGAGCACCACCACTCGGAGCCGATCGAGCAGACGGCAGGTCAGCCGGCGATACCGGCGACGTGGTAGCACCGACACCTATAGACGGGATCAAAAATGGGTTCTGCACGCCGAAGCCGGGATCAAAACCCGTGTCTGGTAGCAAGCCCGGCACCACCGGCACCGCGCCACCAGTAGCACCCGACACCGCACGATTACCCGCAGCCAGACGCCGACGAAACGCCGGTGAACGGAACAACAGAAACCCGCCGGCGGCGAGGGCCAAGAGCACCCACGGATTAGAAAGATTCAGTTTCATTGTTTTCCCTTTCTCTTTTACGCCGCTCCACCAGGGAACGGGAAAAATGTGCCGGCATATCACCAGGCGCGCTAGAGATACGCGCTATTTGCATCGTGAGCTCAGCCAACACCCGCGCCAGCTCCGCCTGCTGTTCCGCCTGGCGCTGCATCCACTGATCGAGCCGCCGAAACTGCCCGATCACCAACCACGCCACAAGACCAAAACTTCCTGACTGGATGACGATCGACAGCACATCACCGCCGCCTGTCATCATCCGGCCATAGCAGCACGGCCGAAACTACGACGATGCCGAGCAGGAGCACGGAAACCAGACACCACACTCTCGCCTATCCTGACCTCGCCACCAGCAGCACAGCACCCAATGCCAGCACACCCAACACGCCAGCGATAACCAGCGTGCGCGTTGTGCTTGCCTTTGACTGCGCCGACACTAGCGCCGCCGACGCCTGGAGCTTTGCTACCTCTGCCTGTGACGTGGCAATGTCACGTTGTGCCTGGATGGTCTGCTGTTGCAGCTGCGCCTGAGATTGTTCTTCCGGCGTAAAAAACAGATCATCGAGCAGGCCACCACTACCCACGAGCGAGCCGGCGAGATCAAGCCCCGCCGTCAGAGGATCAACAGCCATGATGCCCTCCTATCCGAGCCGACGCTGGACAGATGCGTCCAGGCCCCGCGCGTCCCGCACCGCCACAGCAGCACGCCGCGCGCGGAAATTAGCGATCGAACGGGACTCCGCCACGGTCGCCACACTAGCCGGCGAGTTTACCTCGATCGATAATTGCCACTTCGGTCCGAGGGGAAACAGACCTCGAGCACCACGCAGAAGCCGCGGCGCAGTCAGACCAGCCGCCTGGTCGGTTTCATGCAGAGCCAGGACCGTGTCGTTAAAGAGCTCGACGGCCCTGGAATCGCTGCCAGCCGGCTGAATCGCCCGCAGGGACACCTGCCCAAGGCCAAACACGCCATAGGCGTCGTAGTCGTAATTTGTGGACGGTGTGAGGCCCTGAATGACCACGCTATCGCCAGAGTAGTCCACGGTTTTCAGCGTCGCCTCCGCACGCGTACCACCGGCGGACGGCACGGCATAAACCACCACGTCCGGATGACCGATAGCCGGCAGAGTCGGTGCTGGCCTCGGAGTCTGCACGAGATCCACCGCCGAGAAATCAATCGTGATTTCCCCGCCGGCACTACTCGCCACCGACGCGCCCACCAGGTGCGCCATCAGCTGGAGCCGGAACGGCCGACTGCCTTCGAGCTCCAGGAGCTCACCGCGCGGAACCTCGAACTTGAGCACCTGTGACAGGACGTTCAGCACCTGCGCGCCGGCTGAAAAATCTTCAAAACGCAGTTTGCGCGGGACCGCCGGCGCGATCGGAACAGCAGGCCGAACTGGGGCCCGCACCGCCACAGCAGGAGTAGACCGCCGCCCAGCACGGCCGAGTAGCATCTGAATCAGGCCGGCCATTAGACCGCGCTCCAGCCCAGGTTAAACTCGAACGCCGTCCCAGCCTGCGTCCAGTCGATCACGTCCGGCCCGTCGAACTCGATGATCATCTGTTCGCCCTCGCGGAGCACCATACCGCGGCCGAGATCCTGCACCAGCGTGTCCCGGTTATCCCGGTCGCGCTGCTGCGCCGTGGTGAGATCGGAAAAATCATGGAGGGTAAACACACCGGGAAGGAACGTCGGTGTATCGTCGCCTTTCCGCTTTTTCCCGATGAACACCCGCGTTGAGGCCGACAGCGCCGCCGGCGCGGACGTAAACAATTTGACGACCGGCGCGAAAAACTGGTCTAACACGAGAAAAACGTTGTTCGGCGCCTCGATGACGAGACCCCCTGAACGGACATTTGCCGTGTTAGAAGTCTTCGCCACCACATAGGCATGGTCAGGGTGAATTTTCACTGACCGCAGTGTCTGGCTTGCCATTTTTTACCCGTTCCCGGGATTCTCGCGGCGCGGTTTGTGTCAGAAATTTATGCCCAGCTCGTTAACCGCGTGCCAGCCGCCGGTCAGCATCACACCCCACCCGGCAGCACGCGCCGCGCCTTTACCACCGACCACCATAGCGCCGCCGATGCTCATCATAAGCACCTGCAACCCTAGCCGCGCTGTGCGCTGCGCCAGCGAAGGATGCTGCACGCCATCGTCGACGCCGAACAGGCCACGCGCTGACATAATCACCACTCGCGGGACCAGGCCCGAGGCCGCCACACCACCAACACCAGCGATCGCCGCCGGGGTAGTCGCCTTACGAAACCCCTTTTGCAGATGTTGCGGAATATCGGGTA
>Ga0114931_10008950_pt1 | contig 12043 bp, 8 predicted proteins | sample 2SBtaG_FD_89579 | JGI IMG/M metagenome (GOLD analysis project Ga0114931, IMG submission 89579) | Deep subsurface microbial communities from Kolumbo volcano to uncover new lineages of life (NeLLi) - 2SBTROV14_V59a metaG | ecosystem: Environmental > Aquatic > Marine > Volcanic | place: Kolumbo...
TGAACTGATCAACAACGACCTGAATGATAATCAATTTGACAGGATTATGAGTTATTTCAAAGTAACCATGCAGGAACTGGATGTCCCGGAAAACGAAATACAGGCAATTATGAACATGTTCGATACCATACAGGATGAAATAACAGACTGATTTTAAAAGTTAAACTGACTCTATTTTGTCTCAGTGGAAGAAACTACAATACTTTCCAGTTCAATTGAAAAATGGGAGAATTCGTCAATTTTGATTTGATGGATAGTAATCGTCCCCTCGCCCTGCATGGCAACGCTGTTGGTGGCGCTCCCGCGTCACGGGAAGCAGTAGCGTCCCAATATGAATTCCCACGCAGAGCATGGGAACTATGGTTTATTTGGCCATCAAACTAAAATTGACGGCACTCTAGTGCAGACAGTTAATTGCCAATCTTAAGCCCAATCCCAAATGTTCTTGGATTGCCGGGAACTCCAGAACGGAAGCTGAATTTTTGGATAAAATATTCCTTGTCCGCCAGATTATTTGCAAAACCATAAATTTCGACTGGTCCTATGGAGTAACCCAAGCGAGCGTTGATAATTTCATAAGCATCCTGTTTGAGTGCTTCGGTATTGAAATCGTCGAAATAGGTTTTCCCCGTGCCGACTAATTCCGTTCGTGCAAAGAAACCCCAAAGATCCTGGTGTTGTAGTGCAATTAAATAGTTGTACTTGGGCACGAAAGGTGGCACATTACCTGCTAGGTTTTGGTTGGAAATGGGATCCCTGAAGCGATCAAATGTAATTTTCGTGAGACCGAATGTTGCTTCCACTTCGAAACCCGCAAAAGTCTTTGCGTAAAATTCCAGTTCAACGCCGTATGAGGTGACTTCAGGGGCGTTAATAACGAAAAGCTCCGTCGGTGTAAAAAAACGTTCGATTTGATAGTCCTGGATATCGTAATAAAATACGGCTAAATTTGCTCGCAGCTGATTGTTAAACCAGCGGGATTTAATTCCCAGTTCGCTGGCCCACATCGTTTCCTTGTCAAATCCGGAAAAACCGTTTAGATCCGTGGTGGTAAATCCTCCCGGCTTAAAAGCCAATTGTGTTGAGCCATACAACGACACCTGCGGCAACGGTGTATGGCTAAAGCCAAGCTTCGGGCTGATAAAGAAAAATGAGGCCTGTTGTTTTTCCAGACCGGCCGGGATTGGTCCAAATGACTCACCCTGTCGTTTGCGGTCTATTCCTGACTGGACATAATCCATTCTAAGGCCAAAATTCAGCTCAGTATTTTCAAATCCTTTGTAGTTGATATAACCGAAACCGGCATAGCTGTTTTCATCAATTTTATCGTGCGTTGCCTCGCTGTCACCAAACAATGTCAGCACATTGTTACTTTTATCTTTGCTGAACAGCCCAAAAATCCCCATCCGCCAATCCCACTCGCCAGGATGATCGAGGGACTGTATTCTAAACTCCTGACTCCATTGCTGCACATTCTGACGCGTCTCAATTTTAGCAATCGGCGCTGGCGTCAAATCCAAATCACTGATACGCGGGTCAAGTTTCCAGTTCCGCCGAGCGGTGATGGACAGCACTTCAAAAGCCTGCGCAAGATAATGAATTTTCAGCGCTTCGGTATCAATAAATTGTTTTGTTTCACCACTAAGATTGGACTGGACTGTGAAGGGCTCTCCGTCCAGCGGAACGACCCGGCCGGCCCCATCGTCGAAATTATCCACGCTGGCGGAGAAACTGATATTCCAGGCCTTTGCTGGACTCCATAGCAAAGAACCTCTCCCACCCGTATATTCCTGGTTGTCGGGCTGGGTATGCAGAAAGGTGTTTTTCAAGAAACCATCACGTTTCGTATAGGCACCCGCCAAGCTGAACGACAACTGGTTGTGCACGATAGGCCCACTAATAGTGCCATTGATTGCACGATAATCAAAGTTTCCGCCTTCAACGGAAAAAACGCCTTGCAATTTATCGCCAGGGCGTCTGTTAGTCACATTGAAAGCCCCCCCATAACTGTTTTTTCCAAAAAGCGTTGCTTGCGGTCCCCGGAATACTTCGATGCTTTCGACCCCATACAGACGATTGGCAAAGGTAAAGGGATCTCCGAAGGGCACATCGTCGACATAAATACTGACCGAAGCGTTGCCAAACACCAAGGTATTGGTGAGGCCCCGGATGCTGACGATATCATTGATGCCACGACTGCCGGCATTGGAAATATGAAAATTGGGGATATCGTCCGTCAGATCCTGAACCGCTTTAATGCGTCGTTCTTCAATTTCCTCGCGCAGGAAAAGTTGCGCGCTAAACGGCGGATCCTCGAACCGGTTGATGGAGACGTTATCGCCTAATACTTCCATATTGTCCAAGACAACTGTGTTCTGCTCTGCTGGCCAGGCATTGATCGGAGCCAGCATGGTTACCCAGAACACACAGTTGAATTGGTTATTAGTCAGCACTTTGTTGTTTCCTGCAGGTAGCCAGCGCCATGGAAATTTTATCTTGTCGCCTGTGTGTATTCAGCAATGATGAATAATTGTTTTTGCAAGTATTCGAATTAATGTGGATAAATCAATTCCTTAATCCACTTGGTCAGATTATTTAATGTCTGGTACACATTGCGTACCAGAAAGCATGATTTTACTGTTTTATGTTTGCAATGGTACGCGATGCATACCCTACCAGGATGTTTTTAACAAATGTGACAAAGTAGTTCCCGTCTATAAATGACGGGAACTAATCCGGCACAGGGAAGTGCCGGCATAATCAATGGCCACAAGCCATTGATTATGAAGAAAACAGCCAATCGCATTTGCTGTTTTCTTTCTATAAACATCCCATGGATGGGTGTTTATAGACTCTAACAAAGTAGAATCAAGCATCAGTTCAAAACAGGCGCCGCACTAGGCCTATGGCGGTAATAAGTTCGGATCCTATCATAACGAATGGAGTAGAATAAAACACAAGATCAGAAAAACAGTGATTAAAAGATGAAATGTCTGGGGTAATAAATCTTTTTTTATAAATGATTCCCGCTCTCATTTATGTTGAATTTTACCCAAATCCTTCAAAACCCCTTGAATCAATAAGGATAAATGACAAAATCACCCAAACAGATGGCAAAACTCATGGCTCCGAGCATTAGCGATGTTCTGCACCGGGATCGATTGTTTAAACGCCTGGACAGTCGCCGTAAACAACCTGTCGTCTGGGTGGCGGGCCCGGGCGGCGCCGGCAAAACCACATTGCTTGCCAGCTATCTGGCCAGTAAAAACGTTCCTTTCCTGTGGTATCAGGTCGACGAGGGTGACACTGATCCGGCTACCTTCTACTATTTTCTTAAGCTTGCTGTTAAGCGACTGATACCGGGAAAGCGTATCCGCTTACCGGAATTTTCGCTGGAACATCTGTCAAATATCGGGCCGTTTTCCCGTCTTTTTTTTCGTCATTTGTTCACTTTGTTACCGCATCCGTTAATCATTGTGCTGGATAATTATCAAATGGTGCCCGAAGATGCCTTGCTGCACGAGATTGTTGCAATTGCTGCCGGCGAAGTACCGGTGGATTGCAACCTGATCGTGTTAAGCCGACACCAGCCAGCATCGATCCTGGCCAGCCTGCAATTCAGAGGGCAACTCAGCATCATCCATGCCGATGAACTGCGGTTGAGCAATGAAGAGGCGCGAACCATGGCAGACATCCGCAGTGAACACAGCATTACCGACTCGAAGAGCGATCATTGGAACCAACTAATCCATGGCTGGGCAGCCGGCTTAGTATTGTTGATTGAAAACGCACATACCGACGCCAGCCTGATGGGAGTGAGTTCGGAGGACGATGCTGTAAAAGAGATTACTTTTGAATATTTCGGCCGGGAAATTTTTCGTCATAGCCGCAGGGAGTTGCAACAGTTTCTGGTCACCAGCGCATTTCTGCCGATAATGACGATTACCGATACACAAGCGCTGACCGAAAATCCGCAGGCAGGCGAAATACTCGCCAGTCTGGCTCGAAAAAACTATTTCACTACCCGCCACCGGGGGCGTAATATTTTCTATCAATACCACCCCTTGTTCCGGGAATTTCTGCTAAAAACCGCTCATGTGCAATTCGGTGAACAGCAATGCCGTGCGATCCAACAAAAGGCGGCCAAACTTCTTGAAAAGGGGGATGATCCGGAACAAAGCGTCGACTATTTTCTGGAACTGAAGGATTGGCAGGGATTGCAGCGGGTGATCAAGACGATAGCTCAGGGGTTGCTGGAGCAAGGTCGTAACAGGACTTTGCTGGCTTGGCTGGGCGCCGTCCCCTATCCAGTCTTGGACGATTTCCCCTGGTTGAAGTACTGGCGGGGCCTGGGCATCCAGTTCAGCGATGCACAAAGCGCATCATCCTTGTTCGAATCTGCCTATTGGGATTTTAAGGCATTTGGAGAATCGTCCGGCGCCTATCTTGCCTGGTCTGATTTTATCCAAACCCGCGCAATAGCGTATGGTGACTACGTTCTTCCGCCAGTTTGGAGGGACGAGTTCCAGGACTTGCGCAGCCGTTTTCCGAAGTTTGAATCCACGTTTGTTGAGGCTCAAGTAGCAATTGCGGCCTATCAGGTCAGTGCCCGGAACGATACCGATCCTCAGGAAGCCGAGCAATGGGAAGAACGGTTGCTGGCGCTGCTGAATAGCGATTTATCCCTTAACCTGCGCTTTGATATCGGTATTAATCTGCTGGGTAAGATTTCATATTCTGGTGGCGACCCAGGAAAAGCCTTTATTGCAATGGATTTATTGAACCCCTTGCTGTCCCGTTCTGGGCTTTCACCAGCGACCATTTGCGTATGGACCGCCATAGAGTATCTTTTTGGATACTGGTATATCGTAAACGATGAGGACTCGCTTGCAAAATTCGACCATGCGCTTACGTTGACCACATTAAACGACTTGCAAAGCCTCAAATTTTATATTTTTCGCAGCCTGATTCAGCTTCATCTAACCCATGGGCATCGAGAACTTGCCGGAACTCTTCTCAATGAGCTGGCAAAGCATTTAAACTCCAAAGCGGGTTCAATAACAACCCATTATCATTTGTATTGTGCCTGGCATGCCTGGCTGGAAAATAATCCGGAAATGGCAATGCAACACGCACAAACCGCTCAACAACAGCTACTCCATGACCATGCCAGCGATTCTACAACTGCAATATTTTCGCACCTTGCCTTAGCGCACGGTTACGCAAGTCAGGGCCAATACGGCGAGGCAATGCGCCACACCGCCAGGATGCGGCAAATCTTACCCGATCGATTCAACCATAAACCCTTGTTTCTCAGCTGGCTGGCGAATGCTCAGTACGCCCTGGAAAAAAGACAACCGCTTCGGTGCCACGCTTTTCTGCGGCGCGCTCTGGCTCTTGGCCGCGAGCAGGGTTTTGTTCGCTTTCCTTTTTTTAAACCTCAAGCGGTGGCCCAACTCTACGCCGAGGCATTGCAGGCTGGCATCGAGGTCGATTACGTGCAATCGCTGATTCGCCTGCACCATCTGACGCCGCCCGACGATTCGCTAAAGCTTGACTGCTGGCCCTGGCCTTTGAAAATCCATTGTTTCGGGGCGTTCGAGTTGATTAAAGACGCTGCTCCGATGCAATTCACACGCAAAGCTCCGAAAAAGCCATTGCAGTTACTCAAAGCCCTGATTGCTCTCGGTGGCCAGCAGGTCACCGAACAACGCTTGATCGACAGGCTGTGGCCTGACGAAGACGGCGATAAAGCGCACAATGCCTTCTCCACCACACTCAACCGCCTGCGTAACCTGATTGGCAACGAGTCCATACTACTGATGGAAGGCTCTTTGAGCCTGGATGCCAGGCATTGCTGGGTCGATGTATGGTGTTTCCAGGATTTAATCAAAGCAGCGGAGAAGGCCGGACAAAAGGCTGATTGGCAGGGATTCGAGCAAGCTGCCGAAAATGCGCTGAGCCTATATCGGGACCATTTCCTGGCAGCAGAGGCGGATGAATCCTGGGCAATCGCACTTCGTGAACATCTACGTCACCAATATCTCAAGACCACATCCACGTTAGCCGATGGCTGGCAGGCCAGGGGGGATTGGCGCCTGGCTTTGAGCTGTTACCAAAAAGGTCTGGATATTGAAAACCTCTGCGAGGAATTTTACCAGGGCCTGATGCGCTGCTATCAGCAGCTGGGCTTGAAGGCCGAAGCGCTGCAAAGCTTTCACCGTTGTAAACGCATACTCTCTCTCTATCTTGGCGTAGAACCTTCAATGGAGACACAGAAACTTTATCACACTATTGTCAATCACTAGCCAGCTATGATCCTAAAAAATCAGTTGCCCACTCCGTATGAAGGTAACATATTGACTGAAGGTATTTTCCAGGATGATCGACTCAGAGCCATCAGACAAGTACTACATTAACTATCGAACTTATGTTTTGGCTGTTTTCTTCATGGTGGCCATTTTCAATACCACGGATGCCTTTCTGTTTGGACTGTTGATGGAACCGATCAAGCAGGATCTTGCCTTATCCGATGCCTGGATGGGATTTCTTGCCGGTTTTATCTTCTCCATTTCCAGTTCTCTGGCCGGGATACCGATGGCATATTGGGCGGATAGAGGCAATCGACGCTCGATCGTTGCCGGCGGGCTTTTATTTTGGAGCTTGTTGACCATTTTATGTGGCACCGCTCAAAATACCCTGCAGATGGTGCTGGCCCGAATGGGCGTCGGCATTACCCAGTCTACAGGGGGAGCACCGTCACACGCCTTGCTGTCAGATTATTTTCCAGCGCAAAAGCGGGGCATGGCGCTAGGTATCATGGCCGCTGGCGGAACTTTGGGAATATTTCTGGCCATGCTGGGCGGTGGATGGGTCGCCGAATACTATGGCTGGCGCTCAGCCTTCCTGGTGGCAGGGCTACCCGGCATCATTCTCGCCATGCTGGTCCGAACCACGATAAAAGAACCGGCAAGAGGGCAATACGGTACTGCGGAACTAAGCAAGAATACGCCGTCAGCGTGGACTACTTTACGTTTTCTATTTGCTCTCCGGGCCTACCGCCACATGGTCATCGCCGGGTCTCTGCAGTCCTTTGCCGGTATTGGTGCGGCGGTCTGGAGCACGGCTTTCCTGATGCGCGTACACAATATGAGTATCGGCGAAGCGGGTACCATACTGGCACTGCTGGATACTGCTTTCGCAGCGTTCGGAATCGTCCTCTGGGGGGTTGTCGCTGACCGCTTGGGAAAGCGTGACAGCCGCTGGTATCAATGGCTGCCAGCACTGGGAACAATACTGTCACTGCCTTTTTATTTACTGTTCCTGCTATTACCCAATGCTGATTCGGCCGTAGTCTTTTTAGCTCCCTCGGCGCTATTTTTCGCAGCATGGATTGCACCCAGTCATGCGCTGGCACAGTCCCTGGCCAAAGCGCAGATGCGCGCCATGTCGTCAGCGGCTATGCTGCTATTGCAAAGTCTGGTTGGTATGGGTTTGGGGCCGCTGGCCGTTGGCGTGCTTAACGATAAATTACGTTCACAGTTTGGCGATGAAGCCATTCGCTACTCCATGATAATCATAGTCCTGGTATCAATATGGGGCGCCATACATAATTTCATTTCCGCGCGAACCCTTCGCCAGGATCTTATCGCACAGACGCGCTGATTCCATAGCCAACAGCAAAGCGTTACCGGTTTTTCCAGAAATTTAACTGCAACCTCCACCGTTCTGCACATCATTTCAGCTTTCCTCATATAAATTCTTAATCTGTAACCTATCGGTACCCCCAAAAGGTTTATTTTGTATGTGAACCTAACCTTATGTGAACCTAACCTTCAGGCACAGGCATGCCTATTCAAGGGGTCGTTGAAATGGACAGCTATATCATTCGTATATACCGCCGGGACAATAACAATAAACCGCTTGCCGGAACCATTGAGCCCGTTGGAAATAATCTGAAATCATTAGAAAGCAATCAATTCAATGACTGTGAAAAGCTTTGGACACTGCTGTCGTTGCCGGATAAGCCCGACAAGTCAGGTCCTGAAACAAATCAGAATAGACGGAAAATTTAAGAAACCTGGATTCAAGCTAAAAGTGCTGAATACCGCGGCGCGACAATCTTTAATATAACTGGACCCTATTTATCGGTATGCGCCATTTTGGCAGAAATCGATGGTAAGTTGTCATTGCCTCCCGGGTTCTACCCGCTGGATAATGGCAGCTAGCAAAAAGAACCGCCTATTGGTGAACGGCCGGGAAAGTCTCAATCATTTATAGGGGATTAAATGGCCCTTTGGAACATGCCAAATACCGGTGGCATGGAGGTCATAGCTACGATCAAGCGTAAACTGAGCCTCGAATTTGAGGCGATACTGACCACACAGAAAAATTGATGCGGAAAAACAAGTGAATCAATTCTCAATTACCAAACAGCAGATCGACAATAGCCCTGTCAGGTCTATTGCGATTGTCGCCTACCCAGGCGTCGAGGCAATTGATCTCATCGGTCCTATGGAAGTATTCAACTTTGCAAACCTTGGCTTGCAATCGGAAGGCTTAACCTCCAAACCTGTTTACCAAATCGAAGTGCTGGCTAAGGATGAAAATCCGATTACGACCTTGTCCGGTCTGCAAATCGTCCCAACGAATTGCTATGGAAAAGTCCTGGATCATCTGGACACTCTAATTGTCCCGGGTGGGGCCGATCCGGAAGTGGCAGTGAAAGATGCCGAACTGGTCGAATGGATTTACAACCATTCAAAAAAGGTTCGACGTCTCGCGTCCGTATGTACCGGCGCGTTCATGGTGGCAAAAAGCGGCCTGTTGGATGGCCGCCGGGTAACAACTCACTGGGACTTTTCCAGTAAATTCAGAGTTCAATACCCTTCGGTTCAATTGGATCCGGACCGGATCTTCGTTCGCGACGGCCCGATCTGGAGTTCGGGTGGTATCACCTCGGGCATCGATCTTGCCCTGGCAATGGTGGAAGAAGACTGGGGACACAGCCTGGCATTGTTTATTGCCCGCTATCTGGTGGTTTTTCTGAAACGGCCAGGCGGTCAATCCCAATTTAGCGCCTATTTAAAGACCGACGCGGCTAGTCGGCAGGACATTCGTGGCTTGCAGGCATGAATTATGGATAACACTGCTGCGGACCTGAGTGTTGCCGTGCTCGCCAAACGAGTCAATATGAGCCCCCGAAACTTCGCCCGGACCTTTCTCTTGGAAACCGGGGTCACGCCAGCCAAATACGTGGAAATAGTCCGAACGGACCTGGTTCGCCACTATTTGGAGAATGCCGACTTGCAAATTACTGTGATCGCCCAGAAAGCGGGGTTTAAGGATCCTGAAACCATGCGCAGAACTTTTGTCCGCCATGTCGGCGTCAACCCAGTGGATTACCGCGCCAGATTCGGCCAAAACAACAAGACTATCTCTGACCGCGAGTCTGTTATGTCCGAGTGAGCTATGCAAATTATTCAACCATTGAGCCATAGCGGCACGATAAAACAGGAAGGTGAATAGATCGCCAAAACGATGCAAGACCATTGTTAAAAGCGATTTTTATAAATGTTAATACAAGGTGGTAGCTATGAAGATCTTATTACTTTCATCCGCATTTTCCGGATTGACTCAGCGGTTTTACACCGAACTCAATGATGCAGGCTATGTCGTTTCAGTTGAATTACACCATGGTGATATTCCACAACTCCTGGAAGGGGTCGGATTATTCAAACCGGATTTAATCATCTGCCCTTTTTTGACCAGGAAAATTCCGCCTGAAATTTATGAAAATTATAAATGCTTGGTTGTTCACCCTGGCATCATAGGCGATAGAGGCGCATCCTCACTGGATTGGGCGATTCAAAACGGTGAAGCTGAATGGGGTGTCACGCTGTTGGAAGCCCAGGAGGCAATGGATATGGGCGATATTTGGGCAAAAAGAACCTTCCCCATGCGCAATACAACGAAAAGCAGTTTGTTTAATCGCGAAGTTACGCAAGCGGCCGTGGACTGCTTATGGGAGGCATTAACCTATTTTGATGCGCCTGATTTTAAACCCACGCCCCTGGATTACAATAATCCGGAGGTTAAAGGACAGCTGCAACCGACCATGAAGCAAAAAGACCGTGCTATCAATTGGAAAAAACAAAAAACCGATGAGATTTTAAGGCATCTTCATGCCGCTGATGGCAGCCCTGGCGTTTTAGATGAAATTTATGGAAGGCCGGTATTTTTATACAATGTCCATAAGGAGGAAAACTTAAAAGGAAAAGCGGGTGCAATTATCGCAACGGCCAATCATGCTATTTGCAGAGCGACCGTTGACGGTGCTATCTGGATCGGCCATTTGAAACCCAAATCAGCCTCAGGCACAAAAGGCATTAAATTACCCGCATCAGTCGTACTAAAAGACGATCTTTCGCCAGAAAAAAACTCGGCTTCAATGTTAGGGGGAATATTCTCTAAAGCTGTTCAAAACATCGACATTGATTACACCCAGGAAGGACAGCAGCTTCCCTGCCAGGAAGTCTGGTATCAATTGGATAACCGGGTCGCTTATATTCATTCGCCTTTTCATAATGGCGGCATGACTACTGAACAATGTGAATTGTTGCTCTCTGTATATCAACATGTCACCAGCTTGGATGTAGATGTGATTGTATTGATGGGAGGGGAAGAATGTTGGTCCAACGGCATTCATCTCAACCATATTGAGGTCGCTGACGACCCGGCAGCAGAGTCATGGCTCAATATCAATGCCATCGATGACATTATTCTGCAGATTATCACTACCCTCGATAAAGTGACCATTTCCGCCGTTGCAGGCAGTGCCGGCGCAGGTGGAGCGATACTTGCCCTGGCTACCGATAAGGCATACCTCCGAGAGGGGGTTGTAATGAATCCTCATTATAAAAATATGGGCCAGCTTTACGGTTCTGAATACTGGACTTATTTATTGCCGAAACGCGTCGGTGAGCAAATGGCGGCCATCTTGACCGAAGAACAAAGATTGCCGCTTAGCGCCAAAAAAGCATGGTGTATTGGTTTAATTGATAAAGTGATTGATAAAAACCATAAGATTTTTAACGCGCAAGTAAAACATCTAGCCAATACCTATGTTGCCAATACGACCTTGTTACAAAAAACCCTGACAGAGAAAGCCACAACACGGTGTTTCGATGAAGCCAAAAAACCGCTTGCCTCGTATCGACAATTTGAACTGACGCAAATGCACGCTAACTTTTATGGCAATGACGCCTATCACCAGGCGAGAAAAAACTTTGTTTACAAAATCAGCGATAATAAAACGCCTGAAAATATTGCTCTGCATCGACAAAAAGATGGTCTGAGCAGCCAACCCGCTTCAGGCAACATAAGTCATTTTGTCTGGCAACAGCTCTATGAAATGGGTGATGATAAAGTCGACAGCCAGCATAAAAATTTATTTAATCTCGCAAAAAAACTGCTTATTGCCGGCAGCAAAAAAGAATTGCAGGACCATTTAGAACTACTTTATCAGCATGTCAAAGAGCATTTTGTAGCGGAAGAAATGTTAATGAAAAAGCTTGATTACCACGACTTTCAAGCACATGAAAAAGAGCACAATGTAATGTTGAAGAAGTTAATCGAAATGGACAAAATAATCAATAAAGGTCAGTGGAAACAAAGTGAAATACAGGGTTTTATGGACAAATGGATTAAGCACATAATTCATTCCGATATATCATTCAATAAATATATGAAACATCGGCCTATCAATGCTTCAAGAACATCTGAAAAAGGCATGGAGGTTACGAATTCATTGTGAAAACCAGGTATTGTTATATGCTGGGTTCAGCATCGGGTGTAGGTAAAACAATGTTGTGCGAAGGCCTGTTATCGCAATTATTAGTTAAAGGTTGCCAGCCCGGGCAATTGGCTTATATCAAACCGATGACCCAATGTACTGACAAACAAGCGGTGACTGACTTTTGCGAGCAGGAACATATTGCTCATTGCAGCATCGGAAGTTTGGTGTTTAATAAAGGTTTTACCA
>Ga0114931_10008951_pt1 | contig 12041 bp, 6 predicted proteins | sample 2SBtaG_FD_89579 | JGI IMG/M metagenome (GOLD analysis project Ga0114931, IMG submission 89579) | Deep subsurface microbial communities from Kolumbo volcano to uncover new lineages of life (NeLLi) - 2SBTROV14_V59a metaG | ecosystem: Environmental > Aquatic > Marine > Volcanic | place: Kolumbo...
AGGGTAGGAAAACCGTCCAGCCCGTCTGCATACGACGGCGCCGAAACAACCAGTATCAACAGGCCTGAAAGAAATGCACGTAACGCAAACATATAACGTATCATTCTACCATAAAATCGCATATTATCATAATATAAGCCTATGCTAATATTATGAGGAGGGAAATGCAGACTGGCGACGCTACTGCATCTCTCCGGTTAATACGTAATAACCTATTGATTCTACAAATGTATCTTTATAACACAGAACGGCGGGTGGAACCGGAAGTCCGGACCACTGCCTGCTGGTCACCTGAGACATTTATCGGCTGTTACCGGAGGTTGATTAAGGAAATTCTGCTGCATTTGTCCTTCCGGGCGGAGTGTAACGAAGATCCGGATCCCAGGTTTCACGTTTCAGCGACTTACTTGCGTTTACCCGGTACCGGCAGCGGGTCGCCTGGATGAATCCCGCTAAACGTTCGGACAGCGCGGCGCTGGCTTTTGCCCTGTTTGCTGCAACCACGATGATTGCGCAGCAGGTGGCGGGCAAGGCAACACGTGATGCACTGTTTCTTTCCAATTTTGATATCACCAGTCTGCCCAGGATTGTAATCGCAGCAGCGATCGCCTCGATGGTCGGCGTATTGATCATGTCGCGGCTGCTGTCACACTACAGTCCCGTCGCGCTGGTGCCCGGCATATTCGGAATGAGCGCGCTGCTGTTTGTCGGTGAATGGCTGCTGCTGGATTATCAGCCGGGTATTGTCTCCATTATCCTGTATCTGCACATGGCAGTCTTCGGAGCCATACTGATCAGTGGCTTCTGGTCAATTATCAATGAGCGCTTCGATCCGCATTCGGCCAAGCAGCGGGTCGCGCGCATTGCCGCCGCTGCCGCCCTTGGTGGTGTGCTCGGTGGTGTACTCGCGGAACGGGTGGCCGCCTTGCTGGATGTGCGTACCATGCTGCTGGTACTCGGTGGCCTGCATGTTATTTGCCTGGTTGCGGTCCGTGGCATCGGGACACCTGCCCGCATTGTCCATGCAGACCATGATGTCAAGGCGCGGTCGGCATTCACTGTCATCGCCAATACCCGCTACCTGCAGTGGATGGCCTTGCTGATGGTGCTGATAGCCGCCATGGCCGCGCTGGTAGATTATGCTTTCAAGGCGGAGGCCGCCGCCCGTTTCCAGGACAGTGAATCGCTGGTGGCCTTCTTTGCAACCTTCTACGCAGCCGTCGGCTTGCTTGGCTTTGTGTTACAGACGGTGTTGGGACGACGCGTACTGCAACATTTCGGCATTGGCGCCACCATTGCCATTCTGCCGGCCGTGATTGCCATCTTCGGCTCCATCAGTGCAGTGTTTACCCGGCTCTGGTCACTGGTCCTGCTGCGTGGCGGTCAGGCGGTATTAGTGAATTCCTTTTTCCGGTCGGCATTCGAGCTGCTCTATACGCCACTGCCGCCACACAAGAAACGGCCGACAAAATCCATCATCGACGTGGCCAGCGACCGCTTCGGCGACATGATCGGTAGTGGACTCATACTTCTGTTGCTGTGGCTGTCTCCGGATTTACCAACGGCAGTTATCACCGCCAGTGCCGTTGTGATCGCACTACTTGCCCTGTACGTGGTCAATCGGCTCAACAGCGGGTACATCAGCCAGCTTGCCCACAGCCTGCGCAAGGGGGTCGTACGCATCGAAGCGGATGACATCATAGACGCGACAACCCGGCAAATCCTGGCGGAAACCGACAGCGGCACCGAACGCGAGTTGCTGCAATCAAGAATTGACAGCATGCTGGAACACCAGGAGGAAACACCGCTCCCGGATAACGCCGGCGCTGGAAGCGTCACGGCCCTGTTTGCAAGGGTCGTGACGGACCTTGGCTCAAAAGATGCAAAACGTATTCGCCGCGCCCTGAACAGCTCGATTATGGATATCCGCCTGATACCCTGGATTATTCCATTACTGGGGAATGACGAGGTAGTACAGGATGTCCGCACCGAGTTGCGCTGGCTGACACCAAGAATCATCGGTCAGCTGACTGATGCCTTGCTGGACACCGATATCCCGCTACTGGCGCGCCAGCGCCTGCCCGGTGTGCTGGAGGTCACCCACAATCCCCGGGCCATTGATGCGCTGTTACAGGGACTGATCGATGATTCTTTCAACGTACGCTTTAGTTGCGCGCGCGCACTGGGGCGCATGCGCTCAAGAAACACCCGTCTGCGGGTGCCGCAGGAACAGGTGTATGCGGCCATTCGCCGGGAGCTTGATGTCGGTGCAGTGGCATGGGAAGGACACGACATGGAATTACGCCCGGAAGACACGCCGGATGATGCACTCGTTGACATGCATATTGATCGCGGGCTGGAGCATGTCTTTACCCTGCTGGCACTTGCACTGGATCCGGATGCAGTGCATATCGCCGGGCAGGCCCTTTTCAGCACGGATGCCAATCTCCGCGGTACGGCACTGGAGTATCTGGAAAATGTCCTGCCGGCTGACCTCTACAACAGGTTGCTGGATCATCTCGGCGCCAGCGATGAAGGCCGCAAGGGGTTACGTTCACTCAGCGAGATCGTTGGCGAACTGAAATCCGTCGTCCATCACAAGACCCGGTAGGACCTCCTTGATCCACTGTTCAGTGAATGGCATGCAGGAGCGAGCCCGCACCTGCAAAATAACTGATTCCGGGACTTTAGTGAATATCCGCATTACCGCTTGTCGATGGCCGTTGATTACTGACAGGCGCTGGTACCGGATGCGCCTTCTCGACAAGCCGATGGATGCGCGTTGCCAGCGTCTGGTGATCGACAGCCGAATTCTTGCGCAATACGTTGGATATCAGAGTAACGATATAGTCAAGATGCTGACCGCCGGTTGAGGTTTCAACAATGGCAACCGAGTTCATGTAGTTTTTCACGTTGCCCATGTACTTGCGGCAGCGGTAGCCTTGCTCCTGCTTGCAGCTATAGAGGGAGCCGGACTTGAAATAGACAGCGGAATCCCTGAGAGCCGGGGACGCTGCATAGCGAATACGGCGCTCGGTCATGTACAGCAGGCGTTTTATTTCACGGCTGGAAAACTCGTCCACCAGCCGGCCCTGTTCCATCCGCAAGGCATATTTCATCAGTTCCCGGGCCGTGCCATAACTGGTGCCGCCGCCGGGTACGCGGTGCTTGCCTTCGCGGGTGAAAAAACTGCCCTGGCGCAATTGTTCCAGATCCAGCCCGTTACGGGTAACCGGTTCGAAGAAGGTGCGCTGAAACAGTCCGGTCAACTGTTTTTTCGAAGTCTCGTTGAAGAAACGTTGAATTTCCTGTTCCGGTGGCGGGTAGTCCTTACCGTACTGGCGCAGCAGCATGGCCTCGCGCATGGTCATGGCAGCCGCCGCGTTGGAACTCACCGACAGCGTCCAGTCCAGGTATTCCCACAGGGAGCCCTGATCCCCGTCTTTCATGGTGCGCCGCGTCAACGTGCGGTTCGCCACGTCAAACAGGCGAATCTTGTGGTGGTCCCAGTGACAGAATTCATCTGCTGTCACCACGGTGTTCCTGAGGACCTGCCGGCGTTTCTGCAGGTCATCCGGCCAGGTGTCCGCAAGCGCCTGGAACAGGCCCAGCGCCACAATCAGTTTGCCGACACTGCCGACGTTCTGCCGGTAATCGCCGCGATGTTCAGCATAGCGCGGTTGCGCCGGGTTGCTCAGGTCCAGCACGGCAACCCCGTAGCGGTCGGCGTGATCCCCCAGCAGTTTCACTACCTGTGCGGTAAATGCCGGGTCCGGCGCCGGTAATTCCAGATCCTTGTGATCGAGCAACCGCAGATCCACCTCAGCGGTGGAAAGCCGGGCGCCGGCCGGTTGTTTACGGCCCGGAATAATCCCTTCATCGACCAGCCGGGCGCCTTCCACACGGCGAATGCCGGTGTCCGGGTAACTATCAAGAGGGTAGGCAGCGGCCAATGCCGGTAACATTGAAATAACAAGGATGGCGGTGAGTGCCTTGATCATTGTGGCGCCTCCAGCATATTGACACGGCGCTCGAGATTGCCCCCCAGGGACTGGTCCATCCGGTTCAGATAACCACTGGTACGGGCCAGATGATTATTCAGGAACGGGCGCAGCTGAAACAGGTGTAGCTGGCCATTGAGGAATCCGAACTCGATATCCGCCGGGGCCGGGTTACCGGCGTCATCCGTGATCGGCGGGAAGGACTCCGGCAAGTCCCTGGCAAAGGCAATCAGTTGTTTTATTTCGGCCGGTTGCAATACCGTCTCACTGCCACTGGCCGGGAGCTTGTCGATACCGCCGCCGGGCGCCGGGGTACGCCGCCAGGGGGCGGTGGCCATGGCCAGTACCCGCACGGTACCGTCACGGGTATCGATACGCAGGGATTCCGCTGATTGCCCGTCCACTGCACCACCCACGCCTTCATTGACAGCGACCGAGAGTATCGCGCGGTCACCGCTATCGATATCCTGCGTTACCATCACACCCGACTTGTCATTTGGCACCGACTGCAGCAGCAACACGGCGGGATAAACATATTCGGGCTGGTCCATGTGTGACTGGCGCCAGGCAAAGGCGCGCGCGGTAAAGGGCGACGCCCACACGCGCGGAATGGATGCAACGACATTGTCAAAACCGACCACGTTCGGCAGGGTCAGGTTCAACCCGGCACCGGTAAACCCGGGCAGATCCTCGACGTTGGTATCCGAGCGGACAAAGACGCCGTAGTTTTCTCCGGGCCCGAATACCGCCGCCATGGCAGTGCGCAGTTTCTGTTGAAAAGCCGCATCCGGTTTTGTATTGACTATCAGGTCATACAGCCCGGCACGGAAGCGGTTGGTGAATTCCCGGCGCTCCGGGGAATCCACCGGCAGGGTCTTGATATGGGCATACTGGTCCACCATCCACTCGAACACCGTCTTGCCGGAATGCCGGTACGGCTGGTCCAGCACCGCTTCACGAAACACGCCGAACGGGATGGCCAGACCGGGGGCTACGGCATCCGGGTAGTGGTGCCGCAGTTCGCCAAGCTTGGCGGCCTTGGGACCGACCGTGCGGCCGGAATCGTCGGCACGCAGCTCATCCAGGTTAATGAATGAATCGACGCTCAAATCCAGTTTTTCCAGATCCGGACGGATAATGGCGCCGCCGGCCTTTGCAGTGTCTCCAAAGACGGCATCCCACTGACTGCCGTCCCGCGCCAACTCGACCAGCCCGGCCGGGCTGACAGCCAGCACCACCGGCTCGCCATCGTGGGCCCGGATAGCCTTCAGCAGGCTTTCGTCCACGCTGACATTGGGAATACCCAGGTTACGCGCCAGCAGTTGCACATGGGACAGCGGGTTGCCTTCACCTGCGGTCATGATGCCGGCAATGGGTGGCAGATCGGAGATGGTCTCCGGTAACAGGTAGATGCCGTGCGGTTCAAAATCTTTCAGCTTGTCCAGGTTCGGCCTGGCATGCAGGGTACCGCGCGCCAGCCCCGGGTTCAGGGCGTGAAACCCGACGCCGATTTCCTTGCCGAACAACTTGTGGTGAACACCGGCCAGGCGATTGGCATCCTGTAACAGGCCATCGAGGTTTCGGGAATAGAACAATAGCGGGCTGCCGCGTAGCTGGTCCTGGATAAACCGCAGGGCAAGGGGCTCGATGCTGGCCAGTTTCAACATGGATTCATAAAACTGAAAGCGCAGGCCCTGGGTGCCCCAGCCGGGAACACGTCCCAGGTACGTTAACTGCGACATATAATCGGCCAGGGGGATGTTGTCAGTGCTTAACTGCTGCAGTACCGCCTGCATTGCCCGGTGGCCACGGTGATTGATAACCCCGGTACCGTACGCCGCCTCAATGGCGGCGGACAACCACGCCACCCGTTGTTGCCGGCTGGCCTGCGGCAGTTGCTTGCGTAATTGTGACGCCGCCCGGAAATTTCCCGCTTCGACCAAAAGCCCCAGATCCAGCACGCGCAGGCGTGCCGCTGCCTGGTGAATGCGTGGCAGGGCAGCACGCAGATCGGCCAGCAGTTGCGCCGTTATCCTGTATCGGGCACTCGCCGAGGGAGGCTGCTCAAGCGCCCCGGCAGCCTCCCGCAACAGGGACTGCAACCAGGGGGCCCGGCTGAAAATTCCGGCGGCCTGGTTCAGGCGCTTCGACAGCGGCACCGCCTGGTAGACCCGATCGATCTCCATGGCAAGGTCTTCATACTTCCCCCTGAGCTCCGGCACCTGTACCCGTGCAGCATAGTCACGGATCCGTTGGGCATCACTTGCCTCGGGCGTCCCGTGGATCTTGCCGCGCAGTTCCCTGAAACCCGGGTCCTGCTCCGACAGTGATGCCGACAGTTGCCGCACTTTCAGTATTGAGGCGGTGTCCTTGCCATGCGGCAGCACCCTGACACCGATGCGCAGTGCCGGGTAGCGCAACCCGATCCATTCCGGGCTGGCACTCAATGCCAGCAGCAGATTCCTGCCGCCCTCGCGTTCCCCCTGTTCCTGGATGGCGCCGCGGTAATACCGGGCGTGCCGCAGGATCCAGCCATCGTCCACGGCCACGAGATATTTTTCTATGAGTATCTGATTATAGGTATCCAGGAAATCCGGCGTGTTGATGTCAACTGTTGCATCATAGCCGGCCAGCAGGTTGGCAATCCTGTAGCCTGCGTTCCTCAGTTCCCGGGTCTTGCTGCTCCACTCACCATGCTGGTGGCCGCCGCCATGCGGTTCGCAGGCGTATTCCTTCGGCGGCAATACCGCGCCATCGTTGCAAAACCAGCGCAGTCGCGAGAACGGCCCGCGTGGCTGTTCCTTCATGTCGACAATCCATTGGCGATAGTCCTGGTTGCTGCCGGCCGCCGGCACCGGGGTTGTTGCCACAGACAACCCCACGGACAGCAGGAACAATATCAGGCGGATGCCCATCATCTACCCCTTGATTATGGTGAACGGGGTTAAAGAGTATAGGAGGTATCGAAAAAAACAAAAACAGGATCGCGGCACTGACAAACCCATGACTGCAGGGTCGAATTCATTCGACCAGGGCTCTGCCCCAAGGGGTCAACCGACCGAATGCATTCGATCCACCACGATCAGAGAATCCGGTGTTTTCAGAATACGCGGACCGGGTTGCGGATGCCGGCAGCCGGGGGGCTAAAGCCGACAGCCGGCCGTTGCTGGAAAACCAGCACGTTACCATTGATATCCTGCAGCACCAGTCCGGTCTGATTGCGTACAAACGTATACACCTGCAGGGAATTGGTCCGGGGGGTATAGAGTTTAAGCAGATTGTTTTCTATCGTTGCCGCGCCCGTGATACCCGTTCGGCCATTGTGCAGGCGAAACCGGTTACCGCGAATTTCCAGAATCTCACCGGTACTGCCAAACCACTTGCCGTCGAGCAATGAAATCATCGGCACTGCATTTACGGGGTAAGGGTAGGGCGCCATTCCCGGTCCACCCTGCCGGCCGGAGGCCCAGGGACCGCCGTAACTACTGGACGGGTAGGCGCCACCGCCCCATGGTATGCCACTGCTCCAGGGATTCATGCCGAAACCACTACCCGGCCAGCCACCCATACCCGCTCCGGACCACATCAGGGACGAGGTCGGCCACATTCCCATACCGGGCGACATCGAACTCCACGGGCTAAACCCGCGGTTGCCACCCGGCCAGCCACGGCCATTGTCATCATCCGCCATGTCGGCCATGACGCGCATCGCCGCCAGCATCATGCGAAACATGATGGCGAACATGTCCTCGAAGCCGTTGGCCGATGCCGGGGATGCCGGTACCACCAGCGCTAGCAGCAACAGCAATGTAGCCAGTCGGTGTTTCATAATGACAATGTTTGCCTGTCCCTTCCTGTAAGTATGGTTTTATTCCGGGAATCCGCCACGATGGCACCTGTATCATACAATATCTGGTTATTTACAACCAATAGGACACGATATCTGGGGGATTATGCCTTGCTATTGAATTTCCTGTATAACATCCCGACGGCGGATTACCTGACCGGTTTTTACGCGGTCTTTCAATACGATTATCGACAACGCCCATGCTAGACTTCACAAAATAATTCTATTCCACTGAATCCATGACAAAAATCACCGATCTGCTGGGCGAGCGTATCCTGTTCCTCGACGGGGCCATGGGCACCATGATTCAGCGTCACCAGCTGGAAGAGGCGGATTACCGCGGTGAGCGCTTTGCCGACTGGCCCTCGGACCTCAAGGGCAACAATGACCTGCTGGTGCTGACCCAGCCACACATCATCCGCGACATCCACACGCAGTACCTTGAAGCTGGCGCGGATATCCTCGAGACCAACACCTTCAATGCGACCCGTGTGGCCATGGCCGACTACGGCATGGAAGAACTGGCTTACGAGATCAATGTCGCGGCAGCAAAACTGGCCGGCGAGGCTGCCCGGGCACTCAGCGAGCAGACACCGGAAAAACCGCGCTTCGTGGCCGGCGTGCTGGGTCCGACCAATCGCACGGCATCGATTTCACCGGACGTCAACGATCCGGGATTCCGGAATATCCATTTCGATGAACTGGTCGCGGCCTATATCGAGTCCACCCGCGGGCTGGTCAATGGCGGCGCGGACATCATACTCATAGAAACCATCTTCGATACCCTGAATGCCAAGGCGGCCGTGTTCGCCGTCGAACAGTTTTTCGACGACAACGACCTGCGCCTGCCTGTCATGATCTCCGGCACCATTACCGACGCCTCGGGACGCACGCTCACCGGCCAGGTGACCGAGGCATTTTACAATTCGTTGCACCACGCGAGACCGCTCTCCATTGGCCTCAACTGTGCGCTTGGTGCAGACCAGTTGCGCCAGTACATCGAGGAACTGTCGCGCATCTCGGATACCCGCATATCAGCACACCCCAATGCCGGCCTGCCGAACGAATTCGGTGAATACGATGAAACCCCGGAGAAGATGGCAAAGGAACTCGCGGAATGGGCCGCCAGTGGTTTCGTCAACATCATTGGCGGCTGCTGCGGCACCACACCGGAGCATATCAAGGCCATCGTCGACGCGGTCAGTCAGCATCCACCACGCAGGATTCCCGAGATCGACAACCAGTGCCGTCTGTCCGGACTGGAACCCTGCAACATCGGCAAGGACTCACTGTTCGTCAATGTCGGCGAGCGCACCAATGTCACCGGTTCGGCGCGTTTCAAGCGCCTCATCATGGAAGGCGACTACGAGACTGCGCTGGATGTTGCCCGCCAGCAGGTCGAGAACGGAGCCCAGATCATCGACGTCAACATGGACGAGGGCATGCTGGCTTCACAGGAAGCCATGGTGCGCTTCCTGCACCTGATCTCCGCCGAGCCGGACATCTCGCGCGTACCGATCATGATTGACTCCTCGAAGTGGGCGGTGATCGAGGCCGGCCTGAAGTGCATCCAGGGCAAGGGCGTGGTTAATTCCATCAGCCTGAAGGAGGGTGAGGAAGAATTCATCCACCATGCGCAACTGGTCCGGCGTTACGGCGCCGCGGCCATCGTCATGGCCTTTGATGAAACCGGTCAGGCCGACACGCAGACCCGCAAGGTCGAGATCTGCGCACGCGCCTACAAGATCCTGACCGAACAGGTCGGCTTTGCACCCGAAGACATCATTTTCGACCCGAACATCTTCGCCATCGCCACCGGCATCGAGGAACACAACAACTACGGCCGCGATTTTATCGAAGCAACCCGCGCCATCAAGCAGACCCTGCCGCACGCCCTGGTTTCCGGTGGCGTCTCCAACGTATCGTTTTCGTTCCGCGGCAACAACCCGGTGCGCGAGGCCATCCACGCGGTGTTCCTGTACCACGCCATCCAGGCCGGCATGGACATGGGTATCGTCAATGCCGGGCAGCTGGCCATCTACGCGGACATCCCGGATGAACTGCGCGAGCGCGTCGAGGACGTCGTGCTCAACCGGCGCGAAGACGGTACCGAGCGCCTGCTGGAAATCGCTGAAAAGTACCGCGGTGACGGCAGCAGCGCGGAGCCGGCGGAAGACCTGGAATGGCGCAGTTGGGATGTCAACAAACGCCTCGAACATGCGCTGGTCAAGGGCATCACTGATTACATCGAGGAAGATACCGAGACCGCCCGGCTGGCCGCTGAACGGCCCCTGCATGTCATTGAGGGGCCACTGATGGATGGCATGAATGTGGTCGGCGACCTGTTCGGCGCCGGCAAGATGTTCCTGCCGCAGGTGGTCAAGTCCGCGCGTGTTATGAAAAAGGCGGTGGCATATCTGCTGCCGTACATGGATGCAGAGAAGGGCGATGTTGTGCAGACCAACGGGCGCATCCTGATGGCAACTGTCAAGGGTGACGTGCATGACATCGGCAAGAACATCGTCGGCGTTGTGCTGCAGTGCAACAGCTACGAGGTCATCGACCTTGGCGTCATGGTGCCGGCCGAGACCATCCTCAAGACCGCGCGGGAAAAGAACGTTGACATCATCGGCCTGTCCGGCCTGATTACGCCGTCACTCGACGAGATGGTCCATCTCGGCAAGGAAATGGAACGCCAGGGCTTTGAATTGCCGCTGCTGATCGGGGGTGCAACCACCTCGCAGATCCACACCTCGGTCAAGATCGACCCGCAGTACCACGGCGCCGTGGTCTATGTCGCGGATGCCTCACGCGCGGTGGGCGTCGCCAGTACGCTGCTCAGCGAAGACCGGCGCAAGGCCTATATCGCAGAGATCAAGGAGAAATACCGGCAGCTGCGCGATCAGCGGGCCGGACAACAACAGGCCCGCAAGCTGGCCACGCTCGAACAGGCGCGCGCCAACCGTTTCCAGACCGACTGGGATAACTACCAGCCGGTTACACCGGCATTTACCGGGACGCGTGTATTCGATGACTATCCACTCGCGGAACTTGCCACCCGCATCGACTGGGGTCCGTTCTTCAAGGCCTGGGAACTGGCCGGCAAGTTTCCGCAAATCCTCGATGACGAGGTCGTCGGCAAGGAAGCGCGCCGGCTGTTCGATGACGCCACCACCATGCTACAGAAGATCATCCAGGAGAACTGGCTGAGCGCGCGTGCCGTGATCGGATTTTACCCGGCCAACAGCGTCAACCACGACGATATCGAGCTGTACACGGATGATGTTCGCAGTGAAGTGCGCACGGTAATCCACCAGCTGCGCCAGCAGATGAACAAGCGCCGTGACGCCCCGAACCTGTGTCTCGCCGACTACATAGCACCGAAGGACTCCGGCGTGGCCGACTATCTCGGTGCCTTCGCAGTCACGTCCGGTATCGGCATCGAAACAAAGCTCGCGGAATTCGAGGCCGACCACGATGACTACAACAGTATCCTGTTGAAGGCGCTGGCCGACCGCCTGGCGGAGGCCTTTGCCGAGCGCATGCACGAGCGCGTGCGCAAGGAATTCTGGGGCTATGCACAGGGTGAGAACCTCAGCAACGAGGAACTCGTCAAGGAAGAATACCGCGGCATCCGCCCGGCACCCGGCTACCCGGCCTGTCCGGACCACACGGAAAAGGCAACGCTGTGGGAACTGATTGACCCGGCAGGCAATGCCGGCATCACCATCACCGAGAGCTATGCCATGCTGCCAACGGCCGCGGTCTCGGGACTGTATTTCTCTCACCCGGAATCACGCTACTTCGGCATCGGCAAGATCGCCAAAGACCAGGTCGAGGACTATGCACGACGCAAGGGGATGGAGGTCAGCGCCGTGGAACGCTGGTTAGCAAGCGTACTGGGATATGATGCTTAACAATATTCGGGTAACCCCGAATATTTCTGCAGGCGATGCGAGCAGATCGCAATAGAGAATCCGTATAGCATAGATGCATTGGCGGAATTGCCAGCCGGGAAGGCGATTCTGGCGGCCTATTGCCTCGAAGTAACGGGCGATTCCCGCACCTGGCAAGGTCTTGATCTTGTGGCCGCTTTGCGCCTTAATGAAGTCCTCGACACGTTTCACATACCAGCGTCTCTGCTTCTCCGGTATGGATGCTTTATGGAGGCATTCCAGGTAGTTGTCGAAGAA
>Ga0114931_10008952_pt1 | contig 12040 bp, 12 predicted proteins | sample 2SBtaG_FD_89579 | JGI IMG/M metagenome (GOLD analysis project Ga0114931, IMG submission 89579) | Deep subsurface microbial communities from Kolumbo volcano to uncover new lineages of life (NeLLi) - 2SBTROV14_V59a metaG | ecosystem: Environmental > Aquatic > Marine > Volcanic | place: Kolumbo...
CCTCGGGGCGGTCCGTCGGTAATGCGCCCGGATCGCCACGTGGTGGCTCGACAGGGCCTGAGGGGCGTGTTAATTTCAGAGTATACGAAATGTTGTGGACGCACGGGCGGTCGAGGATGAAACGATGGGGGCGTTTTCGTGGGCGGCGGCCGCACTCGGCGGCGGTGCCCGGTCGGACCGCTGGGCGGCCATGAATTCGGCTTGGCGAACCAGGCGCCTGGCGCCGAACCGATCGCCGATCACCGGCCGGTAGAGAGCCGGTCAGCAACCTCGAGGAGGAGCGCCATGAACGCGATCATCGGAAAAGCCACCTCGCCCCAGCGGAAAAGGGTCCTCGATGCCCTCGACCACCGCGAGCCGGACCGGGTGCCGAGCAATCTCTGGTGCACCGTCGAGGGATACCAGAACCTGCGACGGGGCCTCGGCATGGACTACCACGAGAACCCGTTGGACTACCCCACCGGTTCGACGACCTGGACCACCGACGTCTCGGTCGAGGTCGATGTCGCGGAAAGGCTCGGCCTCGATTCGGTGCGCCTGAACGTGGCCCCGCCCGGCGGCTCGCCGGGGTTCAAGCCGATCGCCTTCGGGGACGTCGCCTTCGACATGGGGATCAAGGACCCGGGCCTTCCGCTGTGGGACGACGAATGGGGCGTGATCCGGAAGTGGACGGCGCACGAGCGCGGCGGCTACTACGAGATGATCGGCTATCCCCTGTTCCACGCCACCAGCGCGCCCCTCGATCAGGGCCTCGCCATGCTCGAGGCCTATCCCTGGCCCGACCCCTACGACCCGGGCTGCATCGGCGAATCGCCGATGCCGGGGATGGACCTCGCGCGCTATGCCCGCTTCATCAAGGAGGAGACGCCGTTCGCGCTGCTCGGTCAGGGGGGTCGCGGCGGCATCTTCGAGCAGGCCAAGTACATGGTGGGCTACGCCAAGATCTTCTCCGACTTCATCGAATCGCCCGAGTTCCTCGACCGCTTGATGACCAAGCTCGTCGATCTCGAGATCGCCTTCAACAAGGTCTTGATCGACACCTGCGGCGAGCACCTCGACTGGATCCGGGTCAGCCCCGAGGACCTCGCGAGCGAGAAGACGGCGCTGATCTCGGTGCGCACCTTCCGCGAGCAGGTGCTGCCCCACTACCACCGCGCCTATGCCACGATCAAAGAGTACTTCCTGGCCAAGAACCCCCACGGCAAGATCGAGTTCCACAGTTGCGGCGCCGTGCCCCGGCCGATGGTCGATCTCCTGCTGGCGATGAAGACCGAGGACGGCACCCAGGTCATCGACGTCTTCGACTCGATCCAGCCGAAGGTGGCGCGGCACGCCAACCCCAGCGCGATGAAGCGCTATTTCGGCGACCGGCTCGCCTTCCTCGGCGGCATCGACGTCCAGGAGACCCTTCCCTATGGAACGCCTGAGGACGTCCGCAACGAGGTTCGGGCCCGAATCTGGGAGGTCGGGCCCGGCGGCGGCTATGTCCTCAGCACATCGCATCGCCTCGAGCACGACGTCTCGGTGGAGAATACGCTGGCGATGTTCGAGGAGTGCCACGACTACGGCGTCTACCCGCTTCCCGAGGCGCCGCCCGAAGGCGCCGACACCGGAGAGAACCCCGAGGCGTGGAAGGGAAGGGTCGACTAGCGCGATCACGAGGGTCGGTTCCGGGGCGGCCGCCAACGGGCGCTTCGGACGACGAGGAAGAACGCACCGCAGACAGGAGGAAAGAGCGCATGCCGCTCGAGATCAAGACGGACGTGGTCCACGATCTTGAGGATCTCAAGAACGACCTCGAGGCCAGCCGCGCGACCCCCCGCTGGAACGACGCCCCGCCCGAGGTCAAGCAGACCTTTCACCGCCTCGAGTGGAACATCATCGACGGCCAGTTCCGCGACACGCCGCCGCTCATCGATACTTGCCTGAGCGCCGGGGTGCCGGCGCGCACCATGATCTCGGGCCCGATGTCGACCGGCATCGCCGAGGTCGGGCGGCGCTTCAAGATGGACGAGTACTTCCTGCCCGAGGTCATGATGTCGGCGAAGTGCATGCACGCCGCCCTGGCCATCCTCAAGCCCCTGATCATCGAGGAAAAGACCGAGCAGGTCGGGACCTGCGTCATCGGCACCATCCAGGGCGACATCTACGACATCGGCAAGAACATCGTCGCGATGATGCTCGAGGCCGGCGGCTTCACCGTCATCGACCTCGGCGTCGACACCACGCCCGACGAGTTCATCGCCGCGATCCGCGAGCACGATCCCCAGATCGTCGGCATGTCGGCGCTGCTGACCACCACCATGGGGATGCAGCGCGAGACCATCAAGGCGATCGCGGCCGAAGGCCTCCGCGACCGGGTCAAGATCTTCGTCGGGGGCGCGCCGACGAACCAGTCCTGGGCCGACCGCATCGGCGCCGACGCCCACTGCGTCGACGCCCTGATCGCGGTGGAGAAGGCGAAGGCCTGCATCGCCCAGCTCAGCAACGTTCCCGGCGGGGCGCCCGAGCTGGCCGACGCCCTCAAGGCGATGAACACCAAATGACCGCACGCCGCGCGCCCGCACACCGGGACGCCTCGCTTCGGACGGGGCGACGGGCGGCCGCGCCCATTGCGGCGACACGCGGCACCGTCTTCAGCCGTCGGTAGCGTCGCCAGCCGTGAGCACCCCCTGGCGCCGAAGGCCGTCGTTCCGGGCCGGGATCGCGATCGCCGTCGCCCTCCTCGTCGTCGGCCTCTTTGGCCGGCTGTCCCTCGCCTGGGGCTATGGTCTTCTGATCGTTTCCGGGGCCCTCCTCGTCGCCGGCCTCGTGGCCTTCGCCCTTCTTCTCTTCGGCCGGCGCTTCGAGACCGAGGGACTCGTGCGGACCTCGGTTCGCCTTCTCGGCTCGGGGGCCTGGGTCTATCTGTTCGCGGTCTCGGCGCTTGCCGGCTACTTCGTCGCCGAGACCCTCGCGGGGCGGGTCGGGCTTCGCGGGATTCTCTTCGGACCGGCGGTGCTGGCCGCCCTCATCGTGCTCGATGTCGGGCTCTACCGGGTGATCGTCGCCCGCAATCTGCCCACTTGGCGACGCTACCGGGCCTATATATCGCGCCGGATGAGCGACCCGGGCGCCCTCCGCCGGGCTCTGATCGACGACGTCATTCTGCAAAGAACCCTGTTCTCGGTCAGCCGGTTCCGCTGGTTCCGCCATGTCCTGATCTTCTGGGGCTTCATGCTGCTGTTCGGCGCCGAGCTTCTCGCCGTCGTGGTGCGCGAGGCCTTGCCGGCATTCGGCTGGCCGGGCCCGTGGACGAGCGGCCATCCGGTGCGCCTCGCCTTCGACTTCGCCTTCGATCTGTTCGGCTCGATGGTATTCTTGGGCTGTGTTCTGGCGCTGGCCTGGCGGGTCGCGGTGCGCGGCACCGAGCAGCGGAAATACGCCGACACGCCGACTGCCGCCTTCCTCCTCGCAGTGGTCCTCTCGGGTTTCCTGGTCGAGGCGCTGCGGATCGCCGCCTCGCCAGGCGAACCTTACGCGGCCGTCTCCTTCGTCGGCTATGCCCTCGCCGCGTTTGTTCCCCACTCCAAGGCGCTCTACGCCGCCGCTTACGAGCCCCTTTGGCTGGTTCACGTGCTGGGATCGTGCCTGTTCATCGCCTATGTGCCGGTGAAGCGGCTGGTGCACGCCTGCGCCGTTCCCATCGGCCGCTTGGTCACCTCGCAGACGGCGCTTCTCGAGGCCAAGCGCCAGGCGATCCTCGGCGGCCTGATGCGCCGGGGGCCGGCGGCCAATCACGGGGCCGCGACGGCGGAGCGCTTGGCCGAGCCGGCGCCACGGCTTCCCCGCGGCGGCTGAGCCGATCGACGGGCCGGGCCGGCCGAGGTGACGAGAACGGGATGATCGGGGTGACGATGGTGAAGCGCGGCTACCGGGTGGTCATCGAGCACAACGTCGTCCGCGCGATCGAGATCGTCGAGGGGCTCGAGGGCGTGGAGACAGCCGACACGCCGCTCGATGCGAGCACACTTCTGTCGACCAACTACCAGGCGCACGGTCGCCTCGACGGGCACTACGACTTCGACGACCTCGGCACGGCCAAGGAGTTCGCCTATCTCTGCCTCGACTTCGTGCGCCGGCTGATCGACCAGACGATCGTGCGCTTTCAAGACGACGACTACGCCGGCGAGCCCCGGCAAGACAACGATGGAGACCGGAAATGGCCCAGGTGAGGATTCTCTATTGGCAGGAAATCCCCTCGATGGTCGAGGCAAGGGAGGGGGCGGAGATCGCCAAGGCCCAGCTCGGCGATCGCTTCCAGAAGCTCATCGACGCCATGGCGATGCGCCGCGGGATCGCCGGCACCGACGGCTACCTCGACGAATGGCATTACGGCGACCCGGAGGCAAGAACGGGGTCGCCCGCCGCGGTGCTCGAGGCGGTCGTCGAGGAGATCGAGTCCCGGTTCGCAGCCATCAAGGCCCAAGCCCTCGAGAAAGGATAGAGGGGGGGCTCCGCGGCCTCGCCCGACTACAGAAGCAGGTCCTTGATCTCGTGGTGGCGGCGGGTGACGTAACGCTTCATGATGCGCTCGGCCGCGTCGGCATCGTGGGCCGCGATCGCATCCACGAGCCCCCGGGTCATGTCGTCGTGGGCGTGGGCCGCGACCTTCCAGCTTCCCGCCTTGTCCGAGATGAAGAACCACAGGCGCAGGTGAAGGTTGAAGATTCGCGGCACGACCTCTTCGAGATAGAGGTTGCGCGAGGCCCGGGCGAGCACTCGATGGAAGCGCCGATCGATGGCGACGAAGCGGTCGACGTCGGCCTCCTCCGTCGCCCCCGCCAGCGCCGCATCCAGCGCCGCGAGTTCGCGGATGTCGGCCTTGGAGGCCCGCTCGGCCGCGAGCCGCGCCGAAAAGCCCTCGACCAGGCTGCGGAACTCGTAGATTTGCTGGACCGTGGCGGCGCTGATGTCGCTGACCAGCATGACGCGGTTGGGCATGTGGGTCACCAGCCCTTCGATAGCGAGGCGCTGCAGGGCCTCGCGGATCGGGGTGCGGCCGATCCCGAGATCGCTCATCAGCGCCTTCTCCGAGAGCACCGCCCCCGGCGCGAGCTCGAGCCGGGTGATCTTGCAGACGAGCCGTCGATAGGCCTCCTCGGCGCGCGAGGCGGGCTCGGGCTCGTCCAGGATCAGAAGCGATTGCTCGCTCATTCCTTCGTCCCTCCCCGCGACCCGGCGACGGTCCGGTTCCGTGGCGGTCGAGCGACGGCGCGCAAACGGACCCCGAGGCCGGTGCGGTCGAGGTCGGTCCCGATCACCACCAGCCGGCGTTTCTCGCCCTCCCCGCCCGGGGTGATCTCGGTCTCGCCGGCGGCGAACTGCACCAGATGCGCCACCCCCTCGACGGTCAGGAACCCCTTGGCCCGGACCACGCTTGCGGGGAGATCGGCGAAGAAGCGCTCGAGCGAAGCACGCTCAGCGTCGAAGTCGGCCTCGAGGACGCACGAGTCGAAGGCGGCGTGCTCGGGGTGGGCGTGCTCCCCTTTCGCCGCCACCGCGGCGCCCGTCGCAGTCCCCTCCCCGAGGATCGGGCCGAGATCGTCGAGGGCGCAGCGCTCGGTGAGAAAGAGCCTGGCGGCGGGATTGAGCCCGGCGATCTCACGCTTGACGGCCGCGATCTGGTCGGCCGAAGCGAGGTCGGTCTTGTTCAACAGAATCACGTCCGCGGACGCCACCTGGGCGGCATAGAACTCGCCCAGGGTCTGGCGGAAGATCGCGAAGCGGGCGGCATCGACCACCGTCACCATGGGACCGAGGGTCACCGAGGCGGCGAGGGCGGGGTCGGCGAAGGCCTCGCGCATCTCGTCGGGCTGGGCGACCCCGGTGGCCTCGATCACCGTGCGCTCGACCCCGGCGCGGTCGCGCAACTCCTCGACCGCGCGGACCAGCGAGCCCCTCAACGTGCAACAGAGACACCCCGAGGTGAGCTCGACGATGTCGACGTCGTGGCCCCCGAGGACGGTCCCATCGATGCTCACGTCGCCGAACTCGTTGACGATCACCGCGAGCGAGCCGGGGACGACGGGGCGGCTTAGAATCCGGCGAACCAGGGTGCTCTTGCCCGAGCCGAGAAAGCCGCAGATCAGGTTGATCTGCATGGGCTCCGCGGTCGCCATCTCAGGCGCTCATGGCCGGGACCGCGCCCGCGGCATCGGCGGCGGGAAAGCCGACCGCGTGGACGAAGATGTCCTGGAAGTCGGGCCGCTTGGCGAGGGCCACGTGTTCGATCTTGCGGGCCAGCGTCGCGGCGCGGGCGCGCTCGGTCTCGGAGAGAAGCGCCATCTGGGCGCCGAGAAGGGCCGCGTTGCCGACATAGGCGATCCGCTCCAGAGGAAGCGGCGGCAACAGCCGCACCCGGACCGCGCTCGCGATGTTGACGTAGTTGCCGAAGGCCCCAGCGAGCATCAGCTCCTCGATCGCCTCGTCGGGCACGCCCATGATCTTTTGCAGCAACAGGATACCCGAATAGATGGCGCCCTTGGCGAGCTGAAACTGCCGGATGTCCTGCTGGGTCAGGGTCACGTTCTCGCCCTTGCCCGATTCGGCCGCCCAGACGAGGGCGAACTCCGGGCTTCCATCGGCGTCGAGCAGGCGCTCGCGGAGCGCCGGCGGCAGGGGCGCGTCGGCATCCGGGCGCAGCCTTCCCGACGGGTTGAGCACCCGGGCATCGAGCATCTTGGCGATCCCGTCGATCAGGCCCGAGCCGCAGATTCCCATCGCCGGCGCGTTGCCGATGACCCCGCAGTGGACGTCGGCGTCGATGGTCACGGTCTCGATCGCCCCCATCGCGCCGCGCATGCCGTGGCGAATCTGCGCGCCCTCGAGAGCCGGCCCGGCGGGCGCCGAGTACGCCATCAGCCTGCCGTGCGCGCTCATCACCCCTTCGCCGTTGGTTCCGATGTCGACCACCATGCGCACCCGGTCGCCCTCGTGGATGCGGGTGGCGAGGATCACCGCCATGGTGTCGGCCCCGACGAAGCCGGCGACGATGGGCAGGAAGCAGACCCGCGCCCCGGGGTTGAGCTTGAGAAGCGCCTCCTTGGCGCTGACCACGATGGGATCGCGGATCACCGGCGCATAGGGCGCGAGCCCGACATAGGTCGGGTCGATGCCGAGGAAGATGTGGTGCATGCAGGTGTTCCCCACGATCACCACCTTATAGACGTGACTGGGTGAGACCCCGGCCTCGGCGCAGGCCTCCTTGACGAAGCCGTTGACCGCGCCGAGGACGCGCGCGCGCAGCTTGCGCAGGGCCTCGGGCTTGAACTGGGCGAAGGCGATCCGCGACATCAGGTCGCCGCCGAACACCGCCTGGGGGTTCATCCCGCCGAAGGACGCAAGCACCTCGCCGCTGGCGAGGTCCATCAGGCTGCCGACGATGCTGGTGGTGCCGATGTCGAAGGCCATGCCATAGCGCTCGGCGGTCGAATCGCCGGCCTCGAGGTCGATGATCTCGTCGTTGAAGCTGGTCAGAGTGAGAACGCCGGCCTGATCGCGCAGGGCTGCCGGTGCCTTGGCGATCACGTCGCGGGAGACCGCGCCTGCCGGAAGCCGCCCCCAGGCCGAGAGGATCTCCTCGAGATCCGACGTCTGATGGTTCTCGTCCGAGGGCCTGCGCGCCGTCACCAGCCATTTCTCGACGCCCGAATCGAGACCGGTGCACGAGGTCGAGGCCGGGCCGGCCACGGCCGCGAGAATCTGGTGCCCGCCCTCGACCAGGGGGGGCGCCACCATCACCCGGCAGTCGGCGTTGATCCTGGTCTGGCAGGCCAGCCGGAAGCCTTCGTGGACCTCGTCGTGGCCGAGCTGTACCGTGTCCATGATGGTGAAAGGGGGGACGCTGCCCTGGACGAACTTGACCCGGCAGCTCCGGCAGCGACCCCGGCCGCCACAGGTGGTGGTGATCTCGGCGCCGGCCGACCGGGCGGCCTCGAGCAGGGTTCCCCCCGGCGCCACCCGCGCCGTCGGCCCCGCCGCCTCGGCGGTGGTGAAGGCGATGGTCACCGCCTCGGATGCCGCCTCGGTCATGATCCTAGGCCCACGCCTCGCGGGGCTGGTCGATGAGCCGTTTGGCGAGCTTGACGGCCATGATCGCGTCGCGGCCCCAGCCGTCGGCGCCGATCTCGTCGGCCCATTCCTGGGTGGTGGGGGCGCCGCCAATGAGAATCTTGACCTTGTCGCGGATGCCCGCGGCGATGATCTCGTCGATCGTGACCTTCTGGTAGTAGACGGTGGTCGAGAGCAGGGCCGAGAAGCCGATGAGGTCGGCCTTCTCCTCGATCGCGGCCTCGATGAAGCGCTCCGGATGGACGTCGGTACCGAGGTTGACCATCCGGAACCCCGCGTTCTCGAGCATGATGGTGACGATCGACTGGCCGATATCGTGCATGTCGCCGAGAACGGTGCCCATGACGAAGACACCGACCGGCTTCTCCGCCCTGGCGGCGAGGAGCGGGCGAACCAGGGCGAGGCCGGCCTTCATGGCACGCGCGGTCAGCAGCATCTCGGGGATGAAGATGATCTGCTCGGTGAAGCGGTCGCCTTGAAGGTTGAACCCCGGAAAGAGGCCATCGTCGAGGATGACCCTGGGGTCGATTCCGCTCTCGATCGCCTTCTCGACGATCGCCGCCGCGATCTTGTGCTGCCCCGTCTCGACGGCCTCCCACAGGGGGACCCAATCCCAACCCGTGGGCGCACGGGACTGCCAGGCGTCGGGGATCTTCAGTGTCGGCTCGGCCATCGTCCGTCTCGTCCTCCCGGTTCGTCAATCCAGCGGGTACTTGCCATAGACCCCATAGTCGTTGACCGCCTCGTACATCGCCCAGATGTTCTGGATCGGCACGTCGGCGAGAATGTAATGCGACGGCGAGAAGACGTAGCCGCCGCCGACGGCGAGGTTCTTCATCACCTCGAGCACGCCGGCGCGCACGTCCTCGACCTGGCCGCGCGGGAGCAGACGCTGAACGTCGAACCCGCCGACCAAGGCGATGTCGTCGCCGTAGTTGTGCTTGATCCCACGCTGGTCCTTGTTGCCGCCCGTCGGCTGCATCAACCCGGAAAAATCGACCCCGAGATCGACGATGTCAGGAATGATCGGCGAGTAATCGCCGCAGGAATGAAGCTTGATGAAGACGTCTGGGTTCTCTTTGCGGAAGGCGTCGAACATCGACTGGAACCGCGGCTTGGCCAACTCCCGCCAGACATCCGGGGAGACCAGCATGGACTGCTGGGCGCCCACGTCGTCGCCGACCCGAACCATGTCGACCCCGCGCTTGACCACGTTCCGCCCCAGCGCCGTGTAATATTCGGTCAGCCCGTCGAGAACCCCGCGGATGAGCTCCGGCTCGTCGTAGAGAAAGAGGAAGAAGTTCTGCGTCCCTACGAGATGGGCATACGAGGCCTCGATGAGGGTCGAGGAGAGATCGACTATGATGAAATAGTCTTTCTGGTAAGTCTTGCATATCTCCTCGATCGGGTCGAGAAGAGCCGGATCATCCGGATCTGGCCACTCGTAGTTTTTAAGCTCCTCCATCGAGGTGATGGGGTGCGACTTGGGGAAATTTTCCGGTACGACCTTCGCTGGCCCCCAATACTCCTGCGTCTGCATGAAGGCCTCGTGCTCCTCCTCGGAGCGACCCTTGAGCCCGCTCTTGCCATAGCCGACGTGGAAATGGCTGAACCAGGTCTCGCCGATGGCGATCGGGCGGTGCGAGAACTCGGCGTTGACCCCGATCTGATAGATGACGGCGTCGTTGCCGAGGCGGAGCTCGAGCTCGGGCGCGTGCTTGAGCCCGGTCTCGGTCGCGGTGATCCCGAAGATGCGCGCCACCTTCTCTTTGGCCTCGCGTTTGAAGCGATAGAGCCGGGGAACCCGGTCGACCCTTTCGTGGCGCAGCGCGCGGATGAAGCGTTCGCGGGGGAGAAGCTCTTTCACGGAGACCTCCGGTGGTGGCTGGTCGTCGGCCGTTCGTATATTTTAAATATATTATGCCCCATCCCAACCCCCTGTCAACGCCGCTGGCGACGGCTCGCCGCCGCGGGCCGGGTCAGGCCCGGGCCCGGCAATAGCGAAGGTAGTTCACGGCGTACTCGTCGGTCGCCGTGATCACGTCGAAGGCGTACTTCAGCTCGACATAGTCCTTCGCCGGGTTGGTCAAGGGGTCGATCATCAGGGTGTCGCAGCCGGCGAGCACGGCGAGCACGATGAAGCCGTGGTTGATGAGCCGGCGCCGCGGCAGGCCGAACGAGACGTTGCTGTGGCCACCGAAGATGTGGACCTCGGGAAACTCGGCCCTGAGCGCCCGCACCGCATCGAGATAGTGGTTGCCGAACTCGGGATTCGCCCCGATGGGGAACACCAGGGGATCGAGGAAGCGGTCGCCCATCGGGATTTCCGCGGCGTCCATCATCGCCATGATCTCGCGGAGGTTCGTGACCCGCTCCTCGGCATTCTGGGGCATGCCCGAGCGCCCCGAGGCGTTGGCGAAGATATAGGCATTGCGCGCCTTCGCCATGTCGATCAGGACCCGGCGGCTCTCCTCGAGGCTGACCGAGTTGATCGCCGGGCGCGCCCGGCTGTCGTCGTGGACCTCGAGCCCGGCCTTGATGGTCTCGGGGTCCGAGGAGTCGATGGCGAGGACGGCCCCGGTGATCGCTTGCGCGGTCCGCACCAGCCAGCGCATCCACTCGGCCCGCTCCTCGGGATAGTGCGACATCTCGTCGACGCAGAGATCGATGATCCCGGCCCCCGCGGCCTCCTGGGCGCGGATCGCCCAGGTCAGGTAGTCGAGGTTCTTGTGGCGGAGCGCGATCGCGATGTGGGGGATGGCGGCCGTCCTCTCCGCCGCCGGATCGTCGGGGAAGGCCTCGGTGACGTCGAGCCGCTTGTCGGTCCCGTCGAGGTCCGTGTAGGCGAGCCCCCGCTGGTCCCCTTCGCGGACGATGCGCGGGCTGGTCGCCTTGATCTTGCGGGTCGCGTTGACGTTCTCGCCGATGACGATGAGGCCGTTGCCTGCGATGGTCATGGTCTTCTCCTGTCCGTTCCTGGTCGGTTGAGGGGCGGTCGTTTACCGGCGCTCGATGGGGCCGTCGAGGGAGTCCGCGCGCCGCCGTCGCGGCGCAGCCCATAAAGCCCCGAGCGCGACATCTTGGGCACCATCGCGCAGCTTTCCAACAGCCTCACCGGCAGCGAGGTCCCGGTGAAGACGCTGAACAGCGCCTTCTGCTCGGCGAGGTTCCAGTCGCCGTATCCCGGCCCCAGCCGGCGGGTGAGCCGGTGCCCCTCGTCCCGCGCGCGCGCCGACAGATGGGCCGCGAGCTCGCGCGTCGCCTTCTCCTCGAGCACCCAGCCGGCGGTCTCGAGAAAGAGCGCCTCGAGCAGGTCCTTGCTCCGGGTGAAGGCCCCGACCTCGGCGTCGATCGCGGGGCCGAGGGTGAGGATGACCACCACGACCTCGTCGCAGCCCGCCAGGATCTCGGTAAAGGCCGTGGCGCGAAAGACCGGGCCGCCCTCGAGGGCGAGCACGCCGGCGGCGCAGCGTTCGATGCGCAGGCGCCGGTAAATCGCCTCCGGCGAGGCGAGCGCCGCCGCCCGCTGGGCCATCGCCTCGGCCATCTCGAGGAGTGCCGGGCGGACACGCCGCGGCGAGCGGTAGCCATGGATGCGCAGCACAGAGGCCGCGGGAACGGTGATCTTGGGCGGGTGAAATCGCCTGCAAACCTGTTCTTGAAGCACCGCGGCGTCTCCCGGATCGCTCGGTATATCGAGAATATATATTTCATATTCGCGATCCGAGGCGGCGTCAAGAACCCCGTGGCCCGCCGCCCGGTTGGACAGGCTCGCAACGCCCGCCCATAATGGCCTTGCCGCAACCTGCGAGGCATGCCTGCGATGGAGAGCCAGCGTTTCCGTGTCGCCTGCGTGCAGAACTGCGCCGGCACCGAGACCGCGGCGAACCTCGACGATTGCGCCGATCTGGTGGCCGAGGCCGCGGCC